>Ga0194061_1001234_pt1 | contig 15218 bp, 14 predicted proteins | sample SepL2221m_MetaG_FD_163423 | JGI IMG/M metagenome (GOLD analysis project Ga0194061, IMG submission 163423) | Anoxic zone freshwater microbial communities from boreal shield lake in IISD Experimental Lakes Area, Ontario, Canada - Sep2016-L224-21m | ecosystem: Environmental > Aquatic > Freshwater >...
CAACATCGCGCGCGAACTCGATGCGCTCAACCGCGAGCGCCGCGGCATCGAAGGCGACATGCAGGCGCAGGCTGAAACGCTGTTGCGCGATTTTGTCGCCGCGGACAACGCCAGCGTCTGCGTCTACAACCCGGCCTGGCACCAGGGCGTGATCGGCATTCTCGCCTCGCGCGTCAAGGACAAGCTGCACCGGCCGACCATTGCATTCGCCCGCGGCGAGAATGGCGAGCTCAAGGGTTCGGGACGCTCCATTGGCGCGCTGCACCTCCGGGATGCCTTGGATCTGGTGTCAAAACGCGAACCGGGCATGCTGATCCGCTTTGGCGGCCATGCCGCCGCCGCCGGCCTTACGCTGCTCGAGGCCGACTACACGCGCTTCACCGAGAACTTCGAGGCGGTGGTGCGCGAAATGCTCGGACCGGCACAGCTCACGCCCACCATAGAGACCGACGGCACCCTCGCCACCGCTGACTTCAACCTCGCCCTGGCGCAGCAACTCGACCAGGAAGTCTGGGGCCAGGGTTTTCCGCAGCCGCTGTTTTGCGACGAATTCAAGGTGGTCAGCCAGCGCGTGGTGGGCGAAAAACACCTCAAGCTCAAGCTCGCCCGCGGCGGCAAGTCGATAGAGGGCATACGCTTTAACGCCGCCGAGCCCTGCCCGGCACAGGTGCGCGCCGCCTACCGCCTGTCCATCAACGACTTCAACGGCGTGCGCAGCGTGCAGGTGATCGTCGAGGATTGGGAAGCGCTTTGACGAAAGCTACCGGCCACCGGCCAGCTGCGTGACGATGCGGCTAAGCCGGCCATCAGCCGTGGCCAGTTCCTGCAGTATGCTGAAATGGTCGGCCGCGGGAATTTCGACAAAACCTCCCGGCAGTTTCTTTTCCGTCCTCGCCGCCGCGTAGTCGGCCGACTGCCGGCGCAATTCGGGCAACTCCGCACCACCGACCGCCACCCACACCGACGGCGACGCATCCGGCAGCTGATGGATGGGCGAATTGCGCCGTGCGGCGGCGGCGTCAAGGCGCAGCTTGTCATTGACGTAGCAATGACACATCGGCTCAAGGTCATAAATGCCGCTGATGAGCAGTCCGCCGCGCACCCGCGGATGATCGAGCAGCATGGCGGCAAGCTGCGCCCCCGCCGACCATCCGGATATGAGCAGGCGGCCGGGGTTCGCGCCCAGATCCGGCAAGCGCAGGACCAGATAGTCGATGGCGCTGCGCGCCTCGGCGACGATTTCATCGAGGGTGGCATCTGGCGCCAGTGTATAGCCGACCAGTGCGATATTAATGCCGCCGGCAAGCGGTCCGGCGGCGGCAAAGGTGAAGGCCTCCTTGGCCCGCGCCTGCCAATAGCCGCCATGCAGGAACACCAGCGTCGGGGCACCGGCTCCCGCACCGGCATTGAAAAAATCGATGCGATTGCGCTCGCGCTCACCGTAGCGCAGGTCGAGGTGCCGCGGCATGTCGGCGCGCATCCCGGCGCTGCGCCGCTCCCAGCCGGCCACCGTTTCGGTGCTATGCGCCACTGCCGCCGCATTGTTGTACGCAGCGTCCAGTTCGGCGCGGTTCAGGTCACGCCAGTGTTGCGGTAGCGCGGCCATCGCGCTCAGATACGGCAGGCCATGCGATGGCCGCTGTGTGTGGCGCCGATCACGCCTTGCATGCCGGCGCTCTCGCCGACGTTTAATATCAGCGGCGCGCAACCCTGCCATGCCGCCAGCACATCGGCGCCGGGGGCAACGGACCCGTTGGCAATGACCAGAGTGTCGATTTGGACTTGACGATTCACTCCGCCCGCAACAAGACGCACCGCGGCACCGTCGAAGCCGGCCAGCTCACAGGCGAACAGCACATCGACGCCCAGGCGTGCGAGCGCCGGTGGAATGACGATCCGGTCGACGATATTGACGTCTTCCCCGTAAGTTTGTCCGCTGTCAATGAGGGTGACCTTGCGGCCCAAATCGGCAAAATGCCACGCCGCCTCGGCGCCGTGCTTGCCTGCGCCTGAGATGAGCACGCGGCTGCCGACGCGATCCGGTTGCGCGAGTGCGGCCAGTACATCCATCACCGCAGGGCCGGCAGCGGGCGTCGCGGGAACCGGCCAGCGCGAACCGAGCGCGAGGATCAGTGCATCGGCACGCACGTCCGCGGGGGAAGGCTCGCGTCCGAGGCGCAATTGGACCCCGGCCCGCACCAGCGCGCCCTCGTAAAATCGCAATAGTCGCGGCAGGGTCCGTTTGAACGGCATCGCCGACGCGATGCGCAGCTGGCCGCCGATCTGCGCCGCGCGCTCATAGAGCACGACATGGTGGCCGCGCTCGGCGGCGCTGAGCGCCGCCTGTATTCCCGCGGGCCCGGCGCCGATGACCGCGACCTCGCGCACGCGCGGCGGCGGCGGCTCGTACTCGCCCTCACGCCCGGTGCGCGGGTTGATTGCACACAATGCGCGCGCACCGCTTTGCTCGCGCTGCAGGCAGGTATTGCAGCGTATGCATGGGCGGATTTCGGCAACGCGGCCGGAGAGCAGCTTTTCCGGCAACTGCGGGTCGGCGAACAAGGGTCGCGCCTGCGATACGAAATCGGCCTCGCCCTCGCGCACGATGGATTCGGCAAGCTCCGGGTCGTGTATGCCGCACGAGGCGATCACCGGAACACCGCTCGCCTCACGGATCGGCCGGGCATAGCCGACAAACGGGCCCTCCTCCAGGTACATCGGCAGGACGCGTTTTTCCATTGCCCGGTAAGTGCCGGCGGAAATATGGAACAAGTCGACACCGGCCTGCGCAAGGGCGAGGGCGACCTTAGCGTAGGCATTGATATCAAGCCCGCCGGGCAGCAAGTCCTCGCCGTTGATGCGAAAGCAAAGCAAGCGGTCCGGGCCCAGTTGCTCGCGTACCGCGCGCACCGTATCAATCGGGAATTTCAGCCGTTTCTCGAAAGATCCGCCGTACTCGTCATTGCGCACATTGGTGGCGGGCGACAAAAAGGTATTGAGCAGGTAGCCGTGGGCACCGTGCAGTTCCACTAGGTCAAAACCGGCCTGGACCAGTCGCCGCGTCGCCTCGCCATGGTCGGTGACCAATTGCCGGATTTCCGGCACCGTCATCTCCCGCGGCACGCGCTTTCCCTCCATCCAGGGGATCGGCGAGGGCGCGAGCACCGGGTCATCGGGAATCACGCGCTGACTGCCGCAATGCCCCAGTTGCAGCCCGGCGACCGCCCCTTCCGCCTTGATCGCCTCAGCCAGGTCGCTGAGGCCCGGAATCATCAAATCGTTGTGGGCACCCAGTTCGGCATGAAAGGCGCGGCTGCCAAGCGCGTCCATGAAGGTCAGCTCGGCAATCACCAGACCGGCCCCGCCGCGCGCCCGCGCCCGGTAGTACTCCACCGTTTGGCGCGTCACGCTGCCGTCGGCGGCGGCATACATGGCGCACATGGGCGCCATCACCAGACGGTTGCGAAAGCCGACCCCGCGCAGCTTGAGGGACTGCGCCAGCGCCGGGAACATGACGGACACGCGCCTAACCGAGTTTCAGTTCTTCGGCCTGGATCTTGTCGACGACCAGCTTGAGATCGGCGCGTTTTTGCGGCGAAAGGCCGAGGATGGGCGCGCGCGCCGGCCCGGCGCTCTGCCCGGCGAGGGTCATCGCCTCCTTGATCACAACCGGGAAGGAGCCCCATGCCCAGGCCGCGCGCAGCGGTGCGAGCAGGTCGTTGATGCGTCCGGCCTCCTTCCAGTCGCCTTTTTTCGCCGAGTCATAAAGCCGCAACACCAGTTTCGGGAAAACGTTGGCCGCCGGCGATATGGTGCCGGTACCGCCGTGCACCAGCATGGAGAGAAACACCGTATCGCGCCCGGAAAACAACAGCGATTTTCTATCGGTCAGCAACAGGTATTCGACCGCCTGCGTCAGGTCGCCGTTGGAATCCTTGATGCCGCAAATGTTCGGCGCCTCCTTCATGCAACGCACCAGTGTCGGCGGCAGCACGTTGACGCTGGTGCGCGGCGGGTTGTTATAGAGCATCACCGGCAGCTTGGTCGCCTTGGCGATGGTGGTGTAGTGGGTAACGAGTTCGTCCTGGCTGGGCTGGGCAAAATACGGGGTTATCACCAGCGCGAGATCGACGCCGATGGCCTCGGCCGCCTGCGTCAACTTGATCGAACCGCGCGTGGTGACCGCGCCCGTACCGGCGTAAATCGGCACGCGGCCGTTCACCGCCTTGGCGGTGATCTCCAGCAAGCGCACATGCTCGTCATAATCGAGCGAGAAAAACTCCCCCTGGCTGCCGGCGACGGAAATGCCGTGCAGCCCCTTGCCGATATACCACTCGATCAGCTCGACCACACGACCTTCGTCAATGCGCTGGTCGGCATTGAACGGCGTCGCCATGGCAGGAATGACGCCGTGAAATTTTTGCATGTTCATGAATGCTTAGTCCTCGTAAATTGGGCCGTGCGGCCTGGTGTTAAGGTTGCCGGTGATTCAGTTCGTTCAGACCACGCCCATCATCTGGCTCAGCTCGAGCACGTGCGCGGTGAATTCGGGCAGCGCGCGTATGGTCTGCGGGTCGCGCGGATGGGGGTAATGGATGGCGATGTCGGCGATGATACGGCCCGGCCGGTCGCTCATCACCAGTACGCGGTCCGACAGGAACACCGCCTCGGCGATGCTGTGCGTGATAAGGATCACCGTCTGCTTTTGCTGCTCCCACAGGCGCAGCAGTTCGACGTTCAACTGGTCGCGCGTCAAAGCATCAAGCGCACCGAAGGGCTCGTCAAGCAGCAACACCTGCGGCCGCAGGATCAGGATCTGCCCGAAAGCCGCGCGCTGGCGCATGCCGCCGGAAAGTTCGTGCGGGTAGGCCTTTCGAAACGACTCGAGCCGCAGCACCTCGAGTATTTTCGTCGTCCGCTCGGCTATTTCCGCGGCCGCAATGCCGCGGATTTCGGCCGCCAGCGAGATATTTTTCTCGACCGTTAGCCAGGGCAGCATGTTATGCGTCTGGAAGACGATGCCGACCTCGGGGGATGGGGCGTCCTGCCGCCGCCCGAGCACGTCTATTTGACCGCCGTGGTCCGCCGGAAACAGGCCGCCAATCATGCGCAAGAGCGTGCTCTTGCCACAGCCGCTGGGGCCCAGCACGGAAACAAACTGCGCGCGCGGGACCTCGAAGGACACACCTTCGAGAGCGCGTATGCCGCCGTCAAATGTCTTGGCGACCGCGCGAACTGATATGGCCGCCTGCGGCTTTGCGTCCGTCACCGGCATTATTTTTTCGAGCCGACCCAGCCATTGTGGGAGATGTCGAAAATGATGCCGTTCGGGTCACGGTACTTCTTTTCGTAGTAGAGGGAGTCCTTTTCCATCGGCAGGTCGAGGAAAAAACTGCCGCCGTTGTCCTCGATGGCCTTGCCCTCGCGCTCCAGGTCATCGACCCAGAAACCGACATGGTGGACACCGACATAGTTCTTGCCGCGCTCCTTGCCCGCCGCCTCGTCGGTCTTGTAATTGAGCAGGGCGAGGCAGATGGTGCCGTCGGTCAGGTACACGCCGGTGGCGAGCGGTGAATCGGTCTTGCCCGCCTCGGTCATGCCAAAGGTCTTCATGTAGAACTTGGCCGCCTCTTCCGGGTCAGGAACGGCCATTGCGATATGACGAAGCTTTGCCATGATTGTTACTCCTTTTTAATTTCCAGTTCGCAACGCGCCTTCAAAAGGCGCGCCACCACACCCGTTTAGCCGCCAGTTCGATCAGCAGGTAAAAGCCCCCTACGAGGATCGAGATTGCCAGAAGCGCCGCAAATACCAGGTCCGTCTTGGCGTTGGCGTTGGCCAGCAGGATCAGGTTGCCAAGGCCTTTCTCGGACCCGACGAATTCGCCGGCGATCGCGCCGATCACCGCCAGCGGCATTGCCGTCTTGCAACCGTCCATGATGGCCGGCAGCGCGCTTGGCACACGCAAGCGCCGGAACATCGTCCAGGAAGACGCCCCGATGGCGTGAAAATGCTCGATCAGGTGCGCCGGCGTGCCGGCCAGCCCGCCCAGGGTCGAGATCACCACTGGAAAAAACGCAAACAGGAAGGCCATCAACACCTTGGACGACGTGCCGTATCCAAACCACACCACCAGCAGTGGCGCGAGGGCGATTTTCGGCAAGCCCTGGAACATCACGACCAGCGGATATACGGTGCGCCGGAACACCGGCCAGGCAAAGATGGCAAGTCCGAGCAAAATGCCGCCGGCCAGTGCCCAGACGTAACCGAGCAGCACCTCCCATGCGGTGACCATCGACTCGCGTAACAGCAAATCACGATTGTTCCAGGAGGTTTGCAGGATCTGGGAAAGCGGCGGCAGCAGGTAGCGCTTGATCTGGAACAGGTCGACCGCCTTCTCCCACACTATCGCCACCAGGGCGAAGGCAATGACCGGGTCGGTGATGCTGCGGGGAATTCCAAGCAGCTTGGGTGCTGACGGCATTGGACTTACTTCTTGCCGTCCGGTCGCGGACCCCAATCGGGCGGCGGCACGAGGAAGCGCTTGAAGTGCCATTGGTCAAAGCCGTCAAGGTCGTTGGGCCAGACCTGGGCGGTGTGCTTCGCGTCCCTGGGAATCTGCACCATATCGCAATAAAATTCGACGTAATTGCCGTCGGGATCCTTGAACACCAGGAAGACATTTTCGCCCGGCCCGTGCTTGCCGATGCCGCGCACTATCTCAACGCCCCGCTCCTGCAAAAAACGCCCCATTGCCTCGATCTCGGCGATAGAGGCGAGTTCATAGGAGAAGTGCTCCAGCCCCGGACGCCACGGCCGGTAGGTATCGGTGGCAACATCCTGGTCCGCCGGAATTTGCGCCAGGGCAAGGTCGTGATGATCGGTACCGCTGCGCATGAACACCATCTGGTCGGAGATCCAGTCGGAAACATCCAGCCCGACGATCTCGGTATAAAAACTTACCGATTTCTGGATATCACGCACATTGAGTACAAGATGGCCCAACTTGCGCGGTTTTGGACGCTGCATGACGACCCCGGCCCGCTACTTCAGGAACTCGTTGGTGAAAACATCCTCGGCGCGAACCTTGCCCTTCAGGTCATAGGCCTTGTCGACAAAGGATATGGTCGAGCGGATGCGGTCATCGCGGATGAAACCGAGGCCGTTCTGTTTGGCCTGCGGATCCTGGATCAGTTCGCCAATTTCCTTGATCTGCTGCAGCGCTATGGCACGATCAACCACAGGAAACATTTTTACCAGGATATCCGCGGCCTGGTCCGGATTGGCGATGGCAAAGTCGAATCCGCGGTAGGAACTGCGCAGGAACTTGCGCACCATGTCCGGCTTGGACTTGATCAGCGCCTCCGAGGCGGCAAAACCGTTGCCATAGGCATTGAGCCCATAATCGGCGTAGTCAAACCAGGCGACATTGAGCCCTGCCGTGGCGGCTGTTCGCTGCGTCACCACCCGGTCGCTGCCCTTCCAGCATTCGACGAGGTCGATTTTCCCCTCGACCAGCGAGCCCGAGATCACGGCCGGATCAAGGCGCATCAGCTTGATGAAATCGCGCGGCTTGCCATTCAACTCCAGCCAGGCGGGAACCACGTTGTGCACCGGCGACGCCGAGCCGCCGCCAAGCGCCCGTCCGCGCAGGTCATCGAGCGTCTTGGGTGACATCCGGCTGGTCACCCAGCAGATCGCACCCGGCCATTTGGTGTTGATCGCGCCAATCATCTTTATCTTGCCGCCGTTGGAACGGTTGAGCACGAGGCTGATCGGGTCGACATAGCCGAACTCAAACTGCCCCTGGTCCAGTTCATTCGCAGTCCGCGTGCCGCCATAACCGCGGACGATGTTCACATCCAGCCCCGCCTCCTTGAACCAACCCTTGTCCTGGGCGACGATCACGCCGATGGAGCTGCCCTGCGGCAGCCAGGCCATGTTGTAGGTGACTTTTTCCTGGGCGATGGCAGACCCGGTGACAAAACCGGCGACCAGCGATGCGATAAAACCTATGAGCCTGTGGTTCATGACTTTCTCCCGAAAAGAAAACGGACGGTCAGACTTTTTCAGCGGCAACCGGATTGCGCAGCGACCCGATGTTCTCCAGCGTCGCCTCCATCACATCGCCGGCCTTGAGGTAAATACCACGGCCCATGCCCACGCCGGCGGGGGTGCCGGTGGCGATCACGTCGCCGGGTTCCAGCGTGACAATGGTGGACAAGTAGGCGATTTGTTCGCGCACTGTCCAGATCATATTCTTGGTCGAATCATCCTGCATGCTCTTGCCGTTGACCGTCAATTGCATGCGCAGGGCCTGCGGGTCCTTGATCAGCCAGGACGGCACAATGCACGGCCCAAAAGGCGCGAAGGTGTCGTGGCACTTGCCCTGGAACCAGTCGAACTTGAACGGGTAGTCGCTGCGCATGTTGAGGTCGCGCGCCGAAACGTCGTTGACAATCGAATAGCCGGCGACATAGTCGAGCGCCCTGGCCAGGGGCACGCGGCGCGCGCGCTTGCCTATCACCGCCGCCAGTTCGACCTCCCAATCGAGCATGTTGGTTTCGGCCGGCTTGCGCACCGTCTCGCGCGGGCCGATCACGGTGTTTTGCAGCTTGAGGAACATATAGGGCTTGCTGTCGCTCTTGGCCGCGAGCACGGTGGTCATCTCGTTGGCATGTTCGATGAAGTTCGAGGCGGCGCAGAAAATCCGCTGCGGGCGGTAAGGTGCCATGGCCAGCTTGTCGGCGGTGCCGACCGCCTTGAGCTTGCCCGACTCCGCCAGCTTGGCGATCGCCGGACCGGCCTTGCGCAAGGCCGGTCCGGCAGCCTTCCAGTCACGCATGATGGCCTCGACACCACCGGAAAACCACTCGGCCTTCATGCCGGCAGCTTTGGCCGCTTTGGCGGCGGTTTTCAGATCGTAGAGCTTGCCTGCGACGACGACGGCGGGGACAAGGGCCCCCTTGCTTTTGTAGGTGGCGAGTGCGAACCAGGTCATGGCGATTCTCTTTGGCGGTTATGGGACAGTTGCAATTTAACGGCATTTTTTTATGTATGCAAGCATTTTTTTATGTATACACGACGGAATTTACTAGGGTTGCGCCCCGCCGCCGTGTCCCATGCCCTTACCCGCCGAAAAAGGAGCGGAGCCGGTGCGCAGGATGCACCACAAACAGGCTAGCGAAGCGGCGGCAGGCGCGCCGCGATCGCAGGCCGTCTAGCGGCGGGTGCCTCGCGCCGCGGAACGTGGCTTTTTGGCCGCCGTCGTCACCGGGGCGGGCCGGGTAAGGCGCGGCAAAAGCCGCCCGCCGGCCGGTGCAACGGTGTTTCCCGCCCTTCCGCCGCCGTGCTGCTTCTCGAAAAACTCAATGACGTTGGTCGCGCTGCTAGCGGTGTGCGCGCACATCGCATCAAAAGCGCCCACCGCATCGGCGCGGATGATCGCCCGAGTGATGACCTCGTGCTCGGCAACCGAGGTCTGCAGCCGGTCGCCGGTATTGAAGAATTCCTGCGAACGGAACGCTTCCAGCCTCTGGCGCAGGTTTGCCGCGAGCGCCTGCAGGTTGCGGTTGCGGGCGCCGATGTAGATGTACTGGTGAAAGCTCTCATTCAGCTCGGCGTAGCTGTCGGCATCACCGTCAAGGACTGCCTTCCTGGCACGATTGTGGACAAGCTCTATCTGCTTTTTTTCCGCCATGCCGGCGCGCAGGGCGCACAACTTGGCGCACAAGCCCTCCACTTCACTCGCCGCCTCGAACAAATCAAGCAGGCCGGCAAGGTCTATGGTCGCGACCGAAAAGCCCCGGCGCGGTTGCGACTCGATCAATCCCGTGCCGGCCAGCTCACGCAATGCGTCACGCACCGGGCTGCGCGACACGCGAAAACGCTTGGCAAGGACGATTTCCTCGAGCTTGGCACCCGGCTTGAGGACGCCGTCGACGATGTCGCGCGCCAGACGCTGGGAAATTTTCTGCGAGAGCGTGCTCATGCCGCCGATGCCGTGATTGTCACCGCCGCCCCCGAAAGCACCATCACTTGCGAAATACGAACGGCATGACGATAAAGGTCACCAACAGAATGACAAACCACACCAGCGACCATTCCGGGATGGACAGGGTGAGGAATTTCCATGGCTTGGGCGTGCACAGCCCGTCGTATTGCAGCAGCGGCGGAATGATCTTGCCGAGTCTTGATGCGTCCAGAAAGCGCTCCACCGGCGACCCGGCGCAGGCCATGGCCCGCGCCGGGTCGCTCTGTATGTACATGTGGTAGCTCGCCGCGGCAACCCCACCGGCGGCGACCAGGCCGCCGAAAACCGAATAGATGGCCGTGCCCACCGATCCCGGCCGGTGCAACGCCGCCGCCAGCGCAACCAGCGCAACCGCAATGAACCCGAGCCGTTGCACCACGCACCATGGGCAGGGGTCGAGGCCGTCAAGGTGCTGCAGCGTCAACGAGTAGCCGAGTAAGGCGAGACAAACGAAAAATACTGCGGTAAATACCCGCGCGCTCGCTCCCGGACCCGACCTGCCTGAATTACCGAATGCCATGATGTTCCGACGCCCACAAGTTTGATCAGTTCCAGCAGGGTAGAACAAGCCGGGGCATCGCGCAATGCCGGTATAATCGGGGGCTTGGCGCGCTGCGCCTTTGCACTTTTACCCGGAATACGCGCAGAACATGGAAGCTGAACGCCTCAACGCCCTTGCGGGCTCCCTCGCCGACCTTAACGCTCGTTCGCTCGAGTTGCGGAGGTATCTTTGACTACGAGGTCAAGCGCTCCCGCCTCGCCGAAGTAAGCCTTTCCCTCGAAGACCCGGGCGTCTGGAACGACGCCAAGCGCGCGCAGGAACTCGGGCGGGAAAAAAAGACCCTCGAAGCGGTGGTCGGTTCGCTCACCGACATCGATTCGCACCTCCGAGATGCGCAGGAATTGTTTGAAATGGCGCGCGCCGAAAACGACGACGGTACCCTCGTCTCGGTGGAAGCCGATGTCGCCGCCGTGGGCAAGGCCGTCGCCGGGCTCGAATTCCAGCGCATGTTCGCCAACCCGCTCGACCCCAACAACTGCTTTCTCGACATCCAGGCCGGCTCCGGCGGCACCGAGGCGCAGGACTGGGCGCAGATTCTTGAGCGCATGTACCTGCGCTATACCGAAAAAAAGGGCTTCAAGATCGAAATCCTCGAGCACTCGGACGGTGATGTCGCCGGCATCAAGAGCGCTTCGCTCAAGATCAGCGGCCCCTATGCCTTTGGCCACCTGCGCACCGAATCGGGCGTGCACCGGCTGGTGAGGAAATCGCCCTTTGATTCCAACGCCAGGCGGCATACCTCGTTTGCCAGCGTGTTCGTCTATCCGGAGGTCGACGACTCGATCGAGATCGACATCAACCCGGCCGACCTGCGCATCGACACCTACCGCGCCTCGGGCGCCGGCGGCCAGCACATCAACAAGACCGACTCGGCGGTGCGTATCACCCACGTGCCGACCAATATCGTGGTGCAGTGCCAGAGCGACCGCTCGCAACACCGCAACCGTGCGGAGGCCATGGCGATGCTCAAGTCGCGGCTGTACGAACTTGAGTTGCGCAAGCGCAACGAGACCAAGCAAGCGATGGAAGACTCCAAGACCGACATCGGCTGGGGCCACCAGATCCGCTCCTACGTGCTCGACCAGTCGCGCATCAAGGATTTGCGCACCAATGTCGAAACCGGCAACACCCAGGCCGTTCTCGACGGCGGCCTCGACGATTTTATTTCAGCCAGCCTGAAGCAAGGCGTCTAAGAATAACTAATTCGGCATTTTTCTTGTCATTCCGAGCGCAGCGAGGAATCTGCTTTCAGACACGTCATGCGAAGCTATTGAGTTTACATCCTGGCGAGTAAATCAAGACGATTGTATGTCGGTGTCACCAATAATCTCGAACGCCGGGTGTTCGAGCACAAGGGAAAAGTTGTAGACGGATTTACCAAGACCTACAACATCGACCGTCTGGTGCATTGCGAGGAAACACCTGACGTAATCAGCGCCATTGAAAGGGAAAAACAAATAAAGGGCTGGAGACGGGAAAAGAAAATATCCCTGATTGAGGCACACAACCCAGCCTGGGCAGATTTGAGCGACGAGTGGTACAAAGCAGATTCCTCGCTGCGCTCGGAATGACATAGGAAATTCTGACAAAGCGTCAACAAAAGGAAACAGATGATGGCTGAGCAATCCGGCAATCCAGCACCACAGGACGAAAACCAGATCATCGCCGAGCGGCGCGATAAGCTGGCCAAGCTGCGCGAAAAGGGCGTCACTTTTCCCAACGACTTTGCACGCCAGGACGAGGCCGCGGCGCTGCACCAGGCGCACGGGGAGAAAACCAAGGAAGAACTCGAACCTGCGGGCATCAAGGCCGTTATCGCCGGGCGCATGGTGTTAAAACGCGTCATGGGCAAGGCGAGCTTCGCCACCCTGCAGGACGGCAGCGGGCGCATGCAGGTCTACATCACCAACGACGGTGTCGGCGCCGAAGTGCACGACGCGTTCAAGCACTGGGACCTCGGCGACATCCTAGGCGTGACCGGGACGATGTTCAAGACGCGCACCGGCGAGCTGTCGGTCAATGCCAGCCAGGTGCGCCTGCTGTCCAAGGCGTTGCGGCCCTTGCCGGAAAAATTCCACGGCCTGACCGACCAGGAGATCAAGTATCGCCAGCGCTACGTGGACCTGATCACCAATGAGGACACGCGCAAGACTTTTCTCACGCGCAGCCGCATCGTGCAGGAAATCCGCGCCTTCATGGTCGCCAGGGGCTATCTCGAAGTCGAAACGCCGATGATGCACCCGATCCCCGGCGGCGCCGCAGCGCGCCCCTTTGCCACCCATCACAACGCCCTCGACATGCAGCTTTTTTTGCGCATCGCGCCGGAGCTCTACCTCAAGCGCCTGGTGGTAGGCGGCTTTGAGCGGGTGTTCGAGATCAACCGCAACTTCAGGAACGAGGGTATTTCGGTCCGCCACAATCCCGAATTCACCATGATGGAGTTCTACGAGGCCTATCGCGACTACCGCTACCTGATGACCTTCACCGAGGAGTTGATGCGCGAAGTGGCGCTCAAGGTCCTGGGCACCACCATGCTGCCCTACGGGGAGCACATGGTCGACTTGTCCAAACCCTTTGACCGCATCACCGTGGCCCAGGCCATGCGCAAATACCATGCGCCCTACGCGGACGCCCCCCTTGATGACCGCGCCTTTCTCACCATTGAACTGAAAAAACGCGGTGTCGAGGCCAAGAATTCGCAGGGCGTGGGTGCGCTGCAACTGGCCTTGTTCGAGGAGACCGTCGAATCGCTGCTTATCCAGCCGACCTTCATCATCGATTACCCCGCGGAAACCTCGCCGCTGGCGCGCCGCAGCGACGTTAACCCGGAGCTGACCGAACGCTTTGAGCTGTTTATTACCGGACGCGAAATGGCCAACGGCTTTTCCGAGTTGAATGACCCGGAAGACCAGGCGGCACGCTTCCAGGAGCAGGTGAAACAAAAAGAAGCCGGTGACCACGAAGCCATGCATTACGACGCCGACTACATCCGCGCCCTTGAATACGGCCTGCCGCCCACCGCCGGCGAGGGCATAGGCATTGACCGGCTGGTAATGCTCTATACCAACAGCCCAAGCATCCGCGATGTCATCCTGTTTCCGCAAATGCGGCCGGAATAGGCTGCGTTTGCTGTTGGCGCGAGCCAAGTAGAGGCAACCGCATGCAACCCGACCGCCGGATGTACATTTGCACCAGCAGCCTCTTTCTGGCGGCAACGCTTCTTGCATCGGCGAGTCCGGCCTCCTCCCAGGACATCGTGATGGAGGCCGAGTTCGCCGCATGCAGGCAAAAATATTCCGCCGCCGGCATTACCGCCGCGCCCAACACCATCCGCACCACCCTGGACAACTCGCTCGACGCACTCACCCTGACCGCCCTGGAGAAAAAAGCCGCCAACCAGCGCGTGCTGGGGCGCACCGTGGCGCGCCTGCGCAACACCACCAGGTTCCAGATGCAACACACCCGGTTCCCGAGCGGGCGCATTTGCACCCGGCCGTCAATGACGGTGGAGCTCAGTTACGATCCGGTGACGATTTTTGTCGCCAGCGAGTACCTCCCGGGGTCGTGCGAGTACCGCAAGATACTGGAGCACGAACACCGCCATGTCGCCGTCCACCAGCTTCACCTTGCCGCGCTCGCGCCGCTGGTGCAGGCGGACCTGCGCGATTTTTTCGCCGGCACAAACCTGATGCACGACAACACCACGCAGGCCCGGGAATTTGTGCAGAAAAGTGCACAGGACACGATCCGCGCCCGTATCGCCCTGTTGGCCGAGGAGGCCCGTGCGCGACAGCTTGAAGTGGATTCCACCGAGGAAATTTCACGCCTGTCCCGTCTGCGCAGGCTGTGCGCAAACGAGGCCACGGAGCCGCCCGGCGGACAGTAATCGCATTGTCGCGGCAGCCGCGGGCGCGGTTTTCCCGCTGCAAATGTGACCATAGTCACAAATAACGCCGCTTTGTCACATACCGTTACAGCTTGGCCCGTCAACAAGTCGATAATGGGGGCGTTAATTGATACAAGCGGATCGAACGAGGGCGAAATCAAGCCTCCGGCCGAACGCTGACATGACACCCTCAGGAGAAGAACATGGAAGCACAAGCTACTCGCAACAACACCCATCCGATATTGATCATTGCGGCCATTTCGGTCACCCTGCTCAGCGCGGCGGGCATCGCCGCAATCATGGGCTGGATTCCTGCCTCCAATAGCCAGCAGGCCGCAACGCCCGCCGTGGCAGAAGTACCTAAGTCACTTGAGACAAAGCCAACGGAAGTCCACAAGGTTGCCGAGGCGGCAAAACCGGCACCAGTCCCCGCTGCGAAGTCAAAATCGGCGGCCAAACCGGTTGCGGTGGCAGAGACAAAACCTGCCGCCGCCCCCGAACCCAGGGTGGTGGAATACACCCCGCCACCGGTGCAGGTTGCCGCGGCGCCACCGGCCAGACCGATTTGCCATGACTGCGGCGTTGTAGGTTCCGTGCGCACAATCGAAAAGGCCGGTGAAGGCACGGGACTGGGCGCGGTGGCCGGCGGCGTACTGGGCGGCGTGCTGGGCAACCAGGTCGGTGGCGGTCGCGGCAAGGATGTGATGACCGTCCTCGGCGCGGTGGGCGGCGGATTC
>Ga0194061_1001235_pt1 | contig 15214 bp, 10 predicted proteins | sample SepL2221m_MetaG_FD_163423 | JGI IMG/M metagenome (GOLD analysis project Ga0194061, IMG submission 163423) | Anoxic zone freshwater microbial communities from boreal shield lake in IISD Experimental Lakes Area, Ontario, Canada - Sep2016-L224-21m | ecosystem: Environmental > Aquatic > Freshwater >...
GTATGTAATGCTGTGCTACCATATCCGATTGTTCCGTCTCCAAAATCCCAGCGATATGTAAGGCTATCACCGTCCGCATCGGTCGCATAGACTTCAAAAGTCAACTGCTGCCCAACAAACGATGGTTGCGGATCGACGAAAGGACCAGATAGAATTTGTGGTAATTGATCTGGCTTAACATAAATATATCCAGTCGAGTAGAATGTATTGTTGGTCTTATCACTCTCATAAACCTCATCCAAAGCGTCGATTTTGTAGGCAATTCTATAGTACCCTGTGGCAACGTTCGGCATAACCGAATTGATACTAGCATATGTATAATATTGGCCACCAAGTAACTGATTGATTTGACAATCACCCAGGAAAGGATCGGTCTCTCTGTATATGCCGTCTGGCGAAAGCCGGAATCGAACAACAAACGAAGCCGCGTCAAGTCCGTTATTTGAAACGGTTGTTTGAATATGAAATAATTCTCCAATTCTAACCGAATTAGGTATCGACGAACCGATAGGCCCCTTGTCTAAATCCGTGAATCCTACAATCGAATCGATCCAACTCGCTACAACATCAACACGAGTATCATACTGAATGCCACCCCAAGTCGGATACTTCGGACCGCCATGCGTAACGCCCTCAACATGATCAGTACCATTGATCAAAATAAATGCAGGCCCACCACTATCTCCGTGCGACGTACTGCTTTCGCCTGGTGAAAAATACCAACTTAAATAAGTCGGCGTTAAATAATCGAGAGGCGTAAATCCATAGCTTATATACCCAGGTGCAGGAGTGGCGCCACTTTCACCAAACTGTCCACTTCCGAGAAACCCGAATCCGGCAAGTTTCATCGTGGTCCCAGTGGTTGGCATAACCCGACAAATCGGAGTCGGGGAGACTGAAGGTGACGTATATAGCTCAAGAATCGCGACATCGTAAACACCTTCGCCATCGAGAGTAAACAAATTCTGCGTATACGAAGGATGTACGTAAATATATTTTATCGCATAATCAATTCCGCCCAGTTCGATCCTGCTATTAGTTGTCACAGTTAAATGGCCATATTGATCTAGTACACAATGTCCAGCCGTTAGCACGTGATATGGCGATATTAAAGTACCCGTGCAATCACCGTTTGGATTTTGTATTTTGAGTTTTGCAACGGAAGGAAAATACGCAGATGGAATCACCGTCCCGTCGAGAATTCTAGGTCTAACACCTATAAAATTATCGTCGGATCCAATCAACTGAAACGAAATCAAGGTGAGAAGGATGTAGTATATTGATCTGCTCATTATTGACCTCTTCAAAAAGTTCGACAAAAAAAGAGCGCCGGACCAAGCCTACCGCTCCCCAAGACCCCGACCAAGGGGCGCAAAAGAACAGCAAACATGGCCGACGCCCCTGTCAGGGGGCGCGGCTCAAGTCGCTGCATCCTTTGCTCAAGAGCCTTGCGGCTCAGGTTGGTCGTTTCTTGGGGAGGCAGATTCTTGACGCACACGCGTCAATTCGGATTGTCACAACACATTTTCTTTTTAAGTCGAATGGCTGATCCTCAAAACAATCAAACACTTATTCACTATCAGAAAATTTACACAATTTTTAAAAACAGTCAACTCATTTTTGAAATAAGAGGGACGCACACGAGACTCCTGAAAATAGTCTCGAGCCCGCACCCATAATTCCAAAACCTAAAATCCAAACGTCCCCCACAATGCCGGACTGAGTTGCGCTTCGCTGGGGACGTCGGCGGTGATGGCGGTGGCTTTGTTTGACCAGTAGACGCGGTAGTGGGTTTGGAAGCCGTTGCCGCGCAGGATGCCGGTGTCGCCTTTTAGTTTCAATCCTGGCGTCGGTTTTAATCCCAGCGTTTCGAGCGGAATGGAGCATTCGAAATCTCCATTTTGTCCCGCCAACACAACCATCACGGGTGGCCCGCCTGAGCGAGGTGGTTGAGCGACGCACTCAAGAAGCTTCTCCCAAACCGTACGGTCACTCTTAAACGGCTCATCCATCAAACCCGTGGCCGCCCTGTTTTAACACAGCGCTTGCGTCTTATTTATACGCCTGAGGCATCTGCGGCACCACGCCTAACTCTTTGTAATTAAACCCGCTTTCAAGCGGCTTATACGTCCCGACGATTTCCACGCTGCGCGTCGGCGTGATTGCGGATTCCAGGCCCATGCACCAATACGATGCGTTGATGATCAGGCGGCGCAAGCCGGCGGATTCGAGGTCGGTGGCGCTGCCCATCGTCGATTGAAACACGCGCGCGACTTTGCCTTCGCTGGTCGTCCAATTTTTGAACCACGCGACCGGTAGTGCTTCCAATTTCGGATTCGGAGCGTCGTCGTGTTTGCGGCCCATCAACGGCTGGCCCCAGACCAAAGCAGTGCAACCGGCGGGCAAACTCGTGCCCTCTTTATAAGTGCGGTAAACGTCAGAGTTGCCCCAGATGTCGCTGACGCCCGACAGGATTGGGTGATTCTTCTGTTCTTCGACGAGGGTGCCGCGCGTCGAATCCTGATGCCAGCGCCCATGATGCCCCATGAACGACCCGCCGAGAATATCGTTGCCCCAGCTGACCTGCTTGCCGTTGATCTTGTACGGCAGTGACGCGTGGAAGCCGTGATTGCCGGTGCGGATGGACATGATCGGTTTGCCGGAGTCGAGGTACTTCACGATCAATTCGCGCTCGGCCATCGGGAGTGTCAACAGACGCGGAAAGAAAATCACAAGGTCCGCCGACGCGAGCTGTTCGAGCCCCGGGATGTGATGCGGCTTGAGCTCCTTGCCTTTCTCGGGATAAACCGGCATCGTCGGATCGACTTCGCCCTTCTCATTGACCGCGAACAAGACGACACAATCGAACCCATGATGCGTGCTGAGAATCTTCGCCATCATCGGCATCGACTGCTCGCTGCGATACTCTTGATCGGCAGCGATCAGCACAATCTTCTTGCCTTTCCCGGGCCCGTCGCCGCCGGGATAAGTGAGCCATTGATCGGCATCCGCGGCGCGGCTGAACCTCGCGCAGACAACAAGCAAGACAAAGATGAATCGGATCGTGAAGTATGGCATAGTGGTTCCCTATGAAGTGGATTGTTCTGATCGTGAAATTGAAGCGCTGAAGAAATACCTGTGCCCTGAAATTGCCTGGCCGAATTTCACGCGCCGATGAGGCTTTCCAACGGAATGTGCAAGGCGCTGTGCAGCTTGCGGATCATCGGCAACGAAAGTGCCCGGCGACCGTTGATGACCTCTTTGACCCGCTCTTTTGATCCCAATATTTGTTCAAGATCTTTCCGCGTCAGGCTCAACTGCTCCATACGGAATTTGATGGCCTCAACCGGATCTGGCGGAGGAATGGCGTGATGCTTGGACTCGTAACTTTCGACCAGCGTGAGCAGGACGTCAAGCCGGTCACCACGAACGGTTCCCTCTGCCGCGCCCCAAAGAACGTCGATTTCCGCCAGAGCTGTGTCGTAATCGGCCTCTGTCTTGATGGGTCTGATTTTCATGCCACACTCTCCGCGTCCACAGCATCGTATTCTTTGTGTGTGCCGATGAATTTGATAAAACAAACTTGCCGCTTGTAATCCACCGCAACGATTAACCGATACTTGTTTCCGCCAATATTGAATACGATGCGTCCCGCTTTGAGAACACTGGCGGTTCTGAACTGGGCCTTTACCTGCTGCGGTATCGCCCATGACGCCTTTTGAGCTTCAGCGTACCAAGCTTGCAGCGGTCCCTCGGCATCGGGATGGCGTCACCAAAATTCACGCAATGTTCACTTTGATATCACCCTCATCGCTTTACCACGCCAAGTTCTCCTTACGGTAACTGAAACAGCGTGAATGTCACTGGCAAAGTCTCCAAAATATCAACGCGCCGCTACAAAACCCTTTTATTTGGCCGGGATCTCGCTCACGGTGTCATTCGCTTTGCTGTGTAACAGCTTGTCGCCGGATGCGCCATTCACAGAGTTGCCAGACGACAATGAGAATTGTGAGTGCAATAAGAATGTCGATCGCTACGCCCGAGTAAATAAAATCCCCCTTTTCGTTCACGTAAGGTGCTGCAAACATGCGTCTGACTTTCAGCGGACGACTGTGCGCGAAGCTTGGCCAGCCGCGAACGGCTTGCATAAAGTATTCGACGCCCCCATACGGATCTTCGGCAAAGTCAGGTGAAAAGTACTCTCCGTCATCATTTTTAATTGCGTGTATTTCAGCCGCAAGTTTCGGATCAAGCCACTTTCTATCCGCCGTATTCACCCACATCAATCCACCCGCGACAAACATCAACAGGACGGCCGTCGAGAGGTGGAGGCGAAAGAATTGTCGGGCGTTGGGCATGGTGATGGCCTTTAATTCTTCGGGATTTCATTCACTGTGTAATACGCTTTTGCGTGAACCAATTTGGTTCCTTCCGCAGACAACATGCCTGACAGATCAAAATCATGAATGTGGTCTTCGATGATTTTATCGACGTAGATATAGACAGACAATCCATCCGCGGCGGGCTCGGCTTTTGTGACGGTGCGCGTGGTTTCATCGACTTCGGGACTGCCGTACGCTCCGTGGTAAATGTGCGTGTACGTCTTGAGTGTGTAGGTCTCGAGTTTGGCTGCGATGGTTTTGTCGACGGGTTTTGTGAACGTCAGAAGGAAGCCGTCTTTTTTGATGTTGATCTCTTTGATTTCAAACGGCACTTTTCCATTCCAATCAATGCGTTGCAACGCAAACGGTTCAGTGCCTCGAACGGGCCATTGCGAATTCGTCGTGAAGCCACCGGCGAGCAATTGGCCTTTGGGCGAGAATTCGACGTTCATGATGCCGGTCGCCAGACCTTCGCGAAAGGGATAACACGCGCCTTGCCAGACGCCATTTATCTGCTCCGTCGTGGCGCGCATGATGATGCTGAGCGTGTAATCGCCGAGGAAGAGTTGGTTGTCAAACGGTCCGAATTTTCCGCCGGTAGTGTTGAGTCTAAATCCAGAAATCGAACGACCCATTTTAATGTACGGAAAACGAACAACCGGCGGAATGAGTTCTTTGACACGTTTCTTTTCAACAGCCATTCGCGAGTCGGTGTTTGGTTTCAGTTCCGGAGCTTTTTGCCCTGGGACGAAGGGGTACCAGTTATAGCTGGCCGGATGTCCCAGGAATGCGCCTTCCTTCACGTGTTTGAGCGAGCAGCAGCCATTCCACGGGCCTTGACTTTCGATGACGAGCATGGCGCCTTCAGCGTTTGCATTGATGCCACCGGGGCTGCGCAAACCGCTGCAGATCGGAATCATTTTCCCGTCGGGCGTGACTTTGACCGCCCAGCCTCGGAAAAGATTGTGCGATTCATACGAGCCACTGAGTCCCAGCGCGACAAAGATATTTCCGTCTTTATCGGGCTTGGATCCGAACGCAAATTCGTGGCCTTCGGCATAGCCCCAATTGTTCGTCAGCGTGTCGTAATGATCCGCGACGCCATCGCCATCGACATCCTTGATGCGCGTGACTTCACCGAAGCTGACGGAGAGCATCGCGTTATCTTTCCACGCGAGCGAAAAGATTTCGTCCTGGCCACTGGCAAACAAATGGAACACGGGAAGCGGTGGCGAATCGAATGCGCCTTTGACGAAATAAATATCGCCGCGCCGCGTGCCGACAGCGAGACGACCGTCGGGGAGACTTTCCAATCCGCCGACGCGCAGCGGCACCGTCGCCGGGATTGGGATGGTGACGATGGGATAATACTTCGCCTCTTCGAGCGCAGTGCCCCACATCGAACCGAGGTCTTCGCCGGCGCGGAGATTTACTAAAGAAGCGAGGGCGAAAGCGAGCAAGCCTGAGATGAATCGCGTGTTTACCATTGGTACTCCAGTGTCAGTGTCGAGCGTCCTTTGGGAAGCGTGAGCGGAATCAAAACGTCGGCGGGATCACCGGCGCGGACGATTCCTTTTTGATCGGAGGTGATGCGCAGTTCGAGAGCACCGATTTTGAATGTGCGGTCGGATTGCTTCGCAACTTCTTTGCCCACAGCAGCGCGGAAGTAGAACATCGTTTGATCGCCGGGCGTCGTGAACGTGAGCGTGCGTTTGAAGAACGCTTTGCCGTCCTTGCCGCGAACGTCTTCAAAGAAATCCTCGACCGCGATGTCGCCGTACAGGTAATAGAAGGTGGGGCGGCGCAGCGTGTCGAGGTGATAGCCTCGGAACTGGTAGCCGTGGTCCTGCGGGAAGGGATAATTCGTCTTCCCTTTGTAGGGCCAATTGTCGTCGAGCGTTTTCAAGCGTTCAAACGGGACGCCTTTCGGGAACATGATGGCGTCGGTTCCGCGCGGATGGAACGAGCCGAGATCGACGTTGGCGAACTCGCCTTTCCAAAGTTGGCGCAGCGCCATTTCTTCGGAATCAAATGCGAGGTTGAGGCGTTCGGGATAGCCGACGCCAATGCCGCGATAACCGACCGGCCCGCGCCCGCGACAGATTTCGGCTACGTCACCTACTCGCACTTCGTTCGATTGACGCGAAAGGCCGAGCGGCTTTTTCGCTCGGGTGCCGTCTTCCAAATACGCCCAAATCGCTTCGATTTGTTGGCCTGCGTCACCGCCCAAAATGTTGGGACGCGCAGCGACGCCGTCGGGCCAATACGTTGGCATGATGACCGTTTTGTGGAAGCGCATCGGCGCGCGCATATAAAGGTGGAACCAATTTTTCTGAAGGCGCTCGGTGGCGAAAACGATGTCGAGCGCGCCAGGGCCGGCGGCTTTCTGTCCGTTGTAATCGTGGCATCCGATGCAGCCGTAACCGGTCGTACCCATCATCTCCCAGCCCGCCGTTTTCGCTTCGGTGATGTTCGCGAGTTGCGGGATCGGCACGGTTTCGAGTTCATCAACTTTGCCAAAAAGTTCGACGAGATGACCGACATTTGCGTCGCCGAATTGCGGCATCGAGACGTCGAGATAAGTGCGCTGACGTTTGCCGCGCAGCATTACGTCGGCCATCCATTCCGGCTTCAACTTCGCGCCGACGAACGTGAGCGGCGGAGGAATTCTCCCCTGATCGCCGAGTTCGTTTTGCGTGCCGGTAAAGAGTTCGTTCCGGTCGCCCGCGACTTTGCCAAGGCCCGCGCGTTCGTGACAGGCAGTGCAGTTGAACGTCGCGATTGACTTCTCGAGGAGTTGCTTGTCCGTAAGTTTTAGTTTGTCTGCGCTGGGAAGTGCATTGGCGATCAAGCTGCGTTGCTCGGTACTCAAATCGAAACGCGGCCATGATCCAGGCGTTTCGCCGATGCAGCCTTTCGACGCTGCGAGTTTTGCAAATCCGCTCGCGGGTTTTACTGGGATTTGAAGGTCAGTGTGGCAGTTTGCGCATCCGAATTTGGCGAAGTGATCGCGTCCGCGCGCGGCGAGTTCAGGATCGATTTTGAGCGGTTCGAATGCCGGGATGGGTTCGTTGGAAATCGAGAGCATCGACGACGGAATCGGCGCGCGTTCAAACTTCGGGCCTTTCATGTCGAACGAGAATTTCGCTTCGCGCCCGGTGTGAAAATAAACGAATTGAATTTTGCGCCAGCCTGCGGCGAGATCAGCCGAGCCCTCGAATTGTTTCACGCCGCGTCGATCACTCGGTTCCTGTTTCACGACCTCTTTTCCATCAAGCGTCAGCGTTGCACCGTTGGCTTTGATGAAGAACGTGTAGCGCCCGGCGTCGGGGATGTTGATCCAACCGTCGTACTTGATCGCGGTGTGATGCTGCACGGTTCCGATGCTCTCGAGCGCGAAATCTTTGACGTGACCCGAGCGATCCGCTTTGACTTTGTCGGCGGTTAAGCCTTCATACACAGGGCCGCGATACAGCGTGAACGCGAGGTTGCCGGGGACGCGGGTGTCTTGGAGAAGGAAGTGAGCGATGCGATTGATGTCCTCGTTTTGCAGGTGCATGTCCGGCATGCGTCCGGAGGGGCGCGACGTGTGAGGCTGCTGGAGGAAATTGACGAGACTCTTTAAGCTGTACTTCTTATCCAACGCGCCCAACGGCACCGAAGTCGCCGGCATTTGTTCGACGCCTTTTTCATCGCGCGGGGAGTGACATGCGGCACATCCACGCGCGTGGAACAAGCGTTTGCCTTGCTCGGCGGCGACGGTGTCGGGCGCTTGCGGTGCGAAATTATTTTTCTTGAGCGAGAGCAAGAAATGCGTGATCGCGGTGGCGGCTTTATTTTTGTCGTCACCGAGTTGCGCGAGAACGTCCGGCATGGTCGTGCCGGGTTTAATGGTGTGCGGTGCGCGAATGAATGCCTCGATATAAGCGGGGTTGACGCGCGAACCGATGTCGGCGAGGCGCGGCGCTTTTTTCGATTGAGCAGTCAGCGAGTCGCTGCCCAAATGGCACGCCGCGCAATTCAACTCTTCGATCAGCACATGGCCTTTGAGCTCGGGATCGAGTTTGGTGTTGGCGACTCCGGGCACGAACGTTTCTGCGAACAACGCGGGCGTTGCGAGAGCGAGCAGCAACGCGCTGGCGACGATCAGTGAGAACGGTTTCGACATGGGCGTTTGGATTCCGATGTTGAGAGTATGCGTAGCGAACGAGAACGTTGACGCGAGTTATTGCTTGTCGATGACAATCGCCGGTCGCGAAAGAATATTTTTAGCGAGTGCACCGTAATGATTCGAGCGCCAATAGCGGTCGAGATCGGCGGCAGCAATGAGTTCCAATCCCGGCGAGGCGATGGCAGGATTGCGGAGAATGTAGATGTTTTCGGCGGCGATGTAGCCAGCGACGGTCAACGTGTGACCGGCTTCGCCATTCGGATATTCGGGGCCGATGAATTTGAAATCGATCACGACGGGACGCCCCGCATCGGTTTCGGACTTCAGAAAATCCGTCCCCTTCTTAAAGCCGTCGTCGTCAGGCGTGAACGTGACGAGCTTCCATTTGAGGCCGATTTTCTCGGAGGCCTTCAATAGATCGCCCCAATCCGTTCCGGTGCCGGGCTGGCTTGGACAGAGCAATTTGTAATCCCAAGCGCCGAGCGTTTTTCCTTGGAATCGCGCGAGCATCGTCACGCTGGTCGCGCCGCAATTGTTGAAGCCTTGATGAACATGTTGCGCATCGACGTAAGCAAAGACACCGGGTTCAGATTTGCGCTTTCGATAGTCGATCAACTTCAACAAATCAGCGGCTTCTTGCGCGGACATGTGGTCGGACGGTTGCGTGGGCTGGCCGGTTGCTTTAACAGGTTTCATCTTCGACGCTTTGGTCCAGGTTGCTTTTGCTTGCTCCAATTCGCCCGCGTGAAATTGCATTTCGCCAAGCACGACAAGTCCCGAGACGTCATTCAAGTCAGCCGAGCGTGTCGCATACTTTCGCGCGAGTTGTGGGTCTGCGGCGATGGTGCCTTCGCCAGCGAGATAAATCATCGCCAATTTCGACGCCGCGCGAGCGCTGCCTTTATCGGATGCTTTCTTCCATACCTCGATGGCTTTTGGAATGTTCAAATCTGTTCCCTGCGCTCCAAAATAGCACTGACCCAAATTGAATGCGGCTTGGGACGAATGCGGGGCGGCAGAGAAGAAATATCCGAACGCTATGGCCGGGCTGCGCGTCACGCCTTGTCCGCGCAAATACATGTGCCCAATCATATCCATCGCGTCACCGTCACCCGCGTCGGCTGCGAGATGCGCCCAGCGCAAGGCTTGCACATTATCTTTCTCCACGCCTTTGCCGTCGCGGTATCGCATCGCGAGCATGCGTTGGGATGACACATCACCCTTCGTCGCTTTCGCGGTCAAGTCATCAATCGACGGCAACTCTTCAGCACGGACGGGGACGCAGGACAATAAGAGGGAGAGAGCGAGGAGTGTGTGTACGATTTTCATGTGAATCCTTATCCCGTGAACGAGATTGAAACCGACAATGATCTCTCGATGTCTTTTCGAGTGGTGTATACGAGGTTCATGCTTCCCTCGTACGCAATAGAAAACAAGTCACTGAGTTATAAAGGAATTTACGATGCTGCAAAGTGCCGTGACAAAATTTAGTCGAATACTTTTTCGTGTGGGCGTTGCGTTCATACTGATGCTGGCATTCGGATCGTCGTCTCTCCACGCAGCTGATGCGATGAAACCCAACATCGTTTTGATATTTATTGATGACATGGGTTACGGCGACATTGGTCCTTTCGGCTCGACGAAGAATCGCACACCGAACCTGGATCGCATGGCTGCAGGTGGTATGAAGCTCACCTCCTTTTATGCAGCGCCCGTCTGCTCCGTTTCGCGCGCACAGGTCATGACGGGGTGCTACGGTCCGCGCGTGTCGATTCCGGCCGTCTTCGGACCAGGTGGGCGAAATGGCATCAGCAAAAACGAACACACGGTCGCCGAGTTGTTAAAGGCGCAAGGCTACGCAACGATCTGCATCGGAAAATGGCACCTTGGCGATCAGCCTGAATTCCTCCCAACGCGACATGGCTTCGACCACTATTTCGGTCTACCGTATTCGAATGACATGATGAAAAAAGCGAAGGTCAACGGCAAGTTGGTCGTGCCGTTGGTTCGCGATGAGAAGGTGATTGAACTGCTCGAAGGCGACGATCAGGATCGACTCACGGAGCGTTACACGGACGAAGCGCTGAAGTTCATCAACGAGAATAAGGAGCATCCGTTCTTCCTGTATTTGCCGCACACGGCTGTGCATTCGCCGATTCATCCCGGCGCGAATTTCCGTGATAAATCAACGAACGGACGCTTCGGCGCGTGGGTTGAAGAAGTGGATTGGAGTACCGGGAAAATTCTCGACACATTGCGCGATTTAAAACTCGCTGACAACACGCTGGTGCTCTTCACGAGCGATAACGGCCCGTGGCTTTCGCATGGCAAAGATGCTGGCGAAGCAGGACCCTTGCGCGGCGGAAAAGGCAGCACGTGGGAAGGCGGAATGCGCGAGCCAACACTCGCGATGTGGCCTGGAAAAATCGCGCCGGGAAGTGTCTGTAACGCGGTCGCCGGAACGATTGATTTCCTGCCGACATTCGTCAAACTCGCAGGCGGAAGTGTGCCGACGGATAAGAAGATCGACGGCAAAGACATCGCGCCGCTGCTCTTCGGAATGTCAACAGAATCCCAGCGAGAAGCGCACTTTTATTTCCAAGGCTACAAATTGCAGGCCGTCCGCTCCGGCCCGTGGAAAATGGCTTTCGCAAACCAAAATGAAAGCATGGGACATAAAGGCGAAGCGACTGTAGCTTCGCTCGACAAACCGCGTCTTTATAATCTCGACAAAGACATCGGCGAACGCACCGATGTTGCTGCCGAAAACGCCGATGTTATCGCGCGGTTGAAACCGCTCGTCGTTAAAATGACCGCAGAGATCGGCGATGGCGCGAAGAACAGCACGGAGATTCGCCCGGCTGGCAGTGTAGAAAATCCAGTGCTGCTTTATCCCGTCGATCACGGCGAAAAAGAAGCACCGCGCAAGGCGAAAAAATAAGTCACTGTTCGTGCGACGCCAAACAAATAGCATTCGACGCTAACTTTTTGAGGTCACTCCAACATGTCAAATCGCTCGTTTCTTGCCCTTCTGTGTCTGCTTCACGTGATGACGCTTCACGCAGTTGATGCCGTAAAGCGCACGTCTCAGCCCAACATTGTTTATATCCTCGCCGACGATCTCGGCTGGATGGATCTCGCGTGTCAGGGGTCAAAATATTACGAGACGCCGAACATTGATCGGCTCGCGACGCAGGGTCTGAAACTGACGTGTTATCACAATTGCCAGAACTGCCAGCCCACGCGCGCAGCGCTGATGTCCGGACAATACGGTGCGCGCACGGGCGTGTACACAGTCGGTGGAATCGGGCGCTTCGAGTGGCAGAGCCGTCCACTGCGTCCGGCAGACAATGTCACTGAATTGCCACTCGACCGCCAGATCATCGCGCAGCAACTGAAGGCCGCTGGATACGCCACGGCGATGTTCGGAAAATGGCATCTCGGGCAGACCGGCGAACACCATCCGAGCAAACGCGGATTTGATGAAGCGATCACTACGATGGGCGTTCACTTCGATTTCAAAACGCAGCCACCGGTCGATTATCCAAAGGGAATTTACCTCGCCGACTGGCTCACCGACAAAGCTGTCGACTTCATAACACGCAAAAAGGATGTGCCGTTTTTCCTCTACTTGCCGCACTTCGGCGTCCACGCTCCGCACGAAGCCAAGAAGGAATTGATCGCCAAATTCAAACCCAAACCTGCCGCCGGCGGACACCACGATCCGGCGTATGCTGCGATGATTTACAGTGTTGATGAAAGTGTTGGGCGCGTGATGAAAACGCTCGACGAATTGGGGCTCGCCCAAAACACCGTGCTGATTTTTTCGAGCGACAACGGCGGCGTCGGAGGCTACGAACGCGAAGGTATTCAAGGCGGCAGCATCACGGATAACGCGCCGCTGCGAAATGGAAAAGGGAGTTTGTACGAAGGCGGTATTCGCGATCCGTTCATTGTCCGTTGGCCTGGCGTGACGACCGCCGGAGCGCTCTGTGATGTGCCGTCGATTCACGTGGATATCTATCCGACGCTGCTCGAAATCGCCGGAGCGCCGAAGCCCAAACACGTGCTCGACGGCGAGAGCCTCGTCAAACTCTTCCACGATCCAAAAGCCTCGCTGACACGCGACGCAATATATCAGCACTTCCCAGGCTACCTCGGCGCAGGCGGAAACACGTGGCGAACCACGCCCGTCTCGCTTATTCAATCCGGCGATTGGAAACTGATGGAATTTCTCGAAGGCCACAAACTGGAATTGTACAACCTAAAAGACGACATCGGCGAGCGCACAAATCTCGCCGAAAAGAATCCGGAGAAGACGAAAGAATTGCAGGCTAAATTAGTCGCATGGCGCGATGCGATCAAAGCGCCGATGCCTACGCCAAACACCCACATCACGCCTCCGGGCGAACAAAAAGGCGGCAAAGGCAAGAAGAAGAAATCGGACGATGAATAAATCAGGAGCGCGACGCTATCATTCCGAGTGCCTGCGTCATGCAAAAAACTCTCAATTGTTGTGAACCATTGAGTCTAATTTATTCTTCACATCCATCAAAATCACATTCCGGAAACGACCGAGTTGGAGGTAGCATTGGCGGCCTTTTTGGGAGTACGGGCCGAATTGGATGATTTGGGCGGCGAGTTCGCGTTGAGCCGGAGTGATCAATTCGATGCGTCCAACCATCGCGCGTTTGATCGGGGCTTGCGGCAGTTCGGAGCGGATGTCGAGCGGCAGGACTTTGTCCGTCCACGCTTGCGGCACCATGAAGAAGACGCGTAAGCCTGGGGACTTGAAATAGGATTCGTCCCACGTGTTCAGCAACGCTTGCGCTTCATCGTCGAACATTCCGTCCTGCATCAACGCAGTTTTCAAATCCTGTTTTAAGCCGCCTTGTGCACCTTCTCGAGTGGCTTCATCCTTGTAATCCGTAGCGGAAAAAAGCGCAGACACGGTGCCCATGACGGCGGGTTGTTCGTTCTCTTCGAGTGCGTTTTCAGGCATCTTCAACACCTGCTTGCGCCAGGCAATTTTGCCGGTTTCAGCGATGTCAACCAACCAGATCGCTTTGGGAATCTGATTGGTTTTGAGTGTCGTTTTCACCAGTTCTGCCTGGGGTGCGAAACTGAGTTGGTCGTTGTTGCGGAACACACGCAGCGGAGCGTCCAAGTGACCCACACCGCGGTAGAACAGATATTTGTCAGATTGAGAAATTGTTTGGGGTACGACCTTTTGGATCGCGTTATCGTAGACGTTCGATGTGATCGTTGCAGGTTGAGCGAGGACGGAAGCGGCTTCGACTTTGCGCGGTGCGTTCCAGATTGCCGAAGGCGTTTTCGGCGGTTCGACGTTCGTTCCGATCAGGAGATTTTTCCACGTCAACGCGCCTTGCGTTTTAGAGGTAATGATCTCGTTCAATCCTTTCGCATCAGTCGGGATTGACGTGGCGATGGGGAAGAATTGAGTCAGATAACCGCCGTTGAATTTGACCGAGACATCAACGCGTGATTCTTTGACGCCGGGCGGCATGTGAAAATAAATGACCGGTGTTTCGAGGCGCATCGAAACATCAGGCCGGCAACGGTTCATGCCTTTAGATGTCCCGAAATTTGTGCGTGATTGCTGTTGAACCAAATGTCCCAGCGTGTGAACGAATTGTGGCAATTCCTCCTCTTCGTTGTTGACCCCACCGAGAGAATTCCCAAATTCATCCTGCATCGACGTAAACGTGCCCCATTCATGAATGACCATCGCAGGCGGTTCGGAGGCGTGAAGGGGAACGATTGAACACAGACCAACAAAGGCCAGACATGCGACGAGAGTCATGCGAATCATGATGGTGCTCCAATCGTGAAACGGGTGCGTGATGCAACCGACAATTCATTGCCAGTATACATTAACAGACGCACCATCGGGATATTCTTCACTACCTGTGCAAGTTTGACAATTCTTTTACAATTACACTGAAAGGCAACACATCTTTGTGCGAAATTGCAGGTTCCGATTGGCTAGGCCGAGAACTCAGGTTCAGACGGCGCATAGGCAGATGGCAGACACGCATCTACTTTAGAGCTAGCGGGAAGTCAATGAGATTTAGGCGCAGGCTATGCAATGTTGTATGGCCTGCCTACACTAATCCGTTTGTCGTGAAGTTACTTCCTTACGCGTCCCGAGATGGTTCCAAAATCGCTGGCGGTGTTGAGGACGAAGACGACGTCGGCTCGGTCTTCGTAGGCGACGCCGCTTAAGTTGTACGAGACTTGAATGAAGCGTGAGGCGGATTGGCCGGGGACGAGATCTTTGGCGGCAGCGTTGGTGATGCCTTCGGTGTCGAAGCCTTTGTTGGACAGTGCGCCGGTTAGCACGGTAGCGCTGAAGGTGGCGGTTTCGCCTCCGACGGCAACTTGGCCTTTGCGGATGCCGGAGAATTTGATGGCGAGTTTTGGGAAGTAGGAATTGTTGACGGCGTGCTGCGTGTTGGCGACAGCGGTCATCTTGCCTTTTTCGTCGACCACGGTATCGATGATGATGTTGCCGATGCCGAACGAGAATTCATTGGATTGGCTGGGATTGAAGCCGGCCGGCAGGATGAATGTTCCGACATATTTGACGGTATCGGGACTAATGCCACCAAAGAAGAATTTACCTTCCATGCTGGTGGTG
>Ga0194061_1001236_pt1 | contig 15207 bp, 4 predicted proteins | sample SepL2221m_MetaG_FD_163423 | JGI IMG/M metagenome (GOLD analysis project Ga0194061, IMG submission 163423) | Anoxic zone freshwater microbial communities from boreal shield lake in IISD Experimental Lakes Area, Ontario, Canada - Sep2016-L224-21m | ecosystem: Environmental > Aquatic > Freshwater >...
AACATCGGTCACCACGATGTCGGTCAGATTGAGCGCCGTATCTTCGGTGTAGGCCTCCCCTGCGCTCAGGTTCGTCGCCGTGGGCGCATCGTTCACCGCAGCCACCGTCACCACCAGCGTCACCGGCGTGCTCGACGCTGCCGACGGGTTGCTCGCTTCCGTACTCGTCGCGCTGACACCGAGATTTATGGTGCCGTTAAAGTCCAACGGCGGCGTGATGGTCAGGCCGGTGATCTGTGCCGGCGTGAAGGTCCATACGCCACCACCCTGGTTTGTTCCGGCCGAGAAGGTCGCACCGGCGGGCACGTTGCTGATGGTGTAGCCGGTGATTGACTCGGAACCGTCGACATCGGTCAGCACCGCAGGGTTGATCGTCAGCGCAATCGCCGTGTCTTCGTTGCCCGAGGCTGGGCTGACACTGACCGTCGGCGCATCCGCAACCGCGATCACGCTGGTATCGAGGGTCGCGGTAGCCAGGCTGTAGGCCGTCGTGCCTCCGCTGGTGCCGCCGGTCTGCAAATCGACGATCGCGCCGGTGAGGACGCTTGTGCTGGAGTCTATGACCTTGACGGTAATGGTTGGCGCCGCGCCACTGTAGTTGGCGGCCGGAACAAAACGGATCAGGTCGGTGCTCTTCAACGTAACCGACTGCAGGGGCGTGATGGACGCCAGCGTCGACCAGGCGGTGCCGTTGCTCGAATACTGCCAGGTGCCCTTGGTCCAGTCGGCCGTGTAATTGACAATCGCCACACCGGCGAGCGTGTTGGCCGGCGTATCCACCGGATCGCTGAAATTGCCGGCGAACAAAGCGGATACCAGGCTTCCAGCGGGGTTGCTGGTGTCCTCATTGATGGAGGCCAGCACCGCAGCACCGCTTGCCACAGGCGCGTCGTTGGCCGCGATGATGCTTGTCGTCAGCGTGACGGCGTTGGAAGCATCGCTAAAGCGTGTGGTACCGCCGCTGGTCGATACGTCGAGCGTCGCGCCCGCGGTGACCGTACCGGTCGAGTTATCGATCAGCCTTGCCGTCAGGACGCCGGGCGTACCGGAATAATTGGCATTGGCGAGGAAACGGACCTGCGTGGCCGGCGTCAGGGTAAGTGAGGTCGTCGTCGTCAGCGTCGTGCTGATATCCACCCACGCGGTACCGTTGTACCACTGCCATTTACCCTCTGTCGCTGTGCTTGCCGCGTTCGCGACAATCGCCACACCAGCCAGTGTATTGGCACTCGAACCGCCGGTGACCTGATCGGCCGTATCCGCGAATGCCGTTCCGAACAACGTGGTCACGGTCGCGCCGGCTGGATTTGCCGTGTCCTCAACCACGGAGGCAAGGCTTACCGAGGCGGTGGTGCGCGTCGGCGCGTCGTTCGCGGCGGTGACGCTGTGGCTCAGGACTACGCTGGCCAAGCTGAATGCGCTGGTGCCGCCGGCGGCACTGACATTGAGTGTTGCGCCGCTTGTCACCGTGGCCGAGGAATCGATCAGAGTCGCGGTGAGCGTGGGCGCCGTCCCGTTAAAGTTGGCGGCCGGGACGAAACGCAACTGGTCCGTGCTTTTAAGTGAAAGCGCCGTTGTGGCACCGCCTACGGTTCCGATCGCCGTCCAGGTTGTTCCGTCGGTGGAGTACTGCCATGTGCCCTTTGCCGGATCTGCGGTGTAGCTGGTTATAGCCACACCGGCCAGGGTGTTTGCGCTTGATCCGCCGGAAACCGTGTCGGTGGCGTCACTGAAACTGCCGCCAAACAGGGAGGAAACTGAAGGCGCATTGAGCGAGGCTGCCGCGGTATCTTCCAGGTCTGCGGTAAGCGTTGCCGCCCCCGTTGCGACGGGCGCATCGTTCACCGCCGTTACCACGGTTGCGATATTCGCGGTCACCGCCGCTATCGCCGTCGCACCACCACGGGTCGTCGTATTTACCGTCTGCCGGGTTTCCGTCCCCGCCGTGGTCGAGAAAACACCTGCGTAAGTATTGTCCAGTCCGCGTACCACCAAGGCAGGCGGCGTGCCGTTGTAATTCACCACAGGGACAAACCGGATCAGGGTCGCGCTGTTGACGGCCAGCGCCGTCGCGCCGTCGGCCACGGTGCCCACCGCGAACCAGTTCGTTCCGCCATTGCTCGAGTACTGCCAAACCCCTTGCGTACCGGCATTGGCCGTATTTCCGACAATCGCCACACCCAACATGCTCGAACCGGTATCAACGTCGGCGAACTGCCCGGTGAATATCGTGTTTATCGATTGCCCCGACGGGCTTGCCGTGTCTTCTACAATTGACGCCAGTGTGCCGCTACCCAAGGTCGGGGCATCATTTGCCGCTGTCACCGTAACCGTGAGGGAATCCTCAAAGGCGGAATAGGCTGAAGTTCCGCCGGTGGTGGTGGCATCGCCGTAGTTCTGCGTAACCCCGGTGGTTGCCGCCCCCCCTGGTGTGCGGTCCCAGGCGCGATAAGTGATGGCGCTGGCGATGTTGACATCGACGTTGGCGTTGGGCCGGAAAAAGATCCGGGTATTGGCGGCGTTATCCAGCAACAAGGCGTTGGACTGGCTAAGCGGTCCCGTCACCTGGTACCAATTGGTTCCGCCATCAGTCGTGTAATACAGGGTGCCGTTCGCGCTAAGCGAGGTAATCGCTATACCCTTGAGCGGTCCCGTGGTGTCAACATCGGTCTGCTCGGCATCGACCAGGGTCGATACCCGTATGCCCGTCGCACCCGTCGGCACCGCCACATCCTCGGCAACAGCGCCAAAGGTGTTGCCGCCAACCGTAAGCACCGGGGCGTCGTTCAGACCGGTGACCGCGACGGTTACAGTTTCAGACGCGGTAGAAAAAGCGGTCGCTCCCCCTCCAGCAGAATTAACCTTGGCGCCGGCGGCGCCGGTGGAGTAGTCCCATCCCACGTAGGCCAGGCTTGGATTGGCTGCAGGCGCGTTCAGCCCGTCGGGCACAAAGCGCACCAGGTCGGCACCACGCAGAAGAAGCGCGCTATTGGCTGCGACCGCGCCCACGGCCGTCCAAGTCGATCCGCCGTCGATTGAATATTGCCAGGTACCGTTCTGGTTATTGGCTGTGGTGATGGCAATGCCCACCGCCGTACCGGTATCCGCATCGGTAATGCTCGATCCACCGGACTGAATAAACGATGCGACTGTCTGGCCGGCGTTGCTCGTCTGGTCTTCGGTAATCGTCGTCAGTACAGGCGCACCCGCATTATTGAGCACCGGTGCAACGTTCGTTCCAACGTTGATGGCCAGCGTATTGGGTGTGGGATCAAGATTGACGTTGCTGCCGCCGGTCGCACCCGTGTCTCGCACCTGAAATGTGAACGATGCATAGGGGAAGCCGGTTGCCGCAGCCACTGGATTGAAGCGCAGACCGGCGGCAATCTGCGTAACAGTGAGTTCCTGCCCCGCAGTCACGTTCACCCACGTGGCCCCGTTAAAGTACTGCAAGGTTCCGGCTGCGGGGAGCGTCGTGATGACCACCGACGCCAAAGTATTGCCGTCCACGTCGGAAAACCCAAAATCCGTCGAAAGGATATTTTTGGCGGTGCTGACTGGTGTCGTCAGCGTCTTGTCGGTGCCTAAGGGCGCGTCATTGACGGCGGTCAGGGCCACCGTGCTGCTGATGGTGTTGGAGTTCGCCGCACCGTCATTGACGGTATAAGTCACCGTGCGGTTTGCCGTGCTCGGCGCATCGCTGCTGTTGGAATAGGACACCGCACGCAAGGCCGCCTGCCACTGCGCCGGGGTTGCCGTACCCCCGGCGGAGGTCAGCGACATTACCCCGGTCGCACTGTTGTAGACCGCGGTGATATTGCCCATGGTCAAGCCGTCGTTGGTAAACGACAACGCGTCTTGAGCCGCGGAGAAATTGGCGGTGATCGAGACCGTTGCGCTCGCCATCCCCGCACTGTCGGCATCGGCAACCGTGATTGCCGTATTGATCGGCGTCGCGGCAGCATTTTCGGTATAAGCCGCCCCGCCGGTGTTCGCCAGTACCGGCGCGTTATTCGTCGCGGTGATATTGATCGTCGATGTCACGCCCGCCGAGGTCTGCGCCCCGACCGCATCCGAATTGGCATCGGTTACCGCCCAGGTAACGGAGCGGCTCGGCCGCGTACCGCCCACGGTCGGATCCTGCGAGGTCAGGTTCGAGAACGTAACGCTGCGCAACGCTACCTGCCATTGCGCCGTAGTCGCCGTACTCCCAGCCGAGGTCAGCGTGAGGACACCGCCGGCATTTGTGCTGATCGCGATGTTGCCCATGGTCGCGGGCACATTGGTAAAGGCCAGTGTATCTCCCGCAACCGGACTGCCAATGGTCACCGTCGCCGAGGCGAGCGTCGTATCGTCAAGATCAGTTAGCGTGATGGTGTTGTCAATGACCGCTGCGGCCGCCTGCTCGACGTAGGTGATCGTACGTCCGGCGGTTGCCACCGGTGCGTCATTGACCGCCGTGACGTTTATGGTCGCGGTGGCACTGCCGGCCAAGGCGCCGTCGTTGACCGCAAACGTGACGGTGCGCGCGGGACGCGTGTTGTTTGACGTCGGGTCATCAGACGTCGAATTGAATTTGACACTGCGCAACACCGTCTGGTAATTGGCCGGCGTGTCGGTCCCGGTCAATGTCAATACGCCCGTACCGGCGTTGTAGCTTCCGGTCACCACCCCTGCGTTGGTCCAGGTGAGCGTATCGCCGGCGACAAATGTTCCGGCCGATATGGTGACGGTCGCACCACCGGTAAGCGTGGCGTTATCCACGTCCGCCACCGTTATCGTTCCGTCTACGACCGCCGCCGTGGCCTGCTCGGTGTAAGCCAGCGTGGCGCCGGAGGTCACCGTAGGCGCGTCGTTCACCGCCGTGGTCACGATGGTCACGGTATCAATGGCCGTCGAGAAAGCCGAAGTACCGCCGACCACACCCGGATTGACCTTGGTGCCGAATGTTCCGGTGGTCTGGTCCCAGGCGCGATAAGTCAGGGAGCCCGATCCGGCGTCTATGGCGTCGGGCTTGAACCGGATGCGATCCGTGTCACGCAACAGCAGCGCCGAACTGGTTGATACTCCGCCGACGGCAATCCAGTTGGTACCGCCGTCAGTCGAATACTCCCAGGTACCGCGGCTGCCGCCGGTTGCAACAACCGCAATACCCTCAACCGGGAGGGCATCAACGTCCGTCACCGAAGTGCCAAGGATGGAAGCGATCGTTTGGCCGGTGGTCGCGATTGCATCTTCGGTAATCGAGGTCATCACCGGATTGGCAGGAACGAGTACCGGCGCATCGTTGACCGCAGTGACCGAGGTGCCGATGGTGTTGATCGCGGCGGCGATAGGCGTCGCGCCACCGTTGGTAGTCGATGTGACGTTTACGCGCGTGGCCCCGTTGGTAAATGCTCCGGAATAGGTATTGTCCATGGCGCGAATGGACAAGGCCGGCGGCGTGCCGTTGTAATCGGCGACAGGTACAAAACGCAATTGCGTTGCCGCGGACACCGCAAGCGCCGTGGCGCCGTCGGCCACCGTGCCGACCGCGTTCCAGTTTGTGCCGTCGGTCGAGTACTGCCACACGCCCTGCGTGCCCGCGTTGGCGGTATTGCCGACAATCGCGAGGCCGCTGAGGGTTCCGCCCGGGTCGCTGAACACGGGACCGACAATCGCTGAAATAGCCTGCCCCGCCGATGTCAGATCCTCGGTACCGGCAGGAACCAGAGTCGGGTTGGATGTGAGCGTGGGCGCGGTATTGGTCGCAACCACGGTAACGGAAAAGTTATTCGCCACCGGGTCGAGGTTGACGTTGCCGCCGCCGGTCGCACCGGTGTCCTGCACCTGGAAGGTAAAAGCAGCGGTACCGGTGCCGGTAGTGATGATGCGCAGCCTGTTGGCCGCAATATCCGCTGCCGTAACAGTCTGCCCCGCGGTAACCGCAGCCCATGCCCCAGCGCCGGTCGTATCGCGCTGCAAGGTTCCCGCCGAACCCGGCACCGTGGTGAAGACGACGTTGGCCAATACATTGCCGTCCACGTCCGAGAAACCGAAATCAGACGCCGGGATGATGTAGGTCGTTCCCGTGCCGACCAGGGTCATCGCCTTGTTCGCGCCGTCCGGCGCATCATTCAGGGCCGTGACTGCAATGGTTGTGACCGCGGTGTTGCTGACAATATTGGTGATGTCGCGAACAACAACGTTGACGGTGCGCGATACCGTCGATGGATTCTGGCTGGTATTGCTGAAAAACACCTGCTGCAGGGCCGTCGAATACTCCGCACGCGTGCCAATGCCCGACAGGGTCAGCACATTGCCGCTGACGCTGGCGGTAATACTCCCGGGCAGCGTGCCGGCGCTGAGCACATCGCCAGCCTGTGCATTGGCAATGGTAATGGTCGCACCGGAAATGTTGTCCCCGGTCGGATCGGCGATCGCGGTGGTCGCCGAGGCGATCGCCACCGGTGTTCCGGTCGCCAGGCCCGCGCCTTCGGTGAACGCAGTCGAATGATTGACCGTGTAGGTGTCAATGCGGACATTGTCGATGACCAGCGCCGCCGCACCCGTGGTCTGGGTTACCTTGAAGCGCAGTTGCGCGTTGTCAAAGGCGAAGTTGGAGATATCGTACTGCTTGCCGGTGGCCACCTTGACGGCCGTGGTGCTGTCGAGCGTGCCTATGGTCGTCCAGTTGGTGCCGTTGTCCTGCGACATCTGGATTTCGACCTTGCCCGTGGTCAGCGCCGTTGCGTTGTAATCCAGGGTGAGCATGGTGCCGACGCGCGCCGGGTTGGAACCGGCAAGGGCCAGCATGTCTATGGTGCGCGCCACCGACGCGGTCGGGGTTACGCTGGTGTCGCCGATGAGCAGTGTGCCGCCGGCAGAAACGCTGATTTTCCCGGTCGTGGCGCTGGCGTCGTCACCCGCCTCGGTCCAGTTGGTCTTCCAGCCTATGGTGCCGTCACTACCGGTGTAATTCTGCGGACTGAAATCGTCCCTGGCAAAGAGGTTGGCACCCAGCGCAAGCCGCGGACCGGCGTCCTGGATGTTTATCGTTACGGTGCCGGTGGCATAGGCAGGCGCGAGCACCCCGCCGACATAGTTGAGATTGGTCTTGAGGTTGCCGGTGTCGGCACCCGAATACGAAACGATGAGGTCTTCCTGTCCGCCGACCTCGAAGAAATCGACTACCAGGGTGTGCGTGCCGGCGCTGAGGAAAACCGGGGTACCTGCAACCTCCACGTAAGAGTGGGCGCCGTCGTTATTGACACGCGCCACACCGTCAATGTAGAGCATGGCACCGTCATCCGACCCGGCGTACAGTGTATACATGCCCGCCGTAGTTACCGTAAGCTGGTTGGTGAACCTGACGGTGAAGTTATCCAGTCCGGTATTGCCGTAATTTATTGCAGCCTTGTCAACGTCGTAGCCGGTCGGCAGGTAGCCATTGGCAACCGGCTGACCAAGTGCCGTATAGATGGCGTTACCGGCGAGCGCAGCCAGACCTGTCGTGCCCGTCCACCCCGGCGGAGTAGCCGACCAATACTCATAGTTGGTGCCGCGCACTTGCGCGAGGCTAACGAGCTTGTACTGAAAACTGTCCGTTCCCGTCTGTCCGACATTGGGCGTATAGGTGAACGACCCGTCGGAATTCATCACCGCCGTGCCCTTGGTCGGATTGGTGACCAGGGTGGTGCTGACCGACAGCCCGGCGCTGTCGAGGTCGAAATCGTTTTCTGCGGAGTTGCTGTTCGCAAGCACCGTGCCGGTCAACGTACCTATGGTCGAGGTGGAGTAGTTGTGCGCGACGGTCGTAACAGGGTCATCGACCGCAACGACGCTGACAAAGGAATTGACCGCGACGCTCTGCTCGCTACCGGCATCGGTCACGCGGATGCTGATGGAGCGCAGCGTCTGGTCTGGCGTATCCGTGGAATTGCTGAAGCCGATAGCCTGCAGCGCCGTGGCGTAGGTCGCCGCAGAAGCCGAGCCCGATAGGGTCACCGTGTTGGGGACAGACAAATCAGCCGTGATCCCGACCGGCAATGAGCCGACGATGCTCAGCACGTCGCCGGCCTTCGGGTTGGTAAGCGTGATCGTCGCGCTGGTCAGCTGCTGCCCGACATCGGCGTCCGTAATCAGCGCCGCCCCGCCGACAATCGGCGTCGCTGCACCGGCATTCTCGGTAAAGGTGCCGTAGTAATTACCGCCGGTGGCGGCGATATTTACGTTGTCAAAGTAGAACTGCTGTGCCGTCCCGGTGGCAAATCCGGATTTCACGCTCAGTCGAATGACTGTATTGTCGGAAATGTAATTGGAGATATCGAAACTGACCGTCGTATTGGTCGTGACATTGGCCAGCGTGCTGATCGAGAAAAAATTCGCCCCGGCATTCTGCGAAACCTCGACCTGGATCTTGTCGCCGGCGGCGAGGCCCGCGGTGCGATAGTCGAATGACAGGATGGCCGAGGTATAGGCCTGCAGGTTGACCGCCCTGCTGATGTTGTCGTTGAATTGCGCCCCGTGGCCAAGGAAAACCAATTCCTGTGCGTTGCCCAACGCCCCCACGACGCTGGCCTCGACGATGTTGCCCGAAGCCGGGCTGTTGTCGCTGTTGCTTCCGCCCGGACTGTATGCGCGCGTAGGCGAGGCGTCGAACTCGGTCCAACCCGACAGCCAGTTGGAGCCGCCGGTGTAAGTCTGTGACGAGAAATTATCCGAAATATTGAACGTGCCCGGACCATTCAGGTCGACCACCGGGGCGGCAAGCAGCGAATTAAATGCCTCGAGGCCGACCCGGTCGGCAAACAGCCGTGTGGTGACCTGTCCCTGGTTGATCTCCAGCGCCCAGTTTCCACCCAGCGGGCCGGCACCGGTCGGGTCGTTGGATGCGGCGACATCGGCACCGGTCAGCGACGATAGTTGCGCAAGCAGTGCCGTGCCTTGGGCGCCTTCACCGGCGTCGCAACCGTAAATCAGGAAGTCCGCGCCAGGCGAAAGGCTGGCCCGCCAGCCGGCGACCTCCGCGCTGTGTCCCGCCAGGGACTGCAGCGACAACGCGCCATTGCCGAGGGTAACGCTGCCGGGCACGCCGTGACTGACAAGGTGAATTGCCGCGATGTCGCTGCGTCCCGCGAGGGTTTCAGTGATTTGCGAGAAACCGTCGCGGGTCGGATCGAGAATAATGACCTCAACACCCGGGCGCGCGGCGTTGATCAGTTGCTGCATGCCGCGGATGCCGCCTTCGATGAACAGCAGTTCGGCCGGCGCCGGCGCAATGGCGGCGGCCGGATCAACCGTAGCCGCAAGCTGGGCGGCCGGGTCGGTAGCGTTGGCATCGCGCAGCGCCTGGGCGTCGGCGGCGGCTTTTTCAGTCACCGCACGGTCGCCGGCAGCCGGTCGGCTCCAGTCGGCCGGCGCGATTAAGGGGTCTTTGGTGGCATCGCTTGCCGCGGCATCAGGGTTGGTGGCGGCCAGGGTTTTGTCGACGATATCGACCGCCAGCGCGCCGTCGAAAACGACGCGCGGCTCGAGCGCCAAAAAGCGCGTCTTCAGGCGCTTGCTTGGCGCCTTGCGTCGCACTTTTTTTGACGACTTTCCGACACCCGTGGTTGTCGGTTTGTCTTTATCTGCCATTTCAATCCGTTAGCAAGTTTGTGCTACCCGAAATTATTTAATATTTTCAGGTAGTTGGAATAACCCGTCGGTTATGAGTTCGCCTCTAACTGCCTATATAGCAATAGATGAGCAATAGATGTGCCTGAACTCTAATTTTACAACCTGCTAATCACTTCAAGCCGTGAAAAAGTACCGCTTGGTTAGCCGAGAAACCACACTTACCTTACCGCGCCGATGCACGCCTCCGACCAGCTTAACACCCTACCCTGAACCTATCGGCTAAAAACTACTCTCCCTGATAAAGATGGACGCCGCGCGGAACAAAAAGTTCTGCGTAACCAGGGTCAGGTCGGTTTTGACACGCACCGTGCCGCGCACCATGAAATCGTCCGGATTGAAGGTCGTTTCGGGCCGTATGACCACGCGGTAAATGGCATTTTGCGCCGTCACCCCGGTGCGTTTATCCAGCACGGCCGGAATGCCCCCGCCATACGGTCCGGCCAGCAGCGTGCGCGTCACCTGCTTGTTGGCGGTGGTGTCAATGGATATGACTTTGCCGGTAATCGCGGCCATACCCGCCACCTCGGGTATGAACTTGACCAACTGCCCCACCTCAACCGACTCGATTTGTGCGTCAGTGACAAAGGCCTCGACGCTGGCCGCCCCGGGGGACACGATACGCATCATCAGTTCACGCGAGCCTATCCAGCGGCCGGGCACAAGATCGGAGCGCAGGTCGCGCACCAGACCGGGTCCGGAAGCACGCACCACCAGCCGGCTTTTTTCCTCGACCACGGCTTGCAGTTCGGTTTCCGCCTCGGCCACCTGTCCGTCAAGGACCATCAGCCGCTCCTGTTGCGCGCGCGTGGCCGCCGCGCGCAGGTACTCGGCACGGGCGGTGGCAAGGGACAGGTACGCGTTGCGTTCGCGCAAGACCAGTTCGGCCGAACTCATCCGTACCAGGGTTTGCCCCGCCTCCACGCGCTGCCCTGCGACCACCTCCACCGACAAGATTTGCCCTGAAGTGGGCACGAACACGGTTTGTTCGCGCTCGGCAATTAACACCGCCGGCGCGGTGACTTCATTGGCAACCGGCACCAGCCACACCAGCAGCAGCAGACTTGCGGCGAAAGTGGCTATCGCCCCCTTGTTGAAGTGCGTGAGTTGTCTGCGCGCCCACAAATACTTTGCCTCATTCACCACCGGCCTGATAATGAAAAAGCCGAATTCAAGCACCATCAGCACTATGCCGAGGAGCTTGAAAAAAGCGTGATACACCAACAGCGCTATACCAATGTAAACAACCAGCCGGTAGGCCCAGATGAATAGTGCAAACATAACCATGGCCCGGCGCTGGTTGTTGCTGAAGGTCGGTTCGGGCAGCGGCTCGCGCAGGCCGAAAAACTGGCGCCGCATCCACCAGCGCGCCACGGCAAAGCTGCGGTCGTGCAGGTTGGGAAAATCGAGAAAATCCGACAGTACGAAGTAACCGTCAAAGCGCATGAACGGGCTGGCGTTCACCGCCAGCGTCATCACCCATGTGGTGGTGGCAAGGATGAAGAAAATGCTCTTCATCGCGCCCTCCGGCGTGATCACCCAGAGCAGCGTGGCAAAACAGGCCAGCGCAAGTTCGGCCAACACACCGGCCGAGGCGATGGCAATTTGTTTTTTCCGGTCGGCGAGCTTCCAGGTTTCGCTGGTGTCGGTGTAAAGGAAGGGCCACATCACCAGGAAGGCAAGGCCCATTGCCGGTACGCGCACGCCGTAGCGTTTTGCCGTATAGGCGTGGGCGAATTCGTGTATCACCTTGGAGAACGACCCGGCGAGGAGGAAGTACAGGCCGCCCTGCAGGTTGAAAAAGAAGGTGAAGGTGCGCGTCAATTCGTCCCATTCGCGCGACACCAGGTAGATGTCGGCGCAAAAAACACCCAGCACAATAAACGCAAAGATGCGCGTATAGAACAATTCAGCGATCGGCAGCGTTCTTTCCAGGAACGCGTCGGGCCTTATCAACGGGATGCGAAAGAACAGGTAGTTGTGGAACAGCTGCTCGTACCAGGGGCGCTTGGCCGCCATCCAGCGCCGGCGCAACTCACCCAGCGCTTCCGCATCGCCGGGGACAATCAACTGGTTGTTGACGAGGAAAGAAATGAATCCGCCCACCTCCTCTTCAGTCGGGGAGATCGGCGTCTCGTCGATCACCGCATCGATCAGTTCCTCAACCGAGGGATGATCGGCCCAGCGTGCAAGCAACTCGAATTCGAGCAGGCCGATTTCGTAAAAGCGGTTGCGCACCGGATCGAGAACGCGCCAACTGGGCGACCCATCGCGGTGATGGGGCCCCGGATGCAGCTTCAAGTCCTGACGAAGCTTGGGCAGCTTGACCGGCTTGGCTTTTTCTTCTGGTTTTGCAGAAACCACAAACACCTCCGCGACCATTCGCCCGATCGCGGTTCGCGTACGAATAGGGATGGCCTATCTACGCTGCTGATTCTACACTTTTTTCCGGGAAATTACCAGAAGATTACGGGAGGAATAGGGCAAAACAAACACAAATACACAAGGCCGAATTTATTCCGTGCCTGGCAAAAAAAATATCACCAAAACCCGTTCGTGAGAGCCCGCCCCGGGATAGTAGGTCGTACCTCTAAAGCCTACTTTGCCGCGCGCTGTGTCGCGGCCAGGCCTTCGAGCGCCAGACCGTAGCCGAGCAGCTCGCTCATGCGCTTTTTGAGATCCTGCGTGAGCAGCACACGCGCATAGCGGCGCAGCAGCGGCGGGCGCTGCATCATCATGCGGGCATGTTCCCAGGCGCGCGCGAGCAGCTGCTCGCGCGGCAGCACCTCGTTCACCAAGCCGACATCCTTCGCTTCCTTCGATGACAGCACCTGTCCGGTGAGCAGGAAATAACGCCCGCGGTTGGCACCCATCAATAGCGGGAACACCACGTGCACGCCATCGCCGGGCACCAGTCCACCGTTGAAATGCGCCGAATCCTGGAAAGTGGCCTCTTCGGCCGCCAGCACGATGTCGCACAACAAGGGGATCTCGGCGTGACGCAATGCCGGCCCGTTGATGGCGGCAATCATCGGCACCTCGATGTTGAGCAGATTGCCCAGCAGGTGCTTGCCCTCCCAGTAGATCGCATCCCACTGCTCGGCGCTCACCGGATCCTTGGCGTGGTTGTGTCCGCCGTGGGCGAGCTGCGGACCGCTGAAGGCATCGCCGGTGCCGGTGAGGATGATCACGCCGTTTTCGCGGTCGCGGCCCACATCGAGAAACGCCTGTTCGAGCTGGCCATGCGGAATCAGGCTCCAGACCAGCGGCTTGCCGTCGGTGTGGACCTGCATTTCCAGGATGCCCTCCTCACGGCGCATCCGGATCATGCTGTATTTGTTGCGATACTCGTTGAACGACGACATCGGCAATCCCTTATTCTATTTTTGCGCCCGAATCGCGCACCAGCTGACCCCAGCGCGCTTCCTCTTCCTTTAGCAGCGCGGCAAACTCGGCGCGCGACATGCCACCGGGCTCCAGCGACTGCGCGGTGATGAACTTGGCGCGATAGCCCGGGTCGGCCAGTATCTTCACCACATCGGCGTGGATTTTTGTCAGTACCGGCTCGGGCGTGCCGGCGGTTGCGGCCAGGCCGAACCACACGCTGGCCGAATAGCCGGGCACGCCGGCTTCGGCAACGGTGGGCAGGTCCGGGCGCAAGGACAGGCGCTTTTCGGTGGTCGTGGCCAGCACCTTGAGCTTGCCGGCCTTCTCGTGCTGCTCGAACACACTCAAGGTCACGATCAGCATCGACAACTGCCCGCTCAGTATGTCGGTAACCGCCGCGGCCGAACCCTTGTACGGCACGTGCAGGATGTCCACCCCGGCCATGCGCTTGAACTGCTCGGTGATCACATGCGGGTAGGAACCGCTGCCAAAGGACGCGTAGCTCAGCTTGCCCGGGTTGGCCTTGGCGTAGGCGAGCAGCTCGCGCAAGTTGCTCGCCGGCACCGCGTTGGACAGCGCCAGCACCGGCGCGAGCTTCACCACCACCGTGATCGGCGCGAGATCGGTCAGCGGCTTGTAGGTCATATTGGAATACAGGTGCTGATTAATGACGAAGGCCGCGCTGTCGGAGAACAGCATGGTGTAGCCGTCGGGCGCGGCCTTGGCCACGGCGTTTGCGCCTATCATGGTCGAGCCGCCGGGGCGGTTCTCCACCACCACTTGCTGGCCCCAGACTTCCGAGAGCTGGTGTGCCAGGCCGCGCGCCACCGCGTCGGTGCCGCCGCCTGCGGTGTACGGAACGATGATGCGCACAGGCTTGGTCGGCCAGCTTTGCGCCATGGCTGTTGCGCAGGTGAGCGCGATGCACAAGCCCAACAGGGCGGAGATGCGTTTCATGTTGCCTCCTTTATTTTTGTATCGCGACCTTAGCCTGCGAATTCGGGCTCGGGCAAACCCTTCACGCCGGGCCGCACCGCCAGCAGGCAACCGCTGAGCGGTTGCTGCGCCAGTTCGCGCTCGGGCATGCGCCGCGTCGCGGTGGTGATGTACAGGATGTCCAGATCCTTGCCGCCGAAGGCGAGGCTGGTCGGACGACGCACCGGCAGGTTGATCACCATGTCGACGCGGCCGCGCGGATCGTGCCGCGTCACGCACCAGCCGTCGATATTCGCGCTCCAGAAGCAACCGTCGGCGTCAACCGTCGAGCCATCGCAGATGCCGCGGCCCACCGGTATCTCGGTGAACAGGCGCCGGTTGTGGACATTGCCCGAGGTGTCGTCATAGTCGAACACGTCGATGCGGTAGCTGAATGAATCGCTGAAATACATCAGGCGATTGTCCGGGCTGAACGACAGTCCGTTGTTGCAGGTGACCCCGTCCATGAACTGGTGCACCGACAGGTCCGCATCCAGGCGCCACATGCGTCCGCGCGGCGTATACGGGGCGGCCTGCACAGTGCCGGTGAAAAAACGTCCCGCGCGGCACACCTTGCCGTCGTTGAAGCGATTGCCCGGCCGGTCGGTTTCGGGCTGCACCAGCACGGTCAGCTTGCCGCTGGCCGCATCGAAGGTATAGAGCCCCGAGCGCATGCCGACAATCAGCCCGCCCTTGGCGCGCAAGCCGATAGAGCCGACTTCCTCCTCGAACGGCCAGCTGGTTTTCTTGTTGGTCGACGGATCGAGGCGATGGATCTTCTGGCCCATGCCATCGACCCACCACAGCAGCTGCGCCTTGGCGTCCCAGATGGCCGACTCGCCGAGAATGTCCTTGCTTGCGTCGATCACCTCGATCTGCGGCGAAACCATGTCTATGGCACGGGTTCTTGCGGTCTGCACTTCGATTCACTCCTTTAGACACAAAAAATAATCATACCTCTTTCTGCGCGTCCGTCCGACAATATGGGGCACGCCTCAATCAAAACCCCGCTCACACCGCCTCACCCCCGCGCCAGGGGTAAGACACAGCCAGGCGGCGGCTCACAGGCTGGCATGGCGTTCCTTGCTGAAATAGAAATAGGCTCCCACCGCATGCACGATGCCCAGCAGGGCCAACAGTGCCCGCCCGAAGATCACCGCCCGTTCACCGACGCCAACTCCCCGGCGA
>Ga0194061_1001239_pt1 | contig 15188 bp, 15 predicted proteins | sample SepL2221m_MetaG_FD_163423 | JGI IMG/M metagenome (GOLD analysis project Ga0194061, IMG submission 163423) | Anoxic zone freshwater microbial communities from boreal shield lake in IISD Experimental Lakes Area, Ontario, Canada - Sep2016-L224-21m | ecosystem: Environmental > Aquatic > Freshwater >...
TGGTCCAGAAACCGCTATTGTATCTGTTAGGCAAGTACGATGAGTAACCTAAAAGTCCGTCTACATCTTTTACGTAGTCATCTTGGAAGTTACCAGACATTTCTTGTGCAAGACGCATTTGTAATAATGAGTAGTTAGCTTTGTCTTCCATGATTTGATAAAGCGTAGTATTAAAGTTGTTAGCTGATACCTGAGCAGAAACTTTGTAAATTATAAAATTAGGATCTGCCATTTCAGGAACATCGTTTGGATTAGATAAAGCACCTGTAGATGTAACGTCAGGTACGTTTGCAAATTTGTAGTATCGGTAACTTACTGTAGCACCTATTTCAGCACTACCTGTTTGTGGATACCAACCAAGTATTAAGTTGTAACCGCTTACTGGATTACCAGTCACATAAAATTCTGGCTGGTTATTGCGTGGGTTAAGTTCCATTTCATTAAGTTTTTTAAGTTTAAATGAACGTACGTTTGGACTAGTATTTGTTGAGCCTGGGTATGTAAGCCAAATAGTTCCACCATACATAAATTTATAGTCACTAGGTAATGGAATAGTAATTTGAGCTGTTTGCGTAGAAGGTGTAGCGGCAATTGTATAGACATTTGGTTGATTAACCCAAAGTTCATCCCAAAGAACACCACGTTCATTTTCCCAGGTAGGAATAGCAAGAGTTTTAATCATACCAACGTAAATGTTGTACTCTTGAGAACCTACAACTGGTGGAGTAGGGTCGTTAAGAGTTTGCAACTGAATTGCATTTATAAGTTGTTGATATGACATTGGGCTAGTATTAGCCATGATTTACTCCTATAAAAAAGTTACGGTAAGTGTATCACCAGATGGTATTACTACTGTTAAGCCTGTATTAAATTTAGCGTCAAAGGTAAATGTTACGGCTTGTGCACCTGTACCAAATTGTGCAATTAAAGTTCCTGAGCCAGTTAAGCTATCATACATTGAAATTGAACTACTACTTTTAGCTCCAAGTATTGATACTGTGTGAACAATTCCAGGACCAGTTTTTATAAGAGTTGTTCCTGCAGTCAAATACACAAATGAACATTCGGTAGCATTTAATACTTCATAATCTCCTGTAGCATTGTTTTGTACATCAACAACTCTTTGAGTGCTGTCTTGTATTGATTGAGGATTTGTTACTGTTATTGCCATTTATTTCTCCTTTAACATTAAAAAAAGACACTCCGTAGGGGAAGTGCCTCAGCTCTGCTGTGAGCAATCCCTTACATTATACCACTTTTTAAAGTTAGTTCCTACTTAATTCTAATGGGTTTAGTTTTTGCTAATCTAACTTTTCTTACCTTAGGTGGTCGTTTTACTTTTAGTTTAATTGTTTTAATTCTTTTTGGTCTGTAAACCCTAGGTGCTCTTCTTGATTTTGATGATTTACCAGATGCTTTTTTAGCCGCATAAGCACCCGCTGGATTTATAGAGAATGTTCCGTCTGGGTTTTTAACTATACTTTGTGCTGCAGTTGAAATGTCTTTTAAGTATTGACTAGTAATTGGCACACCTTGATATTGTTCTACTGCACCTGCTTTAGCGGCAGATAATACGCTGTTTTGAGCTAACACATTAGTAATCTGGTTCCATAATTCAGGATTTGCTTTAATCCATGCTGAGCGTGCTCCTGTGCCCGATGGAAGCTTATCGTAGGCATTTAATGCAGCCTGTTGATCACTTGTTAATTTTAATGAGTCTTTTATTGCAAGGCCACCCTGTGCTACACCTAAATTATTATAGTATTTACTTATTTGATTAAGTGCGTCTACAGCATCTGGATGTGATTGTAGAAATGCTGCCTTTTGTGCTGAAGGCATGTTTTTGTAAACACTTTCATAAGTAAAGTAATCGTTTTGCTGTTGTCCCTTAAATTTGGGATATGTAGGTGTTGAAGGACTAGGTACAGAAGTAGATACAAATTTATTTTGACTGAAATAATTACTTCTATCTTTAAGAAATTGTGAAAATCCTTCGCCATTGTTAAAATCTTTATTTACTATTGGAATAGCTTGTTTTGTTGGGTCTGTTGTTCGTGTTCCTTCATAATTTAAAAATGTTTTTAAATCTTTGGGTGATAATTTCCACATTGGGTCTTTGTTACCACTTGCTTGTTCAAATTGTTGAAGAGCGGCTAAAGCTTTTGCATTACCTGCTAATAGATTTGCAATACCGACCGATTCTTGTGGATCGTGGTCTACTTTCTTGCCTTGAGCATTTATGTCTTTATCCATGTAAGCATTTACTGCATCTCTGGCTAGTTTGTTGTTATCGCCTGCTAATGCTTTGGTCATAGCGTCTAAAGCGGCGTAATAAGTCTTTTGTTGTGCTACACCCGTACCACCCGTTGAACCTGGAACATTTAATAGTGTGTTAAATAATCCTTTAGCATTTGGTGCAGCTTGGTAAGGAGCTTTACCTGGAGCTTGTGATCCTACTGGTAAATTTACTCCAACTTCTGGTAACACAAAGCCTGAAGCCACAGTTTGTTTGCCACTAGTTATTTTAGTAATGTCTTTAGCTGGTGCAAACACTGAGGTGTATAAGTCTTTTAATCTTTTTGATGTAGTATCAAGTTTGTTGCCAGAATAAAGATTTTGTCCAAATAATTGGTCTAATGCTGCAGTAATAATTGGATTAGTTTTACTTGATATAAATTCTTTTATTCCAGAACTCGGATTTTTGACTATTCTAGCAAGTTCTTTTATTGTGCCTAATTCACCTGGTGTGTGAAATGAAGCGTATCGGTTGCCTGTAGATTTTTGTAATCCAGCATTTAATCCATAATAAATTGCCGCTGCTACACCCAAGGCTACTGTTGAACCCATGTATCGTCCAGGGTGACGTACTTGAGAATACAATGCTTTAAATGTAGTTCTAGTCCATTTATAAAAAAGTCCTATGTCTTGGGCAAGTTCTGGAACTTTAGTGTTTTCGCCCATAAAATTGTCAATTACTTTAATACTTTCTTTTGGTAGCATACCTGCTTCTTTATTTGCTAAATGAGCAGCTAATCTAAAAGCAGTATCAATAGATTCCATAGCTTTAGCGTTCCATTTATTAAATTCTGGTAAATTCATACTTTCTAATGCTCTAGTTAATATCGTGTCAGATTCTGCACCATAAGTATCAAAGTGTCCTCCATTACGTAAATAATCTTTTACTATCGCTTGTCTAATTTCAGGGTCTGATAATTTTACTAAAGTTTTGCCAAAATGATAAGTAGATGCAAAACCATTAAATACTTTTTGTGACATGCCTAAATCTTCTCTACCCGCTCCTGTAGCTACAATAGCTTGATTAAGAAGGTTAAAGGTGTGAATTGCTGGGTTAATAATAATAGTTTGAATTACGGCTCTTGATGCAGTTCTAAAACCTTGCCTAAACGGACTAATGTCTTTTGTTTCTTTAAATGAATCATCTAATAATTTAGCTGTTTTTCTATCAGTTACTTTATTAAATAGTTCAGGTACATTGTGTATAGCAACATCGCGTGGTTTGGCATTTTCAGCGTCTCTGATGTTATAACGTTCAGGGTCTCTAAGTATTTCTTCTAAAGCTAATTGTCTTGCCCTAACTCTCGCACCTTCAATTAAATGATTAGTTGCAATTTTAGACATATCTTTTCGGTAATTTGCTCGTCCACTAGCTTCAATTTCAGAAGCATTGGTTTTTTCTGCATGCCATTGGGTTCCATTTTTATCTTCAAATGTATTAATGTCTGTTCTTGTAAATCCTAATTCACCCATTTTTCCAAATTTCGTATTACCATTATCATCTACAAATTTAAAAATTTGAGTTCTTGCTGTTACTGAAGAGTCTTTTCTAAACAAGTCACTTAATTTATTAAAACCTCTTGTTCTAAGTGATTGTGTTTTGTCTCCTGGTTCAAAACTTTTAAGAATTTGCCTTGTGCCATAATCTTCTCTTTCTCCCAGTTCTGGGTTATCGTGTTTACCAATAACTAATACTTTGTCGTTTAATGGTCGTAATACATTAGCAACTCTAATTACGTCTTCTGAAACTTCAGACGCGTCTTTTGCACCTTCCATGTAATCTCGTATATCTTGTAATTCACTTTTATTTTTAACTACTGCACGAATAGCTTTACCGATTTCCCTTGCAGTTCTAACGCCTTCTTGATATTTTCCGTTAGCTCTATTAAGTAAATCTTGTAATGGATTTTTTGTATCTGTTGAAGCATCTAACTTATTGTTAATTACTTCATCATAATTTTCCGCTTTATTTACTAAATCGGGATTTGCTTTTTGGTCAAATTGAGTTGGGTCAAATCTAGGTGTGGTGTGTTCTACTAATGCTGATACTTCCGAATCAACAACATCTTTTGGAGTTTGTGGTGCTATTTGTTCGTATGCTCTTGCTGCTTCATCTACTGTTCCCCCTCTACCCAATACTTCTTGAGCGGCTGTATCTGCTGGTAAGTTATTAACTCTTTTGCCAAAGTCAGTTGTTATGTTAGATGTAGTTAGGTCTGTCTTACCTACTTGTGGGGCTGATGGTTTAGCTTCTGCGTGTGCTTGGTTGTAGAGGTCGGTAAGTTGTTTCTCGCTCATTAGTTTTTCAGGATAGAAAGCAATTATATCTTTACCTTTTTTAATACCATCAAAACCTAGTTGTTTAGCTATTTCATTGGAGCCATCTTTACCTCTTAGTTGGATTGCCAGATTCGTACCGTTTACGCCATCTTTGTAGTAATCAAATACTTTATCTAGTTGTGGGTTTTGCTGTGGGAAATCAGCACGAACATAGGTTTTATTTTCATCTAATGGGTTAATAACCCCTGTCCTAACTTTCTGAACTACTGGCTCACGAACATTACCATTTACATCAGTAGTGCCATACATTTTTGCCCTTGCTGCGTCTGTTGTCGTATAGACACCTTGTCCGTCTATGCCATTGCCATTTATAAATGTTTCGTGTTTGGCAGCCCCCCCGTGATACGAATCAGTGTTTGCTTTTATAAACTCATCAGCACTCTTATACTTCAATGCTTCTTGCTTGAGGGAGGTGAGGGGGTCTGTCTTACCTACTTGTGGGGTTTCAACTTTTGGACCTAAAGGATTATTTCTGCCTGTTGATGTTTCTGTTTCTTTATTTTGTGCAGCTATATCTGAAGCTTCTGAAGGTTTAATTGCACCCTTAAGTACTAAAACAGATAAAATTTTATTAACAATGTCTGCACCTGCAGAACCTGCTTTACCAGCTTGAGTTGGTCCACCTTGTTCATAAGCCTGCTGTACTGATTCTATGGGTTGATCACCTACAAAGAATTTAGTAATTGGGTTTTTAGACACTACAGGTTGTGGTGTTTTTTGTGGACTTCCTGCTATAGTTTTAACGCTTTCTATTGTTGTTGGAACTATACCCGCAACTGATGCTGCTATTCCTCTAGGAAAAAGAACCGCATCTTTAATTAATTTTTGGGTGTAAGCGTCGTTTTGTGCATTTTGTTGTTGTAATGCTTGCTTGGAAGCATCTGCACCGCCTGGTGTTAATGATGCGGGTCCAGCGGCTAAAGAAATACCAGCACTTTTTAATGATCCTCGTGAAACATCTAAAACATCTTTTCCAAGGGTTATTGGGTAAGTAACTGCACCTTTAATTAACGCTCCAAATGGTTTAAAGAAATTACTAATGTTTTGGTCGCTTTGTGTTTGAGTTGCAGGTGCTATTTGAGTTTGTTGTTTAATGTTTAGTAATTGGTTTACATTACCGATTGTGTTGTTTTGAAAGGGTGCAGTGTCTTTTGGTTGTTTATTTAAATCGATTGGTTTAGGTGCAATTAATTGATTGTTTTGCTGTTGAATTTTTAAAGCATTTTGTTTAGCGTTAGCAAGTATAGGAAGTTTAATTTGTGCGGATTGTGAATTTTGTGAAAGATTTTGCATACCCATGTTTTGATTGGGTTGAATAATTCGAATACCTTGGGGTTGTTGTATTTGCATTCCCTGAGGTGCACGTTGCTGGTTAAATACAGCATTTTGCAAACTTTGTACAGGAGCTGATATAGGATTGCTATTATCATCCTTGGGTCTTTTAATTCCCAGTATTGTATAGGCGTCCATAATTCCTCCTATCGGTTAAACATTGATGATAAACCCTGGCTTGGGTTAAAGTTTGGCTGTGGTAATCCAATAGATTTTTGAGGTCCTGTTGGTGCTGCATAATTAACATTTGCTCCTGTGGCTTGGCCTTTAGCTACAGTATCATTATAAATTTGATTGTAGTTAGATACATTACTATTTAAATTGTTTAATTGTGCTAATGTCGTAGTATCAAGTTGTTTTTTGGTGTAATAAATAAGATCTCTTGCTTCTGAACCACTAGCTTGTGCTAATTGATTATTGAGATTAGCTACATTTTGTTGATATTGTTCTGTAAGTGATTGTAAACTTTGTGATGTTTGAGCTTTAAGTACACCCTGAACATCTTGTCCCTGTGCTATTGCTGCATTAATTTGTTGTTGTATTACTGCATTGTTTTCGGCCGCATTTAAATTAATAGATGATTGACCCATAGCTTTTTGTCGTCCTAAAGCGTATTCACCCATACCTACTGCACTTGAACTACCAGCTCCTGCTATACCTAATTGATTTTGAAAACCTTGGTTTTGGCTTCTAATACTGTCTGCAAGTTGTGCAAGTGAAAGATTTTGTGAAGCTGTTGTGTTAGCTTGTTGCTGTCCAAATGTATTTAATTGTCCTTGAGTTGTGTCAGAGTTTAATTTAGATTGTGCGTTAGAATAATTTTGAAGATTGGCTACATCTGTTGTGTAGTTTTGTGGAAGAGTATTTTGTAGTTGATTTTGATAACTAGCTATAGAAGTATCATATGAACCTTTAATTCCTTGAATAAGTTGATTGGTCGCAGTTGTATCTAAACCTGTTGGACTAACAGTTCCTGTAACACCAGTTGATGTACCGCCACCAGATGCTCCCATGCTACCACCCTTGCCATACGAATTGTATTGGTCATACAAAGCTTGGACATTTTGATTGACTGTTCCAGCATCAGTACCATTTTTACTAGCATATTGATTAAGTGCTCCTTGGTTTACACCAAAAGATGTATAGTCGTTGTTGGTGGCACCTTTACCTACAAAATCTAAGTATTGTGGTGCATTTGCTGCTAAATATCCTCGGAAATCTTGATTACCTGAATAAGTCATGCCCGATGGTGATGTCTGAATTTGTGCTGCCATAAAAATCTCCTAATTAAAAAAGAGCCATACCTTAACAAAAGGTACAACTCTTTGATTTCAAAGTGGTTGAACTCCTACATTATATCAAAAACGATAGTTTCTATCAATTTTTTTGGCTTCTTCACCTATTTTTTCAGCTAATGCGTTATCTCCATTGCGGATAGCTTGTGTCATTTTTTCTCGTAAATTAGCAATGTATGGAGATCTAGATTGGTCTCTAATAGCATACATAACGTCTTCAGCCTTTTTACGTTCATGTTCTGGCGTATTGGGGTCGTTGACTTTTTGTTGCATCTTTAAATAATCCATCTGTCTGGACGGATCTAAATTTTTGGGATTCATCTTATGCTCCGTCTGGGAATGTGTAGCCTAATTCTTTAAGACGGTCACGTACATCCCATGGCTCCATGTTTAATACTTGGGCCAATTTATCTTGATTAGCATCTAATGATTCGTGGTGGATAGCTAAAAAAGCATCTACTTGAGTTTCTAGTTCTTTGTCTTTAATAGTTTCTTTAGCTATTGCTATTAAATCTTTTGACTCTAATTCTTCGTAAAGTTCATCTACTGTTAATTGTTTAATTAGTTTTGCTAAAACTGGTTGAATTGATCCTTCGTTTGCTGGTTGCATTATTCCAGCTTCTGTTGAGGCTACTGTTGATTTTGCCATATGTTCTCCTTAGTTAAATTAAAAGAGGTAGAAGTAATTAAACTCCTACCCCTTATGCGTAACGGAAGTTCTATTAAGAAATAGAAGCTTGAGTTACAACATTTATGACCCATGTTGAGTTCAAGACAACGCTTGCGAACTGACCTGCCCATGAAATTACATGGAATCGTTCTGCAGGGTTGTTTGAATCTGCACCAGTGACAATGTAGAGCTTAGGAGCATCTAGTTGGTTGTCGTATACACCAAATGCTTCTCGTCCGTGGATGTAATTGTCATAAGTTACTGGAGTACCAGCGGTTGTGTAACCTTGGTTAGTAACTAAGAAACGTACACCGTAAAGTGCACCAATTTCACCAGCGTATAGAGCCTGAACATTTGAGTATGCAGCCGCATTTTGCCATGTGGATGTTAGGATTAAGTCATATTCGGTCTGTGGTTGAATCTTACCGATCCAGCCAAAAGTTCCGTCATACATTAAAGCCTTGTTCTCTTTAAGTGTTGCAACAGCCTGTGCTACGTTAGCAGCAGTTAGGTTGGCACCAGTTGTAAGAGCAGTTGCACCACTGTGCAAAGCGTTACGTACTAGAGCATCCAATGATTCACCCATATTCTGGGCTACAACATCGATTTTCTCTTTGTCTCGGTCATCAATGTCTACTGTACCCAATAGGCGAGAAACCTGTACTGAGTTTCCGTATTCAGCCAAAGTTACTGTAACTTGGTCGTCTACGAGTGAAACAAAGCTAGGGTTGTTACCTTCAGTTGATAGAGCTGTAGTAGCTAGAGCTAGTGGGCGGAATCTGTTAAAGATTACTTGCTTTCCAGCGTTGCCTTCTAAGGCTCTTAACTGAGCACCTTCTTGGTGTACGAGCATAGCACGTGCTCTTTCTAGGAAACGTCGTTCGTAGTAAACTGCGACTTCGTTTGATAGTGAGCTAGTAGTATTTAATACTGCCATTGATTTATACCTTTATTTTTAACGAACTCTCTTTGAAGCGAAGTATTGTTCCATCTCCTTGGAAGACATTGATTCAAACGGTTTCTGGCTCTTTGCAGGGCTAGAAGTTGGTTTGTTCGCTGCTTTTCCTTTTGATGATACCTCTTGATTGCTCGATGGTTTACCCGTTGTATTTGACATTGAGTCCAATACTCGTGTTAAAGGCTGTAGGAATTTTGTAAAGCTATACGTAGGGTCTTTAGCGTACACATCACCGTAAGATTCGGTAATGTCATGAACTAAGTCCTCATCGTAATCTTCGCTATTTGGATTAAGTACAGAATACTTGGATTCTGCTTTTTCAATTTCAACTGCACGCTTATCAGCAGATTGCTGTCGTGTAAAATTAGATTCCAAAACCTTTGCGGTTGTTTGCATTTTCAGATCTACTATCTGAGATGCTGCGTTGATTATGTCCTGCTTGATTTGGTCAGGAGTAATCTCGCTCATCTGAGAATAGTCAGGTAACTGAACACTTGATGGACTAACTTGGTTGTTTGAAAGCTCTTGTGTAAGAGTAGATGGTTGCTGCAAAGCTCCCTCTAATTCCTTAATCCTAGTTGTTAATTCACTTATTCGCCTCTCTGCACGAGAAGGTCGTTGTCGTACCCCATCACTACCTTCGGCACCGTTACTCTCATCACTAGAGTCGGAATTACCCTTCGCCTCAACAATACCGTTATCGACATTGGCGTTAGTTGGTTGTAGTGCCTCGGCACCTGCGTTTGAACTTACATCTGATGACGAATCAGTTGCTCCACCTGCAGTGGTGGTGTTTTGCGTCGTTTCTGAATCAGCCATGGCTGCTCCTTTCTATACACACTTGTTAAAGGTTCGTGCGTCACCTGGGGGTGATGTCCCCCAACGCCTGCCCATCTATTTTGGGTGAACAGGAGTTGAATGGCATCATCTATCTTTAATTATCGGCTCTCCGTTCTGCTCAACACCGACCAACATTTTTTCGGTACCAATAAAAGCAATCGTATGCTGATGGTCACAACTTCTACAAATAATAAAAGGACCTTGTTGTATAGGTGAATGATAAACTCCAGATTTAGCTTTAGCCTGAAGGTCTTGATTAACTTTTGTAAAATCGGGAAATTGGGCTGCTTGGGCATTCTTGATTTCATCAATAAAGTCCTTATTTTCTTCTTCCATCTTTAATCTTTTCCTCTACTTGAGCGACTGCTGTTTCGACAGTTAAAATAATTTTCTCAAGTTCATCGGCTACTGCATTGGTAGTGATTGTTAATCTTCCTATCTCTTCTATTGATTTAGTAGGAATAGCTTGCTGTAATACCTTTCCTGAACGGTAAGACTTAATTGTTGCGTCAAAATCTTTCTTGATTAGTACCCAACCTGGGTGATCATTAAGTGAAGCATAGGTCTCTATTATTAAATCTTCTTCTTTTTCAAACTCCTGCTCTTCTTCTAGTACTGGTTCTTGTAAAAGGGTTTCATCGAACGAGACTTTCATGTTACCCCGTATTGCTGATTGTCCTCTGTTCATTGTCCTAGTCCTGCGTTAGCTTTAATTTGTGCAATTGCTTGTGCAATGTCAGGAGAACCCATACCTATTGGTCCCTGACCCATTCCTTGGGCTTCTGGAGGCATTTGTTGGCCTTGACCCATACTCTGTGGCATTTGGCTCATATCTTGTGGTGCAGCGGCTGCAGGATTGACTGGAGCTTGTTGTTGAGGGGGCATACCGCCCTTAGCTTGCATAATTTGAATCTTGCTTTGGGTTTCTAGGTCTTTTTCTTGCTGTAGGTTTTGCATAAAAGCTTGTGGGTCTATTTGAATACCAGCTTGTTGGGCCATTTGTGCAGCACCTTCTGGTGGTAGGTCTTTAATGTTGATGGTTTCACGTAGCATTTCTTGAGGACCTTGCTTTTGACCAGGCATACCCTGACCAGGTTGGCCTTGTCCTGGTTGTCCAGGTTGCTGTTGAATTGGTTTAAGCAAAGATTTAACGTCTCGTATGCCACCAGTTTCAAATAATTCTCTGTAATACTGGCCGTAATCAAATTGTAAGCCAGATTGCTGTAGTTGAGCATCCATTACGCCTGGTTGTGCCATCATCGTGCCATGAATTTCTAGTAATTGTTGGTGTAATTCCTCTTGTTCTTGTTTGTAAGTGGATTTAGCTTTAATTTTGAACACATAACCCTTGTCGTTTTTGATTCTAGATGGTTTAATGGTGATTTTTACTCGATCGCCACTCTTAGAAATCTTAACTGAGTCTTTAATGTCTGGATATGACTGAGCTATTTGCTGTATTTCTTCTCCATATAGGTAAAGTTCGATAGGGTGTTCATGTTCAACGTCATTTATGAGATTAATCATGCCATTAAATAATTCTTCAATAGCTTTGTCCATAAATTTAGTGTCAATGTCATCACGTGTAGACTGACTTGCGTTCTGAGATTTAATAGCTTGTGGAGTTTTACCTTCAGTTGGAGTATTTGATTCACCACTAGCTCTCGTTGTAGTCTGTCCCGTTATGTTACTCATTATGCCCTGAAGCATTTGGAATGTTAAATTGTTGTTTCCATCTACATCTGGGAACTGGTGGTGACTTATATCGTTAGGGTTAGAAACTAACCATTTAGCTCCAGGCTGGAATCTAACAGTTGGCATTACTACGTTGCCATTAAGTACTTTAATTGGTGGGTAAGTTCGTAGTTTAAGTCCATCAACCAGTAAGTTTGTAACAGTATCAATAGCGTATTGTGCGTATCGTCCCTTTTCCATATCACCAAGTCCAATAACTGAATCTAATGTAGGCATAGCATACTTGAGTACTACAGGAATCTTTCCGTTTTTGTGTGGGTTAGGAATGTTACGAATAACTACGTTACCAAAGTCAGGAAGGAAATCTATCCATCGTCCTTCAGAACCTGATTCGTATTTAGTGACTACTTCAATTTCACCCGTGTCTGTAAATACTGCTCGTCTTCGGTATTGGAACATAGGGTTGTGTCGTAGGTAATCATTGTAGCTTGTAGGTCGTGTGCCACCTTGTTTAGTCTTTTCAAGAACTTGGGCGATTGCATCTAGGTCGTAATCAGTAACGTTTTCTTCTACTAACTCTTCTAAGTATTCACGTGTAATGTAGTTTGAAATAAATACAAAATCACAGTTGTGCATTGAGTATCGTCCCTGCTGTGGGAAGAAGTTTCTAATAGGTACTAGCCAACAATCTGGTCCAGTATAGTTTTGAGTATAAGTCCAGTCGTAGCACATAGGCATAGTTCCATAAACGTTGGAATACATATCCCACATAAATAACTTAGTCTCAAGATCATATTGGTAGGCAGCGTTTGGGTAAATGTACTTCTCAAGGATTAAGTCCATAAGTTGTCCTTTACCTTGGTCCTGTAAACCCAGCGAACGAACTGTACCCTTAGGCAAGTTTGACATTACACGACCAGCACGCTCAATAACAATAGTTGAAAGAGAACCTTCGCTTAATCGAACTTTGGCATTGTCAGGGGTTCTGCCTTGGACAAACAGTAAATCTTCGTACTCATCCCAGTCGAGGGCCATGTAACGAAGAGCGTTTTGTGCAGTTTGGAATTGAGATGCAAGCATCCCACGAAGTTGAGGGTCTCCGCCAGTAGTCTGATCGGCTTCCTCGGCGGCTTGAATGCGGGTATCGTAATCTTTACCCTTTTCATCTTTTACTTCATTTAGTAGACTAGGTTGTTTTTTATCCAAAACAGAAACTCCCATTAATTAAGGAGTACCTGCTTTACCTAGGCTCAGTACTTAACGAACATTATATCAGCTTGTTGCCGTATTCGTCAATTAAAATGTGTGAGATGTGTCCCTTGTCGTAGGTAATAGTCCACGTTCTTGCCCCTGTAAAAATAGACTTCTCAGTGTTTTCCATTTCTTGTGCAACTGACATCTTGGCTATCTCGTCACTTGGGAATTTACGCTTCATTGATTTGCTTAACACTAGAACTGCGGGAACAGAGTTCATGTATTTAATTTCTAGCAATGAATGACCAAACTCTACTTGCTCCCCATGGTCTAAGATTTCTTTTCCTAAATCTGCCCACTCGTGCCAGAACTTTTCAATTCTTTGCATTTCTTTCAGCCCTCCGTTGGTTGTCATCTAATGAACGATTCATTCCTTGCAGATCACGGTATAGCTTTAAAACCTGATGTCTATGTTCTTGTTTGTCTTTACTACGGTAGACATTAATTGCCATACCGAATGTTCCTACTCTCATACCAACAGTACCATCTGCTGTTAGAGAAATGTTTTCAGCTTTAGGACAAAGCTCTTGTATCTCTTCTAAAGTCATAACCCTCCTTACCTTAAAAACCCATTTTTATCAAAACCTAAGTCATCGCTCTGTGTAAATCTTGTGGTGTCTTCTCGTGGCTTCATTTCAAAACCTGCACGTGCGTATTCAGGTATGTCATCATACACGGCGTAGTTATTGCTTATTTGGTTCTGTTTGACAGATACTGCAAGATAGCGGAAAGCGTCAGCCCCGTTAGAAGACCAATCATGAAGTGGTTTATTATCGTATACACGTGTTTCCTCGTTGTACTTTCTATGGTAATTCTTTAAGCAAGCTATACCTATTTCGCAGTTCTTCTTGTCGAAGTAACATCTTTGAAGCAGGATACGTGTTGCGTTGATACCATCTTCTATTTTTAATTTAGGAGCTACTCGGAAGTTTATTCCCAAGTTCCTAGCTGTTTCAACTCTTGATAGTCCACTACCAAACTCTCGTACCTTAATGTCGTGTGGAGCAAAATGTTCTCCGTAGACGTAGGGTTTGTTTTGTAAGACTTTAATGTAATGGTCTAAGCCTTTACCGTTGCCTTCGTAATAATCTATGAGATTAACTTTATCATTAATAAACTGAGCAAACCAAATTCCAGTAGCATCACCAACACCAAGATCCCAATAAGTATGTACAGGATGTTCCTGCCTATAAGGAACAGCCGTAACCCTATCGGTTTCTTCTGCCAGTGCAATGAGATCTCCGTAGTAGCTTCCTTGTATTGGCTCATCAAACGAGCACATAAACTCTTGATTGAATAATCTTTCATCCCCATATAGCCCCTTGTATTCCTCTCTAATCTCATCGAGTTCTTTCTCAGAGAATTGTTTAGCGTCCCTTGCTGTTAAATAACTTACGAACCACCCACTTTTTACGCCCTGTTGGTAAAGAGTTCTTGCATGGTTATCTCCACGGGGAGTGAAGTTAAACCACATAAATCCTTTGTTCTCTCTAACGATAGGAAGTAGGTAACCAATAATGTTGGGACTCATAAGTGAATACTCGGAGAAGACAATGCCAGCAGGGTTTGTTCCGACAATGCGGTCGATGTCACTTGCTCCGATAATCTGGAAGATTGAACCATTGTAAAGCTCTATAAGCATTTGTTGTTGGTCAGTTCTTTTTCTAATTTCAGGAGGTATGTGATCCATAGTCTTAAATCCATTAGAGTCAATGTTATCCCACAAAGCTTTACGTCCTTGGTTAAACTCAGGAAACACATAATAGTAATTGGCTACACGTTTAAGCATTTGAAGAAGCAGTGCGTTTACCATAGTCTTGTCTTTACCATGTCTTCGTGGCCAAACAATAATAGCTCTGTCTGCTGGTTTGTCTTGTATAGCTAACCAGAAATCCTTTTGATAGTCTCTAGCTTTGTAGTTGTAAGGGATAGTTAGGTCCTTCATTATTCCCTTTCTTGTGTTTTTTTACACAGTTCATTAAATGTGGATTATAAACAGTCTTGCAAATAGGGCATTGCCATCCTAAGTAAAGTTTATTGAAGTCATTTTCATCCTCACCATAGTCTCTAAAGATCTCAGCTAAGTCATCAAACAAACTCATTTCTTACACCTCACACAATAAGATTGATAACTTAATCTATGCAGACAACATTTCTTTAGTTTTAACATCCAAACTTACACAAGCCTTTCGCATAGCCGTGACTACAAGTTTTAATTCGCTTGGCAGCAAGAATCGAAGTTAAGTCTAATTGTTTACGTGGATTGTTTGAACTGCGTTCATCTACATGTATTGCTAGAGGTTGGGGAATAGGCTCAGTTGTATTAATCTTTTGTTCTTCATAAGGATCCTTGTTTAAGTCTTCATTGTTTGAGCTTCGCTCATTAAGTTTCTTAGATAACCAAGCTGCTTTATTTTCTAAAGCTACCCACTTAGCTAAGTCTTTATCTCTAATGTATACGGTCTTCTGTGGCATCCTCACCCCTATAGATTGCGTCAGCAATCGACGTTAT
>Ga0194061_1001240_pt1 | contig 15184 bp, 12 predicted proteins | sample SepL2221m_MetaG_FD_163423 | JGI IMG/M metagenome (GOLD analysis project Ga0194061, IMG submission 163423) | Anoxic zone freshwater microbial communities from boreal shield lake in IISD Experimental Lakes Area, Ontario, Canada - Sep2016-L224-21m | ecosystem: Environmental > Aquatic > Freshwater >...
ACTTCAGACCATAATTCGTGAATCTGCCAAGGCTGCATCCAGTCCTGGGAGTCGAGGAAGATGTAGCGATTCATGCTGTGCGCGGGCTGCTCGCGCAGGAATCCAGTGAGGCTGTTTTCGACGGCCCGGGCGCGCGACGCATGCTCTTTCAGGACTGAGTAATTCGACTCCATCAAGTAGTCCGGAATCGCGCGCTTTTTATCGATGTCGTACGACCGACCGAGCGCTTGCCACGCGAAATAATTGTCTTCAATCGGAAAGCCGCAGGTCAGGCGTTTCACGCGTTCGCGGAAAAGGTCGATGATGTCGCCGGACATTTCATTTTTCATCAGCGCATATTGATGCGGCGGGATGCCGAGGCTGAAGAGAATGAACGGATTGCGCGCGACGGCTTTGACGAGTTTATTGTCAAAGAACGGCGCGATCGTTTCTTCGAAAATCTTCTCCTGTTCGGCGATGGATTCAGCTTCAAGGATGCGCTGCGGATTTTTGCGAACGACGCGGGTCAAGCCGTGCGTGAATCGCAGCAGCAGGCCAAGCTTGGCGTGGTCGTAGAAATTCTTTTCGAAGTATTTGATGCGCGGACTTCGAAAGAGCTTCGTCAGCCAACTCTTGCCGCCCTCCCAGAATTTCTTCGTGTCTGGATCGAGGTGCGGGCTGATGTACTTGAAATAATTCTCGACGTTCGCCGCGTGATTGGCGCTGCCGAAAAAGCGGAAGAAGTCGTCGTGCGTCGGAAGGGAACTGAGCGCGGCGAGTTTTAAACGCGTCAGATATATGTGATTCGGATTGATGTCAACGGCGGTGATTGATTCGGGCTTCTTGGTAAGGTATGCAAGGATGTTGCAACCGCCGGACGCAATCGTCAACATGCGCGTGTCGGGACCGAGTTCGAGCGCCTCCATATCGACGCGCGGGTCTTCCCAGATTTGGTTGTAGACGAGGCTGTCGAACCAAAACGAAAACATGCGTTCGAGCAGACCTTTTTTGCTCATCAGCTTGTGCTGATGCACGGACTTTTTCAGAAGCTTCTCGGGAGCCGGACCGGCCATTTGACTTCTCCAACAAACTCGCGTCGAAGCGCGAGCGGGTAGTGACAATTTGAATACGTCCAATTATCGGCGAGACGAAAAAAGATGACACGTCAAAACGGCGACTTTCGAAATTATTTTTTAATCGCTGGGCGTGGGAAACAGATGCTCGCAAAGGCGCAAAGTACCGCAAAGGCGCTAAGAAAAAATGAAACGGAATGACGGACATTTCGTAGAGGCGAGGACATGTGGTTTGGGCTTTGTGCTTACGCGTTGACTTCCTGAAGCTCGGAGACAACGGGAATGTCGTCGGATTCAGACAACGCGTCTTTACGAAGAATTAACGAACCGGATGCGGCCAAAGCTCCAAGGCTGAGGCCTGCGGTCAGGAGCATCCAGATCAGCGGAAATTCGCGTTGTGGAATTGGGCGAGCGTTGGTAGCGGAGACGACACCTTGGCTTTCGACCGTGCCTCCAGTAGCTACGTTCGCGGGCGCATTGGGTTGTGCCGGATTCTGCCCGTTCTTTGCGGGCGCTTGTTGAGGCAGTGGAGTCGGTTCGTCTTGAGGAAACATCGCCCATTCTTTAGGCGGAGGCGTCAATGAGCCGACGACGCTTTCAATCGCCGGAAGCACAGACGCGCGGCGCTCGGAGCGCGGGTCTTTTGCGACGCTGCATGTAGTCGCAATTGCGATAAGCGTGACGACTACAAAATGGGTGTAGACTGAGGTTCGGTGCATCGCGGACGCTCCTTTTAAACAAGCTGCATTACGATACCGGCGAAATTGGAATTGGTCAGCGAAAAAATTAAAAAATCCGAGTAACCTTTGCTCATCGCAATTGTACGTATAGGGTCCGTTGAAAAATCCGTGTTGAATCGTCGAGTGAATCGAAAGGAAAGCCATTGAGTCTCGGAGTGCGAAACCCTTCTTCGGCGGTCATCAAACAAACGTCGCCAGTGATTGCAAACAGGGCCAGTGCAGCGGTCCAAACCAAACCGCGTTTTCTGCCCTATGGCGATGCGGCGCGTGTGCTGGGAACGATAGCGGTGGTCTTGGCTCATGTGTGCGACACGGTTCAGTACGGCATCCCGGGATTAAGCATCAACGCCCCGCTGCACTTCAACGCCTGTAACTTTTTCAATTCCGCCTCACGCTGGGCCGTCCCGATTTACATCATGCTCAGCGGCTCATTGCTGCTCGATCCGGCGCGGGCTGAAGCGCCCGAGAAATTCTATTCGAAGCGTCTCGCTCGTCTTGGCATTCCGATTCTGTTTTGGACCACGTTCTTCATGCTCTTCACTCAATATTATTTGAAGCCGCATGGCGTCACTGGCGAACTGAATTTGTGGCGTGATCTGATCATGGGCAAACCCTACGCGCATTTGCATTTCATTTTCCGCATCGCAGGGCTGTATGCGTTCACGCCGATGTTCCGCATCTTTTTGAAACATGCTTCGCAGCCGATGGTGACGTTGACGGTGATTCTGTGTCTTGGATTTGCGAGCGCGAATTCTATCGTGGACGGATTCACTGGTACTGAGGAGAGCGCGTTTTTGCGCTTCGTTCCCTTCATCGGATATTATTTCGCTGGCTATTTGTTGCGCGACAAAAAGTTGTCCAAGCGAGCATTGATCGGATGTTGGTGTCTAGCGATTGGATCGATTTTGTTGCTGGCCGGCGGGACGACGTTGCTGGTTGATACCTTCGGCGAGAAGCCGTTGTATCCGTCGAAGGGGTACTTGCTCTACGACTTTGTCAGCCCGGTGCGTATTGCGATGGGCATTTCGGTTTGGCTGATTTTTGTGAACACGTTCGATGAGAAGTGGATGGCTTCACCATTCAGCAAATTCATTTCAAAATGGCTCGCCCCGGCCACGCTCGGAATTTATCTGGTCCATCCATTGTTCCGCGAATTGCTATCGGTGAACGGATTCGACGCGTCGTTGCAGCACTTCTTTAAAGATTGGTATGTGAAGCCGTACATCCTTCTCGGGATTCCGTTGATCACGGCGATGGTGTATCTTCCGAGCGTGATTTTCACGCATATCGTGATGCGCATTCCGTTTGTTCAAAAGATTGTGATGTAAGAATGATTGTGGTGCAGGCTTCCAGCCTGCAATATGAAAAACTCATGCCGACATCTTCCCAACATCTTGTACGCCCGATTTCGAAGACTGCAGAGATTCCGTACCTTTTGCATTTGCCCGAAGACTACGCGGAATCAGCGGAACCTTGGCCGCTGATTTTGCATCTGCACGGAGCGGGCGAACGCGGGACCGATCTGGAAAAAGTCAGGACGTTTGGCCTGGCCCGAGTCTGCGCCCGCAATCCGAAATTCCCGTTCGTTGTCGTCTCGCCGCAATGTCCGGAAAACGATTTCTGGCGGACCGATGTTCTGTTCGCGTTGCTCGATGACATCTGCGAAAAATACAACGTCGATGTGAATCGCGTGTACGTCACTGGCGCGAGCATGGGCGGATATGGGACCTGGGCACTCGCCGCGCACGACCCCAAACGCTTCGCAGCAATCGCTCCAATTTGTGGCCGTGCGGCGGGGCTGTGGGTTTGGAATTTAACGGCACTCCCGATCTGGGTCTTCCATGGTGACCTCGATCCGATTGTGCCGCTCGACGAATCGAAGCGGATCGTCGAGAGTTTGCAACGCATTGGCAACCCGGTGAAATTCACAATTTATCCGCGCTCGCTGCATGACGTCTGGACGCGAACGTATCGCGGGACGGAATTGTTTGAGTGGTTTCTGACGCATCGACGACCGCTGCAATGAGGTCTCAGCGAGAGACATTGAATTACTGCCTGTAAATTTATTTACATTCTAAGCGAATGGTCCTTCACATTTGCTTGACGAGTGGGGTACTGCTCACTATTATCTTTCGACCTTCTTGTTCAGAGAGGGCCAGTCGCGCGTCCCCCGTGGGGCACGAGATGTCCCGTCGGGGAAGCGTTGTTGTTTGCCGGTTGAAATCCGGATTTTGAAGGAAACGGAACGCAGTTATGGCCATTGCTTACGCGACCACGCACAATTTGAAGCTCAGCTTTACGACATGGGTTTGCCCCGAATGGACGGTGGCTGCCATCGTTGACGGCATGCAGACCTACGGATATGAAGGCGTTGAATTGCGAGTCGGAAAGGGCCACCTTCACGGCATCGAAATCGACAGCCCGCTCGAATACATTTCCGAAGTTCGCAAACAATTCGATGCGGCACACCTCGCCGTCTCCTGCATCGCCTCCTCTTATTCGTTCTCCAGCGCCGACATCGTCGAACGCCAGAAGACGATTTCCAACGTCAAGAAGGCGCTGCGCATGGCCGACTCGATTGGCGCGCCTTACCTGCGCGTTTTCGGCGGCGACATCCCGCAGGGCCTCGAAGCCACCGGCGTGATCGATTACGTTGCCGAAGCGATTGACGAATGCACTGAATACGCCGAAAAGGAAAAGCTGCGCTCGATGCTCCTGATTGAAACGCACGGCGCGTTCAGCCACTCGAAGTACACGGCCGAAGTCTTGAGCCAAGTGTATTCCCCGAAGCTCGGTGTCCTATGGGACGTGTTGCACCCGATGCGCGTGTTGGAATCCATCGAAGACACCTACGATTCGATTTGCGATCACGTCCGCCACGTTCACATTCACGATTGCGCATTCAACGACGACCGCACCAAGCTCGCTCCCTGCGAACCGGGCGAAGGTTTCGTTCCGATGAATCAAGTCGTTGACGTGCTCAAGTCCGGCAACTTCCGAGGCTACCTCTCAGTCGAGTCTCTCTCCAAAGAAGCCGATCCGGATGACGTGTTGCCGATCTGGTCGAAATATTTGAAGTCGCTGATCAAGCCGGAAAAGAAGGACTAACTAACGGATTGTTTCGAGTTCCGGGTTTCGGGTTATTAGTAGCCTTTGATGTCATGAACCCGAAACACGAAACCCGCAACTCGAAACGTGGTTTTAAGAGCGGGATGCGGCGATTATCGCATTCCGCTTTTTCGTTGAAAAACAGGGTAACTGAAGGAGATTGACGATGGCCGGACATTCCCATTCCGCCAATATCGCGGTACGCAAAGGCAAGCAGGACGCGAAGCGGGCGACGCAGTTCGCGAAGTTGTCGAAGAATATCATGATCGCGGCGCGCAAAGGTCCGGATCCGGATTCAAACTTCGGCTTGCGCCATGCCATCGAACTGGCTCGCGCGTCGTCGATGCCAAAAGACAACATCGAGCACGCGGTCAAGAAGGGCGCGGGGCTGCTCGAAGGTCAGAAGATGACCGAACTGATTTACGAAGGTTATGGTCAAGGCGGCGTGGCGATCCTCGTCGAAACGCTGACCGACAACATCAACCGAACGCGCCCGGAGATCACCAAGATTTTCGAGCACAGCGGCGGCAAAATCGGGGCCAGCGGCGCGGTGATGTGGATGTTCAAACGACGCGGCGTGATCGCGGTCCATAAGTCCAAAATTTCAGAAGACAAATTGATGGACATCGTGCTGGGAGCGGGTGCCGACGACATGTCGTTGCAGGGCGACATGTTTGAAATCATGACGCCGCCGGAAAGTTTCGACGCGGTTCGCAAAGCGCTGGACGCTGAAAAGATCACGACCGACATGGCGGAGATGAAATTCCTCGCGGACAACGAAACGGACGTCGATGTCGAAACCGCCACTAAAGTTTTGAATATCATGGATCAACTCGAAGACCACGACGACGTCAACGGGGTCCATTCCTCTATGAAAATGACCGACGAAATCCTCGCTTCGATGAAATAACTTACTGCGTCTTTGGCGCGGTCACCGTGTCAAGGCGTAAGAGGCAGAAAAATAATTTAATAAATTAGTTGTGAAGGATTATCGACCTGTGGTAGTCTCTCTCTTGAACGCATTCAACAAAGTGCAGCGATTATTCGGACCAAGTTGCTCATAATGTGTAGATTGAGTTCGCTACGGGAGGATCGATTTGTGAAAAAAGTGTTAATTGTTCTTGTGCCCTGTGTGTTGATGCTGGCAGGTTGTAATGACAGCCATTACTCCGATTCCAGCAGCAGCTACTCGACCTCGCATTACTCCGATGCTCGCGTTGAATCGCAGCAGTCCTATCCTTCCCGAGAAACTGAATCATTCAACACGTCAGCGCGCGGTGGATCCATTTCAAACTCGCCGAACTGGGGTGGTTTTCCTGTCAACTCAACAGCGGTTTGCAAAACCGGGTGACGAAGCCAAGAACATTAGAGTCGGTTCGACTCTTCCCCTCGAATACGAAACAGCCACGCAGCGAAAGCTCTGTGGCTGTTTTTTTTAGGAGCACCTTCGCTTCTTAATAAATTCGTGTCAACGCGGCACTGGGGAAATATGTACCGAGGATATTGATGTAGGGCTGGCCTACAGCCGCCATGCCTTCCATGCCGTACTGGCACAAGCCCACGCCGTGGCCAAAACCACCGCCGGTGATCTCAAGCGCGTCGCCGCGATCTATGACTTGTCCGAAGAGCAGCGATTTCAATTCCTTCGGCCCGACAGCCAATCTAAACGCATTGCCTTGCATGGTCGAAACGCCGTTCGAGTGCTTGATGCTGACAGATTGAACGCGCCGCATATCGCTCGCAGAAGCACCAACCGGAACACCTTTGTTGTCGACGAACGCAATCGTTTCAATTTTGCCGAGGTTCGGAATCTGAGCTTTCAATTTCGTCGCCATTGTGTCTTTAGAAAACGACGCTTTCCAGCGGTAACTAGGGCTTTGTGTGCAGTGCGGACAATTCACGCCGCACAGCGGTTTCAACGCACTGAATTCCGGGAAGATGCCGGCAGCAGCTTCGGTGTGCCCACCGCAGGTCGAATGAAAATACGCTGGAAAGATCGTTCCGTTACTTGTCAACGCCAAGCCGCGCGTCGATTGAATCGCGGCGTAAAGTGCCGGGACGTTTTTGAATCCGGTGCGAAAGACCTGACTCATGACGGTGCATTCGACGTCATATGAATCGGTCGTACGCCCGCGCATTTCGGACAACGCGTAGGAGCGGCTGACGACGGCTTGAGCCTTCAAGGCTTCGGCGTGCCAGCGTTCGTAAGGAACTTCTCCGGCCAGAACGCCCGCAAGATATTCCTCGATATTCAATTGAGCCACAGCGAGCAGGCCGGGGCGATTACCCGGGTGCGAAAGTGTCACATTGGCTGCCGAATCACGGTCGTTCAAATGCAGCGCTTCGTCGGGAATCAGGCTTTCAAAGCGGACGCTGTTCGCACCTGTCGGTTGACCTTCGATCAGAATCGCTGGGCCGGAATACGTGACAGTTACCGCCATACCCGACGCCAGTTTGCGCCAGGGTTGGCCATTCAAAACAATCCGTGCGCCGGACGTTGGCGCCGCGATGCGGATACTCGGAACATCTTTCAACACCGCGACGCGAATCTCGGGTGTAGCGGTCGCGACGGAAACGGGCTGCGGTCGGGACGCTGGAGCATAGGAAGGAATCACAGTCGGAGTCGTTGGCGTAGCGTAGACTACAGGGTCGGGCGGAGTGTAGGACTCGCGATGCGAATCGTGATCTTTACACGACGGCAGGACGATGAGGGCGGTAGTCAAAAAGACGAACGAAGCACGGCACACAAGTCGATGTTGAACGGCCATGAAACCTCCAGAATGCGACCGCAGCCGCGTGTGGAGATATGTATCGGCAGTTTCAGGGAGGTTAACGAGACAATTTTCGTTGTAATGTGTCGGTAGGATTGAAAATAAATTTCGGAACTGTAATCAGTCCTAGACCATTTCCACGTACACATCCAGACACTCCCGAGCCGCCTTGTCCCACGAAAATAGTTTCGCGCGTTCGATGCCCTTGGCGACGAACGTAGCGTGAAGAACGTCGTCGCTCAACATCGTCTGAATCTGCTCCGCGATTGAAGTCTCGGAACACGGGTCAGCGAGCAGGCCCGCATCGCCGATGATCTCTGGCAGACTGCCCGTTGTCGCCCCGATCACCGGGCAGCCGCACGCAAACGCTTCGATTGCCGGAATGCCGAACCCTTCGTACAGTGTCGCAAACAGCAGTGCGCGGGCACCCGAATAGAGCGCCGGAATGTCAGCGTCTGGAACGTATCCGAGAATCTTGATCGCTGATCCGCCTTCCTCTTTTTCGATCAACGCGCGAATCTCGTCGCCGCCAAATCCGACGCGCCCCGCAATCGCGAGCAGCGCATCACTTTTCGCGGCCCGGCGAGCGCTCAAAAAAGCGCGCGCTTGGGCCAGGATATTTTTGCGCTTATTGATGCTCCCAACAAAGATGAAGTACGGTCGGTCGAGCGCGTATTTTTTTCGAACGGTGGAAACCACATTGACTGGACGCGGCGCGAAACCTTCGCCACCCGCTTCGTATACTACGCGCAACTTTGCTGGATCTGGATTCAGCGTCGCAATCACATCGCGCTTGACCGCGTGGCTGATACAAATAATCCGATCAGCGCGTTCAACGAGTTCCGCATACCTCTTCGTTTTCATGGCGCGGAAATCGGCGGTCGCGAATTCAGTTGATTGCAGCGACGAATACACATCGTGAATTGTGACTACTGTTTTGGCTTTCATCCAGCGACCGGGCAGCCGCGCATCCAGCCCGTGAAACACATGCTGGGATCGGGCGAAGAAAGGGTGCAATCCTTCGAGCATTAATTTACTTCGAAAGTTCGGAGCGGGGAGCTCCGGAAGTCGAAAGATGTTCTTCAACCGCGACGCGCGCGTGACCAGCGAAAACTGGTGCGCTCCACCTACACGTGCGAACGCCGCAACCATACGCCGAATGTACATCGCAACGCCCGTCGATTCCGCGCGCGCAGCGCTTGAGACATCAAGAGAAATGTTCATGACATGATCATAAACCACGGCTGAAAAATTGTCATTTTACATTGCACACACGCAGCGTTTTCTGTGCATATACTTTTTCCACTTCTTGCGATTTCCGCTTCGTGCCTTTGTGTTTTTCTGCAGAGACATTTCAAGTTCTCGGTGTAGTCTGCTTCGAATCGATGTCGTTTTTGGGATGTCCAGCCGGCTGCGCAAAAGCGCCGCCTGTGGATTTTTTTTAGGAGCACGAGTTCATGAGCAAGTTGCCCGTCCTCGCCTTGTTGGCCGTTTCAGTTTTCTTCGCATGCGCAGAAGACGCGCCGAAGCCCAAGCCTGTTGATCATCCGATCGGCTATCAAGACACGCCGCTGTTGCCCGCCGAAAAAAGCGGCACGTGGCACGTTCACGACGGCCTGCGCCCTCAGCCCCGCGTCGTTACGCCCGGCTCGGCCAGCACACCTGAAGTTCCCGGCAAAGCACCAGCCGACGCCGTCGTTTTGTTCGATGGCACCAACACCGACAAATGGCACTCCGGCAACAAGAACGATATTCCCTGCAAATGGGTCATTGAAAAAGGCGAGCTGATCTCGGTCGCAAAAGCCGGATACGTGTTCACCAAAGACGAATTCGAAGACTTCCAACTCCACGTCGAATGGGCCGCCCCGACTCCGCCGCACGGTGACAGCCAAGGCCGTGGCAACAGCGGCGTGTTCTTGCACGGTAAGTATGAAATCCAAGTCCTCGATTGCTACAACAACCCGACCTATCCTGACGGTTCCGCAGGTTCCGTTTATGGCCAGCACCCGCCGCTGGTCAACGCCTCACTTCCGCCCGGACAGTGGCAGACTTACGACATTGTTTTCACCGGTCCGAAGTACAAAGAAGGCAAGCTCGACAAGCCCGCGTTCGTGACCGTGATCCACAACGGCGTCGTGACCCAAAACCACGCTGAAATCCTCGGCGGGACCGGCCACAAGACGCTCGGTAAATACGACGGCAAGACGGAAAAAGGTCCGATCGGTTTGCAGGACCATGGCAACCCCGTCCGCTACCGCAACATTTGGATCCGCCCGTTGAAGGGCTATGACGAATAATTGAAGCGATGACGTGGAGCCGAAATTCGTTTCGGCTCCACGTTTCGTGGTCATGAAACAAGGTATCCGAAAAGGAATGCGACGTTGCCCATTCAGCTCGAGCAAGTGAATCGATTTTCAGCCCGTCGTTATGGCGCGATCATGTTGTTTTTGATGGCCATTACCGCCTGTATTCTCGCTTCGATGGGGCGTGTTTGGATTTGCAAATGTGGCTATGTCAAGCTCTGGCACGGTCAAGTCTTCAGCTCCGAAAATTCGCAACATCTGACCGACTGGTACACGTTCACCCACATCTTGCACGGCTTCATGTACTACGCATTGATCCACTTCGCCGATCCGAAGAAGAGTCTGTCGCTCCCGTTGCGTTTTATCATCGCGGTCCTGATTGGATGCGTCTGGGAGTTGGTTGAAAACAGTACGTATGTCATCGAACGCTATCGAGCCGTCACGATCTCGCTCGATTATTTTGGCGACAGTGTGGTCAATTCGATGTCGGACATCTGCGCATGCGCGTTCGGTTTTTTCCTCGCATCGCGCGCGCGAGTGTGGGTGTCGGTGCTGTTCGTCGTGACCATTGAACTGATGCTGCTCTACTGCATCCGCGATAATTTGACGACAAATATCATCCAACTTGTGTATCCCATTAAGTCGCTGAAAGAGTGGCAGCGAGCGCTTTAGTTTGTTTCAATCCCAACGAGATTTCACATGAATTTGATTCGGTCAACAATCCTTTTTCTTCTCGTCACGCTGACGATCTCCGTCTCCTTCGCAGCCGACTGGCCCGCCTGGCGAAACGCCAATCGCGATGGTCACGTGATCGATGGCGCCGCAGTTCCCGAGAAAATTTCCGCGACACCCACCGTCGTTTGGCGCACTCCGACCGCCGATGGATTCTCGTCGCCTGTTGTCGCCGATGGCAAAGTCTTCATGACCGATTTCCTCGCGGATAAAGAAGCCGCGCCCGCAACGCCGCCAGCGGCTCCTGCTCCCGGCGCGAAGCCTCCTAAAAAGAAAGCGCCTCCGGGCCGTGAAATCGCCCGAGCCTTTAACGCGGCGGATGGTAAAGAAATTTGGAGTGTCGATCTCGACTCCCAGCACATCGACGGCTTCGGCACCGGCCCGCGCTGCACCCCGATTTACAACAGTGGAAAAGTCTACGCTCAAAGCACCAAAGGCGAACTGAAATGCCTCAACGCTGCTGACGGCAAAACGATCTGGCATAAAAATTACATCACCGATTTCGGCCAGAAATACACCGGCGAAAAAGGCGACACCGCCGGAGCTGCTCGCCACGGCAACGCGGGTTCGCCCTTCATTGACGGCGATCATCTGATTGCCATCGTCGGAGCCGAAGGCGCGGCTGTTGTTTGCTTCAACAAAAATACTGGCGACGTCATTTGGAAATCGCAGGACGATATGGTCGCTTACGCACCGCCGAATGTGCTGACTCTGGCCGGCACAAAACAAGTCGTCGTCTTCAGCGCCATTGCGCTCATCGGATTGAATCCAGCCGACGGAAAACTGCTCTGGCGCGTCCCCGTCAAAACGAAATTCGGGCGCCATGTCACAGCTCCGATGGCCATCGGCGACACCGTGATTGTCTCGTCGCACATGGAAGGCATTCTTGGTATCAAAGTTTCGAAGGAAGGTGACGGTTTCAAAGCGGAGCGCATCTGGACGAACAAAGAAGCCGCGATCAACTTCGCAAGCCCTGTCGCGTTCGGCGAGCATATTTACGGTGTGGGCACGGCGAGCAAATTGATCTGCATTGACGCAGCAAAAGGCGAAATCGCCTGGGACAAAACCGGCTACCTCTTGGCCGACGCGTCACACGCTCACGCGTCAATGCTGGTCCTCGGCAAGAATGTGCTGGCGTTGACGGACCTCGGCGAACTCGTGCTCTTTGCAGCGGACGCGAAAGAGTTCAAAGAAATCAGCCGCGTCAAAATCTGCGGAACAACCTGGTGCAATCCGCCCTACGCGGACGGTCGTTTGTACGTTCGCGACGGCAAAGAATTGCAATGTATTGATCTACTCAAATAGGAGCGATGCCGCTCCTAACGCCCATTGCCTATTTTGTCCATTCGGGCGGCATAACTAAACACGGCATTGTTGCCGTATAAAACAGAGCTCAATTCGATTCGCAATGGAACCACGACGGAGATGGGGCCAGGCGTCGTTGCGTTCGTTGCGCCATACAAGCTGAGTACCGAGTTTAGTTGCGCATTGTTCTTGACCGTGTACCGCACCGAACCCGTGCGGTAAGAGAACAGCAGCGTTCCAATCCCAACGCCTTTCGTCCCCGTCAGCATCATCGAATCGATCTTCATGGACCCCAGATAAACATTGGCCATCGTCATGTCATACGCGCTTAAATAACTGGCTTGATCCTTGAAAATGAATGCGGATCGTGTCAGCGTAAAATCCAGAGAACTGCGCTCAGGTGTCGCAAAATTCAGCGTGAAGCGCTTTTTTAAAATGAGCGTCGGGACAACCGTCACGTTCCCATTGCCGGAGGTGACGCTGAAATCCTGCACCGCCGTGCCGCCCTTATTATCGCTCACAATCAATTGAACCAGATACGTACCATCCAGCACGTATGTGTGCATTTCAGATGTTGCCCCGTTCTGTTTTTCAGTGCCATCACCAAAAATCCAATGGTAATTGAGCGTGTCATTGTCCGCATCACTGGCCGAAACTGTGAACGTTACTTGCTGACCCGACATGGCTGGATTCGGCGAAAACATAGACGAGCTTATCTGCGGAGCGTTGTTTCCGGGGACCGGTGTGCCGCCAGTGATGCTGTCAATCCACGGCGTCGCAATGTCAACGCGCGTGTTGTATGACTGGTCACCGAACGCTGCGTTCGAGTTCAATCCGCCCGAGGTCACGGACGCAAGCAAGAGCATTCCGTTTTGCATAATGAATTGCGGACCCCCACTGTCGCCCGGAGCCGTGTTGCTTTCTTTGGGCGTGGTGTTCGTGAAGTTCCATTTGATAAACGTGTTCGTGACGATGTCGATCGGGGAGGTGCCGGTGTTGACGGTTCCATTCGGCGGGAGCGTTCCATTCGCTCCCGTTTTACCTGTTCCTTGTTCGCCGTATCCAACCAATCTCAGCAATGTGCCCACGGTCGGAACCTGCCGAAAAAGCGGCGACGGCACTACGTTCGGCACGTCCTGAGTCAATTCAAAAATGCACAAATCAATCGCACCCTCAACGTCCTGCGAGCGGTCGCCTTTATACGTTGGGTGTACGTAAATGTGAGCCGTCTTGTACGTCGATCCGCCGATGATAAAACGCCCGTTCGTTTGGCCAATGGACAGCGCTCCAGTCGAACCACTCACCGAACAATGCGCCGCCGTGAGCACAAAACGCGGCGCGATCAGCGTCCCAGAACAGATAAACGTGGACGGTGAATTCGTGATGATCCCCACCGTCGGATACGTTGAAGCCGGAACGTTCGAGCCATCAATAATGCGCGGGGCGATGCCGATGACATCCGAACCCGCGAAGAGGGAACACGCAAAAAACGCGAGAAGAGCAAAGACAATTTTCGGTGACGGCATCAGCAGCTCCAAGTCAAAAACGAAACTCAATCAGACGTTGTGGGTCAAATTCGATACTCATCATCGGCAAAATGCACCCACGTCCGTATACCTAGATGGATCACACTGCGAGTACATCCCGTCACTATCCCATGATCGTGACGATTTAGTGCCCGTTCACTTACTTTGAAAACTCGAAAAATACACGCGCGATTCAATTCGCGCCAAGCACTTTGTCATCGCTTGCGCTTCGATTAGAATCTATCGCGTGACTTGAAAAGGAGAACGCAGTGCAACCCACTTTTGAATGCGACATCGCCGCAATCCCCAGCGTCTCACCCGGCCTCGAAGCTATACGCGACAAAGTAGTCGCGGGCGAACGGCTGTCCAAGCAGGACGGCATGACGTTGCTCGCGCACCCGGATGTGTTGAGTATCGGCGCGCTGGCTCAATGGGCCGCGTTGCAGCGCCACGGTAAACGCGTCTTTTACGTCGTCAACGGGCACATCAATTATTCTAACTACTGCACGCTCTCATGCGCGTTCTGTTCGTTCTACAGGCGCAAAGGAAAAGACCGCCGCGCGAACGGCTATGAAATGCCGCTCGATGAAGTCTTTCACAACGCCGATGCCATTGCCAACGGCGGCGCAACCGAGATTCACGTCGTCGGCGGCCTGCATCCCGATTTTCCGTTTTCGTATTACACGGACATGTTGCGAGGCATCCGGGCGCGGCATCCCAAAGTCGGCTTGAAGTGTTTCACTGCTATCGAGGTCTACCACCTCGCCACACTCGCCGGTTTGTCACCCAACGAAACGCTGATCGCACTGAAAGAAGCAGGACTTGACTCACTCCCCGGTGGCGGAGCTGAAGTACTTAACGATGATCTCCGTAAAAAAATCTGTGCCGGGAAAGAAACCAGTGCCGAGTGGCTCGACTTGCATCGCCAAGCGCATAAGCTTGGCATCAAATCAAACGCGACCCTTCTCTACGGCCACGTCGAAACGCACGCGCAGCGCATTGAACATCTGCTTCAATTGCGCGAGTTGCAGGACGAAACTAACGGGTTCCTCGCGTTCATTCCGCTCAGCTATCATCCGGAAAATAACGTCCTTAAAGTCGAGCACGGCCCAAGCAGTTTTGATGAAGTTCGAACCTACGCGATTTCACGATTGATGCTCGACAACTTCCCGCACGTTAAAGCCTATTGGATCATGCTGACCGTGCCGATTGCCCAGATCACGCTGGCCTACGGCGCGACGGATTTCGACGGCACGGTGCTTCAGGAAAAAATTTACCACATGGCCGGTTCTGACACGCCGCAGGCCCTGACCGTCAACGACCTGCGCCGCTATATAAAGGAGGCGGGCCGAGAACCGGTTGAGCGCGATCACGTTTATCGCGAAATCCAGCGAGGTGAGGGTGGGGTGCTGGATTGGAAAGTGGCGTGATTAGTCACGTAGAATCGTGAGTACGGCTTCCATCATAGCTGGGAGGTCCTTGGGGAGTTGGGCGGTGACCATGTTGCCGTCTACGACACAGGGTTCGTCCAGCCAAATAGCGCCGGCGTTGATGAGGTCGTCCTTGATCGCCGGAACGCTGGTAAGGCGTTTGCCTTTGACGATCTTCGCGCTGATCGGCACCCAGCCTCCATGGCAAATGAAGGTC
>Ga0194061_1001242_pt1 | contig 15165 bp, 17 predicted proteins | sample SepL2221m_MetaG_FD_163423 | JGI IMG/M metagenome (GOLD analysis project Ga0194061, IMG submission 163423) | Anoxic zone freshwater microbial communities from boreal shield lake in IISD Experimental Lakes Area, Ontario, Canada - Sep2016-L224-21m | ecosystem: Environmental > Aquatic > Freshwater >...
TTTGCGCGCGGCCCGCTTCGATCAGCCCGCACTTTCACACGCGCGGCTACATGGGAAGTTCGCCCGCTTGCATCGCCATCGCGCCGCGCTAGAACGCTGCGCATGAAATTTCTCCGCCCGCTCATCGCATCGTCGCTGCTCGCCATCGCCACGCACTGCATCGCCGCGACGAGCATCCAAGTTTCCGCAAAATTCGCCGACGTGCCTGCGGGCACCGAGATTCCCGCAAAGCCCGAACTGCTCGCGAAGACGAAAGGCGTGGACGTCCTCAGCTCGCCGACCGTCGTCACGGGTTCCGGCAAGTCCGCGACGATCGAGGTCATACAGAACGTCTCCGCGCCCGGCGGCTCGGAGGTCCCGCTCGGCGTCTCGCTCTCGATCACGCCGACGCTCACGGAGAATGGAAACATCGCGTTCAGCGGAAAGGCGGTGGACCGCTTCAAGCACGGCCAGCGTGACGGCGAATCGCTCACCGTCCTCTCGTGCGTGGCGCGCGAGGTCTATTTCAAGGGCACCGCGGCGAGCGGCACCAGCATCCTGCTGAACACCGGCGCACCGACCGCCGCTGCCACGAAGAAGGACGGCACCACGCAGATGAAAAGCCGCGAGCTCGTGATCTACCTCACGTTCAAAACAATCACGTCCGAGTCTGAAAAGAAATCTGAGCCGAAGAAACCCGAGCCGAAGAAGAAATCCGGCACATCCTCCGGCACCACGAAGTCTCCGGTGAAGAAGAAGCCCTCGTCAAAAAACTGAGCGCGCACGCACGCAGCACGCGCGCGTAATTTCAGAACACCTCGGGCCGACCCTCGAGCATCACCGCGACCTTTTCGCTGAGTCCGCTCTGCCGCGCGGCGACGAGCAGGCGTGGCAGCGGTTCCTCCATCGGCTCGTAGCTCAGCCGGAACGTGCCGTAGTGCATCGGTACCATCACCTTTGCGCCCAGCTCGTGAAATGCGAGCAGCGCCTCCTCGGGATTCATGTGGACCTCGCGCCCGCTCGGCGGATCGTACGCGCCGATCGGCATCAGCGCCACGTCCACCTTGAAGCGCTTCGCGATCTCCTTGAACCCGCCGAAATACGCCGTGTCCCCGCAGTGGTAAACCGTCCGCCCTTCGTGCTCGATGATGAACCCGCCGAACCCGCGGTGCGTGTCGTGCAGCACGCGCGCGCCCCAGTGCGCACACGGCGTGAGCGTGACGGTGAGCGGGCCGAGCTTGTAGCTCTCCCAGTAGCCCAGCTCATGCACGCTGCGAAAGCCGAGGTCGTGCACGAGATTGCCCACCTCAAACGGCACCACGATCGGCTGATCCGCCGCGACTTTGCGCAGCGTCTTGCGATCGAGATGGTCAAAGTGCGCGTGCGTTACCAGCACCAGATCAATGTCCGGCAGCTCGTGCAGGTGCAGGCCGGGATTTTTCAGCCGCTTCACGATCTTCAGCCAGCGCGCCCAGTTCGGATCGATGAGCACATTGTGCGTGCCGAACTGCAGCAGGAACGACGCGTGCCCGATCCACGTCACGCCGATCTCGCCCTTCTTCAGCTTCGGAAATTCCGGCGGCCCCTCGCGAAGCTCGCGCCGCTTGAACAGCGACGGGATGAGCACGCTCGTGAGGAAGCTCCGCTTGCGCCACCCGCGCTTCGGCTTCAGCCCCACCTTCTTCGCGCCTGCCGCATCCGAAGCGTCATGGTTTCCGTTGGCGGACTTTTCGATCTTCGCCTTGGGAGGTTTCGCCTTTTTTGTGAAAAGCCGTCGCACGGCGCCGACGATAAACCCTTCCCCATCCTGCGCAATCGTTTCGTGCGCGACACTTCCGGCAGCGGCTGGAATAATTTCGGACATGCGATCCAAGACCGACATCCGTCGCAACATCCGCGCCATCCTCCAGATGCCGCCCGATCTCCGCGCGGAAAAAAGCGCGCGTCTCTGCGAAGCGATCGCCGCGAGTGACGCGTGGCGAAATGCGCGCACCGTCGCGATCTTCGCACCGCAGCCGCGCGAGCCGGACATCGAGCTGCTGTGGTCACACGGCGCGGGAAAGACATTCGCCTACCCGCGCGTGACCGAAGGCCGCCTCGACCTCTTTCGCGTCGCATCGCTGCACGAACTCGCCCCCGGCGCATTCGGAGTCCGCGAGCCAGCCGGCGATCCCGCATGCACCGTGTCGCCAGACGCGCTGGATCTCATCCTCGTGCCCGGCGTCGCATTCACCGCCGATGGCGCGCGGCTCGGGCGCGGCGGCGGATTCTATGATCGTCTGCTCGCGCGGCTCGATTCGCGTACCTGCAAGATTGGCATCTGCTTCGATTCGCAACTCCTCCCCGAGCTGCCCATCGAACCGCACGATCAGCATGTGGATTTCATCGCGACCGAGAGCGGCATCCAGACCGCGACGCGCCTGCTCACGAATGATCCGTCGGCGCCTTCATCTCAAACGGCGGAATCCGCACCAGCACCGGCGCGCCCTCCTCTGTGACGCCGATGTATGCGCCCTCCGCCACGCTGTCCGCGCCGATCGTGTGGTAGCTGTTGTAGGAAAAATGTTCACCCGGCTCGAGCCGCGGAAATTTCCCCACCACGCCGTCGCCCTCGACTACGATCGTCTCGCCGCCCGCATCCGTCACCACCCACTTGCGCCCCTTGATCGTCACCGTTTCCGCCGAGTCGTTGTGGATCGTGATGAAGTACACGAACGGAAACGGCCGGTCCTCCGAAGCCTGGAGCTGCGGCATGAACTTCACATCATCCACCGCCACACGGAGGCCTTCGAGTTCGGCAATAGGAGAGGCCATTTAAGATTTGGGATTTAAGATTTAAGATTTGTCGCGAACCGGACGCCTGCCGGACTGTGCGGAGTATGCAGGAAATCTGAAATCCTAAATCTTAAATCTTAAATGCCCACGCTCCCCGTCGTCCTCACCATCGCCGGCTCCGACAACAGCGCAGGCGCAGGCGCGCAGGCCGATCTGAAAACCATCAGCGCGCTCGGCGGATATGGCGTCACCGCCATCACCTGCGTCGTCGCCGAAGTGCCGGGAAAAGTGAGCGCCGTGCATCCCATCCCGCCGGCGATCGTCGCCGAGCAAATCCGCCTGCTCTTCGGCGCGTTCCCCATCGCCGCGATCAAGACCGGGATGCTCTATTCCACCGAAATCATCGGCACCGTCACCGACACACTCGCCGAGTGTTTCGCCGCCGCGACCGTGATGCCGCACCTCATCGTGGACCCCGTGATGGTCGCCACCAGCGGCGATCCCCTGCTCCTCCCCGACGCCGTCGCGCGCTACCGCGAACTCCTCTTCCCCATCGCCACCTGCATCACGCCAAACCTCGACGAAGTCCGCACGCTCACCGGCCGCACCATCACCAGTATCGCCGAAATGCGCGACGCCGGCCTCGAACTCGCAGCGCGCCACGGCACCGCCTTCCTCATCAAAGGCGGACACCTGCGCGAATCCGTCGCCACCGACCTCCTCGTCCTGCCCGACGGCAGCGTGCACACGTACGAGGCCCCGTTCGTCCCCGGCGTGAACACCCACGGCACCGGCTGCACCACCAGCGCCGCCATCGCCACCGGCCTCGCCCGCGGACTCGACCTCCCCGCCGCCGTCGGCGAGGCGAAGAAGTTCGTCACCGCCGCGATCACGAATTTCCTCCGCTGGGAAAAAGACGGCAGCACCACCGACGCGCTTCATCACTTCAGTGCGTAGAAACTCAGCAAATTTCGCCTCAACTGAAAATAGCCCAGCACTTCAGTGCTGGGTTTCAACAGGAAAAAAACAAACAAGTCCAGGAGGGACGACAGAAAGGTACTTCCGTACCTCCGGGACTGTTTTCCGTTTTACCCCAAAGCCCCAGCACTGAAGTGCCGGGCGATTCTCGGACGCTTCGTCTCAGACGTACGTCGGAAATGCGAATCGCCACGCGTGCACTCTCAATGTAGCGCTGCCGACACCGAACTCCTCCCCTACCACGCCCGACCCTGACTCACAGCCACCGCAGCCGCGCGCCATTTCCCCCACGCGCTGGCTGCTGATGCTCACGCCTTCAACGCTCGTCATCGCCGCGCCGCTCATCGCGCAGGCGTGGTCGCAAGCGAACCACAAGCCCGGCAAGGATACGCTCGGCATCTTGATCGTATCGGAGGTGCTCAGCGTCGTAGCGGCCATTGTGCTCTGCTTCATTCTCGGCGTCTTCTTGGAAAAATGGCACCATGGAAATGTCCGAAGCTGGCCGCGCGCCATCGGCTGCGGATTCCTCATCCTGCTCGTGAACGGCATCATCTCCTTCGCCGGGTGCGCAGTCATCACGAGCGTGTTCAATCTGTGAACCTCCCCGGCCATGCCCGATCCTGATCCACAGACACCACAGACGCGCTCCATTTCCACCGCACGCTGGCTGCTGATGCTGGTGCCGTCGGTGCCGATAATCCTCGCGCCGATGCTCGCGGATGCGAGGGCACGTTCGCATCACTACGCGTCCGGCGAAGAAGAAATTGGAAACGAACTCGGAATGCTTCTTTGGACTTTGTGCGCGTCGGTGGTGCTGAGCTTCATCATGGGGCTGCTGCTGGAAAAATGGCGGCACGGAGCGATCATGAATTTCTCCCGAGCCACCGGCTACGCGCTGACGATTTTCATCACCAACTGCGTGATCGCGTTCGCCGGCTGCTGCATTCCCGCCATGATTTCCCGCCCATGAACCTCACCTGCACCACCGAGTCCCTCCTCAAGCGCACCACTTCGCGCTGCCCCGTGTGCCACGCTTCGGTGCCTGCCGAAGTTTGGAAGGTGAGCGATGGCAAAGGCGCGCGCGTCTTTCTTCGCCGCACCTGCCCCGAGCATGGCGCGGCCGAGGCGTGCATCGCGAGCGACGCGCGCTTTTACTGGCTTGCGCAGGGCGACCCGAAGAACCAGTGCTGCGGCGGTTCGTGCAAGGCAGCGGAAGGCGACGCCACCGGCACCCTCGGTCGCAATGCTGCGCCGCCGGAAATGAACCGCGGCGAACGCGGCGTGCGCGGCGATAAAGAAGCGGAACATCCCTCATCGAGCCCGTCTTTTTCCGCCGCGCCCGCCGCGTCCGCCGCGGTTCAAAAAACGGACGCGATGGAGCGCCTGAGCACCTGCCTCGCGCTGATCGAGATCGTGAACTCCTGCAACCTCGCATGCCCCACGTGCTACGCGGATTCGCCCACGGGCGCGCTCGACGCCGTGCTGCTCGCCGACGTGCAGCGGCGCATCCAGGGCGTGATTGACCGCAAGGGCCGCATCGAAATCCTCCAGCTCTCCGGCGGCGAGCCGACGCTGCATCCGCGGTTCTTCGAGCTGCTCGCGTGGCTGCACGCGCACCCCGGCATCGACTACGTGCTGCTGAACACCAACGGCGTGCGCATCGCCAACGACGACGCCTTCCTCGACTCGCTCCGGAAGACATTCCGCGCGGGAAAATTCCAGCTCTACCTGCAATTCGACGGCGTGCAGGAAGCCGCGCAGCGCGCCCTCCGCGGCGGCGATCTGCGCGAGATGCGCAAGCGCGCCATCGAGCGCTGCGGCAAGCTCGGCATCCCCATCACCCTCGCGATGACCGTGACGCCCGAAAACCTCCCGCACCTGTGGGACACGGTGGAGTTCGGCCTCGGCTTCGACCACGTGCGCGGCGTGAGCTTCCAGCCGATGTTCGGCAGCGGGCGGGTGGGGAAAAGTGCTCAGTCCTCAGTGCTCAGTTCTCAGAAAAAGCACGCGGACGCTGCATCTTCACTGAGCACTGAGAACTGCGCACTGAGCACTCCACACCGCACGCTCAACACGGCTGATGTGATCCTCGCCCTAGTCGCCCAGTCCGCGTCCCGCCTCCGCTACGAAGACTTCACCCCGCTGCCCTGCGGCGATCCGAACTGCGCGACCATCGGCTACCTTTTGAAAATCGGCGGGCAGACGCGCTCGATCAGCGACTTCGTGGACTTCCGCCAGGTGCAGGATTTCCTCCGCGACAAAGTCCGCTACACCCCCGAAGACCTCGCCCGCTGCGGCTGCGAAAGCGAACCCCTCGGCGAACTCCTGCACGAGCTGGAGACGGGCATGAAGGGCGGTGCCGCTGCCGCGCAATTCAAAACCCCGGACTCCGCATCCAAGCTCGGCGCCGCCGCCTTCCGTCTGTTCATCAAGCCCTTCATGGACGCATGGACATGGGACGAAGACCGCATAGACCGCTGCTGCACGCACGTCATCCGCCCGGATGGGAAGCTGGATTCGTTCTGCCGGTATTACGCCTCTTAACCATGCAGGGTAAACCTTCGTTGTCATTTCTATGGGTGCTCCTTTTCGCAATGCCAACTTGCGTGCTGTTGGTCTACATCGCATGCGCAGTTTTCTTAACGCCGAACCGTTCTGTCGGGTCATCTGGCTTCGAGTCGTTTATTGGCGTTCTTGCTCTGTTTTCAATCGTCGAATTGATGGCAGCATCCATTGCCTACGGTTCGCGCTACCGACCGCTCTCGAAGGCCATGATTGTTGGCATTGGACTGCTTTTCGGCTCAGCGCTGGCCAATGCCATCGCGATCCTCATAATCTACGTCGGACATCATTGAACATCTCCCCATACGGCTTGCTGCTCCTCGTCGCCATCGCCGCGAGCCTTTTCACATGGACGCGGCTCGCGCGGCGCGATCACCGGCTGGTGCTGATTTACGTCGCGGCGCTGCTCAGCGCGTTCATCGGGGCGAAGCTCACGTATGTGCTCGCCGAGGGCTGGCTCGACTGGCCGTTGCCCGACCGCTGGCTCCGGCTCGCGACCGGCAAATCCGTGCTCGGCGCGCTGCTCGGCGGCTACGCCGGGGTGGAACTCGCGAAGCACGCGCTCGGACACCGCGCCGCCACGGGCGATCTTTTCGCGCTGGTCGCGCCGCTCGGCATCGGGATCGGCAGGGTCGGCTGCCTGCTGCACGGCTGCTGCCTCGGTGAACGTTGCGCCCCCGCGTGGTGGACGCTCCGCGATGCGCAGGGCGTCGCACGCTGGCCCGCGGTGCCGCTGGAACTGGCGTTCAACATCGCGGCCATCGTGATTTTCCTCCTCCTCCGTAGCCGCGCTTGTGAAAGCGCGGGCACTTCTCCTCGCGGGACGTCCGGCGGCGACCGGACGACAGCGACAGAGATCAGCCCGCGCTCTCACGAGCGCGGCTACATTCTTCGGGGCCAGCACTTCCACCTCTACCTCATCGCCTACGGCGCATTCCGCTTCGCGCACGAATGGATGCGCGCGACGCCGAAGATCGCCGGCGTGCTCTCCGGCTACCAGCTCGCCGCGCTCGCGTGCGTGGCGCTCGGCGTGTGGGGATTCCGCCGACGCGCGCGGCTTGAGCAACAGAGCGCGGCACGCTACTGCCAGTGATGCACTTTGAAATCACTGGCTGTGTCCGAGCACCAAAGGTGCGCCAACAAGCTAGCCCAGGGCAACGCCCTGGGTACCGCACCACAAGAATCCAAGCCCTGATGGGGCGCGACATTGGGGCCGCCCCTTCAGGGCTTTGTCTATCTTGGACGCCAAACCCAGGGCGTTGCACTGGGCTGGCTTGTCGCCGGGCCTTTGGCCCTCGGAACCACGCCGCGCGGGGCGTTGCAGTTTTCAAAGTTCATCACCGGCTCTAGCGTCCGCGCCGAATGGAGATCCGGAAATTCAACGTCCTCGGAGTCGCGATGAGCGCGATGAATCTCGACATCGCCACACAGGCCGTGCTCGAGGCGTGCGCGGCGCGGCGCAAAGGCTACGTGTGCGTGACGGGCGTCCACGGCATCACCGAGGCACAGTCGGACGACGCATTCCGACGCATTTTGAACGGCGCATTCCTCAACACCTGCGACGGCATGCCGCTCGTGTGGGAGGGCCGCCGCGCACACGGCGCGTGGGTGGACCGCGTGTATGGCCCCGACCTCATGCTGCGCATCGTGGACGCGACACGCGACGGGAAGTTCACGCACTACTTCTATGGCGGCGCGCCCGGCGTGGCCGATCAGCTCAAGGCCGCGATGGAGCTGCGCTTCCCCGGCGTGCGAATCATCGGCACGCACTGCCCGCCTTTCCGCCCGCTTGATGAAAAGGAACGCGCCGCACTCGTCGCGGAGGTCGCCGAGAAGAAGCCCGACCTGTTCTGGGTCGGCCTCAGCACGCCGAAGCAGGAGCGCTTCATGGCCGGGTTCCTCCCGCTGCTCGACACGACCGTCATGTTCGGCGTCGGCGCGGCGTTCGACTTCCACACCGGACGCATGAAGGAGGCCCCACGCTGGATGATGCGCTGCGGCCTGCAATGGCTCCACCGCCTGTGCAGCGATCCGAAGCGGCTGTGGCGACGCTACGGTGTCATCGTGCCGACGTATCTCTTCCGCATTTTTCTCCAGCGCACCGGGCTGAAGAAATATCCGCTCGGGGAATAGTCCGCGCGCCGTCGCTCAGCGTCCGACGAATTTCCCCGGATTCAAAATCCCCTTCGGATCGAGTGCAGCCTTCAGCGCGGTGTGCGTGTCGCGCCCGACCTTGTCCACGGCCTGCGACCACCACGGTTTTTTCGCGAGGCCGATGCCGTGCTCGCCGGTGATGACGCCGCCGGCCTTCAGCACCCAGGTGAAAAGCTCGTCGAGCGCGCGGTCCACCTCGGCCTTCACGCGGCGGTCCGTGTGGTAGTTCTTCGCCATGATGTTCACGTGGATGTTCCCGTCGCCAGCGTGACCAAAGCACGCGACCGGATGGCCGTATTTCTTCGCGAGGCGCTCGCCGAATTCCGCCAGCTCCACGAGCTTGCCGCGCGGGACGACGACGTCCTCGTTGAGCTTCGTGAGTCCGGTGGCTTTCAACGACTGGCTGTACGCACGGCGCAGGCCCCATAGCTTCTCGCATTCCTCGTCGCCGAAGGCCGTGAGCACGCGGATCGCGTCCATCTTCCGCAGCAGCTTTGCGAGCGCGGCGCACTCGCCCTTCACGGATTCCGCCTGGCCGTCGAGTTCCACGAGCACGAGCGACTGCGCGCCGGGCGCGATCTCGCGGCCTAGAAATTCGCGCGCACTTTGCAGCGTGAACGGATCGGCGATCTCCAGCGCGCACGGCAGAAAACCCGCGGCGAAAATCTTCTGCACGGAATCCGCCGCCTCGCGAAACGAACGGAAGCTCGCGGCGAGCGTCGCGCGAGCGGGCGGATGCGGGAGCAGGCGCAGCGTCGCCTCCGTGACCACACCAAGCAGCCCCTCGCTGCCGACGAAAAGGCCCGCGAGATCGAAGCCCTGCTTGTTCTTGTGCGTGCGCCCGCCGCACTTCAGCAGGCGGCCGTCGGCGAGCACGACTTCGAGGCCGAGCACGTAGTTGCGCGTCACGCCATATTTCAGGCAGCGCGGGCCGCCGGCATTTGTCGCGATGTTGCCGCCGATGCTGCATTCCTTCAGCGACGCGGGATCGGGCGGATAGAAAAGCCCGAGCTTCCGCACTGCGGCCTGCAACTCGCCGGTGATCACGCCCGGTTCCACGACGGCGACTCCGTCGGCAAAATGGATCTCCTTGATCCGATTCATGCGCGCCACGCTCAGCGCGATGCCGCCGCGCGACGGCACACAGCCGCCGACGTAGCCGACGCCCGCGCCGCGCGGCGTGACGGGGATACCGTGCCGGTTTGCAAAGCGGAGCGTCTTCTCCACGTCGCCGCGGTTGCGCGCGAGCACCACGGCATCGGGCGTTCGCGAGGCAAACCACTTGTCCGTGGCATGGGTGGCGAGCGTGGCGGCGTCGGTGCGGACGGCGTCACCGCCGAGAAGCTGCGTGAGTTTTCGCGCAAGGTTCATCGCGAAATCGTGTCGTGGCCGGTGAAGAATTTTTCCATTTTCCCGCCGACGTGCCGGAACGCCTTCTCCGTTTTGCGCCCGACATCCTGCGCGCCGGAACTCACGCTCGCCGACTTTTTCGCAGTCTTTTTCGGAGGCGATTTGCGCGGGGTATCACAGGCGGCAAATGACGCTGCGAACAAAGCCGCGACGACGAGGAGAAAAATACGGAGCGTGTTCATGCCTGCTGCGTAGCCGCACCACGTGCGGCGGGCAAGCCGCGCGCATTACTGCTCCGGCTTCGGCGTCTTGCTCCCGCCTCCAAAAATGCGTTTCAGCACGTTCGGCTTCGGCGTCGGTGTCGCTGTCGGCGTACCCTTGGGCTTCTTCCCTGCGACAGCAGCCGCGCTCCCGACGGAAGCCGGCGGCGCGAGCAGCTCGGCGGCGGGCGATTTTTCAAAGCCATCGGCGCTGAGCACCGCGCCGCGTGTCGCGTTCACCGCGAGGACGCCGAGCTGATCGCCCGAAGGATCGAGCACCGTCACTCTCCACGCGGGCAGGTTCGATGCGGCGTCGCGCATGAGCTCGTAGTTCAGCGAGCCGACCTTCGCGCCGTTTGCCTCCGCGAATGCCGCGGCGAGCTTCGCCACATGCGAGGAGTCCACCTTCAGCGTGTCCGCGCCGATCACATCCGCGGGCTTCAGCGCGTCGGCAAATTGCGAGAGCGTGCGGGACGTCACAAATTTTCCGCCGTCCACGACGAACTCGCGCATGCCGCGCTGCTCCGCCGGATCATGCACGAGCAGATACCACCGCTCCGGCGAAGGCGTGCCCTCGCGCCCCTCGATCCGCGCGAGCCGCTTCGCCGCGTCCTTCGGGAGCAGCTTGAGCGCATCGAGCGCAGTGCCTTCGCCCCGCACGGCGGCGGTGGAGGCGAGGATGAAAAACAGGAATGCGCGGGTGCTCACGTCGCGGATGCTAGCGCGCAGCGCGCGGCATTTCCACACATCCGTTTCATCGCAGAAAAATGCAGCAGCTTCGGGCACAAGGCAAAGCGCGGCGGCCCAAAGTTGTTCTTGGGCTTCAGCCCGCAAGACCTCGGTGATTCAGACTGCGCGCCCGAATGTGGAATCGCCCGCAAGCGGTGGTCGTGCGCTCTTGCACGCTGAAGCGTGGGACTACTTTGCCGCCGGACGCGGGCCGTTTTTCCAATCCGCAATCCGCAATCGCCAATCCGCAATCCAGGGTGCCCGCCGCCTTCCGTCGGCAGCTACGGAAAATTCCTCGACGCCCCGCGCGCGGCTCGCGCACCGTCGCGGTATGATCATCAAGCCGAAGATTCGTGGGTTCATCTGCATCACAGCACATCCCGAGGGCTGTGCGGCGCATGTGCGGCAGCAGTCGGACTACGTGCGAGGAAAAGGTCCGATCGCCGGTGCGCCGAAGCGCGTGCTCGTGATCGGTGCGAGCACGGGCTACGGGCTCGCTTCGCGGATCGTGCCGGCGTTTGCGGGCGGTGCGGCGACGATTGGCGTGTTTTTTGAAAAGCCGAGCGAGGCGGATCGCACGGGCTCGGCGGGGTGGTACAATTCGGTTGCATTCGAGCGCGAGGCACACGCGGCGGGGCTGTATGCGAAGAGCATCAATGGCGACGCTTTTTCCGACGGGATCAAGGAACAGGTCATCGCGCTCATCAAGGCCGACCTCGGCACGGTGGACGCAGTCATCTACTCGCTCGCGTCGCCGCGACGCACGCATCCGAAGACGGGCGTAGTGCATAAGAGCACGCTGAAGCCGCTCGGCGCGGCTTACACAAACAAGACCGTGGACACTGACAAGGGCACCGTGAGCGACATCACGATCGAGCCCGCGAATGACGCGGAGATCGCGGACACGGTCGCGGTGATGGGCGGCGAAGATTGGGAAATGTGGATGGATGCGCTCGATGCCGCTGGCGTGCTCGCGCCGGGTGTGGTCACGGCGGCCTACAGCTACATCGGGCCGGACCTCACGTGGGCGATTTATCGCAATGGCACGATCGGCCGCGCGAAGGAGCACCTCGAGGAGACTGCGGATCGCATCAGCGCGAAGCTCGCAAAGCACGAGGGCCACGCATGGGTGAGCGTGAACAAGGCGCTCGTCACGCAGGCCAGCAGCGCGATCCCCGTCGTGCCGCTCTACATTTCGCTGCTCTACAAAGTGATGAAGGCAAAGGGCCTCCACGAAGGCTGCATCGAGCAAATCTACCGCCTCTTCGCCGAACGCCTCGCGCCGTGCGCGCACCCGCAGCCGGACGAGGAAGGGCGCATCCGCATTGACGACTGGGAAATGCGCGAGGACGTGCAGGCCGAAGTCGCCGCGCTGTGGCCACAGCTCACGACCGAAACGCTACCCACGCTCAGCGACATCGCAGGCTACCGCTCGGAATTTCTCCGGCTGTTCGGCTTCGGGATCGAAGGCATCAACTATGACGCGGAAGCGGAGCCGCTACAGGCGATGCCGAGTGCGGTGTGATCCGTAGCCGCGCTCGTGAGAGCGCGGGCACGCATCCGAGATCAGCCCGCGCTTTGACAAGCGCGGCTGCGGTTTTTCGCGGCACGGTTGGCTTGCCGCCGAATTCCGCTACGGTGCCCGGCTTTCCCGGATACTCGATTCACTCACCCAACATGACCCACCGCATCGCTCCGCTCATCCTCGCCGCCATCATTTCCGCATCCGCATTCGCCGCGGAGTGGCCCGAGTGGCGCGGGCCGGGCGGACAGGGGCATGCTTCGGCGAAAGGGCTGCCGACCGTGTGGAGCGAGACGAGCGGCGTTGCCTGGAAGACAAACATCCCCGGACGCGGCTGGTCGTCGCCGGTGATTGATGGGAAACAAATCTGGCTCACCACGGCCATTGAGACGCCTGCAAAACCCGAGGACGCCGCGCGTCGGCTGAAGGCGAACACCGGCGACCAGCCGCTCACGATGCTCGAACAAGTCGGGCTGCGCGCCGTGTGCGTGGATCGCGACAGCGGGCGCATCATCCACGACGTGCCGCTGCTCACCGAGCGCGAGCCGCAGGGAGTCCACGCGCTGAACAGCTACGCGTCGTGCAGTCCCGTCATCGAGGGCGGGCGGCTGTATTGCCACTTCGGCACGTTTGGCACCGTGTGTGTGGACACCGCGAAGGGCGCGCTTGTTTGGAAGAATACAGACCTCCACATCCAGCACGAGAACGGCCCCGGCAGCACACCGATGCTGTGGAAAAACCTGCTCATCTTCCACCTCGATGGCAGCGACAAGCAGTTCCTCGTGGCGCTCGACAAGACCACCGGCACGCTCGCGTGGAAGACCGATCGCTCCGGCGCGATGAACGCGAATCCGCAGCTCAAAAAATCCTACGGCACACCCATCGTCGTCGAGAGCGGCGGCAGGGCCGAGCTCATCTCGCCTGCCGCCGACTGGCTCTACGCCTACGATCCCGCCACGGGCCGCGAACTGTGGAAACTGCCCTACGGCCACCTCGGATTCTCGATCACGCCGCGGCCTGTTACCGGGCACGGGATGATTTTCACGAGCACGGGCTTTATGAAGCCCGAGATGATCGCTGTGAAACTCGACGGCACGCACGACATCGCGTGGCGCTACGCGAAGGGCGCGCCCACGATGCCCTCGCCGCTGCTCGTCGGTGAGGAGCTTTATTTCGTGAGCGACGCTGGATTGATTACCTGCCTCGACGCGAAGACCGGCACGGAGCACTACAAGGAGCGCCTCGGCGGCGACTACAGCTCGTCGCCGATTTTTGCCGACGGCAAAATCTACATCGGCAGCCGCACCGGCCTCGTGACCGTCATCACGCCTGGGAAAAAATTCGAGGCCCTCGGCAAGAACCAGCTTCCCGGAAAAATCATGGCCACTCCCGCTGCGGTGGACGGCGCGCTATTCATCCGCACGGATGAGGCGCTCTTCCGCATCGGCAGCGGCGCGAAGCCGTAGGGCGCGCGGCGCTCAACGTCTGTCATGCAGATCGGATCGCGGCGGGGAGCGGCACTCATCGCATGTCCCGGAGGGACAACGGAAATTTGCCGTGGATGACCGTGACCGACAGCGAGAGCAGGCGCTCGATCACGCGATCGTAGTTCGCGCCGATGGCGGCGATGGCATTCGCCGATTCGCGGTTCGGCGAGGTGTCGCAAACGGCGGGCAAATCAAGATCAACGGGCTGGCAGAAAAAATCCTCGCGCTCACCGGCTCGGCCTCACCCGTCATTCACCGCGACGCACGGGCCGGCGACGTGAGGCACTCCACCGCAGCGATCGAAAAGCTGCGGGAAACGGGCTTCACGCCGGCAGGGAATTTCGATGCAGCGCTCGCGGCGACGGTGAACTGGTTCCGGTGCCGATGAACGGCTGCGAACGGGTGTCGCACCAACGGCTCACGACGGACTCAGTAGAGAGGCTTGTAGTCGAGCGCCACCGATTCCACATGGAAGTCGAAGAACAACGCATTCCTTTTGTCGCCATGCACCGGCTTCGCCGCGATTCCGGGCGGCTTCTTTTTCGCAATGCTCTGCATGTCGAAATCCTGTATCGCCCAAATCCGCGAGAGCGGCACATCCGAGAGGCTCACCAGCACCTTTGGCACGGCGGGGGAGGACGGGTTTTCGCCGAGGTCGGCGTCGCCCCACGGGTTGATGACGATGCCATTCACCGTGACCTCCGTGTTCAGGAGGAATGATTCGTCGTCCTTGTAGGGCGCTCCCCGCTGCCACGCGGGACACACCATCACGTCCATCCGTCGTTTTTCGTAATCGAGAGTGACGCCGAGGTACGAGGCCAACTGATGCCCGAGAGTCGCGGGATCTGTCTTATTGTACCAGCAGCTCTGGTTTGCCCGGAGCGGCCCGGGCAACTGCCCTTCGTGACCCGCGATGAAGGTGCCGATGGCGGCGCCGATTTGCCGGAGATTGGCGAGGCATTTCGTACGGTCGCCAGCCTTCCGCGCAGGGCCTGTCGCCGCGTACAGCAGAGCTGCAAGGATGGCGATGATCGAGATTACCGCGAGCAGCTCGATCAGCGTGAAGGCGGCCTTTCTGGGAACTGGCTGGCGAGCGTGGTGAGTCATGGCGGGAGCGCAGACGATAGCGCGCACCGGCCGTGTTGCAACGTCGGTTGCCGGCGCGAAATCCTACGCAAACATGCCGGGCGAACCGTGAAGCTCGACGACGGTCGGCACGAAATTCCACACTTTGCGATCGATCTGATACGCCACGCCCTCGAAGCCCTACTCGGGAAAATCGAGGACGTCGAATTTCACGGTCTCCATCAATTTGCAGAGCGCGCCGAGGACGTGCCATGTGTAGCCGAGGAGATACGTGGCATTGTCA
>Ga0194061_1001244_pt1 | contig 15142 bp, 15 predicted proteins | sample SepL2221m_MetaG_FD_163423 | JGI IMG/M metagenome (GOLD analysis project Ga0194061, IMG submission 163423) | Anoxic zone freshwater microbial communities from boreal shield lake in IISD Experimental Lakes Area, Ontario, Canada - Sep2016-L224-21m | ecosystem: Environmental > Aquatic > Freshwater >...
GTAATTTTCCATGCAGTCGGAGTTAAAAAGCAGGGTCTTGGAAAATATCTAAAAGGAATTGCCTTTATGCCCGGCGTTCCAAAAGCGGTTTACATTCTGTTGACCCCGATTGAAATCGCTACCTTCTTTTTAGTTCGACCACTGACACTTTCACTTCGTCTCTTTGCCAATATGTTCGCTGGCCACCTTTTGTTGTTGGTCTTCATCATGGGCGGCGATCACTTGATTCGCGGTGTCATCGGCCTGAAGCTAATCGCACCATTCGCTTTCGCCTTCGGAATTGGCATGACCTTCTTTGAGTTCATGGTCCAATGCCTGCAGGCCTACATTTTTACTTTGCTCACAGCACTCTTTATCGCTGGAGCATTGTCTGACGAGCACTAACTAAAGTTTTACGCACGAGAATCTGATTAGCTTTCGCTAGTTAGTAACTATATAAATAAGGGAAAGGCAACAAAGATGAAAGGCACACTAAACCTGGTCGGTTATGGCCTATCTGCAATCGGACCTGCAATTGCAACTGGAATGATCTTCGCGGCTTACATCAGCGGCGTCGCACGTCAACCAGAAGCACGTAGCGTCCTGCAGCCAATCGCATTCCTTGGCTTCGCCTTGGCAGAAGCGTTGGCGCTTTTCGGCCTCGTACTCGCATTCGTTCTCTAATCTAAGGTTTCTGACCAGATGAGTTTGAGAACCGTAGCCGCGGAGGCAACTGTTAATCCGCTGGTTCCGCATGTCGCAGAGTTGATTGTTGGCTTTATCGCCTTCAGCGCGCTCTTCTTGGTGCTTCGTGCCAAAGTCGTGCCAATGTTTGAAAAGGCGTTCACGGCTCGCACTGAAGCGATCCAAGGCGGCATCGAAAAGGCTGAGCGCGCTCAACGAGAGGCACAAGCTGCCTTGGTTCAGTACACCGCTCAACTAACTGAAGCCCGCGGGGAAGCACAACAGATTCGCGAAGAAGCTCGCGTCCAAGGCGCCGCCATCATCGATGATCTCCGTGCCAAAGCGCAGGAAGAAGCTACTCGGATCACCGCAGCAGCTCATGCCTCGATCGAAGCAGAACGTCAACAAGCGATTACTTCCCTTCGCAATGAAGTTGGTGCGCTCGCAACAGAGCTCGCCTCCAAAATTGTCGGAGAAGCTTTAGATGACCAGGTTCGACAATCTCGGATTGTTGATCGCTTTTTGGATGACTTGGAGAAGAGCAAGTAATGATTATTCTGGGTGGCAGCAGTCGTCAATCTTTGGCGAACCTTCGTGGAACGCTCGACGAGAAAATCAAAACTCTCGCCGCGGCCGACTGTGCCACCGCATCTGCTGATCTTTTCGGAGTTTTGAAGACCCTAAATTCTTCAATTGGATTGCGCCGGGCGCTAACAGATCCATCAAGAGATATTCCAGCCAAGAGTGCGCTAATCACCGATCTCTTCGGTAAGGGCATTGGTTCGGTTGCACTTGAACTTGTCATTGCTGCTGTCTCACTTCGATGGTCATCCCCGCTAGAACTTGCAGATGCCATTGAACAGATTGCAGTTGAAGCCGAAAGCTCAGCCGCTAATCACAACTCAGAGTTAGATCGAGTTCAGGACGAAATCTTCGAACTCTCTAGATTATTAGTCGCAAATGGCGACCTCCGTCAGGCACTTAACTCAAGCGCCGATGACTCAGAGCATAAGCAAGCGCTCGTTGCCGAGTTATTCGCCGGAAAATTCAGCGCCTCGACCGTTCGGTTGCTGAACGCTCTGGTAGCAGGGCTTCGCGGACGAAGCATTGAGCAAGCGATTGCTGCATACTCGCACGCCGTTGCTGCCCGCCGAAATCGCATCACCGCACATGTTCGCACCGCAATTGCTTTGACTCCAGCGCAACGTGAGAAACTCACAAACGCGCTCACCAAGCAAATCGGTCAACCGGTACATGTAAATGTTGAAATTGATGCTGCCGTAATTGGTGGCGTCGCAATTCGTTTTGCCGATGAAATTATCGACGGCACCATCGTCAATCGGTTAGCAGAGGCGAGCCGAGAGCTCGTAGGTTAATTTTTCAACGAAAGATCCACTTAGTTAGAGGGAGAAGATGATGGCGGAACTCACGATCCGGCCCGAAGAGATTCGCGACGCGCTGGCAAAGCACGTTGCCTCTTACAATCCGGGTGCTGCGGCTCGCGATGAGATCGGCACTGTTACCGAAGCTGGCGATGGCATCGCGCGTATTGAGGGCTTGCCTTCAACGATGACCAACGAACTGCTTAAGTTCGAAAATGGAACTTTAGGTCTGGCGCTAAACCTCGACGTGCGCGAAATCGGTGTAGTTATCCTCGGTGAATTCACCGGCATCGAGGAAGGTACTTCTGTTCGACGTACTGGCGAGATCCTCTCTGTTCCTGTCGGCGATGGCTTCCTTGGCCGCGTCGTGGACCCACTTGGTCGACCAATCGACGGTAAAGGCGAGATCGTTGCCGAAGCCACGCGTGCTTTGGAACTTCAGGCACCTTCGGTTGTTGAGCGCCAACCTGTTAAGGAACCACTTCAGACTGGTATCAAAGCTATCGATGCCATGACTGCTATTGGTCGCGGACAACGTCAGCTAATTATTGGTGACCGTCAGACTGGCAAGACTGCAATCGCCATCGACACCATCATTAACCAGAAAGCCAACTGGAAGTCGGGCGATCCCAAGAAGCAAGTTAAATGTATTTATGTTGCTATTGGTCAAAAGGGTTCAACAATTGCCTCTGTTAAGGGCGCACTGGAAGAAGCTGGCGCTATGGAGTACACCACCATTGTTGCTTCACCAGCTTCTGATCCTGCTGGCTTCAAATACTTGGCTCCTTACACCGGTTCGGCAATTGGCCAGCACTGGATGTACAAGGGCGAGCATGTCCTAATCGTGTTTGATGATCTTTCAAAGCAAGCCGAGGCTTATCGCTCAGTCTCATTACTTCTTCGTCGCCCACCGGGTCGCGAGGCCTACCCTGGCGACGTTTTCTACTTACACTCCCGTCTTTTGGAACGATGTGCAAAGCTCTCCGATGAACTCGGCGGCGGCTCAATGACTGGTTTGCCAATCATTGAAACCAAGGGAAATGACGTTTCGGCCTTCATTCCTACCAACGTAATTTCAATTACTGACGGTCAGTGCTTCCTAGAGACTGACTTGTTCAACGCTGGCGTTCGTCCGGCAATCAACGTAGGTATTTCGGTATCTCGCGTTGGTGGTTCAGCACAGACCAAGGCAATGAAGAAGATCGCTGGTCGTCTTCGTTTGGACTTGGCTCAGTACCGTGAGCTCGAAGCATTCGCCGCTTTCGGTTCTGACCTAGATGCGGCTTCAAAAGCACAACTAGAGCGCGGTGCGCGAATGGTTGAACTGCTAAAACAGGGTCAATATTCACCTTATTCAGTCGCACAAGAAGTTGCTTCAATCTGGGCAGGTACCACCGGCAAAATGGATTCAATTCCAGTTGCCGATATCCGCCGCTTTGAAGCTGAGTTCTTGGACTTCTTAGCACGTGAGCGCTCGGGCATCATCGATGTTATTACTAATACTCGCGAACTAACGGATGACACCGTTGCTTCCCTTGATGAAGCGATTACCGTCTTCAAAGGTCAGTTTGCCGTCACCGGCGCTGCGCCAGTAAATGAAGCTCCAGCCGATGCCCTCGATTCTGAAGGCAACGAAACCATTACTCGTCAGGTTCCGGCGGTGAAGAAGTAACTCATGGGTGCTCAACTTCGTATTTATCGCCGACGGATGCGCTCCGTTAAAGCGACCAAGAAGATCACGAAAGCTATGGAGTTAATCTCTGCTTCTCGGATCGTCAAGGCGCAACAACGGGTCGCAGCCTCATCGCCGTATGCAACGGAGTTAACTCGTGCCGTCACCGCTGTGGCATCGTTTTCCAATACCAATCATCCTTTGACGACACCGCACAGCAATCCAAAGCGGGCTGCAGTTTTAATTATCACTGCAGATCGAGGTATGGCTGGCGCTTATTCCAACGCTGCGATCAAAGAAGGCGATCAATTGAGCGCGCTTTTAAGAGAGCGCGGTTTAAACGTCGAGGCGTATTTGGTTGGCCGAAAAGCCGTTAACTTTTATCGCTTTAGAAATCGCGCAATAGCTAACTCTTGGACTGGCTTCTCTGACAATCCAACCTATGCGCATGCGAAAGAGATTTCAGATTCGCTGATCGGTGCCTTCTTGACAGATTCAGATGCGCAAAGTCATGGCGTCGATGAACTTCATATTGTTTATACCGAATTCATGTCAATGATGACTCAAACGCCAGCCGCCAAGCGCATGCTTCCGCTGGAAGTTGTTGAGACCCAAGCTCCAAGTGGGTTGCTGCCAATGTATGAATTTGAGCCAAATCCAGTGGATGTTTTGAATGCGCTGCTTCCTCGTTATGTCGAAGCTCGCGTCTTTAATGCGATGCTCCAGTCGGCCGCTTCTGAGCATGCTGCTCGTCGTCGCGCCATGAAGTCAGCAACTGATAATGCTGACGAGCTAATTAAATCTTTGACCCGACTTGCAAACGCTGCTCGTCAGGCCGAAATTACCCAAGAAATCAGTGAAATCGTGGGCGGCGCAGATGCGCTTGCCTCAGCTAGCGCAGGGAGCGAATGATGTCTCAAGGAACTCAAGGAGCTACAGGAGTTGGCCGCGTAGCACGCGTTATCGGTCCGGTCGTGGATATTGAATTCCCCGCCGATGCGATGCCCGCAATCTTCAACGCCCTCCACGTTAATGTAGAGCTCGCTGGCGAGGTTCGGATGCTGACCCTAGAAGTCGCCCAACATATTGGCGATAACTTGGTCCGCGCGATCTCGATGCAGCCTACCGATGGCATGGTTCGTGGTTCCGCCGTCTCTGATACTGGCTCGGCAATTAGCGTGCCCGTCGGCGATGTCACCAAAGGCCACGTCTTCAACACCTTGGGCGAATCCCTAGATGTGCCAACTTCCTCGTTGGATATTAAAGAGCGTTGGCCAATTCACCGTACTGCACCAGCATTCGATCAGTTGGAATCAAAGACTGAAATGTTTGAGACTGGCATTAAAGTTATCGATCTTCTAACACCTTATGTTCGTGGTGGAAAGATTGGTCTCTTTGGTGGTGCCGGTGTCGGTAAGACCGTTCTGATTCAAGAGATGATTTATCGCGTAGCCGAGAACTTTGGTGGCGTTTCGGTGTTCGCCGGCGTCGGTGAGCGCACCCGTGAAGGTAACGACTTGTTCCTTGAAATGACTGAAACTGGCGTTATTAATAAGACCGCCTTGGTCTTTGGCCAGATGGATGAGCCACCAGGGACCCGTCTTCGCGTTGCGCTATCTGCGCTGACAATGGCCGAGTACTTCCGCGATGTTCAGAAGCAAGATGTACTTCTCTTCATCGACAATATCTTCCGCTTTACTCAAGCTGGTTCTGAAGTTTCAACCCTGCTTGGACGTATGCCATCTGCTGTTGGATATCAGCCAACTTTGGCCGATGAGATGGGTCAACTTCAGGAGCGAATCACTTCAACCCGCGGTCACTCGATTACTTCGATGCAGGCAATTTATGTTCCTGCCGATGACATCACCGACCCAGCACCACACACTACTTTCGCGCACTTAGATGCCACCACGGTACTTTCTCGTCCAATCTCCGAGCTTGGTATCTACCCAGCTGTGGATCCACTGGACTCCACCTCTCGAATCTTGGATCCGCGCTACATCGGTGAGCACCACTTCCGGGTTGCAAACCGCGTAAAGCAGATTCTGCAACGCTATAAGGATCTTCAGGACATCATCGCCATTCTTGGTATTGATGAACTCTCTGAAGATGACCGAATTTTGGTGGGCCGTGCCCGCCGAATTCAGCGCTTCCTTTCACAGAACACCTTCGTTGCAAAGGTCTTCACCGGTATCGAAGGTTCCTTCGTTCCACTTTCTGAAACCATTGAAGCTTTTGAAGCCTTGGCTGATGGAAAGTATGACCACGTTCCAGAGCAAGCCTTCTTTATGTGCGGTGGCCTAGAAGATGTAGAACGCCGAGCTGCTGAATTGGCAAAGGCCTAATACAAATGGCCAGCAACTTAACAGTTGAAGTAGTTTCACCCGAGAAGCGGGTCTGGTCGGGCGAGGCCACCATGGTCTCAGCGCGAACGCTCGAGGGCGATTTGGGAATTTTGCCAGATCACGCACCGCTTCTTGGAGTATTGGTCGATGGCACCGTTTCAATCAAGAGTGCCACCGGAGAAAAAGTAGATTTTGAAATTCATGGCGGCTTTATTTCGGTCTCCAAGAATCGAGTTTCAATCTTGGGCGAAAGCACCAACTAGATTCTAGAAACCTCTGCTCCTAGTGAGCAGAGGGCTTGCGCAAAACCTGGATAACCACGATCAATGTGGAAGCCATCTTCAACGATAGTTTCACCTTCACTAACCAACGCCGCTAAAATTAAACCAGCCCCTGCTCTGATATCGGTAGCAACTACTGGCGCACCAGAAAGGTGCGTTACGCCCGATATGGCGGCATGGTGGCCATCGACTTGGATGTTGGCACCTAAACGTTTTAGTTCGTTTACAAACATAAATCGACCTTCAAAAACATTTTCGGTAACTATCGAATCGCCATTTGCAATTGCGTTTAACGAGATTGCCATCGGCTGTAAGTCGGTCGGAAATCCAGGATAGGGAAGGGTCGCGATATCAAAGGCGCTGGGGCGGCGATCCATCTTTACGCGAAAGCCATCTGCAGTCGTAGTTACAACGGCGCCAGCTGCTACCAATTTATCCAAGGGCAGTTCTAGATGCTCGGCTCGGCCACCGATGATCGTGATGTCGCCTTGGGTGATAGCGGCGGCGAATGCCCAAGTGCCTGCCACGATTCGATCACAGAGTGTGGCGTGAACCGCTGGATTGAGCTTCGGTACGCCGGTAATTGTTATCAGCGGGGTGCCCAAACCTTCAATCTTTGCGCCCATTGCAATCAGGAATTCACCTAAGTCCACGACATCCGGTTCTCTTGCGGCATTATCAATAGTCGTTATTCCGTGGGCTAAAACTGCCGCCGTCATAATGTTCTCAGTGGCGCCAACGCTTGGAAAATCTAATAGGACGCTAGCTCCAGTAAGGCCATCTGGCGCGGTGGCAATCACATAACCATGTTCGGAATGCGCTTGTGCCCCCAGCTCCTTCAAGCCTTTAATATGGAAATCCAGTCCGCGGGAACCGATGGCATCGCCACCTGGTAGCGCTACTTCGGCGCGACCAATTCGGGTGACAAGGGGGCCAAGTACGTTGATAGAGGCGCGCATTTTTCGAACTAGATCATAATCAGCGCGAAATCCTGGTTCAGCTGGTACATCTATTGTTAAAGATAAACTTTTTCGGTCGTATTCGACTTCGCACCCTAGGCGTACTAAAAGTTCAGACATAATTTCAACATCAGCAATATCTGGAACATTCAAAATTGTGCTCTTGCCAACTGCCAACAGCGATGCCGCCATCAGTTTCAGCGCTGAATTCTTGGCACCAGAAACGTGGACCTCGCCCACCAGCCGTGCCCCGCCGAGAACTCGGAAGGCATCGCGCGCTGTTGTACCTGGCATAGAAATATTTCCCCTTATCCTGAGTGGTCTCATCGTAGTTGCTCTAATAGGCTCCACACATGGTAAATCTGACGCGGATCTATACGAAAACTGGCGATGACGGCACAACCTCCCTGGGGGACATGAGCCGTACCTCCAAGAACGACCCAAGACTGGAGGCTTACGCCACGGTCGATGAGGCCAACTCTTCGATCGGCGTCGTGCTAGCCCTGGGAGCGATTGAAGATCAGGCCATTGTGAAATTGTTAATCAGAATCCAAAATGATCTCTTTGATGTGGGCGCTGATCTTTGCACCCCAGTAGTCGATGAACCAAAGATTGAACCCCTTCGGGTATTGGAATCACAGATTGCGTATCTGGAATCGCAGATTGATTCTTACAACGAGAAGTTAGAACCGCTTCGTTCATTTGTACTGCCATCTGGCACGCCTGCGGCGGCGCTATTACATGTTGCGCGGACCATAGTCCGTCGAGCAGAGCGCTGCACCTGGAGTGCGATTCACTCCTTTGGCGGCGGCGTAAATCCATTGACCGCGAAATATTTAAATCGCTTATCTGATCTGCTTTTTGTTTTGGCTCGGATCTCTAACATTGGCAACGGCGATGTGCTGTGGGTCCCAGGAGCTAATCGCTAGCGATTGGTGTTGGGAATGTAGGTGTTATTTGGCACCTTCTCAGGTGGCGGGCTGCTCCAACATTTTGCCCCAATATTTCCCACGCTAACTCCGGCCGAAAGCGGTTCGCTGCTGACCATCAGAATTGCCGCGCTGGTCTTTGGTTTTGTTCCTTTGGCTGTTGTTCTAAGGGTTCCGTACTCGATGACCTTGGATGGATCAGTTACCCCTGGCCCGTAAACTGAGGAATCAACCTCCCACCAGATACAGCCATCTACTGAAGCCACAAAGAGCGCACCGCAGGCCTTGGTGATGCAGTTTTGCGAGGCCTTAAAAAGAAGCTTCTGTGCTGAGATGATTCCAGTTAACTCAACTGCATTAGGGATTTTTGCATATATCCCGCCAGCGGAAACATATCCTTTAGGCGGCCAGGCTGCCGACGGCGATTTTGCTGGGCTTGGTTTCGCCAACGGCCGCACGATTCGCTTTGGTAGCACCTTCTTCACAACTACTTTTTTAGGCGTTGCTTTGGTTGCGACTTTCTTCTTAACCGAACTCTTTGCGCTCGGCTTAGCTGTTGCCTTAGCTGTTGGCTTGGCAGTCGCTTTCGCCGATGATTTCACAATTGGCTTGGTTGAGGCTTTGGAAGTTGCAGTAGCGGCGTAACTAGGCAGCGATATTGAAATCAAGATGCAGCCTAAAGTTAAACCCGCCTTTATCTTCAACGATCCGACCATTTAAAGGTCTTGATTGAAATTAAAGTTCCAGCAATGGTCCATGCCACCAAAACCAAGATGGTGCGACCGGTCTCCCAAGAATGCGCAACTTCCTTGATCGCAAAATTATCTGGCAAGAAAATGGAGCGCATCCCTAGCGTCAGCCATTTCAGAGGAAAGAGTGCGGCAAAATCTTGCATCCATTTCGGTAAGCTAGAAAAAAGAAAAAAGACACCACTAAAGAACTGCAACACAATGACAATAGGGGAGACGATCGCTGATGCGCCTCGACCAGATTTAGGCACGCTCGAGAATGCGATTCCCAGCACAGTAGCGCAGATGCTGCCCAGAACTACTAGCCAAATAAAGCGGAACCAACGTTCGCCAGTGCTTGGCAAATGTAGGCCAAAGAAGGCCAAGCCAAAGCCCAAGAGCATTGCAACCTGGACCAACATTGAAACCGTTACCAAAATGACTTTGCCAATGAAGTACGAGACGGGTGACATTGGGGTTCCGCGTAAGCGCTTTAACGTTCCAGAATCGCGCTCCATTGGGATGGTGATCGCTAACTGTTGAAATCCAGTATTAACTAATCCTGATGCGATCATTCCGGCCACAAAATAGCGGGAGAAGGTAACCCCGGGCGCGATATTGTCTTTGAATACCGAGCCAAAGATAAAGAGCAACATAACCGGGAAGAGCAAAGTAAAGACCACGGATTCGCGCTGGCGCATAAATTGTTTAATCTCTAAGCCACCGCGAAGCAGTCCGATTCGTAACACACTGGGCTTCACGCTGAAACCTCCTGATCGCCGATCATGGTCAAGTAGATCTCTTCGAGGCTGGGGCGGGATACGACTAGCTCTGGAATCTCACCGTCAAAATTCTTCGCCAAAAGCGCTACCTCTCTTGTTGGCGAGTCGGTGAAGATCTCTTCGCGTCGGCCATTTGCCATCCAAGCAACTCTCGCCTTTGCATTCATGCGCCCGCCAAGATTTGCTGGAGTGGCCACTTCGAGAATTCGTCCGTTGTTAATCACGGCAACGCGGTTAGCGAGCGCTTCAGCTTCATCCAAGTAATGGGTGGTCAGTAAAATTGTGGTGCCTTCGATCTGCAACGTTTTAATTAACTCCCAGAAAGTTCTGCGAGCTTCGGGATCAAACCCGGTGGTTGGCTCATCTAAGAAGAGGATCTTTGGCCCGCCAACGATTCCAAGTGCAACATCTAAGCGACGGCGCTGACCGCCAGAGAGCGTTCGAATCCGAGCATTTGTTTTATCGGTTAATCCAACAGCGGCAATTACTTCTTCGCTATCTTTTGGATTTGAGTAGTAGTGGGCGAAATGGCTAACCGTTTCGGCGACTGTAAGATCTTCGGCATCGCTGGTTGACTGCAAAACAATTCCAATTTGGTTGCGCCAAGTTCGATCTTGACCCTTCAAATCACCCGGGTCAAAACCCAAGACGCTAACTTCCCCGGCATCTCGATCTCGGTAGCCTTCAAGGATTTCTACCGTCGTGGTTTTGCCAGCGCCATTTGGTCCCAAGATGGCGAAGATCTCCCCGGTTTCGACGTTTAGGTCAATTCCGTCGACCGCGACCTTGGCGCCATTCTTCTTATCTTCGTAAACCTTGCGCAGGCCTCGGACTTTAATTGCGTTCTGCATTGGGTCATAGTGCCTTAGGAAGCTGAATCTTTGCCACCTGCCAGCACCCCAATTAAGCGAAAAATGGGCAAAAGCGGGAGAATATGAGGGTGAGCCCCAGACGAAATCACCCAAAGCGGCGCGGCCCAAAGCCGGAAGAGCGGGAGATCGCGACCTCACACGAAACCATTGAAGAACATACTGAAGGCACTTACAGGGTCCGAAAGATCACTGGCTCGACATCTACTAAGCCATACCGCTGCCCGGGTTGTGATCAGTTAATACCTACTGCGACGCCTCACATCGTGGCTTGGCTCGAAGAAGATATTGAGAGCCGGCGCCATTGGCATACCCCGTGCTGGACTAAGCGCGTCGAGCGTCGTCCCCGCACCGAGCGAACTCGAAATGCTCCCAGATTTTAAGGATTGGGTTTTAGCCAACAACTTTTGAATGTAGCGATTTTGTTAAGGTCTTAATAACTTTGTCAGCGAAGGCAGTTCGCTTAAATGTTGTAAAGACCAACGGGATATTGAATCTCGTGCTAACAACAGTGCGTGCATACGTGAATTCGAGCAAGCCTTCTGGGCCATGGATTCTGCCGTAGCCGCTGTCCTTAATGCCCCCGAATGGAAGTGATGCGATCGCGGCAAAGGATATTACCGAGTTCACGGAAACCATTCCGCACTGTAATTTTGAAGCAATTCGGTTGCCACTTCGCTTTGACCAAACCGAAGCTGACAGCCCGTATGAACTCGCGTTGGCGAGCGTGATTGCTTCATCGATATTGCTAACCCGATTGATGGTCAGGGTTGGTCCAAATGTCTCCTCGGTGATCGCCGTTGAATCTTCGGGGACATCGAGCATGATCGTCGGCATTGTGTAGGGAGCTTGAACTGAATCCACACCACCAAGCGCAAATTTTGCCCCTTTCGCGGCGGCATCATTTAGGTGGCTTTGAATTACATTCAATTGCGATGGCATTGTTGCGGGGCCGTAATTAATACCAGGTTTCAATTCTTTGGCCATCGCCACGATCTTATTAATGAATTGATCGGCAACACTGTCAACTACATAGACGCGTTCGGCCCCGATACAGGTCTGTCCGGCGTTTGACATGGCCGACCAGAGAACAAATTCCGCGGCCTGATCGATATCGGCATCGCCGGCAATGATTACTGGATCTTTGCCGCCACATTCAAGAACAACGGGAATCATTCGCTCGGCGCAGGATGCGGCAACTTTTTTAGCAGTTCTGGTTGACCCAGTAAAGGCGATTTTGTTGACCGAACTTTCAGTCAGCGCCTTTCCGGTTTCAGGTAATCCGGTGATGGCCGTAAAAATATTAGAAAAGGGTGCGACTTCAGCGAAGGAGTTACTGAGCCAGGTTCCAACTCCAGGGGCATATTCACTTGGTTTAAAGACCACAGTATTTCCCGCGGCTAAGGCATAGGCGATGGAACCCATTGGGGTAAAGATCGGATAGTTCCAAGGACCGATAACGCCGACTACTCCCAGTGGGGAGCGCTCCACGGTGGCCTTCATGTTGAACATCAATAGTCCAGAAGGTCGCACTTGGGTACGTAGCACTCGTTTTGCATTCTTCGCTGCCCATGCCAAGTGGGCGACCGCCAGCGTCGCCTCCAAAGTTGCATCACTAATCGGCTTGCCAGTCTCTTCGGAGATCAGAGCACCTAGTTCATCGATTCGTTTGGTTATTAGCGAACACCAAGCCAAGAGAACTTCACCTCTGCCAGCAACTCCAAGCGCTTGCCAGGCCGTGGTCGCTATCTTTGCTTTGGCTACCAACTCCACAACCTCTTCGGCAGAAGTGTTGGGAAATTGATGGCGATCTTCTCGAGTGATCGGACTATGGGTAGTGAAAGTTGAGCTCATGGCTTAAGACTAAACTCTCCCACGTGCCTTTGCCGATTAGATCCGCCACAGTTTTACCGGCTGTTAGACGTCCAATAACGATCACCACCGCTGATGGTCTGAGGCTTATTGGCGAAGTCGCGGCTCCACTTGGAGAGCGAGCCGCAACCATGCTCTGTCTTCATCCTTTGCCAACCGCTGGCGGCATGATGGATAGTCATATCTTTCGCAAGGCAGCTAATCGCTTACCCGCTCTGGCTGGAATTGAAGTTCTCCGATTTAATACCCGTGGCACAACTAGTGAAGCTGGCACCAGCGAGGGCACTTTCGATAATGGCGGCGCCGAAAAGTTTGATGTCGAAGCGGCAATCAATTTTGCCTTTGATGAATTAAATGCGCAGACTCTTTGGGTGGTGGGCTGGAGCTTTGGAACTGATTTAGCGCTGAAACATGCGCGCGATCCACGAGTGGCCGGTTTGATCTTATTAAGCCCACCGCTGCGTACTTCTGAGCAATCGGATTTAGATTTTTGGGCCGCCGATGGCAGACCAATAATTGCGCTAATTCCGGAATTTGACGATTACCTAAGGCCAGCAGCTGCCAAGGAACGATTTGAAGTTATTAAGCAGATGCAGCTAATAGCGGTCAATGACGCTAAACATTTGTGGGTGGGAGAGCCTTCGGTTTATCGGGTACTTTCCGAGATCACAAATATTTTGGCGCCAGAACGGTTGCCACTTGCAACCGAGTGGGAAGAAATTATTTCCTAATTAGGATTGATCAGTCTTTGGATAAACAACTTCATCCAAAATCAACAAGATAGCTGCTGCAATTGGAACTGCCATAATTGCACCGATCAATCCCAACAAACTGGTACCAAGCAGGGCAGCCAAGATTGTTACCAATCCAGGCACGGCCAGAGTGTGTTTCATGATTCGTGGCATGATTAAATAATTTTCAATTTGGATATAAATAACGTAAAAAACAAATGCGATGATTGCAGTCGTTGGTGATTTCGTAAAAGCGATCAAGGTCATCACTGTTACTCCCAATATGTGTCCGATCAATGGAATCAAGCCGCAGATAAAGACCAGCATTGCCATGGCGGTTGCGTATGGAATCCCAATTGCATAGCCCAAGATCAAGGCAAAGATTCCAGCGATAACAGAGACCATCGCTTGCCCACCAACGAATACGCCAACTCGATAGATGATCGCATCAGAAAGGCGAGCGACTCGAACTCTGCGAGTGGCGGGAACCATTCGGTAGACCACCGTTGTTACCTTCGGAAGTGAAGCCAGGAAATACAAGGTCAAGACCAAGACCGTCAAAGTTGCAATGGCACCGGACACTACGGCTCGACCAACTCCAAGCACCCCGCCAAATGCCGTGACCACAAACTGACCATTTTTAATGGTTTCTGAGACTTTCTTCTGCAACGAATCGACCACACCATAATTTTCATTCAGCCGATTTATTAAAGAATTATGTTTTAGATTGGAGACGATATCTGGAGCATTGGCCAACAAAGCATTTACCTGGTGAACAACAGGCGGGATAACCACCCAAGCGAAGAGGCTAACAAAAATCAGAACAATGCCGACGATTGCCGAGACCGCCCAAGTTCTGGTGAGACCCCATCTTCGGAATAGTTCAACAGCTGGGTTGAGCCCGGCAGCTAGAAAGAGCGATAGCAGAATCAGGACAAACACTTGGCTGGCTGAAGCAAGCGCTTTTAGCATTGTGATTGAAACGAGCGCTCCGGCGGCGGCTAAGAAGCCAAAATAAAAGGGGTGTGAAATGTCGAGTGGTTGTCCCGAGGAACCAAGATCTTCGGGGGCTGGTGCAGATCGTTTGAGTTTCTTTGTAGGTTTAATGAGCGCCATATTTACATTTTATCGGTGAACGCGAGGCAAAGATGAGATATGTAACACGATCGAGCCATATTTCTCACCCACCGTTAACCTGAATCAAGGTGCGAGCGCGAAGAAGTAAGGGAGAATTCTCCTATGACGGGGCTTCGAATATTAGGTCTAGGCGAAGATATCGCTGCCTGTTCACTCCTGCCTTGGGTCACACCGCTTGAGGATTGGCCAGAAGACCCTACCTTGACCGATATGCGCGGAATTTCTCGCCATATTGTTCGATTGATCCACGCCACCAGCGCGCCGGATTCTGAAGTTTATGCAGTTAAAGAGACCGTTCCAGAATTCGCCAACCGCGAGTACACCATTTTGCGCGAGCTTGCTCTGCGCTTCGCCCCATCAGTTGAGCCGGTCGCGGTCGTCGAAGGACGAAAAGATCAAACTGGCGAAGAACTTCCCGCAGCCTTGGTTACCAGGTATTTACCTTTCTCATTGCCATATCGGGTAATCCTTAGCGATTCCATAACTGCCCATGAAATAACCAACATGACTAATGCGCTCGCCCTTCTCCTGGTGCGTCTACATCTGCTCGGATTTTGGTGGGGTGATTGCTCCCTTTCAAATACCCTTTTTCGCCGCGATGCCGACGAATATTCGGCCTATCTAGTAGATGCCGAAACCGGAGAGTTTCATCAATCCCTTAGCAACGGGCAGCGCGAGCACGACCTGGAGATAGCGCACTTCAACGTCGCGGCAGAGTTAGAAGATTTAGCTTGTGCCGGCCTGCTTCATCCAGGCATGGATCCGGTCCGCGCTAGCGATACTGTGATCAAG
>Ga0194061_1001245_pt1 | contig 15134 bp, 8 predicted proteins | sample SepL2221m_MetaG_FD_163423 | JGI IMG/M metagenome (GOLD analysis project Ga0194061, IMG submission 163423) | Anoxic zone freshwater microbial communities from boreal shield lake in IISD Experimental Lakes Area, Ontario, Canada - Sep2016-L224-21m | ecosystem: Environmental > Aquatic > Freshwater >...
GTATTGAACTCTATTTAACTTTCAATAATTCGTTTTATTAATTATTTTGAGACATTATAAATACATACATTTTTATGAGAAAAATATATTTTCTGCTTTTATTTGTTTTAATTTCGGCATCTACGTGCTTTTCGCAGATTGAAAACGTTCAGCTTTCATCTCCTGTGTATGATTTTATAAAAGAAATGAGTGTTAAGAAAATCATAGCATTCGACGACGACAACCCGAACCTTTCAAGGTTTGAAGTTGCCGATTTTTTAAAAACGATTGCAACCAAAACTTCGCAGTTAAGCAATACTGAAATCAAACTTCTTAATAAGTATAAAGTTGAATACATTCCCGAAGAATCGAACAGCGACAACACCTGGCAGATGTTCGGCAGCGGAAAGAAATTCTCTAAGAACCTGGATGATTTCTTTTCAAACAAACAGAAGTACTTATACAAAGTAGGCAAACCCGGTAACAATGCTTATGTCGAAGGTTTAGGCAACCTGAACTTTGGGTACCAGATTAAGCCTAACAGCGATAAGATGATTTATACTTTTATGATGGACGGCGGTTTCAGAGCAAGAGGTACTGTTTTTAACCATCTCGGATATTCTGTAGACCTGTCAAAAGGAGCTTTGTTCGGTGATAACAATCTCGCACCATACATAGAGCCAAGACTAAGAACAGATTTCAAATTTAATGAGAATGCCGAGGTATTAAAGAACTATGATTTCTCTGTAGCTTATTTAAAATACTATGTTGAACCCCTCGACGGATTTCATCTCTCAGCAGAATTTGGCAGAGAAAAAATTACGTTTGGTTATGGTTACGGAAGCAAGCCAATGCTTTCCGGTAACAGCCCTGATATGGACTTCCTTAAACTAAACCTTAAATACGGTATCGTCAGGTATACATCAATCTTTGCATCAACTGTCGGCTATTTCTCATCCGTAAGGGATGACCGTTACACAAAATATTTTTCTGCACAAAGATTAAAAATTGCAATCCCAGATATGTTCGATGTTGCAATATCAGACTTAGTGATTTATAACGGCAGAATTGAACTTGCTTACATGAACCCGATCTTATTCTATACTTTCGCCGAAAAATCTCTGCAGGACAGGGATAACAAAGCCTTTGAATTCGATTTAAAAACCACGGCGTGGAAGAATGCAGAATTTACCGGAAGTGTATTTATTGATGATGATGAACAGTTTGCATTCGTAACAGGCAAAACAAGCAGGTCTGAGAAATTTGTTTACCAGGTCGGTACTATGTTATATGAACCGCTTAATCTGAGGAACCTGTCTTTTACGGTTGAATACACAAAAGTCAGACCATACACATATTCACATTACAACGTAAAGGACAACTATACGGCTTATGGTGAAAACATGGGACACAGAATAGGGCCGAATGCCGATGAAATCTTCACAAGACTTACTTACAATATTTCCGACTGGGGAAGAATTAATCTGGAATACAGCCACGTCAGAAAAGGCAATAACATATACGATGCAAACGGAAACCTGGTAAGAAACGTCGGCGGTGATATATTATACAATTTCAGGGATGGAATAGACGACCCGAATGCACAATTCCTCGATGGTGAAAGAGTGAACACTGAAATAGTCGGTTTAACTTTCAGATGGATACCTATAAGAAATTACATTTTTGATTTCCATTATGACTATAATCTGCAGAACTTCGTTACCCAGGGTTACAAAAGCGATTTCAGTTATGCTTACTTAAAGTTAAACATTAATTACTGATACATACAAAGAAGCCCTGTATAACAGGGCTTCTTCATAATACATAATTTTTCTAAATCATTATTTCAGCAATATCATCTTCTTTGTTTCCATAAAATTATCCGTCTTCAGAGTATAGAAATAAGTACCGCTCGGAAGTTCACTTCCGTTAACTTCAGCATTATACCTTCCTGCCTTAACGTATTCATCAAGATATGTAGCAACAAGTTTACCTGTAATATCATAAATCTTTAAACTCGCATGTCCGTCCTTCGGAACAGAGAATTTAATGCTGGTTACAGGGTTAAACGGGTTCGGATAATTCTGCCCGAGTTCAAACTTCGTTGGTATAGTTTCTTCGTTACTGACTCCAGTTGCAGTTACAGGTGTCTGTAATGCCTGCTGAACTTCTGCCAGGTATAAAGGCGTGCCGTCTTTATAAACAAATATTTTCAACTTGCAGTTAGAAGAAATCCAGGTTGACGTTAATGTAGTGGAGAACGATTTATTTATTACCTGACCGTTTGTCCATGTACCTCCGCTGTTTAGATTTTCTCCAAGAGCACCATTTACCATATTTCTTACAACCCAATTATGTACGAATGTAGAACTGCCGGCACAGTATGAATTTCCTGTCTGCGGATAAACAAGGTTGTCTTCCGTTATCACATAATTTATCTTATACTGACCCGTTAAATTTGTCAGTGCCGTCATATTCAAGTTAACATTCAGCAATCCTGTTCCAGCATTAAAACTCTGGTTTACTATACCAATCTTCACAGGTGCTTCAGGAGAATTCATATACCTCATAAAAGGATATTCAACAAATCCGCTTGCACCAAAATACGCATTCGAATAGATAAGTCTGTCGCACGTACCTGTTGGATACGCATTCATCCCAAGAAGAGTGATAATATTACTCCCGTTATAAGTGATGTATGGGTCACCGCCTCCGCCGCCATGGTATGCAAGGAAAACTGTGTTCGGATAATACACTTCCAGCTCGTGCATCGCTGTTTCTCCGCAAGGGCACCACTGACACCATGTCCCCGTGCAATACTCAATTGCAACATTTCTCGGATTACTGCTCACATAATAAGTATTAATAACTGTATCGTTATTAAGATTCTGATCGCCAGCCAGTCCTGATATTGCTTTAAATGTATAAGCTCCTGTTGTTCCTGCAGTCCATTGTGGGAAATTAACTAATACCATTTGTCCCGGACCAAGGCTTGTAACTGCCTGTGTGTTGCTGTATGAACCCGGAGATATGGTTAAGGCCACGTTAAAAGACTGAGTAGTATTCCCGAAATTTCTTACGTATACTTTAGGTGTATCAACAGCACCTGTTGTATAAGTTCTTAAGTATCTTTTGAAACCTGTTGCACCGACATCATTATTGTAGGGATTACCGATTTTTATGTTGTCAAGAAAAAGATTATTACCTATAGCAGAAATAGCCGTAAACTTTATCATATTAGTACCTGTCGGCAATGCATATTTCTTAGTTGCCCATTGTGAAGATAAAGGAACAAACGGAACAGCTGTAACAGGTGCAGTTTTCAATGGCCCTGAAGCACCGCCGTTTAAGGTTATTAATTCTGTCCATGCTGTACCACCATTAGTAGAATACCAGATTTTTAACTGGTCGTTTTCGGTTGTATAACAGGTATATGCGTGGTCAAATCCAAGTGAATCACCGCTGGCCGATGCTGTAAATACAGGCGTTATTAAATCGAACGTAAGCCCCGCAAGTGCATCGTTGAAGTTTGCTCTTGCCGAACCGTAACCCGAGCCGTAACCGCTGCCGCGAATAGACCAGTCCCAGTTAAACGGATTCGTTGTTGAGATTGTCCATCCTCTCGGAGGGAATGAAGGATTATCAAAATCCTGCCAGATGTATAAAGCATTAACGTTTGAGTATAAAACTGTTAATGCAAACACAAGTAATACAAGTTTCTTCATAGCAATAATGTTAAGTTTTAAAAGAAAAACTGTTATATACGCAAAAGGCGGGTTTCTAACCCGCCCTTTATGAAAATTTATTTATTAAGCATCATTTTCTTTGTCGAAGTGAAATCACCTGCCGTTAATTTATACAGGTATATTCCACTCGATAAATCCTTACCGTTAAAATCAAAATTATAAACACCCGCTTCCTTGTTCTCATTTACCAAATCGGCCACTTCCCGTCCGAGCATATCATAAACTTTTAAAGTGACATAACTATTCTTAGGTACAGAATATATTATAGTTGTCGAAGGATTAAAAGGATTCGGGAAGTTCTGTTCAAGTTTATAATCTATCGGTGCAGTTGTTACCGGTTCTGTTATTCCTGTAGGTGTTCCGATGATTGCAGTCATTACACTTAACGCAGTGCCATCGAGTCTAGCCCATATTGGTCTTACTACTCCGTTGTATGCAGTAATATTTGTATAGTCACCAAAAAAAGCACCTGTTGTCGGCACAAAACCTGTAGTACTGATTTTCTCACTCGTAAAAGTTTGTCCGCCGTTAGTTGACTTCGACATATAAAAGTCAGTTGTTACGCTTGTGCCTGTGTAGTTTCTTCTGTCATAATAACATATGTATACATAACCTGTTTTCTGGTCAACAGTCATCCAGCAGAAAAACTGTTCTCTGTTTGAAGTATCCTCATTAACTTTCATAGGAGCAGTCCAGTTTAATCCGCCGTTAGTTGAGCGTACTATTTTTACGTCATGGTCGGCAGGACCCGCACTGTCAGTCCAGTTAATATAGATATTACCTCTGTAAGGTCCGTTTGAAATATCACAGCAGGTTATCGGTAAACCATTTGCTCTTTGTATTCCACCAATCATATAATCCCACCCTCCGGGCTGGTCTGCGACGTACATATCGTTTGCAAGCCAGGTATTACCACCGTCAGTTGACTTATCAAAGAATATTCCAAACTGGGAATTCCTTATTTTCGGACCTGCCCAGGCTACATATATTTCACCGTTAGGACCTACTGTCGGAACTGCACCTTCAACCGTATTATCAACATCTTCACAGTCACCACCACGTTGATTTATTCTCTTTGCAGTTCCCTGACCATTACCAAAATCCACCCAGGTCAAACCGCCATCAGTTGATTTTGAGAATAATATATTAGAACTGTCTGTTTGTGTTGTAGTTCCATAAACATCAAACTGTGTCCAGGTTACATAAATATTATTATTTCTCGGGTCAACTACAGCCCATTCTTTATCCTGTTGTTTATTAGGTGGGTTAAAATATGTATATGAACCGGGATTGTTGTAACTAATACCGGCATTAGTAGATTTCTGACATACAATTCTGTCAATCCAGTACCCTGGCGAGACAGTAGTATTTGCTAAATGGAAAAAATAGAATGCTCCTAATGTATCAACAATAATACAAGGGTCACCCCATACTCCCCAGGAAGAATTCGTTAAATTTAACCTTGTCCAGTTTAATCCGCTGTTTGTAGAATAATATGCAGAACTAATGTTAGCACCGGCTACAACCTGATTCAGATTTTTCGGATTTATGCATATCGAAGGTTCCTCAGGAGAATTAGTAGTACTAATAGTTATATTAGTATATTGGGAAAACAAACCTGATGTCAGACTCATCATCAGTAAAAGAATAAATATTTTTTTCATATCTAAATTTATGTTTTATAAAATTGCTAAATTTAAATGACTTTTGAAACAGAATAAAGCATCATAAAACCCCTGTAGTAAGAAAATCCCTTTGTGTACCTGGTGTCCTTTACTGTTATAAGTCTCTTTTAGTGATTTGGTGTTTTGGTGGTAAAATTTCTATGATTTAGTAATTACTGATGTGTTATATTGTTATTAATCTTTTCATTCATAATTCATCATTCTGAATTCATATGCTGGTAAAACCAGAAATATCTTTTCTTATCTTTAACCCTAAAAAATCTTTTAATCAGTGTAAATCAGTCTCTTTCAGTGTAAATCAGTGTGCCAATTTTCTTTTCTGTTTCTTTGCCGTTTTGCGCAGTTTTTCACACGTAACTGTATAATTGCTCTTCTCTCCCTCCAAACAACAAATCTTCCATCATCTTCCTTATCTCCTCTATCCTTTTTTCCTCATCTTTCGAGTCCAGGTTCACAAGCACTATCAGTTTATCCTTATTGTTTACAAAAGTATACTTCCTCGTCTTCGTTGCCGATAGTCTCTGCACAAGATTGTTAAAGAAATCGCTCTTGAATATTCTGTGATCTTTCTCTTCGGGGAAATACAACAGCATTTCATTACCGCTTATGTTTATCTTCTCAAGCCCTATTTCAGTAGCCCTCACTTTTATCTCAATCACACTCAGCAGATTCCCCACTTCGGAACTGAACCCGCCAAACCTGTCCCTTAACTCATCTTCAATAACTTTCAGCTCAGGTTTAGTCTTCACTTCATAAAGCCTCTTGTAAATGTTCAGTCTTTCAGTATCATTCTCAATGTATTCTTCTGGTATAAGTGCATTCAAATCATTCTCAACTATCGTTGGATAAAACTCTTCCCTTTTCTTTATCTTCTCGCTTATTTTCTTCAGGGATTCCTCTTCCTTGAAAATTTCCTTGAATTCGTTTTCCTTTAGTTCTGAAACTGCCTCATCGATTATATCAATAAACATTTCAAACCCCATCTGATGCACAAACCCGCTCTGGTCTTTGCCAAGCAGATTCCCCACACCGCGTATTTCCATATCCCGCATCGCAAGGTTGAAACCCGAACCGAGTTCAGTGTATTCTTCAATCGCCTGCAGCCTTCTTATCGCAGTCTTCGTCAGCTTTCCCGCAGGCGGTGAGACAAAGTATGCATACGCCTGTGTGTCGCTCCTGCCGACTCTTCCGCGCAGCTGATACAATTCCGACAGCCCGTACATATTCGCATTATTAATAATTATCGTGTTTACATTCGGTATGTCCAGCCCTGATTCGATTATCTTTGTACAGAATAGCACATTCAGTTTCTTCTCTATAAAATCAACAATCACATCCTCAAGTTCATTTGCATCCATCTGTCCGTGCCCTATTCCCGTCTTTGCATAAGGGATATATTCCTTCAATTTATCGGCAAGTTCATACAGTTTGTCAATCTTATCATTCACAAAGTAAACCTGTCCGTCCCTGTCGAGTTCTTTCTTTATTAGATCAGAAATTGCAGTCCAGTTAAACTGAACTATTTCAGTTATTATAGGTTTGCGGTTTTTCGGCGGAGTATTAATCACCGATAAATCCCTTGCACCAAGCAGTGAAAAGTTCAGCGTCCTCGGTATCGGAGTAGCCGTTAAAGTTAAAGTATCAATGTTTGGCTGTATCGCTCTTAATTTTTCCTTTGCCTTAACACCAAACCTTTGTTCTTCATCTATCACCAGTAATCCTAAATCTTTAAAAATAATATCCTTCGAAAGCAGTCTGTGAGTCCCGATTAATATATTCACTTTTCCTTCAGCAAGTTTTTCGAGTATTTCTTTCTGCTCTTTTCTTGTCTGCAGTCTTGATATAACCTGAACATCTACCGCAAATGAATTCAGTCTGTCCCTGAAAGTATTGTAATGCTGAACTGCAAGTATAGTAGTTGGCACAAGCACTGCAACCTGTTTATTATCAAGCACTGCCTTGAACGCTGCACGCACTGCCACCTCCGTCTTGCCAAATCCCACATCTCCGCATACAAGCCTGTCCATCGGATTTTCGTTCATCATATCCTGCTTCACGTCCTCTGTTGCAGAAAACTGGTCAGGCGTATCTTCGTACATAAAGTTTGCTTCAAGTTCTCTCTGCCAGTGTGAATCGGGTGAATAGGAAAAACCAATCGCAGATTTTCTCTTTGCATACAGCAAAATTAAATCACGTGCAATATCCTTAACCTTCTTCTTCGCCTTCTCCTTCATTTTCATCCACTCACCGCCGCCAAGCCTTGTCAGCGCAGGAGAAACACCCTCACCCGCAGAATATTTATTTATCAGGTTAACGTAGTTTAGGTTCAGAAAGATTGTATCGCCGCCTGCATAAGAAAGTTTTGCAACCTCCTGCTGGTTGTTGCCGACTTTTATTTTCCTCAAACCCGAATATATTCCCACACCAAAATCCCTGTGCACAACATAATCACCAAGTTTTAATTCCTTCACTTCGTCAAACGTCATTCCGCGGAATCTCTTCTTGCGCTTCTTCGTCTGGCGGAAGTAACGCCCGAATACCTGATGCTCTGTATAAACTAGCAACTTACACGCAGGAAGTATAAACCCTTCCTGAAGTGATTCGTTGTAAAACTGTATTCGGTGAGAAACTTTACTCTCTATCTTTTCCTCAATAAGAAAATCTTCTTCCACATCAAAAATCAGACTCTTTAACCTGTCCGACTGATGTTCATCAGAACTCAGCACAAAAGTCTGATAATCTTTCTCGATGTACTCATCGAGGTTTTTGAAAAGTGATTTGATGTTTGAGCTCAGATCGGGCTGTACTTTCGAACCAAAGTCCAGTACATTACCTTCGGATGATTTGAACGAAGATATGAAAACCCGCCTGTTGCTCTTTATCCGGTTTAGAAATTGCTCATCAGAAATTGATTCCTTCTCGTCAACTATTACAATTATATCATCGGAGAAGTAATCAGTAATATTCACTTCACCTTCAAGTCCATTCTCTTCTTCTTCCTTAAAACTTAAATTTATTCCTATCGTAATCTGCTGAAGTTCTTTCAGCGATCTCTGACTCTTAATGTCAAATTCCCTTATCGACTCTATTGTCTCGCCAAAAAACTCAATTCTTAAAGGCGAATCATAATGTTCGGGGAACAAATCTATAATCCCGCCGCGAACGGAATAATCACCAACCTCATCCACAAAATCCCTCTTAACAAACTGATAGTCTTCGAGTTTGGAAATCAACTCCTCGAACAAATACTCATCATTCTTCTTTAAGGACAGCAGTGATTCCTTGTACTTCTTCTTCTGAATTAATTTCTTGCTTAATATATCGGAATGAACAAGCACTATAAACTCTTCGCTGTTCGTAAGGAAGTTCAGTGTGCGAGTGTATTCTTCGCTCTCGGTATTTTTATCAGATGAGAAAACAGAAACGTTGTCAAGTTCGGAAATCACGTCTAGGTCGCCCTTAACCTTATAAATCTTCTCAACGTCGGAAGACAGGTAAACAATCTTCTTTGAATGTGCAGTTTGAAGCTTATCAATAAAAAATGACAATAGCGAGCCATGAAGTCCGGAGACGTTCAGCTCTCCGTCAGTAAAATTAATTTTATCCTTAAATAAAATCGAATCGAATATTATCTTCCTAATCTCGTCTATCATTTTCTATCAATCATAATCTTTAAAATCTTTTCCCCCGCCTGTCATTCCTGCTGCTCTACCACCTGTCACTACTGCTGCTCCTCCACCTGTCATTCCTACTCGCGAAGCAGATACGCGAAGCGTTTTTTAGCAGGAAACGTTCTTTGTTCAGCGAAGCTAATCTCTACTATTACAATTTATTTATTCTTTTTGCATAAAAATCTTTTTATCAGTTAAAATCCGTCCTCATCGTCTTTTATCAGTGTGCGTTCTTTATATTATAATGGATAATTCTTCTTTGTAACCTTAGTGCCTTAGTGGTGAAAGTTCTTTAACGAATCTTCACCGCCACAAAATTACTCAACCCCACAAACTCTCCCACCGTCAGCGTCTCAGCTCTTCTCACAAAATCCAGGTCAAACTCCTCAGTCTTAAGTCCGTACTTATCAAAAAAATCCTTCAGCGAATTCTTCAGTGTCTTCCTTCTCTTACTGAAAGCACTCCTCACAAATTCCTTAAACACACTTATATCTTCAACCTTATACTTTCCATTCCCGAACTTTATTCTTATAACTGCCGAGTTAACATCCGGCTTCGGGAAGAATGCCGTCGGAGGTACGTTTAACATCAGTTTCACTTCTGCCAGTGCCTGAAACTGCACTGCCAGTATTCCGTACTGTTTCGTGCTTATTCCTGCAACAAGTCTTTCCGCAACTTCCTTCTGTATCATCAGTACACACGAATCAATCTTCACTTTGCTGTCGAGCAGTTTAAAAAGTATATCAGATGTAATGTTATAAGGAATATTACCAATCACTTTTATCTTCTCACCGGGTTTCCTGAAAGATAAATCACTCTCAAAATCGAAATCAAGAAAACTCTTCAAAACAACGTTATAGCCTTCTCCCGTAAGTTTTGCCACAACGTTCCTGTCAATCTCCACCGCAATAAAATTCTTCGTCTCATTTATCAGATGCTTCGTCAGCGCTCCCTGTCCGGGACCTATCTCCACGACTAAATCACCTTCCTCAATTTCAAGCGACCGCACAATCTTTCGTGCAATGTTATCATCCACAAGAAAGTTCTGCCCGAACCTCTTCTTGGGTTTGTACTTCTCATATTTCGACTGGTTTGTAAGCATCATGGATAAAGGTTTAATACCTTAACATCCTTACCCGCAATCTTCAGTTCTTCTGAACTCAGGTAAACCTTCTTGTATTCGCCGTTCATCCAGAGTCTCGTCTGGTTGGAATAGTTTGTATGCTGCGGCTGTCCCGACTGCCCCGAAGGCAGTATCGAGAAATAATATTTTGGTTCGTTAAAATCGAATATAAACCTCGTGGAAGCTCCGATAAAACATTCAAACTCCTGAGTCTCAATAGACTTCCTGAAAGAATATTCTGTGTTGGCAACCGTAGTCCCCATTCCGCTCACTTCGAAAGGTCCGATGTTCAGAATCTTACTCAGCGACGGCACTACTCCAAGCGCATGTCTTATAACAACGGGATGAATGTCACCCCATTCCCATTTTTCAAAGTCAGGACTGCTGAACCTCTGCCTGCATTTTTCAACTGCATTACTAAACACTTTTCTTATCAGCATATTCCTCGCATCACTCTTCAATGAATCTTTATAGTCTCCTATTATCCACGAATTATTTTCTTTTAATAACTTCGCAGTATTCCTCACAGGAACATTGTTCACATATATATAATCGTAAAAAAGTTTATCGCCAAGTTTGTACCTATAAAGTTCGATGTACAATTGTATCTCAAACTCCGCAAACAGACTCGCAAGACCGCTTAACCTGTTCAGGTTATAGTCCCATTTCTTAATCGCCTGTATTAGCTTCTGTTCATCGGGTTTAATCTTTGTTGAATCTTTATACGCTTCAAGCACATACTTAAAAAACTCCTTCGCCTGCAGACTCACTACATCATTCTGCAGAAGTTTAAACTCCTGTGAAGTGATATTCGGCTTGGCTTTCAGCACTTCCTCAATCCTTGCAGCCCTGTATGGCGGCTCGTAAAGGTTTGAGATATAATGCTTGTAATCCTTCAACGGTTTGTTGTTTGCAGTCGCGATAAAATTACCATCAGGATTATAAACCATCGGCAACTCGTCAAAACTCACAAACCCTGTCCACTCTATATCATCGTTATTCGGTATTGAAGCATTAAAATCATTCTCGTTTTTCCTGATTGGAATCTTTCCCGCTCCCTGATACCCTATGTTTCCGTATATATCGGCATAAGTAAAGTTCGATGCAGGCAGTCCGAAATTATGAAGCGACGTCCTGAAGTCTTCCCAGTTCTTCGAATGATAAACATCATAAAAACACCTTATCTCATCGCTGACTTCAAATCCCGTCCACTTAAATGTCAGAAGATATTTTTCTCCTGTCTTAAAATTACTTGTTCCCGAAAAACCTGTCCTCTCAAGGTTTGAAATCACAGGACCTAACTTAGTCGAGAAAACAGTATACGGCACTTCATCTTTAACGTCTTTTATTCTGATATACTCTTCAGTACTGTCAATGTCATACGAAACATTTTTGTACATATAATGGTCGTGATTCGTGGAGTCAATATTCAGCACAAGAAAATCGGAATCATCATTCATCATATTCGTAATCCCCCAGCTGATTGTTCCGTTCGAGCCAATCGCTACTCCGGGTGCTCCCGGTATTGAGAATCCGCAGGCCATAGTATTGTCAGCCGCATTCTTCATCACCACTTCGTACCAGCGCGAAGGTGCCTGAAGCACAAGGTGCGGGTCGTTTGCCAGTATAGGTTTCCCGCCTTCAGTCTTCTTTCCGTTCACAGCCCACGAGTTACTTCCGATGTGCGTACCAATCAGACCAAAATGGTCCCTGTACTTATTCATATCTTCATAAAACCCTTTTCCAAGTTCTGATATCTTTTTGAGCTTCTCTTCAGTCTTATTCGGTTTAATATCTTTTGTATTATTCTTATCCTGTTTCACTATGTAAGGAGCATCTTCAGGGTAGTTCGGGAAAAAGTCTTTTGCCTTTTCCATTCCAAACCTGCTCACCAGTTCCCCGAACATAAACTCAGTCATCCACGAAATATTCAGTTCCCATCCCATCATCCTCACAACCATAAGCGAATGCTCAGGTTTCCATTCTTCGGGTTTATAGTTCAGCACATCAAACTCAAGCGGAAGTTTTGTGTTATTCTCTTTGATAAATGCATTCACGCCCTTCGCATAGTTCTGAAGAATTGACTTAGTCTTCGGAGAAACATTCTGGTACAATGTATAAGCATACTTCCCTATTCCAACCGTCCTGAAAAGTTTATCGTATTCAAGAACATCCTTACCCATAATCTCCGCCAGTCTTCCTTCTGCCACCCTTCGCGTCAAATCCATCTGCCAGAGCCTGTCCTGTGCGTGCAAATACCCAAGCGTAAAGAAAAGGTCTTCATCGCTCTGCGCAGTAATATGCGGCACACCGAATTCATCGGAAACAACCTCAACATTCTTCACAAGTCCTGCAACAGTTTTCTTTCCCGACTCTTCATAAAACGACTTCCTCGTCAGTTTATTAAACTGATAGTACAGAGTAATCCCGATAATAATCAGGAGCGTTGCCACCCCGATTACATTAAATAATATTTTTCCGCTTCTTGAATTATACATATAAGCTTAAAATTTCAAAAACAAACAATAAAATAAAGTGAAAAAGGAATATTAAACCTTTAGTTCCGCTCTGCCGCGGAGAAACGGAAACAATCTGAAGATTTTCTATACAAGGACAAACATCATTTTCCGGTGCTACATGATATCCCAGGTTCCTTCCTTGTAATCCTGTGTTTTCGGAAATTCGGAATGTTGCTCTTAAAGTAAGAAAACACTATCGTTTTTATTTTTATAAGTCTCTGAATTTTAATAAACCGGTTTATTTCATATATTTGTATCATAATTATATAAATTACTGAAGGAAACAATCTCCGCCAGATAATAAATAATTAAAATGATAAAACAAGAATCAACATAAACCCATTGATTACTAAAATTTTTTTACTGCAATTGTTACTGACATTCCTTACAGGAAGCGGCTGGATTTATTTTACAGTTTTTGCAGGACTCAGGTTCGGCAGTAAAGCAGGAGGATTCATCGGTGGACTTCCTTCTACTGCATTGTTGTCATTCTTCTTTATTGGTGTTACACAGTCTCCGGAAATTGCTTCTTCAGTTACTACCATCTTCCCGGTTGCCATTGCTGTGGCAGGTTTGTTCCTGGTTGTTTTTGCATTTATCTCCGGTAAAGGATTTTCATACGCACTTCTTTCGGGTTTATGTTTCTGGTTTCTTTCATCCGGAATAATTGTACTTTTCAACCTGGATAATTTTTTGATCAACCTGATAATTTATTTTGCAGTAATGTTTTTTGCATATCTGATTCTTGAAAAACATTTACTGATAAAATCAGTACCCTCAGACAAAACAGGGCATCAGGAAAATCATCTTGTTCTCCGCTCTTTATTTGGCGGTCTGGTTGTAATGTTAACAGTGCTGATTGCAAAAACAGCAGGTCCCCTTATAGGCGGGATGTTTGCGGCTTTTCCTGCAATGTTTATTGCGACACTTACTATTTCATACAAAGCACATGGAATTGATTTTTCAAGAGCGATGACAAAACCGCTGATGGTAACAGGAATGATTACAGTGGCTGTTTTTGCAATAGCCGTCAGATATCTGTACCTCGCTACTGACCTTTATACAGGTACATTCCTGGCGGTTTGTTTGTCAGGTGTCAGCGCCTACTTAACATACAGGTTTATTTTACCCCGTCTTATATAGATACCCTTCGGGGATTTCAACCGCATCAGGCCAGGAGTCATTAGTGACAGGCTGCATGATTATATTTTTAATGCTTTCGGGAATTAAACTGTTAAAGTCAATCTGGTCAATCCGCCCTTCTTTGTTAATCTCAAAATTCCGCACCAGTTCTTTAATTAAATAAAATGCTATCGGGCTGAGTACTCCCGCAAGTTTATGATAAACTATAATCGGATTTGCGGGCAGCTCATTATTCACATCAACCACTTTAACATCAGGTGATTTCCCGACTACCTTTCCTCCGTCAACTTCTTCTGAAACATAATGTACTGACCATAAACCGGTTTCTGCATGACGGTTTAACAAGTCATCATAAGGCGCAGGTCCTGCCCCCTGATGAAGTGATAAATCTGACGGATGAAAATTGTAAATTCCGCAGCGTGGTAAATTTATCGCGAACGAATCTACGATTTGTCCGAAAACACACACAAGAATTACATCGGGATTCCATTTTTTCAAAATGTCGTGAAAAGAATCTACTTTAATTTCGCCGGTATAAACAGGTACACCGTGATTCAGCGCTGATCCGATAATAATCGTCTCGTCTATAAGGCGGTGAGGTACATCAAGCAAATGCCAGATACGTTTCTTCAATGATATTTTTGCATCAGGGTTTAATGGGTCATCTGTTACGAGTCCGACAAGGTTTAATTGTCCGGGATATTTATTCTCAAATTCTTTCAGTGTTTCAAGCACAAGATACCCGAAATCCCAGCTTCCAAAAAGTACAACACGTAAGCCTTCTTCGGTTTTATCCGGATTCTCTGTCGGGGTGGGCTCAATCAGGCCTCCCCAGCGTGTATCCTTTTCGGAAGTAAACTTCCGCCCTGCTTTACTGAGTACAACCAGATATTTTGCTATCTCTTTGTTATTTATTCCGTCCATATAAATCAGCTTTAATTCAGTCTTTAATTTATAAAAGTAAAAACACCGATTCAACATATTTCCAAAAGCTTTTTCACATCTGTCAGGAATAACATTGTCATGAAAATGTTTTGACAACAAAATGCACTTTCATACATTGCGATTTGGTGTTGTTTTAGAAAGTGGTTAAATATACCCGGAATTTCCCCCTGAATAGTCGTGAGAACTAAATTCCACACCTCACTTATAATACTATTTTTTTCGGCGATTTTGCCGTCTCACACTAAAAATAATTTTACCCGGCAATGAATATCACCACATAGAAACACGTTTTTTTATATTTCTTATCTTGGTCTATGATTGGC
>Ga0194061_1001246_pt1 | contig 15126 bp, 15 predicted proteins | sample SepL2221m_MetaG_FD_163423 | JGI IMG/M metagenome (GOLD analysis project Ga0194061, IMG submission 163423) | Anoxic zone freshwater microbial communities from boreal shield lake in IISD Experimental Lakes Area, Ontario, Canada - Sep2016-L224-21m | ecosystem: Environmental > Aquatic > Freshwater >...
TCTGTGACATCACTGGGATAAACACGCTCTGCCATTTTCACACTTTCTCCAGGGCCGATATGCCTTTAGCATTATCGGCACGGAATCGGTGCAAAATCAGACTTTTAAAACACCCTCTAAGAAAGAAAAAGAAAAAGAAGAGAAAAAGAGACGAGTGGCTGGCGTTGAATTGGAACTGATTGACTGCTTTTAATCTTTCTTTTCTTCGCCGTTCTTTGCGCCTTTGCGCCTCTGCGAGAGATCATCTCTGAGAGTCTCCGCCGGGACGTCCTCCGTGTGATCCGTCTTCGGCGTGCCGATGCGCTGAGACAAATAGATTCCTGAATGCCCGCTGAACACATACGCCACGCCACAGGCTAAAGCGAAATACACGCCGCATTCATGCCCGAACAATTCCATGCCCATCATCGTACACGCCAGCGGTGTGTTGGCCGCTCCAGCGAACACCGCAATGAACCCCAACCCTGCAAAGAGCTCAATGGGAGCTCCTAACGCGACGCCGATCGTATGACCCAACGCCGCTCCGATGAAGAACAACGGCGTCACTTCGCCACCTTTGAATCCGCTGCTGATCGTGATACACGTGAACAGTAATTTCCAAAACCAGCTCCACGCGTGAGCCCCTCCCGGTTGAAAGCTCGACACAATCGACACGCCTTTAGGATCCGGCGATGTCACGCCCAATCCTAAAAAATCATCCGTCCCCAACACAACTGTCAAGCCGATCACAATGGCTGCTCCGACCACCGGCCTCAACACGGGCTGTTTGATTTTCTTAAATAAAGTAGCGGCTCCGTGTGCCCCTTCTGAAAAAAGCATCGCAACCCATCCGAACGTGACGGACGCGGCGAGAACTTTCAACATCAACACGACATCCATCGCCAGACCTGGCCGATGCAACTGTGGATAGTGCGTGTGTTGGATACCCCATGCAGTACACGTCCAATCGCCTAACAGGCTCGCGACAATGCACGGGATCAACGCGTCGTAACGCATCGCGCCTAACGCGAGCACTTCCATCGCGAATATCGCTCCGGTCACCGGAGTCCCAAACACCGCTCCGAAGCCTGCTGCGATGCCGCACATCAACAACACGCGAGTCGTTTTGGCATCGACATTCAATGCGGACCCAAACGCGCTGGCGATGCTCCCACCCATCTGCACTGCTGTCCCTTCGCGCCCCGCTGATCCGCCGAACGCGTGAGTCACCAAGGTGCTGATCAAGACCAACGGAGCCATCCGAGCAGGAACTCCGCCACCGTGCGTGTGTATCGAATCCAGAATCATATTATTCCCCGCTTCGACGCTCTGCCCGATCCAGCGGTATAACGCAACGACGAACATGCCGGCCAGCGGCAATAGATACAGCATCCAGCGGTGATCGTTTCTGAAGTGAGTGACGTCGTCTAATGCCCACAGAAAAAACGCACACGCTGACCCGATCACCATTGAAACCGGGATCAATAATGCCAACCATTTAAACAGGAGTCGAATGAACGCGAGAGGCTCGCGAGGAATGAAGCGAAACGGCATAGAAAAATGTTTCGGTTGGATTGTTTCGGGTCTTGCGTGACGTCGTTTACCGGCTCTTTAATTTCGCTCGAACGTCCTGCACGGCCATGCCACTATCACGCAGTTTTTCTAGCAATGGTTCGCGGTGAAAGCCTTCGATTTCTTGGTACTGAGCACTGGACGATACCTCCAGCGTCACAACCCCGGTTTTCACACTTCCGACTACCACACTGCCGGGATTGTTTTTAAAATAGTCATCGATCACCTGCTGAGCCAACGCTCGGCCTTTGATCTGTACTTTCGTCCGTTTGACCTTGCGTTCGATCTGTTTGAAGATGTTTCCAAACGGGCTGTCGTTCTGCATGGATTTGATTTTCTCACAAAGGCTCAAAGAACCGCAAAGACGCTGAGAGCGGTTCTTAGCGCCTTTGCAAGAAACGTTTTTAGTCCTTCGGATTCACCGGCATCAACACGTACAGGAATTCCTGGCCTTCGCGCAACACACCAGGCTTTGTGCCATCTTTCAATTCCAAGCGCACCGTCTCCGAATCCAGCACTTTCAATGCGTCCTGGAAATATTGAGGATTGAAACCAATCGTCACGTCGTCGCCTGTGTATTCGACTTCCAACGTCACCGACGCTTGTCCTTTGTCCGGAGACCGCGCTTCGATCAAACACGTGCCGTGCGTAAACTTCAAGCTCACCGTCTTCGTCTCTTCGCTGGTCAAGAACACAGCTTTGCGCAGAGCGTGAATCAACGGTTCGCGCTTCATCGTGATTTCTTTGTCCGAATCTTTCGGAATCACTTGCTGATACTTCGGGAAGATGCCTTCAACGATCAAACTCGACAACGTCACATGAGTCCCACTGACGATGATCGACCGTCCGCGCAACGCGATCTGCAGTTCTTCGCCCGCTGCGACGTTGTCACACAATTTGCGGATTTCCTGCATCATCTTAACCGGAACAATCACGCCGTCTTCCAGTGCGCCGCCAGCTTTCAATTTCTTCTTACAGAACGCCAACCGCCGCCCATCCGTCGCGACTATTTCCAATACTCTTTCTTTGCATTGCATGTACACGCCGTTGATCGCATACCGTCCTTGTTCACGAGCTGCTGCGTAACACGTTCGGTCGATCATCTTGGCTAATTCATCAGCTGGCACCGACAGCGCAGCACCTTCGCCCATGCTCGGCACGTCCGGGAAATCAGACGACTCCTGCCCCAGCACTTCGAAGCGATCTCGACCGACAGTCAAAATCCCTTTCGCTCCACTGGTCTCCAGCGTCACGATGTCTTCAGTACATTCTTTCAACAAACCCGCCAGTGTCGTGCAGGGCAGACACAAAGAGACATGCTCTTCTACAGATTCAGCAGTCAGCTTGTAGCGCAAACCGACTTCCATATCCGTGGCTTGAATTTCAATCCCGCCATCTGCGTCTGCGTTAAGCAAACAATTTTTCAAATTAGGACGTACGCCCCGAAGCGGAACGATGGCCGCCGCTGCTGATAAAGCTGCGGTAAAAGGTTCGCGTTTGACGACTAATTTCATGAAACTCAACCTCCGTCTCGCCCTTTGCAGGGCTGTTGATGCCTTTACTCTTTAAAAAATCATCACCATCATCATGCACGTCAAAACTGTGGAGAACGTTGTTTGGGCCGTCGCAAGTCTAAGCGAAATCACTTCTTCTACAAATCAAAGTCATGTGTAAAACACGTTATTATCGGACTGAAAGGCTCCGGGCAAAGGGTGCAATGTGAACGCTAACAAAAAGTCCGATAATATCAAGCGACAGTGTTTTTAACGAGTCCTGACCGCAAGCAGTAGCGGTTATTAGGATTTCATTCAAACAGAAAATCTGAGCATCCATTCATTCCGGGCATCCCGGTCAATCGGGAGACATGTGGAAAACAAAGCGAGTTTTCCACATGAATATCGGACTTTCGCACGGCACAAATAACATCGAAATCACATTGCAAGCGTACTGTTCAGAACAAGAGCCGCGCGCGCAAGCAAGCGGCAAGTACGACGAATGTCGTACGATCCTGGCCGCATGCTTAAACCCGCGGCTCTTGTGTAGAAACGTGTATCAAACTTTCAGATTCAAGGTTATCAATAAGGCTCCATGATTTTGAATGGTATCTCAGCGATCACAAGGTATTTTTTAAAGAAAAGTGTGATCAAGAATGGATGTAGCAGGTTTGAAAGAACGTCAATTCGTTTCGATGACTTCAGGATTCAACGCATGAAACAATACCGACTCGCCTTTCTCGGAGCTGCCCTTATCTTGATCCTCGTCGGAGGATTGTGGCTGGCGACTGTTTTGAAACGCAAAAACAAGGCGAACGTGTTGCAAAACGTGGACGCCAAATCACCGTTCGAAAAGAAGGAGCTCAAAGGATTAATCGACGCGTTATCAAGTCCCAACGAAGACGAACGCAAACGTGCTGAAAGCGACTTGGCAAATGCGGGCGTCTTCGCGGACAGCGCGTTAAAATCGGCTGAAGCGACTGCGACAGGGCCTGCGAAAGAAGCGATCCAGCGCTTGATAAATCGGCGCCGTTTTGCCGGCCTGCAAGATCTGGATTATACCAAAGCTTTTCCCAAAGACTCGTTCGTGTACCTGCAAGTTCCGTCCATTCAAGACGCCATCGCGAAAGCAGAAAAAACGCCGTTCGGACGGTTCATAAAACGCCCGGCGTTAGCCGGAGTCAGGTCTAGTCTTTGGGAAAAAATGCGGCGCGACGACTCCGGAAAACTGCGCCAACCGCCGGTTGATTATTTGAAGGGGCAAGTCGCTGTCGGTTGGTTTGATCCTGCTGAAATCGCCAAACGAAACATCGATGTGACGACAAAACTCGGGGTCCTGGTCGAATTAAAAGGCGTCGATCCTCAAGGCGAATTTCTCGAATGGAGCGGCACTATGATTGCGTCAGGAGCAACACTTCGCGATTACAAAAATATTGAAACCCTCGAAGCCGGCGGACAAAATGGAGCCATCGCGCGGACTGGAAATACGATTCTTTTTGGCAGTGACACCGACGCGTTGCACACAGTTATCGACACCGTGCTGACCCGCCGCAGCATGTCCGAAAATGTAGAGATGAAAGCGATCAGCAAAGCGCTGGGAGCATCGCCTGACGCGTGGATGGTCATAGACATTCCCGGCATTGCTAACGAAATTCTGCTCACTCAAAAAGCAGCAAACCGCAAGCCTCAGGACGATCTGGTCGAATTGATCGTCGAGAAATTCGGTTTCGCCGGAGCGTCCTCAGTCAGCATCGCTGACGGATTTGAAGATCGTGTCGCTTGCCTTTTACCCGCCGGTCCCGGAGCCGTTTTGGACGCCATCACGGCACCCGATGGAACGCCCGCTCCGCTGGCCTCCTTTAACATCGTCCCGTCGGATGCAGTCGCCGCAGCGATGGTTTACGTCGACGGATCGAAACTCGAAGCAGCAGTCAAATCGCTCTATGAGGACGTTCGAAAAATGCAGGCTCCCGGCACGTTGCCGCCCGCGAACGAAGCCGGGCCGTTTATTCCACTGCGTGTGGCTGAAAAACTTCTAGGCGTCAAAGAAGGTGGCATCGTCGGATTGATCAAGGGCGAAATCGGAGTGTGGATTGAATTGAAAGGGAACGAGGACATCAACTCCGCCGACATCAGTGGATTCGTCACCACCGTCGATTCGAAAAGCGCCGAAGAAGCAGCACTGATTTTAGAAAAAATAAACGCGTTGCAATTGCCCGGAGTCTTGACCAAAACGGATTTCAAGAATCACACCATCCGATCCGTGAACCCGGCTCGAAGTGGTGAAGCGGGACGCGCGTTTACGTGGATGGTCGAAAAAAATCGCGTTTATTTCGCCTCGTCGATTCAATCCATGAAACGCCAACTCGACTCCGTCCAAGCCCGCATGCCCGGACTTTTAAAGCGCGAACCTGTGCAAAAAGCGTTGAGTGGATTCGCAGCCGCCGACCAAACCGGCAATGTGTTTTACGTCGATACTCAGATCGTTCTGCGCAGCTGGGCGGAATCCAATTTTCAAAAAATCGCGACCGATCCCTTCACCCCATTGGAGGTCAAAGACGCATTGACTCAACTGCCGCCGCCCGTCGATCTCGTTAAAGATTTCCCGCCGCTATTAGCCTTCACCGGAACGCGAAAAGACCGCGCTGACATGATTGTGCGTGGGCCGTTGCCGCTTATTCCGCTGGTGCTTGGAGGGCTCTTGATTGAACGCGAGAAACCACGAAGCCCTTCCACGATACCGGCTGAAACGAAATTGAAACGATAAATATCTGCGAGAATGTGTACTTAGAGCTACCGGACAAAACCCCCGCGCCAATCTGCTTGAGGCGGACTGCGCGGTACGTCGAAAAACTCGCTTGGCGTAGTCTCCAAATACACCGCGCGAGTTTTTCTCGTCTCGCTTGCCCGGCGCGGTGCATCTTGGCACGGGGGTTTTGTCCGATAGCTCTTATCCCTTCGGGGTAAAAAGCACATCTTTCGTTGTAGCTCTAAGAAAGGAAAGGTTAAAATACTCTTTTCAGTTATGGCCTCTTTACTTTGAGCCTTTGTCGACCGCAGTTTAGCGAGGGCTGAACGGTTGCGTTGTATTGTCATTTAAAAACCTGCAACCCATTCATTTCTGAATTCCCAAAATCATTCGCGGCGGTTATTGTTTCGGCAACATTCCTTCGAGATTAACACGATGACTCAATCCGCGTCCGCTCCGTTGTATCCGATCTTTCTTGATATTCGTTCCATGCCTGTGCTGGTCGTAGGCGGTGGCGCGGTGGCGGCTCGGAAGGTGGCGGATTTGGTTGAATCCGGAGCGCGTGTGGTGGTCGTGTCGCCTGCTTTTGATCCGGGGATTTTGGAGTTAGAGGCTAATGTTGGGGCGCATGGTGGGACGTTGAAGTTGTCGAAGCGGCTGTATCGTCCTGGCGATTTGAAGGGGCGGAAGCTGGTGTTTGCGGCGACGGATAATGTCGCATTGAATCAGAGTATTTGTAAAGCGGCTCATGCGTTGGGTTCGTTGGCGAATTGCGCGGCGCCTCCGGAGGCTGGGAGTTTCGCTCTGCCGGGCATGGTGCGACGCGGGGCGTTTTGTTTGGCGGTGTCGACGGGTGGCGCGTCGGCGGCTCTGTCAGCTCATTGGCGCAAGCGGTTGGACGCGATCGCGGGGCCGGAGTGGGGGGAGTTGGTGGCGTTGTTGGAGAAGAAGCGATTAGAGGTGAAAGCTCGAGTGTCGGATCCGGCGTTGCGACGGACTGTGCTGAGTTCGTTGGGTCGGGCGCATTGGGCGGTGAAGGTGAAGAAATTGGGCGTGGCTGATGTCGAGCGGCGGATGGATGACGTGATTGATAAGACTGTGGCGAGGGCGGGGAAATAAATAATAATTTGGAAACACGTGATTGGGGTCTATGAATCTGAACGCGTGGGATTAATCGAACGTTTACCCCTCACCCCGCGAGCCGAACAGCAGGCTCGTCGGCCCTCTCCCTCAAGGGGAGAGGGGAGAGGGGAGAAACGACTCGCTGCGCTCGCTTGGGGCATGGCGTCATTTTATAACGTTGCGATCGAGATGGAAAGGGATGTGGCCACGCTTCCGTTGGCTGGGAGAGTCAACGTGCCGTGGCCTTCTTCGAGGGCGTTGGGCATGCCGGTGTAGGGGGCGAGGGTGATGCGGTTGAGGGCTTCGGTCAGCCAGCAGTAGGAGAACACTCCAGTGTCCCACCCGAGCGTGAGGCTGAGTTTTTTGTCTGCGTTGGTGATGCCGCAGGTGCCAGCTGCGAAGTCGTTCAGGAAGTAAGTGCGGATGTCGTTTGGTTGAGTGACGCGGGTGCGCGAGATGTCGGTGCCATCGACGAGGTGCGGCCAGCGCATGCGGAGAACGGGTTCTTCTTTGGGATCAAAATAAGAGACGATGGGCGCAGCGATTTCACAGGACGCGTTGACGAAGGGCGCTCCGAACGCGAGGTGTTCGCCCCACAGAATGTCGCGTTCTCTAGCAGTCAGATTCTCGAGTGTGAAGGCGAGCTGGAGTGAACGTTTGCCGGGAATGAGTGCGAACGTTTTGGTTTGTTTGAGCGTTCCGTCGGCTGAGGTGGCGGCAAGCGTAACGCTGATTCCGGGCGTGGACGCGACGATTGAAAAGTCGCGAGTGTGAAACGCGGCGTGGATGTCGGTGGGGCCTGAGGAAGACGTGGGCGCGTCAGCGCAATCGAGGCCGGACGTTTTGTCGAAGAGGCCGGTGATGGCGGCTCCGTGAGCGAGGTCGAGGGTCAGACGGAGCAGGGCGTTTTCGAGGATCACAGTTGTTTTCTCATGGAGCGGGGCGCCGTTCCCGCTCGGGATCGTGGATGTCGTTGAGGTGGTGCGAGCGGGAACGGCATCCCGCTCTAGTGGTCCGTCAACGCTAATTTCATACGTCTGCTTGCGTCTTTTTGCCTGGCTCTTCGTTGCATGCTCAGTCAGAGATTCATTAATATCTTCCTGAGCAAGCGCCTCGATCCAGACAAAAATACGCGGCGCATCCGTATCAAATTAGCATTGCCGAACCACTATGATGATACTAGCGTTTGACTTCTTCTTCAACGCGGCGTTTGAAGGATTCGAAATCGCTAATGTCGATGCCGGTGATCGCGTGTTTGATCGTGCCGTCTTTGCCGATCAGGTAACAGCGCGGGATGTAGTCGGTGGCGAATTTAGAGTAGATGTCGCGGCGTGGATCTTCGATCAACGGGAAGCTGAAATTGCGTTCGCGTTTGAAGCCGGCCAATTCGCCTGCGCGGTGGCCGCGCCCGATTCCAAGTACCACCAAGCCGTCGTTTTTAAAACGCTTTTGCAGATCGCGTTCGACTCGCGGGAGTTCCTGTTTGCAGCCGTCGCACCACGTGGCGAAGAAAATGACGACGACGGGTTTACCTTTGTAATCGTCGAGCTTGATGCTGCTGCCGTCGCTTGCGGTGCCTCGAAAGAGTGGGGCTTTATCGCCGACGCGGATGACGTCGCCTTCTCCGGCTGATGCGGTGCAGAGTACGAGCAGAAATAAAAACGAAACACGGACAAAAGCACGGGGCATGTCGGATCACTTTCCTGATGGTCGCGCGAATCGGGTCACGTTGAAGAGCAGACTTCAAGCGCGGCGCGACGGTCGGACGGCACATCCAAATGGGCGCAAAAAGGATAGTGCGGCGAGAGGAATGAGCAAGCGCAGGATTGACGTTGGGGGTGAACGTCATATAGTGGAGCCGGTTGTATTTTAAGACGTCCGCTTTGGGATTGATGACATGAATTCGGCACAGACGGCACCGTTCGACTGGCAGGCTCAAAATCTCGCGTTCGAAAGCGCCAGCGCTGAAGAGATCATGCGCTGGTCGATCGCACATTTTAAAGACAAGATTTGTCTCAGCACATCCTTCCAGCTCGGCGGGATGGTGTTGATTGATATGCTGGCAAAGATTGATCGGACGCTGCCGGTGTTGTTCATCGACACGGGATTTCATTTTCCAGAGACGCTGGCGTTTCGCGATTTGGTGCAGGAGCGCTACAAGATTAATTTGATCACGTTGAAGCCGGTGATGGAGCGCGAGACGTTCATTCAAGTCTACGGCAACGACACGCTGTATGAGCGCAATCCTCAGGAGTGTTGCCGGATTAATAAGACGGAACCGATGGAGCGGGCATTGCGACCGTATGGCGCTCGGATCGCGGCATTGCGCCGGGACGCGTCGCCTGAACGCGCTCGGATCCGGATTTTGGAAGAACGCGTCGATCACGTGATGCTGGTGCATCCGCTGGCGAATTGGACACGCGAGCAGTCGAAGCAGTATTTGAAAGACCACGACGTGCCGGTGCATCCGTTGCATGCGAAGGGCTACAAAACGATCGGCTGTCATCCGACGTGCTGCACGGTTCCGGTCGGAGAGAATGCTCCGGAACGTGCGGGGCGCTGGACGGGGACGGGGAAGAGTGAATGCGGATTGCATCAGGTTCAGATTCGGCGACCGTCGCAGGACTTTAATATTTAACGGATTTCACGCAGAGGCGCAGAGTTCCGCAAAGGCGCAAAGAACGGCTAAAGAGCCGCGCGCACAAGCAAGCGGCAATGACTGGTCGGGAGCCACGATCTTGGCCGCTTGCTTGCGCGCGCGGCTCTTGTTCAGGACTGAACGGTTACTTCAATTTCAATATTTTCAAGGAGATGAGCACATGCGGACGAATGTTTTGGGTTGGGTGGTGCTGTCCGTGTTGGTGGGATCGTTGGCGTGGGCGGATGAGTGGCCGCAATTTATGGGGCCTCAACGCGATGGCGTGTGGCGCGAGGATGGGATTCTGGAAACGTTCCCGGCGGCTGGGACGAAGGTGCTGTGGCGGACTCCGATCGGGATGGGCTATGCGGGGCCGGCGGTGTCGGGTGGGCGTGTGTATGTCGCGGATCGGAAGCTGGCGACGGGGGCTGTGTTTCCGGCGAGCGGGTTTCAGAAGGGCGAGATTCGTGGGACTGAACGCGTGGTGTGTTTGAACGCGGCGGATGGAAAAGAAGTTTGGAAGCACGAGTACGATTGTCCGTACAACGTTCAATATTCGAGCGGACCGCGGACGACTCCGGTGGTGTCGGGCGGGAAGGTTTACACGCTGGGGACTGAAGGCAATTTGTTTTGTTTGGACGCTGAGAAGGGAACGGTGATCTGGTCGCATGAATTCAAGAAGGAGTTGACTGTCACATCGCCGATTTGGGGCTTTGCGGCGTCGCCGATGATTGATGGACAGAAATTGATTTGTCTGGCGCGCGGAAATGGCAGCACGGTGATCGCGTATGACAAGGATACCGGGAAGGAATTGTGGCGCGCGTTGACGGCTCAAGAGCCGGGCTATTGTCCGCCGGTGATTTATGAATTGAATGGCAAGCGGCAGTTGATTGTGTGGCATCCGGAGTCGGTGAACGGATTGAATCCGGAGACGGGCGAGGTCTATTGGACTCAGAAATTTCAATTGCGATCAGGCTTGTCGGTGCCGATGCCTCGCGCGTTGAAATTCGCGGATGGAAGCGACGGGTTGTTTGTGACGGCGTTTTACAATGGTCCGATGATGTTGAAATTTACGACTGGGACGGTACAGCCGGCGGTGTTGTGGCGGGGTGAGAGTATCAGCGAAAAAAAGACGGACGGGTTGCACAGCATTATGCCGACGCCCTACATTGACGGCGGATTTATTTACGGCGTGTGCAGCTACGGGCAGTTGCGGTGTTTGAATGCCGAGACGGGCAAGCGGGTGTGGGAGAGTTTTATTGCGACGGGCGGACCGTACCCGAATCCGGAAGGCGTGCGCTGGGGGAATGCGTTCATCATTCGGAATGGTGACCGCGTTTTTTTGCCGAACGAAAAAGGCGATTTGATCATCGCGAAGTTGACGCCGAAAGGGTTCGAGGAAATGAGCCGGGCGCATATCATCGAGCCGGACAACAAGTCGCCAGGGCGGCAAGTGGTGTGGTCACATCCGGCGTTTGCGAACCGGTGTGTGTATGCGCGGAATGACTCCGAGATTGTGTGTATTTCGCTGGCGAAATAACAGCGAACAGATTTCACGCAGAGGTGTAAAGGATCGCAGAGGCGCAAAGAACGGCGAAGAAAAGATAGAGAAAAAAAGAGCCACAACCGACTCGGGGAAATGAGTTAGTTGTGGCTTTTTTTAATGGCTTTGAAACGGGTTACACGCCGTTTTGGGAGCGGGCTTTTTGGGGGCGGATGCGGATCATTCTGGGGTTGGTGTTGTATTCTCCGGTGACCGCGTCGATCTCGCTTTGCGTGTATCCGTCGGTGTTGATTTTGGCGAGGACAGTGTCCATGAACTGTTCAAAGCGGTCCACATTTTTGGAGCCGACGACGCTGTATTCGACTTTTCGACCGACGGATTCGACGGTGTCGAGGTCGGTGACTTGAGCAGTGGCGACCATCGACATCAACATCGCGGCAGCTGCGAAGCGCGCGAGCGGATGGGTGATGGGGCGGAGCATGAGCAGCTTTTGGCGAATCGGTTTGATCTGCGCGGCGGCTTCGAGAGTCCGCTCGAAGAGGCTGGCAGGTGCTTTCGTGCGGCTTAACGCGGCGACGGCGCGCCCGGTCTTGCGCAGTTCTGCGTTCAGCCAGTCAGTGTTGTGGTCGTTCATGATGACCTCCTGACAACCCAGCCTGTGGGTCCAAATGGGACCGATAGGATGGATTGGACACATGTGTTGCACGGACAAAATACGTTCACGACTCTGTTACATTTTGCTCGGTCAGCGCCAAAAAGTGGCGATGACCGGGGTGTTTCAAACTGGTTTCGCCCCCGCGATTCTCGGGCGCAATTTTCATGCCTTGGACAACAATACGTTCAAGCGCGTCAAGGCGGCGTGCAAGCGGCTCTTAATTGTTCCCAGCGGCGCACTCAAGGCGTCGGCGGTTTCCTGCAAGGTCATGTCGTTGAAGAAGTGCAGCAGCACGACTTCACGTTCCAGCGCGGTCAGGCGATCAAGAGCGCGGCGGATTTTGGCTTCTTCATCACGCCGTTCTGCTGCGTCGCCGGGATTTTCGTGCAGCGAAACAGGGTCGAATGCTGCGCGTTCTCCGTCGTCGTCTGTACCGCTATTGTCGAGCGTCACTTCACAGCGGACTTTGCGTTTTCGAGCATCGTCTCGCACCCGGTTCACGGCGATGGCGGTGATCCAAGGCTTGAACGATTTCTTGGCATCGAACGTTGCAGCGGCACGCATCGCATTCAGAAATGTGTCCTGAAAAAAGTCTTCCGCGCGGTGTTCATCTCCTCCGGCCAAACGCACCAGCAAGCCGTATAAAAAATCTTTGTACCGTCCGATCAAGTCTCCCAGCGCATCGCGGTCGCCCTTCGAAGCGCGTGCGAATAACACTTCGTCGCTGGCCTCGGTCGTCTCGGCCTGAGCGCGCGCCCGAGTAGCGGGGGCGGGCATGAGTCCCGAAGCGGTGAGCGGCACGGCGGACGTCATGGAGTTCCTCCCATCGTCATTCGTCATTACGGTTCACTTCGCTAAAGGGTTCGGCGGAATCTGGACGCATCTTTGATTATAAACAAAATAAGCGCGGGTGCGTTACTGGAAAATTGAACGGATTCAGGGGCGAGAGAATTGAGTGCCAGCAGTACGCGTCGTGAGTTCAGAATTTAGTACGGTTCTTGAATGCGGGGATTGATGTCTTTGGTGGTAGAGGTGCCGGTGATTTGAGTTTCTGGAAGTTGGAAGAAGCGACTGGCGACTCCGTTCCTGACACGGCCTTGGAGGTTGCCTGCGTAGACGAGAGCGCGCGGCGTTGAGTTGTTTCCGGGGAAGACGGCGAGAGCGATGCGCTGGTATTTGAAGACACCTTTGAGATCGCAGCGACCGAGTCTCGGGTCGCCGGTGCGGTCGAATTGAGCGGTGGTGATTTTGACGGTGACAAACGGGCCGCTGGCTGTGACGGTGATGTGCGCTCCGGAGACTGTTCGTCCGGAGAATGTTTTTCCGGGTCCGAGGACGATGTTGACGGTGTCGGTCGTGGCACTGTTGTTCGCGGCGACGCGTTCGAAATGGTTGCGGTTGTAAGCGAAAACGATGCGGTCTCCAACGACCGCGACGGCTCCGTTAGGATCTTTGAACGTGGCGGAGATGCTATCTGAATTGTTAAATCCGTCGCCGGCTTCTTCGGGTGGAATTTGTTTGAGGTACGTGACGGGCAGCGTGGGCAACACGGTGGCTCCGACGATAATCGTGTCTTCAGCCGTCGCGGGGAGTCCCTGATCGTCGGTGACTGTCGCTCGGACGCGATAGAGGCCGGGTTGCGTGTACGCGTGGGTCGTGGAACCGGTGATGCCGGTGGCGGTCGAGCCGTCGCCGAAATCGAATGATTGGTTGGCGAAGGTGGTCACGCCGGTTTCGGGATCGGTGGCGTTGGGCTTGAGTGTAATGATCTGGTTGACGGCGGGCACGAAGGTGTCGGCTGAGAAACCGTCGGTGACGGGCGGAAGATTGTCGGACCCGAAGACGCAACGAAAGACGACGCCGTTGCCTGTGGTTCCCAGCGGCGGCTGACCGCGAACGTCGCGAGGCGTGACGAGCATCAGATAATGGCCGAGCACGGAGGGCTGGACTTTGGTGCCGAGTGTGCGCGTGATAACGCTGCTGCTGAGGCCTTTGGCGATGCCAGTGCGGCCAGACAACTCGGCTTCGCAAAATGGAAAGCGCTCGGTGTTGCTGGTGGCTGTCCACGAGTAGCGGACGATCTGCCCGGGGCGGATGAATTCGCCGGGCGACCTAGCGACTGCTGGAGCGATGCGCAGGCGCGCGGTCAGACTGCGGATGTCGAAAATAAGATTAGCAGAATTGCCAGTCAAGCCGCGCGATTCGGGCTGAAATTGAAGGACCTCGGTGTTCCCTGCTTGCTTCGTAAAAACTTGTGCGGAGAGCAGACCGATGTTGCCATCGAATCCGATGATCTTCAAGAACGTGGGCGTGGACGGCAGCATGCTGATGGTGAGTGTCTGAAATTGCGGATCGTAGGCGCGGATGATGCGGTCGACTTTGGCGCCTTCGTAAACGACGGCGGTTTGGTCCCAGGAAAATGGCGTATCGAGATCGCTGGCTCGCGGCGAGAGAGCGGGCGTGAGTGTTGGCGGCGGGAGCGTGATCGCGTGGTTGGGAAATGACGGTGCGAGTTCGGCGGCACGCAACGTCAGGGCGCTTGATAACACAAGAGCGATGACGCGGAGCAGGGACGACGGGGACGAGATAGAGCGGATCATAAAGTCTCTTCAAACTCGGGTAAACGTTCTTGCAACGACTTCGATTTGTGCCGATTTCAAAAAATTAGTTGCTATTCATTTTCTATTTTCGTTTAACACATGAGCACTCGCCGATTCAGCCCCGAAGGGGCGGCTTAATGTAGCCCAGGGCGTAAGCCCTGGGTTTGGACGTTAAGTGATTTGATAGCCCCAACGGGGCGGCATAAATTATTTCGGCGTTCGATTCGCCGAAAATCTATACCGCCCTTTCAGGGCTCCAACGTATCGCTCAACGTTTCCCAGGGCTTACGCCCTGGGCTACATTATGTCGCCCCTTTGGGGCTGGCTGTGGAACACGCTGACGGATCAAGACGCTGCACACAACGATTCAAACGGATAGACGCCGAAATGAGCGAACCCTTTGGAAATTTCCAAAGGGTTCGCGTGATGGCTGCAAAGTAACGGATGACTGAATTAGCGTCCGCCGCCCGGGGGTTCATCCTTGGGGCGCTTAAATGCGCCTTCAGTGTCTTCAGGATTTCCCGGCAACGACGTGTAGGCCGTGACATAGTTTACGAGTGGCGCGTTGGCCAAGAAGGGCGGAATCACGCGCTGATGTGTTTCGGGATCGTAGCTGCCTTTGAACAAGACGACTCCGACGATGGTGGCCGTGTAAAGGTAGATGCCAGCGGTGAGCGTCAAAATCAAGGTCATGATCGGATGCGACGTTCGAGCCGACGCGGCGGCTTGAGCGCGCTTTTGGACGCTGCTCTGACTGGTCGCGCTGACAGCGGCGCGGACACGGCTCATGGCAGGCGCGTTCATAACGCCCGAA
>Ga0194061_1001249_pt1 | contig 15104 bp, 14 predicted proteins | sample SepL2221m_MetaG_FD_163423 | JGI IMG/M metagenome (GOLD analysis project Ga0194061, IMG submission 163423) | Anoxic zone freshwater microbial communities from boreal shield lake in IISD Experimental Lakes Area, Ontario, Canada - Sep2016-L224-21m | ecosystem: Environmental > Aquatic > Freshwater >...
CTCCGCTTTTGGGTTCTCGAACATCCTCCAAAGGACCTCTGGCCCCCCATTCTCGCCCATTTTACTCTGTAATCACTGGCTAGTTTTGCTCCGGCAAGAAATCCAGTTTTGAACCGTCGCCGACAGGCGTGAAGCTGATGCTGGACACGCACGCGTTCATCTGGTGGGACAGCGACGACGCGCGGCTGTCGGCGGCGGCGCTGGCCGCGTGCAAATCCCCGGCAAACTCCCTGCACCTGAGCCTCGCGAGCGTGTGGGAGATGCAAATCAAGATGCAGCTCGGGAAGCTCACGCTGCGGCTGCCGCTTGCGGAGGTGCTCCGGGACCAGCAGCAGCGCAACGGCATCGTGCTGGAACCGGTGGAACTGGAGGACATTCTCGCGCTGGAAACTCTGCAGCCGCTGCACCGCGATCCGTTTGACAGGCTGCTCGTCTCGCAGGCGATGCGGCGCGACTTTCACCTCGTGAGCCACGACCCGGAAATCTCCCGCTATCCCGCATCCATGCTCTGGTGATGGTTCGGTGGAGAGCTTGAAGCGCAATAATCTGTCCCTTGTTCGCGCGGAAATGACGCATGCACATCGTGAATCAAAGCCAGCTTGATCGGGCAAACTACGCCGTCACCTGCGAACTTGATACGCACGGTTTTTACGATGCGCGCGTTCAGTCGGTGGACACCCGCCTTGTCCCGCTCGGATTTGCTTACGGTTGGCAGCACTTTGGAGGCAGCGGCGACATCAGCATCCCGCGTGTCTCGTTTTCGCGGCTGTCCCACGTTTGGCGCGGAGGATACACGTCACTGCGTGACGTGTTGCGCCATGAGTTTGCACACGCCATCGCTGATACGCACCGCGGGCTGTTCCGTTCCGCCTTCTTTTCTGATTCGTTTGGCGCGGCGCATCACTGGGATTTTGAATGGGAATACGACCCGGAGCATCATGTGAGCGAGTATGCCGCGAGTGCGCCTGGTGAGGATTTCGCTGAAACATTCATGCTCTACCTCCGACATCGAGGCGACCTCCCAGCGCGTCACGCGACCGGGCCGATTAAGCGGAAATGGAGATTCATCAAACGACTTTCTCAGGGTATTCGCGATGGCATGAGAAGATGGTGAGGGAGCGTTCAGCGTGGAATGCGAAACTGAACTCTGCTGCCTATGCGCTTCACGTCGTTCCACGCGCGGCATCCAGGCCCGTCGCAGCCATACAATGCCGATCCTTGCACCCAAATAGTTCCTGAATCGCAAAATCTGCACCGCATTTTTTTAGGCGCGATGTCGTAGTGAAAACTATCATCGCTGATCCGATATGTCCCTTCCACCGTACACCACGGGCATTCTAACGACTCATTCGCAGTCGTGATAATCTCCTCTTTGCAGCACGGGCATACGGTTTCCACCGTCGGGTGGTATTTGCGCGAGCGGCGGCGTCTTGGCCAAATCCACTTCAAGACCTTCGAAAGGTATGGCCAGTATTGAAAGTGCCCGCAGGTAATTTCGAGATTACGGATTTTACGATAATCTGAATTGATTGGATACCGTCCAATCGAGCGCCCCAGTGGGAGCAGCCATTTATCACCAGAGGAATGGACATTCACGATCTCCTGCCGCACGGCAGGAGCCACGTCTTCCCAAAGTTCAGGATCTGCACGAACCACTCCTCCCATCAGCAGCACTCGTGTTACGCGCCGCGATCTTTCTGCAAGCCATCCCAAAGCTGAGTGGATCACCAGCGTCCCTTGCGAGTGGCCGATCAGTGTGATTGGGCGGCTTTGTGCATCACGCAGTCGGCTGAGTTTGCGTGCAAGCGACATGCCCGCTTCGTCAGCAGCACCTATCTTGCGAACGTCTCCAGCCAGAAGTGCGTTCCGGCTGACGATACTTGCCGACCATTGCAGAACGTAAACACTTCCTCTGAGTTCGGCTTCATGCACTTGCCTTTCGAGCGTATCGCAGTCGTAGTCCCCCAATACGGCCAGACCATGCACAATGACCCAGATGTCGGGTCCGCCATCGTCGTGGATCAAGCGAAGTTGGGTGCTCATGGCAAGGAGAGGACTGATTCTTGGATGTTCACCGGCATCCACCTTCACTCCATCTCGCGCGAGCGCGGTTCGCGGTCTTGCGTGTCGCCGCCGGTGGGCGATGTGACGAAGGGGCCGCCGGCGAGCGGGGCGGCGCGGGAGAAGGCGACGTCGGGCGTATCGCTGTCCTTGCCGGCGAGCGGGAAGTCCTTGCGCAGCGGATGGAACGGGTAGCCTTCCCACATGAGGATGCGGCGCAGGTCAGGATGGCCGGTGAACCGGATGCCCATCATGTCGAACACTTCGCGCTCGTGCCAGTCGGCGGTGGCCCACAGGTCGGTGACGGTGGGCGCGGTGGCGTCGTCCTCGCTCACGGTGTATTTCACGCGGAGGTGGTCGGCGCGCTCGAAATTTTGCAGCTCATAGACGACCTCGTAGCGCGGTTCCTGGCCGAAGTGATCCACGCTGCTGACATCAATGAGATACGTGTAGCCGAGCTGGTCGCGGAGGAATGCGGCGATGTCGTGGAACTGCGCGCGGTTCACGGTGAGCGTGAGTTCGCCGCGGAATTCCTTTTGCGAGAGGAGCGTGAATTTTGACGCGAGAGATGCGGCATCCTTTTTTACGAATGCGGGGACTTCGAGTGTGGTGGCCATTTTGAAAAAGTGCGAGGTCAGTGGCTGAATACGAGATGAAGAAAATTTGGAAGGCAGGAAGACAGGATGGGGAAAACTTTCAGATGCTCTTTTCCTGCCTTCCTGCCTTCCAAATTCAAAATGCTATGAACTGAGCGCGGCGACCAGTTCCGGCTTCTGCGCGAGGAAGGAGTGCTCGCCTTCGATTTTGCGCTGGAGTCGCAGCAGGCCCTCGATGAGCGCTTCGGGGCGCGGCGGGCAGCCGGAGATGTAAACGTCCACGGGGATGAGCGTGTCGATGCCCTGGAGAACGGCGTAGCTGCGATACATGCCGCCGCTGCTCGCGCATGCGCCCATGGCGATGCACCACTTCGGCTCGGGCATCTGGTCCCAGATGCGTTTCACGGCGAGCGCCATTTTGTAAGTGACGGTGCCGGCGACGATCATCACGTCGCTCTGCCGCGGGGAAAAGCGCATGACTTCGGCGCCGAAGCGCGAGATGTCGTAGCGCGACGCACCGGTGGCCATGAGTTCGATGGCGCAGCACGCGAGGCCCATCGGCATCGGCCAGAGGGAATTTTTCCGCATCCAGTTGATGGCGGAGTCGAGCTTGGTGAAGATGACGTTCCCCTCGATTTTCGAATCGTAGGCGGCTGGCGTGGTGGTAGTCATGTCGAGGCGGGATACTTAAAGCGTGGGCGCGGTGCGGCAAGGTGAAATCTCGGAGCGCGGATTTTTTGAACCGCAGATGAACGCGGATGATGGGGAGGAGGGGCCACGGATTTCACGGATGACACGGATGGAAGAATTTCCTTTCTGAAAATCATCCGTAAAATCCGTGGTTCTTCTTTTCTTCATCCAAGTGATCCCGATTTCGCGAGGGTCTCTGCCCGGACGATTCAGTGTGCGATGGTACGGCGTGTTTCGAACGCAGAGGCGCAGAGGGGATTTGAGAGATCCGCAGAGGGAAGATGTTCCGGCGTTGAACGGCGCTGGCAGTTTCATTGCATCCCTCGGCGATCCTCTCCCCCGCTCTGCACCTCTGCGTTTTGATAATCCTAAATCCGGCGATGGGATGTCGCGCAAAGGCTCAAAGGCGCAAAGAAGAAGCAGATGCCAACAAGCAGTCATTCTCCCACCGGGTGAGTGCGAACCAATGCGCATCTCTTTGCGTCTCTGCGCCTTTGCGCGACATCCGCTCCTCCCATCGCAGGATTTAGGATAATCGCCGCACAGGCCGAACCGTTCCCGCGCAGGCTGGCCGTTCGCGACTTCGACTTTGCACGCCGGGCCAATTCGCGTTATTTGAAAACTTCATGCCACGCCTCCTCGCAAACGCGCTCGCATCACTCGCACTTTCCACGGCGGCCTTCGGTGCGGATGCGATTGATTCGCTCCGCACGTGGGTTTCCGTGGATGGACTCAACCTCGGCGAACTCGCCACGGGAAAAATCGCGACGTCAAAAAATGCCTCGATGAGCATCGCCCGCGGGATGTCGTGCCAGGCGGTGTTTGTCGTGAATGCGCCGCTGGAGACGACGCACTCGACGCTGCTGAAATTCAACTCGGTGAAGCACTCCGAGCTTGAGGTTTACCAGCACCACGTCTTTCACGATGAGAAGGACTGCGGTTTCGAGAAGCTCGTGCTGAATCCGAAGGACAGCGCCACCGCGAAGCTCATCCGCTCGATGGGCGACGCGGGCGGAATCCAGCTTTCAAAGAGCGAGGTGCCGCTGATGCCCCGCACGCGCACTGCGGGCGCCGCGCAGCAGTTTCTTTCGGGCATGTTGCGCGAAAGGTGGAACCGCTTTTCCAAGGCCGGCGATCTTGGCAGCGTGGGAACGCACGATGCAGGCGGCGAAATCCGCAGCCTGCTCGCCGAGGAGGGCAAGATGACGAAGCACTTCGGCGCACTGCTCGCGCCGCTGACCGCGAAGGGCGCGCCGGGGACGCCGCGGTTTTCGTACTGGGATCTCTCGGTCGTGGACAAGAAGGCCACGGTCTCGCTCGGGGCCGTGTACGCTGCGGATCTGCCGGATAAACGGCAGGTGCTCGACGTGACGTGGTATTCGTCGAACGGCTACCTCGTTTCGTTCACACTCTACGAAATGCATCCGGTCACCATCGGCGGAAAGGCCTGCACGCTCGTGTGGCAGGGCAGCCTCGTGAGCACCACGGGCATCGAGGGCGGGCTCGGCCTGAAGCGCAAGATCGGCTCGGGCATGATGGTCTCCGACGTGGAAAAATGGATCCGCATTTTCCGCGCTGATGCGGAAAAAGGCGGCGGGTGAGCCCGACACGCCGTTGAAAATTTACCGTTCGCGCCAGTTGCAACGCGGCGGCATTTGCGCATATCTCTCCGCGCCGCCTCATGCCAACTGGGGCGGTTGTCGGCGCGATCCCCTCCGGTTTTCGGCGCGTCCGTCGGCAGTTGTTGGTCGAATATCCATTTTGAAAACCACACGTGAATAGCTGCTGCTCATTCCTTCGATCTTCCGTCGGGAAGAAACTCCTCGTCGCCATCACCGGCGTGATGCTCATCGGCTTTGTCGTCGTGCACATGATCGGCAATTTGCAGTTCTTCGCCGGGCCGCATGTCATCAATGAATACGGCACGAAGCTGAAGCACCTGCCCTTCGGCGGGCTGTGGGTGCTGCGCATCGGGCTGCTCGGCGCGGCGCTGCTGCACATTTTCACCACGCTGATGCTCGTGAGGGAAAACCGCGCGGCGAAGGGGCAGGGCTACGTGAAGAAGGCGAGCGTGCAGGCGAAAGTGGCCACGCGGCTCATGGCGCTGAGCGGGATCATCCTGCTGAGCTACATCGTGTTTCACCTCCTGCATTTCACGACACACACGATCAGCCCGCAGTTCGCGGGCTGGAAGGACGGCGAGGATCACGATGTGTATCGGATGATCGTCGCGGGCTTCAGCAATGTCGGCATTTCGATTTTCTACATCGTCGCGATGGTGCTGCTTTCGATGCACCTGAGCCACGGCGCGGCGAGCCTTTTCCAGACGCTCGGGCTGCGGACGAAGAAAATGGCGTGCTGCCTCGGGCTGTGCGCGCAGGTCTTCGCGTGGGTCATCTGCGCGGGCTACGTGAGCATCCCGATCGCGGTAATGGCGGGGCTTTACGACAAGAAGCACATCACGAACGCAAGCGAGCCATCCTGCTGCGGCACCGCAGCCCCGGCAGCAAAGGAGGCCAAGTAATATGATCGGCAGAATTGATTCCAAAGTCCCGTCGGGCCCGCTCGAGTCGAAGTGGGAAAACCACAAGTTCGAGTCGAAGCTCATCAATCCCTCGAACAAGCGGAAGTATTCCGTGCTCGTCGTCGGCAGCGGCCTCGCGGGTGCGAGCGCTGCGGCATCGCTTGCGGAACTGGGCTATCAGGTGAAATGTTTTTGCTACCAGGATTCGCCGCGTCGCGCGCACAGCATCGCGGCGCAGGGGGGCATCAATGGCGCGAAGAATTACCAGGGCGACGGCGACTCCGTGCACCGGCTTTTCTACGACACGCTGAAGGGCGGCGACTTCCGCTCGCGCGAGGCGAATGTGCATCGTCTCGCCGAGGTGTCGGTGAACATCATCGATCAGTGCGTCGCGCTCGGCGTGCCGTTCGCGCGCGAATACGGCGGACTGCTCGCGAATCGCAGCTTCGGCGGCACGCAGGTCTCGCGCACTTTCTACGCACGCGGCCAGACGGGGCAGCAGCTCCTGCTCGGCGCGTATTCGTCGCTAAACCGCATGATCGGAACAGGCTCGGTGCAGATGTTCCCGCGCACAGAAATGCTCGAGCTCGTGATCGTGGACGGTCACGCAAAAGGCATCGTCGTCCGCGACATGGTGACGGGCGCTATCTCGTCTCACTCCGCCGATGCCGTCGTCCTCGCGACGGGCGGCTACGGGAATGTCTATTTCCTCTCAACGATGGCTAGGGGCTGCAATGTGACCGCAGGCTGGCGCGCGTACAAAAAGGGCGCGCTTTTTGCGAACCCGTGCTTCACGCAGATCCACCCCACGTGCATCCCGGTGAGCGGCTCGTATCAGAGCAAGCTCACGCTCATGTCCGAATCACTGCGCAATGACGGACGCTGCTGGGCGCCGAAGAAAAAGGGCGACACGCGCAAGCCCAGCGACATCCCCGAGGATGAGCGCGACTACTACCTTGAGCGCATGTATCCTGCGTTCGGAAATCTCGCGCCTCGCGACATTGCCTCACGCGCTGCGAAGATGCAGTGCGACGACGGGCGTGGCGTCGGCCCCGGCGGCTTCGGCGTGTATCTCGATTTCCGCGATGCGATCCTCCGCTATGGCCGCGGCACGATCGGCGGTGCAAATATTTCCGAGACCGAGGCGCGCGCGCGCGGTACGGAGAAGGTGAAGGCGCTCTACGGAAACCTCTTCGACATGTATCACCAGATCACCGCGGAGAGCGGCTACGAGCAGCCGATGCGCGTGTATCCTGCGGTGCATTACACGATGGGCGGGCTGTGGGTGGACTACAACCTCATGTCGAACGTCCCCGGCCTCTTCGTGCTCGGCGAGGCGAACTTCTCCGACCACGGCGCAAACCGCCTCGGCGCAAGCGCGCTCATGCAGGGACTCGCGGATGGCTATTTCATCCTGCCATCGACCATCGGCAACTACCTCGCAACCGTCGCGCCGGATCAGCGCCCGAAGGCCGACCATGCGGAATTCCGCGCCGCCGAGGAGTCCGTGAATGCCCGCACGCAAAAGTTTCTTTCCATCAAGGGCAAGAAGACGGTGGACGAATTTCATCGCGAACTCGGGCTCATCATGTGGGATCTTTGCGGCATGGCGCGCACGGAAAAATCACTCACGCGCGCTCTCTCACGCATCCCGACTTTGCGCGAGGAATTCTGGACGAATGTGAACGTCCCCGGCAGCGGCGATTCGCTCAACGTTTCGCTGGAAAAAGCGGGACGCGTCGCCGACTTCCTCGAATTCGGCGAGCTCACCTGCCTAGACGCACTGGAACGCCGCGAAAGCTGCGGCGGACATTTCCGGGAAGAGTTCCAATACACCGAGAAGGATCCCGAAGTGCAGAGCGGCAAAGTCTGCGCCGGCGATGTGAAGCGCGACGACGAAAACTTCTGCCACGTCGCCTGCTGGGAACACGCGGGCGACAAGGTGAAGCCGCTGCGCCACACGGAGCCGCTCATCTACGAAGTCGTGAAGCCCGCTGTGCGCAGCTACCGGTAAACATCGAAGCAGTCGGTCGTTTCGCCTCGCTTATTACGAAATCGGCATCCGCATCAACGCAGGCTGGCCCAACGTGGAACCACAATTCGGGTGACGCATTCCTTACATCAGCCGGCCTTAAATCTCCAAATCGCCCGGGCCCATCTCCTGGCACGCGACGAAAAGCTAGTCAGCAGCATCTGGGCATAGCCGTCTAACGTGGTGATCGCTTTGGCGCCCGCACTTCGGCAGATGACGCCATGCTGGGTCAGGACAGGAGTTCGTGGATCGGGTTCGCTTCGGTGACGGCCACGTCCGTCAGGCTGTCATCGCGGCCTTCGTGAGGATAGGTCAGCTTGCGGTGGTCCAGGCCCAGCGCGTGAAGCAGTGTGGCGTGGAGGTCGTAGACACTGACCACGTCTTCGACTGACTTGTAGCCGAACTCATCCGTGGCGCCATGCACGTAGCCCTTCTTGAAGCCGCCGCCGGCGAGCCAGAGTGAGAAGCCGTGGCGATTGTGATCGCGTCCGTCTTTGCCCTGCGACACCGGCAGCCGGCCAAACTCGCCGGCCCAGAGCACAATGGTGTCATCGAGGAGGCCGCGTTGTTTGAGGTCGAGCACGAGCGCCGCGCTGGGCTGGTCGGTCATTTCGCACAAACCGCGAAGTTTCGCGGCGTTCTTGTCGTGCGTATCCCACGGCTGGCCGTTGAGAAAAATTTGCACGAAGCGCACTCCTTGCTCGACGAGCCGCCGCGCCATCAGGCAGCGCTTCGCGTAATTCGCCGTCGCTTTGTTGGAATGGTCGAGTCCGTAAAGCTTCTTGATGTGATCCGGCTCCTTCGCAAGGTCCATCACGTCGGTGACCGAGCTTTGCATCTTCGCCGCGATCTCAAAATTCCGAATGCGTGCGGTGAGTTCGGAGTTGCCAGGATGCGCCGCCAGATGCGAGCGATTCAGGGCGTCGAGGAAACGGCGTTGGTTCGCGCGGGCTGGCGCGGGCACATCAGCCAGCGGTTCGAGACTGAAGACAGGAGTGCCTTCGCTCCGAATTTGCGTGCCTTGATAGACCGCGGGCAGCCAGCCGGAAGTCCAGTTGCGAATGCCATCCACCGGCAGCCCGCCCGGATCGCTGAGCACGACGTAGGCCGGCAGATCCTGTCGCTCGCTGCCGAGACCGTAAATCACCCAGGAACCCCACGTCGGTCGCCCGGCTTGGAACTTCCCGCTGTGAATGATCCGCAAGGCCGACTCGTGATCCACCGAGTCGGTTTTCATCGAACGAACGAGGGTGATTTCGTCGGCAATGCCCGCCGTTTTTGGCAACAGTTCTGACAGCACCATGCCCGAGTTCCCGGCTGGGCGAAATTCGAATGGCGACTTCAAAAGTTTGCCCGCCTGCTTGTCGAAATGGATTTCCAACTTGCCCGGATGATCCTGTCCATCGCGCTTGTTCAGTTCCGGTTTAGGATCGAACAAATCCATCTGGCTCGGCCCGCCGTGCTGAAACAGGCAGATGACCGATTTTGCGCGCGGCTTGTGGTGCGGGGCTTTCGGGGCCAGCGGCGAATCGAAACGAGCCTCGGCCGCTCGCGCCTTCGAGTCGAGCAAATGCGCTAAGGCGAGAGAGCCAAGCCCGCCCGCCGACGCGCGCAGGAATGAACGGCGGTTGAGCGAGAAGTCTGAATCAGTCCACATAGAGAAAAGCGTTGCTCGCCAACATCATTTGGCAGAGGTCGGTCCAGATGCGAACGGCAGCGTCCGGCTGGTCTTGGTAAATGGCGTTCTGCTCGCGCACGAAATCTTCCGCAGCGGAAAGTTCGTCAGCAGTCGGAGGACGGGCGTAGGCCAGCTCGAACACGTAACGGAGCGCGGTCTTCAGTCCGCTTCGACGCGCCTCGTCATCATCAGATTGAAGCAACCTGAAGGCGGCGGTCCCCATCACACGCTTGGCGAACGCCCGGGCGCGGAGATGCACAAACTCGGAATTGAGCAGCGAGAGAGATTGCAGTGCGACGGTCGAGGTAACGCGCTGGACGCAAACGGGATTGTGGGCGGGACCATCGAACGTCGAGAGAAAATTGACCGGGGCGGTGCGGCGCTGCTGGAGATAAATCGCCCGGCGGAATGCCCCGGCCTGTTTCTCGTCGATGACGACCTGCCCCTGCTTGTCCGTCTTCGTCGGCACAAAAGGCCCGCCGGCTTTGAAGTCGAGTTCACCGCTCACGGCGAGCATCGCATCGCGAAGTGATTCCGCATCGAGCCGGCGCGGTTGATTACGGGTCAGCGGCGACTCGGCGCTCAACGGATCGTCCGCCTGCCGCCACGTCGCCGAGTTCAGAATCAGCCCGTGCAGATGCTTCAAGCTCCAGCCGGAGCGGATGAGTTCAGTCGCGAGCCAGTCCAGCAACTCCGGGCTAGCCGGGCGCGCTCCGCTCTGGCCGAGATTGTCGATGGTGCTGACAAGCCCTTGGCCAAAGTGGTAATGCCAGACGCGATTGACAAGCACGCGCGCGACGATTGGATTGTTTGACGACGTGAGCCAATTCGCGAGCGCAAGGCGGTGGCCGGATGAACTCAACTTCGATTCGTCAGCGCCGCGGCCTGTGTTTAAAACCGCCGGCACTCCCGGCGCGATTTCCTTCCCCTCCTTCGCATGATTCCCGCGCACGAAGAGATGGTGAACCGGCGGCGCGTTGGTCGCCTCAAACGTCGCGGCAATTCGATCCAGCGGGGCCGGTTTCTCGCCTTCCCGCTTCTTGATCGCTTCCTTGATTGGCTCTGCCGCGGCTGCGAACGCCGGGAACTTTTTCCGCAACCCATCCTCGCTGACATCCACCAGCGCCGCGTTCGTCTTGAGCAGCGACTTCATCGCGTCGTTCCGTTCCTTTTCTTTCGCGTCGAGCGCTTTCTGAATCGCCTTTCGCAACGACGCGTCGAGCGGGGCAAGACTTTCGTCAATGACCTGTTTGCGAAACGGCGCCGTCAATCCTTCGAGGCTTTCCTGGAGCGTCTTCAAGTCGCGCTCGACCTCGGCGGCGCGGCGTTTGTGTACTTCGCGTTCCGCGCTCAGGCCAATCTCAACCGCACGCTCGTTCGGCTTCAGCCAACGGTCGGGATCGAACGCAGGGCGGAGAATCGCTTGCAGACCGTAGTATTCCGCCTGTGTGACTGGCTCGAATTTGTGATCGTGGCAGCGGGCGCATTGCAGCGTGAGTCCCAGAAACGCGGAGCCGAGAATCTGCACGCTGCCCTCGAGGACTGCGTACTTGTCCACCTTCACTTCGAGCGGATTCCCGTCGCTCTCGGCCGTGCCATCGGGTGCGTTGCGCCAAAAGTGTGTGGCAATTAGCGGGTCAACCATTTCGGGAGTGACATCACCGCCAGCCACATAGTTTACCACTTCATCGCCTGCGATCTGCTCCTGGATGAACCGGTCGAGCGGTTTGTCCGCATTCATTGAGCGGACCACATAATCGCGAAACTTCCACGCCAGCGGACGGTCCGAATCGGCGGCGAAATATCCGTTTGAATCGGCGTAGCCCACGATGTCGAGCCAGTGCCGTCCCCAACGCTCACCATAGCGCGGTGAGTCGAGAAAATTTTCGACCAGCCGCTTGTAGGCGTCAGCTCGGGTGTCCTGCAAAAAGTCCACCACCTCTTCCTGAGACGGCGGCAGGCCGCGCAGATCAAAACTCAGCCGGCGGATGAGCGTGCGCCGGTCGGCTTCGGCGGCCAGCTTGTGACCGCCTTTCGCGAGCGTGGAGGAAACAAACGCATCGATCACACTCGAATGCTTGCTTGCAGGAACAGGGGGGCGCACCAATGGTTGAAAGGCCCAATGAGTTGAGTTCGTGGCCGGCACAGCCGGCACAGCCGGCACAGCTGACGCGCCGCACGCGAGCACTACCGCACCCAGCAGCCCACAGAACCGGCTCCCCACGAGTGTCGCCGAACGGATCATGTCGGTTGGCACTTTCAACTGTCGCTTTGCTTTCATCGAATCTGTTCCACGATGTCGCGCTTCAAGCCGTCTGTGCACAGCGCAAGACCAGTGGCGAAGCAAACGAACCCGAGAGACGCCACAATCGCGCCTCTCGTTCCGTCTCCAGATGACGGAACGTAAACGAGCGCAGCCAGGGCCACCCACAGTAATGCGGCACCGACCATCTTCCTCCACGGCGCCTTCATCTCAGTGTTCATCGCGTTCATAATGCTTCTCCGAATCTGCGGTTGTGTTTTGATGCTGTCAAGAACCCAGCACGCCAAAGAGGGGGTTCATCAGCGGTAAACCTAGCTGGTCGATTCCTGCTGGCCGTTCATCGGGACTCCACTCATCCGCCCCGCAAGAACCGGCGCTTTCAGCTTCCCTACCCTTACGCCAGCGGCGTAGTCTCCGCGCCCTATGCAGTGGATTGCCCCCGCGGAGAAAGACACCAACAACGCCGCGCTCGAAAAGCGCCTCTGGGACGCCGCCGACCAGTTCCGCGCCAACTCCGGCCTCAAGTCCCAGGAATACTCCGCGCCCGTCCTCGGCCTCATCTTCCTGCGCTTCGCCGAAGTCCGCTTCGCCGCCCAGCGCGCCAAGCTGGAGAACGCCAGCGCCTCCGCCCGCCATGGCTCGCGCGTGGACGAACCCACCGCCTACCACGCCGAAGGCATCCTCTATCTGCCCGCAGAGGCGCGGTTCGATTACCTGCTCAACCGCCCCGAAGCCGAGAATATCGGCGCGAAGGATAACCGAAGGCTCACCACTGTCTGATCATGGCCCGCACCAAATCCAACGGCACGAACACCAGCACCGCCAACCTTGGCTTCGAGGCCAAGCTCTGGCTCACTGCCGACAAGCTCCGCAACAACATGGACGCGGCGGAATACAAGCACGTCGTCCTCGGCCTCATCTTCCTCAAATACATCTCCGACACCTTCGAGGAACACCGCGCCAAGCTCCTCGCCGGTGAGGGCGACTACGCCGGGGCGAACGCCGAAGACCCCGACGAATACAAGGCCGAGAACGTCTTCTGGGTGCCCGTGGAAGGCCGCTGGTCCCACCTCCAAGGATCCGCCAAACAGCCCACCATCGGCAAGCTGGTGGACGACGCCATGGTCGCCATCGAGCGCGACAACCCGCGACTCAAAGGCGTCCTGCCCAAGGACTACGCCCGGCCCGCGCTGGACAAGCACAGTCTCGGTGAGCTGATCGACGTCATCGCCACCATCAGCATCGGCGACCGGGAACACCGGGCGAAAGACATCCTCGGCCGCGTCTATGAATACTTCCTCGGCCGCTTCGCCAGCGCCGAGGGCAAGAACGGCGGCCAGTTCTACACCCCGTCCTGCGTTGACCGGCTCATCGTCGAGATGCTCGCGCCAACAAAAGGTAGCCGCGTTTACGACCCTGCCTTTTCCTCCGGGCCACGTCTCGTGATGGCGGCAGAGTTTCGCGAAAAGCACGGCGGCAATGCGACCGACATCTCGCTCTTCGGGCAGGACGCCGCGCCCACCGCGCGGCGTTTTGCTTTGATGAACTTCGCCCTGCGCGGCATCGAGGCCGACATCGGCAAGGAACACGCCGACGCCTTCCGTCACGACCTCCATCCCGACCTCCGCGCCGACTACATCCTCGCTGGCCCGCAATTCAACGACACCGACTGGTTCCGCAAGGACGACGACGTGCGCTGGCAGTTCGGCGTCCCGCCCAAGGGCAACGCCAACTTCGCCTGGGTGCAGCACTTCATCCATCACCTCGCGCCCCACGGGATGGCCGGCTTCGTCCTCGCCAATGGCAGCATGTCCTCCAACCAGTCCGGCGAAGGCGACATCCGCCGCGCCCTCATCGAGGCCGACCTCGTGGACTGCATGGTCGCCCTCCCCGGCCAGCTCTTCTACAGCACGCAGATTCCCGTCTGCCTCTGGTTCCTCGCGAAAAACAAAAGTGGCACGGGCGTCTCGCCCGTGGGCTCGGCCAAACATGGGCGGGACGCCCAAGCCACTCTCCGCGACCGCCGCAAACAGACCCTCTTCATCGACGCCCGCAAACTCGGCACCCTCATCGACCGCGTCCACCGCGAGCTGACCGACGCCGATCTGGAGAAAATCACGTCCACCTATCACGCATGGAGAGGGGATGGTCTCGCGCAAAGCCGCAAAGTCGCCAAGGCAGGCAGCAAGGCTGAACCTCTTTGCGCCTCTGCATCTTTGCGCGAGTATTCCGATGTGGCCGGCTTCTGCAAATCCGCCACCACCGCCGAAATCGCCGCGCACGGCCACGTCCTCACGCCTGGCCGCTACGTCGGCGCCGAGGAAGTCGCAGACGACGGCGACCCCTTCGAGGAAAAGATGCCGCGCCTCGTCGCCGAACTGCACGCCCAGTTCGCCGAGTCCGCGAAACTGGAGCAGGCCATCAAAGCAAACCTGAGGGGGCTGGGTTATGGCGGGTGATTTCAGCACCAACGCACCCGGCGTCGCGAGGGCGGCGTGTTTCAGCGCCAACGCATCCGTCCTCACACGGGCGGCGGTTTTCAAGTCGGCGGTCTTCAGCGCCAACGGCGCGGCCCATACCAGCCCAGGGCAACGCCCTGGGTATGCGTCATCATTTCATCAAGCCCTGAAGGGGCGGCCCAACCGTTGTCTCGCCCCTTCAGGGCTTGGAATGTTTTTGGACATCGAACCCAGGGCGTTGCCCTGGGCTGGTATGGGTCGCCCCTTTGGGGCTGCGGAAGGAGGCGGCGAATGAGCGAGTGGCGAGAAACAACTCTCGGCGATTTCGTTGCTCTCCAGCGGGGCCACGACCTCACGGAACCGCAGCGCCGAATAGGGCGCGTTCCCGTTATGGGCTCCGCTGGGCAGAACGGCTTTCACGACACTGCACTCGCCAAAGGACCGGGCATCGTGATTGGCCGAAGCGGGGCGTCGTTTGGTCAGGTGCATTTCTCGAAAGAGGATTTCTGGCCGCACAACACTGGCCTCTACGTCACTGACTTCAAAGGCAATGACCCGCTCTTCGCTTTCTACTTTCTCAAGGCGCTCGACTTCGACCGGTTCAATTCCGGCAGCGCGCAACCTTCGCTGAATCGCAACTTCATCTATCCAATTCCGATTCGTGTACCGAAGCCTGCCGAGCAAAAAGCCATCGCGGCGGTGCTTGGGGCGCTGGACGACAAGATCGAGTTGAACCGGCGGATGAACGCGACGCTGGAGGCGATGGCGCGGGCGCTGTTCCAGAGCTGGTTCGTGGATTTC
>Ga0194061_1001251_pt1 | contig 15088 bp, 11 predicted proteins | sample SepL2221m_MetaG_FD_163423 | JGI IMG/M metagenome (GOLD analysis project Ga0194061, IMG submission 163423) | Anoxic zone freshwater microbial communities from boreal shield lake in IISD Experimental Lakes Area, Ontario, Canada - Sep2016-L224-21m | ecosystem: Environmental > Aquatic > Freshwater >...
GTGTGTAGCTCTACTAGCCCCGCAATTGCCACCGCGGCTGCGCGGGCGCCGCGTGTTCCTGGCGGCCTTCGTCCTGATCCCGGGCTGGACGATCCTCAGCGTCCGGTGGGCGCATCTGGATGATGTTTTAGCCATGCTTTTCGCCGTCCTTGCCATCAGAGGGGTGCTCGCCGGCCGCGCGATTCTTTCGGGCTTAGCAATAGCACTGGCGGCAGCATCAAAACCATGGGCCATCGAGTTCGCACCGCTATTGCTGGTGCTCGACCGTCGCGCGTTGAGATCGGCCATTGCGGCGCTCGCCGCCGGGCTGGCTGCGACTTGGGGTCCGTTCATCGCAGCGGCCCCAGCAACCTTGCAAGCCTTAAAACCGAATGTCTTACTGGCGCCAGGATCTGGGCTTTACGCATTAGGTCTCCGAGGCCAGATTGTGCCGTCCTGGGATCGCAGTGTCGCTTTCGTTGCGGCCACTGCCGCGGCACTTGTCGCACAACTTCGCGGCCGCTGGGCCGGCATTCTGATCATCGCAGTCGCGGTACGTATTCTTCTTGATCCACAGAACAACGCGTACTACGTAGGCAGCATCGCCTTAGCCGCTGTCGTCTATGACCTGTTCGGAACGCAGTGGCGCGCACCGTGGCTGACGTTGATCTCAACGATCATCTTCTGGCAACCTTTCACGGCTGACTGGAACCATCGACTGACCACGACTACTGGCTACGCACATTGGTGGTTTTCTCACCTGCAAGTCGTCGGCTGGATTCACCTGATCTGGTGCGTCGGAATAGTTGGTCTTGTCCTCTTCGGACCGAAGTCCCAGACCGCGTGATTGCTTTGCTGGCAACGATTTCAGCAGCTCTCTACGGCTTCTCCGACTTCGTAGCAGCAGTTGCAATTCGACGAAGTTACAACCAGTTGGTCGCCTTCTACGTTTCGTTCTTCGGCGGCCTGACTGGCCTCACCCTCGGGCTGCTGTTTTCACCTCTTCCGTCCCAGCACGTCGTAGGCTGGGGTGTCTTCAGCGGGACTTGCTCCGCCATTCTGAGTCTGGCGCTGTTTCGCGGTTTCGAACGCGGTCGCATCGGTGTTGTAGCGCCGATCTGCGCTGTCGTCGGTTCCGCGCTTCCAGTCGTCTTCGGGGTCCTACTCGGCGAGCGCCCTAGCGCGTTGGCATGGGTGGGAGTTGCACTTGGTATTCCGGCGACCGCGATGGTGTCTGCCATCGATGGCAGTCGACACGACGGACCTTCTGGAGCTGCCGATGGATTGGTGGCAGGGGTCGCACTCGGCGGTTTGTATCTGGGATTGCAACGCGCGGGCACCGGTTACGGAAGCTGGCCCGTTGCATTGGAGCTGCTGGTCGCCGCCACGATCCTTGCCCCCGTGGCCTGGCGGCGGCGCGACCGGACCGGCAGTCAGTTCAGACGCGCACTCCTTGAATCCGCACTGTCCGGCGCCCTTGCGGCCTTCGCCGGAGCGCTGTTCCTGTTTGCCGCACACCGTGATGGGCTGGCGCTGGCGGCGGTCATCGTGTCGCTCTTCCCTGCCTTCACGGTGCTACCCGCCTGGCTCTTCCTGCACGAACACCTACGCCGAATCCAGGTGGCTGGCTTAGCGCTGGCACTCGCTGCCGTCGCTCTGATAGCTAGTTGAGCGAGGAAACCGGCCGCTTCATGATCACTCTGAGTACTAGGACGTAAGCCCCTAGTAGCCGAATCGGGCGATCGGTGTAATCATTGGTGAAACACCACGGTCACCCGACTCCCCCCAGCCGGTGACTATCGGATCGGCCTAACCCCCTCCAGGGCCGGGCCGATTCGCATGTCTGGGACTTCCCGATCAAATGCGGTCACAATGTCGTCATGGAAATGACGCTTGCGATCGACTGCGGCGGGTCCGGAATTAAGGCTTCGGTACTCGATGCCGCTGGCACCCAGCATGCCGCCCGGATCCGGATCCCTACCCCTTACCCAATGTCACCAGATCTGTTCTTGCACACGATCGGCCAACTAGCGGCCTGGCTCCCGCCCGCGAACCGCGTGACCGTAGGTATCCCAGGCATGATCAGACATGGTGTTGTCGTCTGGACAAATCACTACACGACAACTGCCGGACCCCACACTGCAGTGGATCCGATCCTTCGCGCCGAGTGGTTCGGATTTGATGCCCAGCAAGCGATTTCCGAGCAGTTAGAGCTACCAGCACTGGTGCTCAACGACGCCGAAGTTCACGGCGCGGGATCGATCACGGGCGTCGGATTCGAGCTCGCCGTCACGCTTGGCACCGGATTCGGCTGCGCATTCTTTGACGGCGGACGGTTGGCTCCGCATTTGGAGTTTGCCCATGCCACCCTGCGGAAGGGTCGCTCCTTCGATCACTACGTCGGCGATCGGGAACGTCGCCGAATTGGAACTGACCGTTGGTCTAGACGCGTGGTCAAAGTGGTAGCCGAACTTCGTCCAGTCTTCCACTGGGACCGCCTGACCATCGGTGGTGGAAACGCCAAGAAGATCCGACCAGTGGACGTTGCTAATCTTGGTGCCGAGGTTGTGATCGTGCCGAATGACGCTGGGATCGCCGGCGGGGTCAGGGCTTGGTCTTTAGCCCGCTAGTCGCCAAAAACCCTTATTCCACAAGATCTTTTGCCGTTTTCGTGTATTTACCCGAGGGATTGTATGGTCACGCAAAGTAGTTGTCTGCACCCCTCTAGTAATAGCCAAATAACCGGAGGACTCTTTTTGACATAGGCCGAGGGGTCGGCCGCCAAGGGGGCACTTCAACCGCGCGTCTTCTTTAATTTTCGGCTCCTTCCCGGAATCCCCACCTCGCCCAAAGGCCACCAATTTCGCCTGAAGTTGGTCAGTGCCCAGTTCTGGGCCACGGATGGAGGACGTCATGAGAAGAGTGGTACTAGCGATCATGGCAGCGGGTTCGGTTTTTGCAATGACTGCAGCTGGGGCGAGTGGCCTAGGCACTATGACCGGCGGTGCAACGGTTGATGTGAGTACCAGCGCAGCTATCTCAGTAACGACGAGCGCCTGCACTGATCCATTTACCGTTGCTTATGTCAGTTCCGACGGTTACCAAACAATCACAGGCGTAACCGTCCAAGATACGGCCGGGACCCCGTCGGCTTCTTGCATCGGGACGCACACCGTGAACGCGGTGCTGTCCGATGGAGCTGGATACACCAGGTCGAAGGTGTCGGGCGTGACACTTGCAACGACCGGCCCGTTCACTACGACAATCACTCTTGCAAGTGCATACAACGTGATTACCAATCCGCTGACGAGCACGACGATCACAGTTACTCCGTAGCCTGCCTTTCGTAGGAGTCGTCAGATGCACGAAGGGCACTCCAGCGTGACGCCGAGTCTCGCACTAGGGCGGCTCGGCGCCACGGTTCGCTCACTCGCGCCACTCGTGCTAATAGCTGCGCTCATTGGCTGCTGGTGGATGCTGGCTGCACCGGCGAGTATCGGCGGGCCTGCCACCTTCGCACTCGTGGAAGGCCACAGCATGCAGCCCCTACTCCGCACCGGCGACCTCGCGGTGGCCCATAGAGAACACAGCTATGCGGTAGGGGACCTGGTTATCGTGCGTGTGGCTTCGAATTTTGGAGTGAGCGGACTAGTTATACATCGACTCGTCTCCGGCAATGCGGCCACGGGCTGGAAAACCAAGGGAGATAACAACTCTTGGGTTGACCCATGGACAGTCAAGAACAATCAAATTGCCGGCAAGTACTTTGGTGGCGTCCCTAGATTCGGGGCCTATCTCGGCTGGGTCAACCAACATTCGTTGCAGTTCGCTGCGATCTGCGCCGGGCTTGCGCTGCTTTCGTATGTTCCATGGCGGCGGCGCAAACTGGCACCAGAACTCGCCGTCGCGCTTGCACATGCAAAGCGGGAGTCGCGACGCGATGGCCGCTCTAATGGCGAATACGGAGTCCTAATTCTGAGCGCGCTTGCGACCATGGTCTGCCTTGCGCTCGTCGGCTTGCTGGGCGTCAGCCACAATCTCGTGAGTTTTCGTGGAGTGGTGGCAGCAATATCGCTGGCCTGGTCAGGCGGGACTTGCGTGTACTTGATCTACCGCCTTTACGACGGTCACGGAGTCGTTGAGCCGAGCAAGTCTATGTATGCGCTTTCGGGCCGGTTACGCCTCGTCGAAGACTTTCCCGACCTTGGTGAATTGCAACCGGTTGGCTCGGCGGTGGCGCTGCGAGGAATTGCAGAGAAGTACCGACTGCCCGTGCTTCACCGGATCGATGCTGCAAACGGTGACCACGAGTTTCTCCTAATCACGGCACAACACGGAACCTACGTATGGGGACCCAGGCTTGGGGAGTCAGCCGATCTTGCTGCCCGTCACGTACGAAAGCGCCACTTCCACATCGGCGGCGGTCCACGACTGATCTCCCGGTGAGGCCAGGTTCGACTTGCCGGCGTCGTTGAGGAACTTGCTGAGAAAGCCCGGAATCGGGGCACCCGACAGATTCGGATTCCCCTGGATCAACCACTTCTCGTGTCCGTCGACGCCAAGCACGAACAGCACGTCTTGGTGCGTAACGTCATATGTCAGTACTTTGCCGGTCATCCAGTCGATCGGTTTGACACCCGGATCCTCGGTCACTTTCTCGTACGAGATCCCCATGGCGGCCCAGAGTTTGGTGATGTTAGCAACTGAGCCAGTCCAGAAGGCCCAGTTCGGTTCCGCGCCGAGACGAGCCTGATATGCCTTGAGGCGGGCTGCGGTGTCGCGGGCCGGATCAACGGTGATCTCAAGCAACGTGATCGCGTTAGTAGCGCCAGCGGCCTTGACCTTTCCCGCGATCTGCAGGTAATTGGCAGTCGTCAACGGACAGATCTCTTGGCATAGCGTCAGGAAATCGGTGAGCACCACTGTCTGGCCCTTAAGGGAATCCAGAGTGACGGACTGACCGTCCTGATTGGTGAACCTCAGCGCAGTAACCGCGGGATCGATCGTCTTATCGAAAACCGTCCCCGCCGTCGGCGTTGGCGCACCCGAGGGCGTGGCATTGATGCCTGGGTTCTCTCCGGTACCGCAGGCGCTCAAGACGGCAACACAGACAAGAACAAAACCGGCCGAAGCTACCCGAATCAAGCGCATACGGTCAGGTTAGCCTAAGACCGATCAGAAGCCCGGGGCGGTCGGCCGCTCTTCGCCTAGTTCAAACGCGATCGACTCGGTAATGCGATCGACAATGTTTGCCCACGCGGCAGCGCCCTTCTCGGACGTCGCCGGGGTCGCCTTCCATAGGGATCCGCTGTCGGTGACGAAGTCGGCCGGCGGTGGAACGACGTCGTACGACGGATGGCGCTTGGCCGCGTCGTCGACCGCGCGATCCATCAAGACCAAATCAGGGCGCAGGTGCAGCATGATCGACGTCTCCATGACCGCGGCGTGCTCGACGTCCCAGCCTGGGAACTCGTCGCCGAACATCATCTCGACCACCTCGTCAGAGATGCCCGAGAAGGTCGCCTCGCAAACCATGATGCGCAGATCCTTAGCGCCAGATCGCTCACGCGCCACGTAAGCCGCTTCGTAGATGAAGTTGGAGTTCTCGTAGTGCCAATTCATCAGCACGATCTTGCGAAAACCCGACTTGGCGAACGCGAAGATTACATCTTCAAGGTGCTTCATGAATGCCGTCGCACTAAGGCTGATCGTGCCTGGAAAGCCCTCACCACCACCAGCCAGCGGTCGGCTGCGGTTGCCATATGTAATCGGTGGGGCAACCAGAAAGTCCAGCTTCTTCGCGACCTCGAAGGCCATGACCTCAGGGATCACATAGTCAGTGCTCAAGGGCAGGTGCGGACCATGTTGTTCCGTAGCGCCGATCGGGATGCCGATGATGGCACCCCGACCGGCAGCTTCGCGGACCTCCGGCCAAGTTAGGTCGGAGTATCTGCTGCTTCGACTCACAGCGAGGCGGACGTGGCCGCCGCCTGCTCAGACTCGAGTGCAGTCTTCGGGAATCCGAGGATCGCCTTACCGTTCGGCAACCTCCAGGTCAGACCAACCAGGATCGTGTACAGCACTGCGGCGATAATCCACGCTTCAACTGGGACGATGCCCCAGCCGTCCAGCGGGTAGCCAGACTGACCCGGGAACACACCACTGCCATAGGCACCAAAACAGACCGCCACCAACAACGAGACGATGCCCGGCCAGTTGCCTTTGGCGACCTGATCCCATGCAGGAACCTTGGACATATTCCGGTCGTAACCCTTGAAGATCTTGGGCAGCAGCAACTGATCCATATACATAATCACGGTTGCTGTCGGGATCGACACGGCCAACCAAGTTGTGACGCGGAAGAAGTTGGCACTGTTCTGCGGCACCCACCAAGCCATGAATCCGCCACCGATCGCGATCACGATGCAGGTGTAGAAGCGGCGCCACTTTGCCCAACCGCCGAACAGGTTCTGTCCGGCGTTCAGCGACTCGTAGTAGTTGGCGTCGTTTACGGCAACCTGAGTCGCCGTAGCGAGAAGGAACGCAAGGAACGAGAATCCGAACAGCGAGAACGTGACTGCTTCACTAAAGCCCTTGCCGAAGTCTGGGCTTTGAACCCGCGCCGCGAGGATCCAGCCAGCAAGCGGAAACAGGATCTGACCAACGAGCAACCCAAAGAACAACGGTGGAACTGTCGCCTTCATCTGCGGTTTGGCGTACCGGAATAGGTCGGGCTCGTTTCCGTAAGTAGCGAACCCTAGGGCCGCAATGATGCCCAACGTAAGCGGGCTTACGGGAGTTCCCGGCATCGACGAGTGCAGCACGGCGCTGTCAGTAGTTGCGAATGCCTTGATGACCATCCAAAGCACCCACACAACCGTCACGGGCGCTGCAATCCAACGCGCAAAAGCGGTGATACCGGTGAATCCGAGAACGTTGTTCGTAATACCGAGAACGGCGATTGCCACACCGAGCCAGAGGACCGGCGTCCAGTTGAACAACGAGTTCCACATGATTGCCAACGTGTTTGCCTGGTAGCCAACCCAGCCGAGCGGCGCTACCAGCACGAACACCGACACAATCATGGAGCCGGTAAGGCCGAAGACCGAACGGCCCATGAGCGCGTGGGTCTGGCCCTTCACAGCGCCGAGGTAAGCGGCCGGAATCGAGTAGGCCAAGTAGCACACCGTGCTGACCAGAACGACCGTCAACATTTGGCTGAGCTTGTATCCGAAGGAGTACAACTCCGAACCTAAGGCCATGTACGAGAAACCGGCGTACAGCGTTACCCACAGCGGAACGTGGTGAGACCACGTGCCGCGTCGAACGCTGAGCGGGACGATGCCGTCGTGGCTGGACGAGTAGTCATGCTTGATCTCAAGCTCGAGCTCGCGCTCGCCGCCCGGGACTTCTTCGAGCATGTGGTGGTGGTGCTCCGACATAGTGACCTCAGTTCCGGATGACGTTGTGCTCGGGACCAAATGGGAACTTCGTAATGTTCTCAACGCTGTCTGCACCGACGAGCAGAATGTCGTGCTCGCGATACCCACCGGCACCGGGCTGGCCTTCTGGGATGGTAATCATCGGCTCCATGGAGACGACCATTCCAGGTTCCAACACAGTCTCGATGTCTTCCCGTAATTCCAGTCCTGCCTCGCGACCGTAGTAGTGCGACAGGACGCCGAAACTGTGACCGTAGCCGAATGTGCGGTTCTCCAAAAGGCCGTAGCCCTGGAAGATTTCGTTGAGCTCATTTGCGATGTCGCAGCACCGGGCTCCGGGCTTAATCAGTTCGAGGCCCCGCCGGTGCACCTCCACGTTGATTTCCCAGTAGCGAAGCGAGGCGTCATCTACATGGTCATAGAACAGCGTCCGCTCTAGCGCCGTGTAGTAACCGCTGATCATCGGGAAGCAGTTCAGACTGAGGATGTCGCCCTTTTGCACCTTGCGGCTGGTGACCGGATTGTGCGCTCCGTCGGTGTTGATTCCGGACTGGAACCATACCCACGTGTCCTGCAATTCGGCATTGGGGTAGGCCCGGGCAATCTCGCGAACCATTGCCTGGGTACCGGCAAGGGCCACTTCGTACTCCGGCACGTTCTCGTGGATAGCGGCCGCAACGGCTGCCCCGCCGATATCGCCCGTACGGGCGCCGGCGCGGATGATTTCGATTTCCTCGCCCGACTTAATCATTCGACGGCGCATTGTTCCTGGCGCAACGTCGAGCAATTCGACGCCCGGAAGCGCAGCCTCGAACTTGGCGCGATTGGTCAGATTGACGTGGTCGAATTCGATGCCAACTCGCTTGGCCGACTGGGGAACAACTTCGCGAACGGCGCGGAAGTAGTTGTCACGCTGCCAGTCTGTGTAAACGACGTTGTCACCGAAGGTGCGTCGATACGGTTGGCCGTAGTCGATGTTGGCTGAGACCGAAACCTGCTCGGTCTTGGTAACGACGAGCGCATAGTTACGCCCGAAGTAGCAGTAGAGGAAATCCCCGAAATAGGCGATGTTGTGGTAGCTGGTCAGCACCACGGCATCCAGATCGAGTTCGGCCATCAGGCCGCGTAGCAACGCGAGTCGTCGCTCCATCTCAGTCGCAGAGAAGGTAGGGACTGCTCGCTCGCCGTTAGGGAGCCGAAGCAGTTGAGGTCGATCCAGTTGCGCAGTCACGGTGGGGCCTCCACGCCTTTGCACGACCCTGAGATGGGGTCGATTTAGCCGTGAGTGTGGCCCTACCTTGGTCCGCTAGTAAGTGGATGTACTGACAGTACTTGACAGTAGAACTAGAGATATCTCTAGTCTGACCCTCTCCCGACGCGATCTTCCCGGAGGTCCCGGGCGCGTAACGCGAGCCAGAAATCGACGCGATCATCCATCCGGGCGAGGTCTCGTCCGGTCAGTTCCTCTACCCGAGCCAATCTCAATCGCAGGGTATTGACATGTACGTGCAAGTCTTCTGCCGTCACCTTGTATTGGCCGGTGGTGGAAAGGAACTTGTCGAGCGTGGGGACTAGATCGGAATTCCGGCGGGCATCATGTTCAACCAATGGGCGCAGCAATGCCTGCTCAAACCGGAGAAGTTCATGATCTGGCTGCGTGGCGAGCAACACTGCGTGTGAGGCCAATTCATCGTGCGTGGCGTACCCGACGTCGCGTCGGCGAGCGGCAAATCGGGCGGCATGCCGGGCTTCGATGAGGCTTTCACGAACCGACGGAGCGCCTGCGGCCACTGAACCGAACCCGACTAGGTGCGCATCACCTAGCGCGCCATACAAGTCGGCTGCAAGTTGCGCGACGTCAGCATCGGGCGACACGGGCAATAGCGCCAGTACTTGGCCGGTTTTGATTCCAGCCACGTTCACACCTTCGCGCTGATCAAGCCAGCGCTCTACCAGGCGCAGTGCACGTTCCTGATCTGGACCTTCGACGCAGGCCACGACCATCGTCTCCGTTGGCGATAGTCCCAGGGACCGCATGCGGGCGACAGTCGCCGCATGTTCGCGAACGCCTTCGTCAACCAGGTCAAACAATTCCGTGGCATATCGGCGCGCATTTTCGCGGATCGACCTGAGCCGCTGAAGTTCGATCGCCAAGAACGCGAGCACTTGATCAACCGCCGCGCTCTGGTCAATTGATGGCAATTCGCCTTGCGTCTGGACGACTAGAGTCGCAGCAGCCGGTCCGGCCGGAATCTGGTACACAAGGAATCCAGCATCAGCAACCGCGCCCTCGGCCCCACTCGCGATTGCGGCTAGCACCTCCGGCGGAATCGGGCGGGGCCCGATTCGGGTGACAACGCGTCTATCAACGATTACCGCCGCACTGCCCGGCATGACGCGCGTCAACACCCGAAGGAGCGCATCGAGACCTTGGCCACCCTGCAACCCCCGAACGAGTTCCGCGTTGCGGCTGGCACTCTCGCGCAAGGGCCGCTCGCGACTTGCCATAGACGCCTCGACGAACGCTTCCGTCACAACAATGAACGGCACATTCTCCGGCACCTCGAACAGGGTGATGCCGTGCCGCTGAGCCGCCTCGACTACTTCTGGCGGGATGGTAGGAAGTTGCTCGTACGGACTGAAACCAAGGGCCGCTGCGCCGGAACGCGCCAGTCCGCCGACAAAACGCTCAACCGATTCCGGGCCCGCGTACCAAACCCCCGCGCTGAGCACGACCTCGCCACCGCGGAGGTACGGGGCCGGGTCCGGTAGTTCGCTGGCGTGGACCCAGCGGATGGTTTGCGACAGGTCGCCTTCGACCAACAACTTCAGCCGAAGGTCGAGGCGGGCGAGCAGGTCGCTGACGAGCATCGGCACAGGCTTCCTCCTACCCCCGGCTGGCTCAAGCCCCAAGCGGATGCGGCCGAATATAGCGATACGCATACTTAGGGTCAGGTTTCAGAGACCGAGGGGAGGCCGAAACGTGGGCTACCGGCACACGGCAATCGTCGCCAGTGCCGCCTTTGGCCTGCTCGCGATCGGCCTGGCCGCACCAGCAGGGGCCACGGCGACCTCCGCCGGCGGCACAAATACCCGCTCACACATGGTTCCGCTTGCGTCCAGACCGGCTTCCACCGCTGTAGCAGCCAAGACGAGCGACCCGAACCACCTAACCGTGACCCTGCAATTGGCGGACTCGAATCCGGCGGCTGTCGCGGCGTTGACGACGACCCGAGGCCTTACTGGTTCGCAACGCCGAACTCGGCTTGACGCCGTCGGCCCGTCTGCCGCGTCACGCGCTCAGGTAGTCGCAGCCGCACGCGCCATGGGCCTGACTGTCACCGACCAAAACCAATTTGCGGTCACGGTGTCAGGTCAGACAGCCAGAGTTAATACCTTGTTCGGCACGTCGCCCGCCATGCCACCCGGTGGCCAACGCCGAATGTCGACAGCAGGTGGAGCAGTTGTTCCAGCAACACTGCGTGGACTTGTGAAGTTTGCCATCAGCAGCGCTCAGACCGTGCCGCTTCAACGACCGATGCTGACTGCTTCCGCTGGAACACAGCAACCAGCGATGCTGTCTCCGTTGCCAGGCGAGGTAAACGGGGCCATCGCCCGAACGCTGTACGGGGCCCCCGCGAGTACCGGGGTCATCGGCCCCCGGCAGTTGACCATTGCAACCCTGCAGTTCTCAGGTTGGGATCCCAGCGCCCTCTCTACATTCGTGGCCACACAGGTCCCCGGGCTGAGTGACCCAGTCATCTCGGGTCAGTACACGGGCATCGGCATCGCCGGAGCGAACCCATCGTTACCTGACGCCACGGGCGGTGATATCGAAGTAGCCCTCGATCAGGAATCCCTAATCGCAACCGCCCCGAACGCCGCTCAGCGCGCCTATGTCGCGCCAAACGATGGCTTACTGTCGACCTACCTCACCGCTCTAAATACGGTAGCTAGTGACGCCGGAACCGTTTCACCCCCGATTACCGCCCTGTCGATTTCGTGGGGCCAATGTGAAACGAACTACTCGGCAAACGAACTCACGGCAATTGATTCAGCCTTTGCGAGTCTGACCGCCGCCGGAGTAACTGTCTTCGCTGCGTCCGGCGACTCCGGGGCATTTGATTGCGGAGGTTCCCTCGGTGTCGACTACCCGGCTTCGAGCCCATACGTCGTTGGAGTCGGCGGACTGACCACTGACCCAACGAACCCAACGGCTCCAATCGAAAGTGTTTGGTGGCACAACAGTTCGGGCGGCGGTGGCGGCGTATCCGTCATGGAGGCGCAGCCGGCTTGGCAGACAAGCACAGCGCCATCAGCACACCGACTCGTGCCAGACATCTCTTTGACTGCGGATCCCAACCAAGGGTTCTTCACGATCTATACCACCGACACCGCGCAATGCGCGTTACCCAGTGGGTGCCTCGTTGGCGTTGGCGGTACGTCGTTGGCATCACCGTTGGCCGCAGCGACTCTTGCGGACTTGCAGATGTCGCTAGGTGCTGCGACCAGTGGGCAGCTAGGCGTCATCCAGCCCTACCTCTACGACGCCCAAAGCACCGACCTTCGACTCGACGTCGCCAGTGGATCACGTAGTTTCCGTGACATCCTCAGCGGCACGAATGGCTCATACTCAGCGGGCATTGGCTACGACAAAGCAAGCGGGCTCGGTGCTCCAAACTGGACGAACTTGGCGAACTGGCTCTACCTCGGAATCGATGTCGTGGCACCGAAGTATGCGACTACCCGCGAAGTGCCGATCACTGCTACCGCAATTAGGTCGGTGTCAGTCTCGGGTGCCTACTCTGTCGGATTTAGCGCGGGTGGCGGAAGCGCCCCCGCAGCTTGTCCGGCGCCAACAAGCGTTAGCGCACCCATCACCGCGACTGCGGGCCAAGACGGTTTGCAGCCAATCTGGGTGCGCTACCGCGAAAGAAACGGCTCCTGTCTCGGTGGCTATGCGATGACTTTCGTTGACACCGCCAAGCCAAACGCTCACTCAACCGCAGCCGTAACGGCCCCAACCAGTAACACTGTGAACTTTCGTTGGAGCGCAAGCGATGGGGCAGGCTCAGGAGTTGCGTCATACAACGTCTCCATCACCCGATTGGGAGCTGGCCTGGTAAAGACGCTGACGTCCACAACGGCGACTTCTGCCGCTATGAACTTGGTTCGAGGCTCTACCTACATTTCAGCCGTTACGGCGATTGACCGAGCCGGCAATCGCTCAACAACTTCCACAGCCAGAGTCAGCGTTCCACTTAGCGTCGCCTGGTTCAGATTCAGTGCTGGCTGGGTTACCAGCACCAATCTAGGTTCCGTGGCTCTTGAGAGTGTCAGTTCGGCCACTCGAACTGCAACGGCGTCCCTCACCTTCACCGCGAAGCAATACCGACTATTGATCACCACCTGCAACTCGTGCGGGCGTGCTGCCATTTACCTTGACGGCAAGTACAAGACGACCATCAGCACCTATTCGACGACCACCAAGAATCTCGTGGTTGGGTACGCCGTGAATTTCGCCAAGGCCGGACGCCACACCATTACGGTGAAAGTGCTTCGCACCAAGGTCTACGCCAGCCACGGATACGGCGTAATCCTCGACGGTCTGACCGCGATCAACTGACTGGCACCGCCACGGGATCGGATTCAGTAATCTAGGCGCATGGACACTGCACCGCGCCGTTCTCCGTTGTTGGCACTCGGTGCCGTGCTGATGGCCTTTTCACTAGTCGTTGGACTGGTTTTGGTCGGCTCACTCGTATCGCGGTTCTCACACGTGATCACAAATACCTTTCTGGCCTCTCCCCTGACAGCTCCCGTCGACACTTCGGTCTACCTGACACAAGGCGAGTGGGCCATTTACGTGGCCGACGGCGGAGTCCCCGTGGGCGCAAACGTTCAGGCCGCCTTGGTCACCCGCAGTAATGCAGCGGCGGCAGCCGCTTTGCTGACAGGATTGACCACCTTCGACGTCGCACTTACTGGACCGGACGGCCGCCAAGTGGTGCTGCATGATGCGACGTCTGGCAGCAATCAACAAATAACACGTGGCAGCAACAGTTTTACGGCGCAACTGAAGTTCATGGCCCCTAGCGCCGGTAGCTACCGCGTTGTTATCGCCGGCAACGACGGCACAGCTTTCATCTTTGCGCCAACGTTCGCCGGAATCGTCAGCATGTTCCCGGGCGGACGCATTGCTGGGGTGCTGGGGTGCGGCCTGTTGTTCGTCCTCGGACTACTTCTACTAATCATCGGTGCTGTCCGGGGCCGACGCCCCGCCGTTGCGAGTGCTGCACCTCAAGCCTTGCAGTGGCCAGTCGATCCGATCGCACCTGCAAGTCAGGGTCCGATCCAACTTCCGCCAGCGGGCTGGTATCCGGACCCGACGCGCAGTGCCACCTGGCGCTACTGGGACGGGCAGGTTTGGACCGCGCACACCGGCTGACCAAGTGGCTACGAGTGGCGGCAGTCCTGCTGGTGCTCGGCTTCACTGCAGCGGCGGGAACTCAAGCTTGGCGAGATTCGGCAACGTTCGACGAGCCGGTCTACCTTTCGGCTGGCACTGCCGCACTGCTGCAGCATGACGTCACTCTCAATCCTGAGCATCCCCCTTTGTTCAAGGCGATCGCGGCGCTGCCAGTTCTTTTCACGTACCCAGCTTCACCAGCAGTTGCTAGAACGGCCGACGAATGGACGTACTCCGCTTCTTTCTTGCGGGCTCAGGTGGCTGCCGGAACCTGGCACCGGATGGTCTTCGCAGGTCGACTCGTGCCGATTGGCGAGGCTTTGTTGTGTGCATGGTTGATCTTCTTGCTCGGACGGCGTTTCGTTGGTGCATCGGCAGGCTTGCTAGCGGCGACGCTGTGGCTGTCGGCACCACTGGTGATCGGACTAGGACACCTTGATGGGGTTGACCTGCCGTTCGCCGTAACAACCTTGGCCACCGCGCTATCACTCGTGCACTGGCTCGGCAATCGCACCAGGCGACACTTGATCGTTGTCGGCTTGGCAGTCGGTACCGCGGTTGCCAGCCAACTAACTGGTCTGCTGCTCGTCGCGTTCGTGTCTGTTTGGGTGCTTCGCTACGAACGCACCTGGCGACGCGGAATTGGTAGCGCCACACTCGTCATCGTGCTCGCTTGGCTGACGCTTTGGTGCAGTTACCTAGTGCTAAATCCAGCCCAGTCGCTTCATGCGGAATGGGCGCTACCCACACCTTTCGTAACGGGTATTCGATTCCTTTCGACGAACGATTCGCTGTCCGGCGTCGGCTACTTGTTGGGTCACTTCTGGACCGGTGGACGTTGGTGGTACTGGCCTGTCAGCTTGTTGATCAAGACTGCCATACCAACATTCATCGCCATCGTCGCGGGTGCAGTTCTATGGCGACGGGTTCCAAAAGATCGGCGTGCGGGGGCGCTAGGAGTGGTGCTGCTGCCGATCGTCGTGCTCACCCTGCCACTTTTGGCAGATCCAAGGGATATCGGAGTCCGGTACTTACTGCCGCAATTCGCTCTGCTCACGGTCGCGGCTGCGCCGGTGGTGCTGGTGTGCCGAGCCAGGCTTGGTCGCGCCTTCCTCGCCACTGGAGTAGCCGGAGCATTAGGTGCTGGAGCGCTTAGCATCCCGCACTCACTGTCGTACAGCAGCGCGCCGTTTAGCCC
>Ga0194061_1001257_pt1 | contig 15052 bp, 14 predicted proteins | sample SepL2221m_MetaG_FD_163423 | JGI IMG/M metagenome (GOLD analysis project Ga0194061, IMG submission 163423) | Anoxic zone freshwater microbial communities from boreal shield lake in IISD Experimental Lakes Area, Ontario, Canada - Sep2016-L224-21m | ecosystem: Environmental > Aquatic > Freshwater >...
TCTTTAGGGGGCGAAAATATTTATGGATTGGGCCTAGGAGCTTGAATGGACTCGGTCTAGCACTAAACCCGTGATAACACATTACGGCACACTTTTCGGGGCGGGATTTAGCTTGTTATGCAATTCGCGTAAATACTTGAACGAGTAAATCCCCGTATCGTGGCCGTCGGAGAAACGGAGTTTCAGGGCGTAGTTGCCTACCAGTTCCGCGGCTTCCGCGGTGATCGGGCCGGTGACGACGGTTTTGAGGATGGGCATGAGTTGGCGGCCCAGGATGTCGCGTTCGCCCTGACAGCCGGCGCAGGGACAGTTTTTTCGCAGGTCCAGAATGGTGAACGTCGAGTTCACCCCGTCGGACCAACTGATGTCCAGACATTCGGTCTTGCGCAGATGCAGATTGACGGGTTGCGGGGTATCCATGCGTAGGCTCCAACGGGCTTAGGCCCCGATCTGACAATAGGTTTTTGGGGTTTCCCAGACTTTCACATAACGCAGTTGCACCGGGGCGGGAAACACCCCGCGCAGGCGTTCGTAGATCACCTGGGCAATGTGCTCGACGGTGGGATTAAGCCGGGCAAATTCGGCGGTGTCCAGATTCAGATGCTTGTGATCCAACGCACTGAGCACATGCGTCTGCACCAGCGTTTGCAGCGTGCCCACCGGCAGCAGGAGCCCCTGCGCGTCGGGCGTGCCGTGGATGGCCACTTCCAGCGTGTAATTGTGCCCGTGGCCGTTGGGATTGTTGCACTTGCCAAAAATCCGCTGGTTTTCTTCCGCAGTCAGGGCGGGATTGTGCAGCCGATGGGCGGCGGCGAATTCAAACGTCTCGGTCAGAGTCACCATGGTAGGCTCCGATTGCTGCCACGAGAGGGCAAGATAAGGACTTAACGCCAATTTCAGCGCCACGAGCTTGAGTTCCGGGAGGTACGCCTGCAGCGGCGCGGGCAGGCTCAGGAGCAGCGCCTCCGCCGGCCCGCCGGGATGAGCGCGAAAGTGGGCATCTATGATGGGCAGCGCCACGCGGCGTGCGGCATCATCCAATTCGCGGATATTCACCAGCATGCCGGTCTGGGGCTGGATCGGGCCGGTGACCTGCAGCGTCAGGGCCACAAACGCCCCCAGCCCTTCCAGCGGTGGATGCGCGGCATAGGCATTGGTCGCGCCCGTGGCCATTACCAACGGCAAGCCGAAGCGGATTTCGCGACTCAGAAATATGGGGGCGGAGTTCATATCGGTATTGTATCCGGAAGTCTAGGCCCGGTCTTCCGGCCACGGGGTGCCCAGCTTGGCCGGCCCGCCGCGTTTGGACTTTAGCAGTGCCAGCGCCAGCAGCGTGACCAGATAGGGCAGCATTTTGAAGGCCTGATAGGGAATCTGCCGGGCCAGGGGCATACCCTGGAAATATTGTTGCAGGGCGTCGAGCGCACCAAAAAGCAAGGCCCCAGCGATCAGTCCCGGCAATGTCCAGCGCCCAAAAATGACCAACGCCAGCACCAGAAACCCCTGCCCGCCGGTCATATCGGGGGAAAAGCTAAACGTCCGCATGGTGGCCAGATAGGCCCCGGCCGCGCCCGCGCAGGCCCCGGCAAAGAGCAGTGCCCCGGTCCGCCACAGCCGCACATTCACCCCCGCCGCCGCACATGCGTCGGGACTATCCCCCAAGGCCCGCAGAATCAGGCCCGCACGGGTATAGCGTAGTTTGAACCACACACCCAGCAAGAGCAGTCCGAGCAGATACGTCAGGGTGTAATGCTGAAACAGCACCGGGCCGATCCAGGGCAGTTCACTGAGGCCAGGGATGGCGAGGCGGGTAAAGGGCGACAAACTGGCCGTGGTGGCGAGGTGATTTTGGACGGCCATCCACGCCGTGGCGGTCAGGCCCATGGCCAGCAAGTTCAGGGCCGTGCCGGTAACAATCTGATCCGCACGCCACCACACGCATACCAGTGCAAACAGACCTGCCAGCAGCACACCTGCCAGCACTGCCGCGCCCAGCGCCAGCGCTCCCGAGCCGGTCAGGGCCAGGGTGATGTAGCCTGCCGCGCAGCCGGTCAGCATCAGGCCTTCGATGCCGATATTGATGGTGCCAGTGCGTTCGGCAACCAATTCACCTGTGCCCGCCAGCAGCAGCGGCACGGCGGCGGTGAGAGTTTGCTGGGTGATGAAAGCGCTGGCGTCCATGATTACTCCCGAGCCTGTAATTGCCGGCGCAGCAGCCAGGCGGAACCGACCAGCATGGCCATAATAATGACGCCTTTGACGATATCGGTCAGATCGTGGGGGATGCGCAAGGCGGGGTCTTTTTCCAGACTGGCCACCCCCTGATCCAATACGCCGAAGAATAACGCGGCCAGCAGGATACCCAGCGGATGCAGCCGACCCAGCAGGGCCACGGCAATACCGGCATAACCATAATTGGTCGGCGCCTCGGAGAGGAAAAACGAGACTCCTGCCACCTGAATCCCCCCGGCCAGACCGGCAAATCCGCCACTGAGCAGCAGCACTGTTACCTGACGGCGGGCCACAGGCATACCTGCCACGGCTGCGGCGTTGGGATTAAGCCCGCAGGCTTTAAGTTCAAAACCCAAGGTGGTACGTGACTGGATCAACCATGCGACCAGCGCGATGATGACCACTACGACCACGCCAATATGCAGGCTGGTATTGGTCATCAGCAAGGGCAGGCGTTGAAAGGTGGGCAACACCGCACTATGCGGCGCGGTAGTCAGGGGCGATCGCAGCGGCCCCTGGAGCAGCAGCCCCAACAGATGCAGAGCAATGAAGTTCAGCAGAATCGTCGAGAGGACCACGGGCACCTGGCGCCAACGATCGAGGCCAGCGGCAAGCATGGCCCACAGGCCACCGCAGAGGATGGCGAACCCAAGTCCCAACGGCAGCGCGATCCAGCCGGGGGCGGTTGGCATACCCAGCGTGAGTAGAGCCACGAAACCGATGGACCCGAGTATCGCCTGACCTTCTACTCCGATGTTGAGCACGCCGCAGCGGAATGCCACCCCGGCAGCCAGACCCGATAGTAGCAAGGGACAGAACTTCACCAGCGCCGCCGCCAGCGCCCGGGGCGAACCAAACGCCCCTTCGCACCAACTGGTGACAATGGCCACCGGCGGATAACCCAGGAGCGCCAAACCCGCCAAGACCACCAGCAGGCAGAGCGTGATCACGATCAAGGGTAAAATGAGCGTCTGGAGATATTTACCCACGGCTGACCTCCGCAGGGGTCGTGCCCAGCATCAGTTCCCCCAGTTGGGTCGGGCTGCACGCGGGCCAGGTGGTGGGCAGGAGTTGGCCGTTATACATGACGGCGATGCGGTCGGCGTGGGCTTGCAACTCATCCAGATCGGAGTGAATCAGCACAATGGCGGCGCCGCGGGCGCGGGCTGCGGACAACTGGGCGAAAATAAAACTGCTGGCCGCAATATCCAAACCCCGCGTGGGGTTGCAGGCGATGATCACGGCGGGGTCGCCCGCGAGTTCGCGCGCGAGGATGGTCTTTTGCTGGTTACCGCCGGACAAACTGCCTGCGCAAAGGTTGCTGCCGGCGGCGCGGATGTCGAAGGTCTGCATGAGCTGCCGGGCCTGCGTTTCCCAAGCGCTAAAATTCAGCCAGCCCCAGCGGTTGGCCAGCGGTGGGTGCGAATACGCACGCAGGGACAAATTGTCGCGCACGCTCAGGGGCATAATCAAACCATCGCGTTGCCGATCTTCAGGGATGAAGGCAATTTGCCGGCGGCGCTGGGCCGGGCTGAGCGTCCGGGCCTCAGTCCCGGCCAGTTGCAGCGTGCCGTGGGTGTAGGGTTGCATGCCGATAATCACATCGGCCAGTTCGCGTTGGCCGTTGCCATCCACCCCGGCAATGCCGACGATTTCTCCCGCATGCACGGTCAAGGACACCTTCCGCAGCGTGGTGTGTGTCCCGCTGGTGGTGGTGCTGAGATCGGACAGCACGAGTCGTGGCGGTCCTACGCTGATGATTGATCGCGGGGCGGGGGTCAGGGCATAACCTACCATGTGCTGGGTGATGGCCGCATCATCCAAGTCCGCCACAGCGCCACTGTGGATATGTTCCCCCCGGCGGAGAATGGTGATGCTCTGGCAAAGCTGGCGGACTTCGTGCAGTTTATGGCTGATAAATAGCAGCGTGGTTCCCTGTGCGGCGATCTGCCGCAGCGTGACAAATAAGGCGTCGGCCTCCTGAGGCGTCAATACCGCCGTGGGTTCGTCGAGAATCAAAATACGGCCACCCGCCAGCAGGGCTTTGACGATCTCGACCCGTTGTTGCTGGCCGATCGTGAGGGTTTCCACCCGGGCGTGGGGATTGAGTTGCCACTGTTGCAGATACGGCAGCACCCGCTGGTGCAAAGCCTCCGTGCGCCACCAGCCCCACTGGTGCTGGCAACTGAGTGCCAGATTTTCCAGTACGGTCAGTGGTCCCACTAGTTTGAAGTGTTGATGCACCATGCCAATGCCCGCCGCGAGCGCATCGGCGGGGCTGCGCAAGTGCAGCGTGCGGCCGTCCAGTTGCATGCTGCCCGTATCCGGGGTCAGCAGGCCATACACGATATTCATCAGGGTACTTTTACCCGCACCGTTTTCGCCCAGTATGCCGTGAATTTGGCCCCGGGCCACAGTCAGAGACACCCCGGAGAGTGCCCGCTGGGGACCAAAGTATTTGGTGATGTCGCGCAGCTCAAGCATGTACTGGTTTAGCGTATCACAATGACGCCCTGTTTGATACTTTCCCCGGCGGCTGCGACAAGTTTCACAGTTTCCGCGCTGATCAGTCCGGACTTGACGAGCTTGGGATTGATGATGGTGACGCAAATATCATTGGCCAGATTTTCCTGAATCACCCCGCCTTTGAGCGTGCCATTTTGCAGCGATTTCACCAGCCGCAGGAACGACTCATCCAGCCGGATAATGCCCGAAGCCAGCGTGTAGGCACCGGTCAGGGGGTGGTCATTGATATTGGAGTTGGTGCCAAACACATACGCGGGTTGTTGGGGATTGCGGGCATTGTGTTCTGCGATGGCTTCCAATACGCCCCGGCTGGCGGCATCCACATTTTGCAGCACCACGTCCGCGCCCTGCTGGAGGAACGTTTCGGTCTGGCTCTTGGACAGTTCCGGCCGGTCCCAACTGGTATACGCCGAAAGGACGGTAATGGCGGGATTGACGGATTTGGCCCCGGCTTCATAACCCTTCAGGCAGGCAATCAGCGAGGGAATTTCCTGGCCACCGATAAAGGCCAGCCGATTGCTGCGGGTGGTCTTGGCGGCAATGATGCCCAGTTGGTAGCACGCCTGCGCCAAGTCATAATTCAGGGTGACGACATTGGGGTCATTCACATCGGCGCCGGAAACGGCGAACTTGGTCTTGGGGTGTTCGGCGGCGATGGTGCTGGCCGGGGTGACATACTCGTAGCCATGGCCGATGATCAGGCTGTAACCGCGGGCCGAGAAATCGCGCATTTCATCGCTGGCCTTGTCGCGGTTGACCTTTTCCAGATAGGTGGCTTGGATGCCCAGTTCCTTGGCCACTTTGTCCAGCGCGGTTTTCGCCCCCTGATTCCACCCGCCATCCAGCGCGGAACCCGGCATTAACAGTGCCACTTTTGTGGTGCCCGGGGTGGAGGTTTCGTTATTACACGCCACCAAACCCAGTCCCACCAGCCCGCAGGCCAGCAACGCCAGTACGAATTTACCCATTCCAAAGCCTCCGAAATGTCGCTCAAATACCCTCAGTTTAGGAGCCTTGAACCGTTTTGGCACGTTGGCGAATGTTAATTTTTCCGCCAGCGGCTGATTTCCTGGGATTGGCGGTAAATTGCGAAGGAATTTATCGCCCCAAGCAACCCAATGGCAATCAGGCTGAAGTTCGTGCTTCCTGGTGTGCCCAATCGGTAGTCAAGAATCGGAATCGTGATGCTGGTTAAGCCCAGGCCCAAAGCCACAAACCCCGCCCCGATGACCGTACCGACAATGCCGGTAAGTTCCAGGGATAGACGATAGTTGGTAGTAAGCCACAGGATGCCCTGTAACAGACGTCCCCCATCCATGGGATAGCAGGGGATAAGGTTGAAGACGAGCAGGATCAAGTTGATTTGAAATCCCAAGGCGAGCACGATATTGGCCCAGATAAACACTTCGGGTTTGACTACTCCAACCAAATGCGGGAGGGCGTAGTTAAGTAAAGCCCAGCACGCCGGGGCCAAGATCGCGTTGACCAATGGACCACCCGCCGTGGTGATAATTTGGGGCCAGGGGCGGTGGGGCGCGGCGCAAAAGGCCAAGCCTCCCAAGGGCCACAAAACGATTTGATCGGCCGTGCCTTTGACCGCCCGGCAGGCGAAGCAATGCCCGAACTCATGCAGGAGTACCGTCCCGAACAGCATGCCCGTAGTGATGGCCCAGATCCGTAAATTACTCTGGGAATTATTGGCCGAGATTATCGCGTAGATAACAAACGTCCAATGGAGCAACACCTTGATGCGAAACCAATGGCCCAGCGGTATGCCACCCGACATTAAATTCATGCGTAATCCTTATTGCATGCGCCTGGAGCGCGGTTACATATCATCGTCACGAGGTTCCGCCGGGGCGGGGGGAATCGGTTCCAGCACCACCGTCCCGGCCAGCAGATCGCCGATGCGATAACGACGTTCATTGAACAGTGGATAAATGATCAGCACCAGCGTGGCGACTTCGTAGATTTTCAGCACATTGCGGATCAGAATTTGTGCCAGCGTGGCCCGTTGGCCCAGGAGATTGGTCACCCGAAGGCCCAGCAGACGCTTGCCTAGTGAACCCCCGTTGATGGTCTCGCCCAGTACGCAGTGAATGAAATAGACGATGACAAACCCGGTCAGCGGAAGATAGCTGACGAACACATCGGGACGGTACCACGAGACCTTCCAGTTGGCCAAAAACTCAGCCATCGCTTCGGGCTCCCACAGGCCATTCACCGAGATCACCAGAACAAACGGCAGCCCGATATCAATGGCGGCCGCCAAGGCCCGACGGCCTGCGGCGGCGATCTGGGCGCCGCTGGGAATGACCACGGCGGTGGCCCGCTGCCGGCTCAGGCCAAAGGCGATGGTCAGCAGAATCAGGGGCAGAATCATGGCCACGATGGTGGGGGTGCTTTCCAAAGCGTTGTTATTGGTGGTGGTGGTTACCGGCTTGGCCTCACCGATGGGCTGGTTATTGGGATCGAATTGTCGGGTGTAGAGCTGACCATCTGCGTCGCTGTACACGGCCGCCAGCAGGTTGCCCAGCGGCGCTACCGCCACCTGCGTGGCCGGGTTGATGTTTTTCGATTTCTTGCCCAGGCTCAGTGCCGGCAGGATGCGGGTGATGACGCCTTGGTTATCCAGTGCGATCCCGTAGAGTTCGACTTCTGATTTATCGGCTTTGGCCTGGGGCCACAGAATGAGCACCTGCGCCCCGGCCACCACCGCATGGATCCGGGCGATGGGCATAGTGGCGGTGTAGGTGTTCAGGGTGATCTGATAACCGCGTGCGGCTTCGGCGGTGGCATAGTGGAACATCATGGCCTTGCCGGGATCGGTCCAGGCGAGTAGCACCCGATCACCCAGCCACGCCATGGTGGCTTCGGCGTTGCGGGGGATAGCGCTGGTTTCATTGGCCACCTGACCCAGGATTTCCCAGCGGTTGGTTTGCAGACTCAGCAGGTACCAGCCGGTGCCGGGCTGCGTGGTGGCGGTGGTGGGCACGGTGGTCGTGGTGGCGGTGGTAGGGTTATTGGTGACGGGTTCGGCGGGGACGGTAGCCGTCGCCGGGGCATAACGACCTGCGGCCAGCACGTAAATGGTATTAGGGCCGGTCATGGCGGCCTTGGGGGTCAGTCCTTCGGGGATGCGGGGCAGGCTGGTGGATGCGGTGGCACCGAAGTTACGGGCCAGCCCCTCGGAAAACAGCACGGCCAGTCGGCTGTATTTATTGCCACTGCGGTATTGTGAATTTACCGCTAGCGCCGCCGGTTGGCCATTAAAGAACTTGTTCTGTTGTTGCCGCACGATGGTCCAGGCGCTCTGCCCACCGGAATTTTTGTTGAGTTGGTGGACGACCAGGCCAAAGCCGGGGGTCTTGCCGTTGATCTGCACGGCCTGGCTGATCCACAGGCTATTGCCATCCCCCGCCGCATAAATGGGCGCGGGCAGCGTTTTGATGGCATCTTCCGTGCTGGGCCACAGACTCTGGCCAAAGCCGATGATCGGCCAGCACAACAAACACAGCGTCACAATCCAGCGTGGCATCATTACGTTTCCATTTCAAGGTCAAATTTCGGTATTCCAAACGCTTAATACTACTCCGGTTAGGGTACTTTCGCACCTTAATATGGGGACATATTCTATGTTGCCCGGTCGGAAGCTTGCTTGGGTGCAAAATTGCGGGGTTTGACGCCTATTCGGTTCACTCATAGCATGATTAACGTCATATTCCGGTTCGGCAGGTGTAACCGCGCGACCTGATAACGCCACTAATGGGTTGAACGCGGTTTATAATCGCAGGTGCGGTGGTCGCGTGGCTGGCGTAATTAAGGAGTTGCACATGAAAGTGTGGACCAAAATCGGGATAGGGGCGAGTGTGGTGGTGCTGGCTCTGACGGGGTTGACCATGGCCGCAGGCACCACCTCTACCGCCGGTGCGTCGGGGCATCGTTTGGCAGAAACCCCCATGCGGCGATTGTTGGGCGGAATCCTGGGGCGTGGTCAGGCGCTCCAAGCGGAGTTGAATCTCAGCGCCGAGCAGCGGACGCAGCTCAAGGACATTATGCGGAGTCACAAGGAACAGTTGGTCACGACGGTTAACGCGGTGGTGGAAAAACGCCGGGCGCTGCGTGATTTGGTGCTGGCGGGTAAAGCGGATGATGCGGCACTGCGTGCTGCGGCCACTGAATTGGGCAAAGTGGTCGGAGATGCGGCGGTGTTGGCGTCCAATATCCACGGCGAAATGGCCAAAGTACTGACGCCCGAACAACTGGAAAAGATCCAGAAATTCCGGGCGGATAAAGATCAGGCGGTTGATGGTTGGCTCAAGGAACTGGGCAAGGATTGGTAAGCGCATGACGCTGGTACTCAAGCCATGGCCAATGATGAACGCAGGCTGGACGATGTCCTTCGCCCAGCCTGCGGTGGTCCCACCCCAAGATACCATGCCAACTGAACGGCTGGGCGGGGACATGGATGATCACGAACAGGTTCGTCTGACTCTGGGGGGTGATGGCAATGCCTATGCGCGGCTCGTACGGAAATATCAAGATCGTGTGGCCGGACGGTTGTGGCGGTTCACCCGCAATCGGGCGGATCTGGAAGAATTGGTGCAGGAGACTTTTGTGCAGGCTTATTTCAGTCTGCCCCGTTTCCGGAGCGATGCGCCGCTGGAACATTGGCTTATGACCATAACCACCCGGGTGGGGTATGGTTATTGGAAACGACGGGCACGAGGCCCCGCCCATCTGGAAGATCGGGATTGGACGGCACTAAGCGATGGGAAAATGGGGGCACAGGATGCTGGTGAGGCGCTGGCGGACCTGCTGGCGTGCCTGCCGCCACGCGACCGATTAGTGTTACTGCTGCTCTATGCGGAAGGACGCAGCGTGGCGGAAACCGCGAAATTAACGGGGTGGAGCCAAACGATGGTGAAGGTCCAGGCCTTTCGGGCGCGCGGGAAACTTAAAGCAGTACTCAAAAAAGCCGGGATTACCGGCCAGGAGTTGTGACCCATGCAGGATGTGGAATTGTTACGCAAACTTGGGACTGCGGCCGAAGCCGACTTGCCGGGGCGTGTGCAGGTCGTGGCGCAGGTCATGGCTGCGGTGTCGCAACCCGCGCCGGTACGTGATCCGGTGCTGTGGCTGGCCGCAATAATCTCCTCCGCGCTGGCCACGACGACGGCGGTGGTGGCCGTGCTGCAGTTGTATAGCGTATATAACGAATCCCTGGAACCGTGGCTAGCTACTCTGGAAATGGTGATGCAATGAGTGAACCCGTAACGCCAATCGTGACTCCGGAACTACCCGTGAAACCGCCCAAGCCCAAACGCTGGCGTGGGATTTTATTGGTGTTGGTGATTTTTGTCAGTGGCATGGTGTTGGGCTCGGGTCTGACGGTGATCGTGGCGGTGCACCGCATACGCGATCGGATGCATCATCCGGAAAAATTACCCCAGGAAATTGCCGGTCGGCTCGAACGACGGCTTTCCCTCAGTCCCGACCAAACGACGCAGGTACGGGCGATTCTGACGGCACGACAACAACACCTGATGGCCATTCGCCAACGGGTGCAGCCGGAGGTGGTGGGCGAATTGGATCAGGCCTATTCCGAGATTGCGGCGGTACTCAATGAAAACCAACGCCCCCGCTGGGAAACCATGTATCACGAATTGAAAGCGGAGTGGGTTCCCCGTTTGAGTAACGAACCACAACCCGGCTCAACTGACCGGCAATAACGGCCATAAAGTGATAAGACCGGGTGCGTTTCCACGCGCGCAAGTCAAACGACCTATACTAGTGTGACTTACGTGGAGACCCCGCGATGGATACGCCGATGCAGGTATGTGTGACCGGAGCCAGTGGCTTTGTGGGTGGGTATGTGTTGGAGGCGCTGCGGGCACGGGGGTTTACCGTCCGGGCGCTGGTGCGCCGCGCGGGGCGGTTGACCCCCCGGACCGGTCTGACCGAAGTGGTGGGGTCGTTGGATGATCCTGCCAGTCTGGCTGCGGCCGTGGCCGGCTGCGGGGCGGTGGTTCATCTGGTGGGGATTATTGCCCAGCAGCCCGGCGCGACGTTTACGCAGGTGCATATCGAAGGGGTGCGCAATCTGTTGGCTGCGGCCACCGGGGCCGGGGTGCGGCGCTGGGTGCATATGTCGGCCCTGGGGACGCGGGCGCATGCGGTGGCGGAATATCACCGTACCAAATGGGCAGGGGAGGAATTGGTGCGGGCCACGGCATTGGACTGGACCATTTTTCGCCCCAGTCTGATCCTCGGACCCGGCGGTGAGTTTGCCCACATGCTCAAAGCGTGGTCTCTGGGCACGGCCCCGCCCTATCTGTTCATGCCATTTTTCGGCGCGGGGTTCTGGGGTCAGTCCAACGCCAACGGCTTGCAGCCTGTTTACGCGGGCGATGTGGCGGAAGCCTTCACCCGGGCACTGGTGACCCCAGCCAGTATCGGGCAAACATATGATCTGGGTGGGCCTGAGGTGGTGACCTGGCGACAATTACATGCGGCGGCGAGTCTGGCCTTTCGTGGCCGGCATAAATTAACGCTGGGGATTCCCGCGTGGTATGCGCGGTTGCTGTTGGCGCTGGGTTTGCCGGGCCTGCCGTTCAATGCGGATCAGGTGCAAGTGAGTCAGGAGCCCAATTGCGGGAACCGCGCACCGTTGACCCGTGATTTTCCGGATTTGCATCTTATGCCGTTGGCGGAGATTCTCCGCCGTTGTGCGGGGGGGCAGTAGGTACCATTGTGACTTAAACAGGTATATTCCGCACCACGAATGCGCGAATTAAATGACGTAAGTAGCTATCGTGTAAATGTTTATGAATTATACCAGGCCTCGTCCCCTAACACATTCATAACGCTTTTGGTAAACTTTGGTTTGTGCGGGCCCAACTAAATGTTTGGGCCGTTTCTTTTGGCAAATAAATAGGACTGTAACACATGGAATTTAACCCGGCTTTCCGTTCACTCGCACTCGATGGTGGTGTGATGACTGCATACTACTACGACAAGGCCCCCCCCGCGAACGTGGAGGCCTGCGATACCTTTCTCTTCCGCCATTTGGGCAGTCCGCAGGTGGAATTGGACCAGATGCTGACCGAACTGGGCTACCGCGATCTCGATGCGCTATCCAATGCCGCCGTGCCGAAAGATATCCGCCGGCGCGATGCCATTACCGTGGGGCCGGCGCTGGGCGAACGGGAACTGATCAAGGAAATGAAGTACCTGTTCAGCCAAAATACCGTCATGCGCTCGCTGATCGGTCAGGGGTATTACGACACCAGCACGCCCGGCGTGATCCTGCGTAATGTGCTGGAAAATCCCGGCTGGTATACCCAGTACACCCCGTATCAGGCGGAAATTTCCCAGGGCCGTCTGGAAGCGCTCCTCAATTTTCAAACCATGATCGCCGATTTGACCGGTCTGCCCATGGCCAATTCGTCGCTGCTGGACGAAGCCACTGCCGCAGCGGAAGCCATCAATATGGTCTTTGGCAGCGTCGCGGATGCGGTGGAGCAGAAGCGGGTGTTTCTGGTTTCGGACCAGTGCCATCCCCAAACGCTGGCCGTGGTTAAAACTCGTACCCGCTGGCAGGGCGTGGATTGCCGGGTGGTGGCGGATATCCTGAATCATCCCATCACGCCCGAAGTCTGTGGCGTGTTGGTCCAGTATCCCGATACCTCGGGCAATATTTTTGACCACACCACGCTGGTGAACGCGGTGCATGCAGTCGGCGGTTTGGTGGTGGTGGCGACAGATTTGCTGGCGCTGACGCTGCTCAAACCACCCGGCGAGTGGGGCGCGGATATTGTGGTCGGCAGTGCCCAGCGGTTCGGCGTCCCCATGGGTTATGGCGGGCCGCACGCAGCCTTTATGGCCACCCGGCCCGAATTTGTGCGCAAGATGCCCGGCCGGCTGGTGGGGGTGTCGAAAGATGCCAACGGCCAGCCCGCACTGCGTTTGAGTTTGCAAACCCGCGAGCAACACATCCGGCGCGACAAAGCCACCAGCAATATCTGCACCGCGCAGGTGCTGCTGGCGATTATGGCCAGCATGTATGCCCAGTATCATGGCCCGGCCGGACTGCGCCGCATTGCCCTGCGCGTTCAGGCCCTGATGGCGGAATTTGCCACCAATATCCGCGGCTTCGGCCATATCATGAAAACCCGGCAGTGTTTTGACACGGTGCGTTTTGAACCCATTGAGGTGACGGCGGAAGAATTGTCCGAGACCCTGCGCAAGCATAATTACAATGTCCGTTTGTATGGCGATAACACCGTGGGGGTGAGTTTTGATGAAACCACCACCGATCAGGAGTCGAATCATCTGATCCGCCTGTGCTGCGAGGGCCGGTTGGCGCTGGACCCGGTGGTTTCGGTGACCACCCGCACGTACAGCTTTATTCCGCCCACCTTACAACGCACCAGTGCGTTTTTGACCCATCCGGCCTTCAATCTGTACCACAGCGAAACCGAGATGCTCCGTTACATCAAACGGCTGGAAAGCCGCGATCTGTCGCTGACTCAGTCCATGATTCCGCTGGGGTCATGCACGATGAAGCTCAATGCCACCGTGGAAATGCTCTCGGTAACCTGGCCGGAAGTAAGTCAGTTGCATCCCTATGCCCCCAAACGGCAGGCTCGGGGTTATACTCTGGTGCTGGATGCCCTGAGCAAAGCATTGATCCGGATTACTGGCCTATCGGGCTGCAGTCTGCAACCCAATGCCGGTTCGCAGGGCGAATATGCCGGCCTGATTACCATCCGCGCCTATCTGGAAGCCAAGGGTCAGGGGCATCGCAATATCTGCCTGATTCCCACCTCCGCGCACGGCACCAACCCCGCCAGCGCTGTGGTTGCGGGGCTGACGGTGGTGCCTGTGGCGTGTGATGCCGAGGGTAATATTGACCTCCAAGACCTGCGGGCCCAGGCGCAGGCCCATGCCGAGAATCTGGCCTGCCTGATGATCACCTATCCTTCCACGCATGGCGTGTTCGAGGCCAACATCAAGGAAGTGACCCGCACCGTCCACGCCCACGGCGGGCAGGTGTATCTGGACGGCGCCAACATGAACGCGCAGGTTTGTGTCTGCCGGCCGCGTGAAATTGGCGCGGACGTCTGCCATATCAACCTGCACAAAACCTTCTGCATCCCCCACGGCGGCGGCGGGCCGGGCATGGGCCCGATTTGCGTGGCCAAGCATCTGGTGCCGTACCTGCCCTGCGATCCATTGGCGTATGATGCCAAAACCGCCGGGGCGGTTTCGGCGGCCAAGTTTGGCAGCGCCAGCATCCTGCCGATCAGTTATGCCTACATTTGCGCCATGGGCACCAGCGGTTTGCGGATGGCCACGCAGGTGGCGATCCTCAACGCCAACTACATGCGGCACCGGCTGGAAACCCACTATCCGATTCTGTTCAAAGGCCCCCACGGCCTCTGCGCCCACGAGTTTATTATTGACCTGCGGCCCTTTGAGGCCAGCGCTGGGATCAAGACCGAAGATGTCGCCAAACGTCTGATGGATTATGGCTTCCATGCCCCGACCATGAGTTGGCCGGTGCCCGGTACGCTGATGATCGAGCCCACGGAAAGTGAATCCAAGGCGGAATTGGACCGCTTCTGTGACGCCATGATCGCCATCCGGCAGGAAATTCAGGACATCGCCGACGGCAAGCTTTCGCGCACCGATAACCCCCTCAAGCACGCCCCGCACACTGCGGCCATGGTCTGCGGAGATACCTGGACGCATGGCTACAGCCGACAGCAAGCCGCCTACCCGGCCCCGTGGCTGAAGGCGTACAAATTCTGGCCCGCTGTGGCGCGGATTGATAATCCTTACGGCGACCGTAATCTGGTGTGCAGTTGCGTTGGGATGGATGCGCTGGGGAACTGATGGGCTTATTGCGCCTGCCGGGCGATGCCCGCAGCGCCCGGTTTACCCGCGTAAAGCGGTAGGATGTACGCTGCTGCGGCGCGGATTTCGGCGGGACTAAGCGGGGTGGGTAGCTGCCACAGTGTCAGCGTGTCGTGGTGGTCGGGGAGTTTGACTTCCTGATCCAGCACGCGCACAAAACGCGGCGCGATGGGGCTGTCGGGGTTGGTCACCAGTTGATGCAGGGCCGTGAGGTTGAGGAACGCATCCCCTTGTAAGGGGGTGGTTTGCCGGTGCTGTTTGGTGATAAACCATTGGTTCCCGCCGGGGCCGAAGGTGTGGGTCAGGTCCTGATCCGTGCCATGCCAGCAGAAATACTCGAAGCGATATTGGTCCGCCACCCCCAACCGGCGCA
>Ga0194061_1001259_pt1 | contig 15041 bp, 15 predicted proteins | sample SepL2221m_MetaG_FD_163423 | JGI IMG/M metagenome (GOLD analysis project Ga0194061, IMG submission 163423) | Anoxic zone freshwater microbial communities from boreal shield lake in IISD Experimental Lakes Area, Ontario, Canada - Sep2016-L224-21m | ecosystem: Environmental > Aquatic > Freshwater >...
TGCAAGAGATCGCCGAGCCATATATTCGCCGCCGAGCCATTCGCCACCTTGAAAACAATCGGGTGGTTATTTTTGGCGCAGGTTCGGGCAACCCCTATTTTACAACTGATACAACCGCAGCACTGCGGGGCGCCGAAATCGATGCCGAAGTCATCCTCAAAGCAACTAAAGTCGATGGCATTTACGACAGCGATCCTAAGAAAAATCCTGACGCAAAACGCTTTAAATCCGTCAGTTTTGACCATGCCCTGATCAACGATCTCCGCGTCATGGATGCTACAGCTTTTGCCTTGTGTAAAGAAAACGGCATCCCCATAATTGTGTTTGATCTCGGTGTTACGGGTAACATTCGTCGCGTTGTCATGGGAGAATCGATCGGTACTTATGTTGGAGGTTTCTGTGAAGTTAACTGATGTTGAGGCGCGAATGCAGAAAGCTGTAGAAGCGACCCAGCACAATTTTAATAGTGTGCGAACGGGGCGTGCTAATGCTTCGCTGTTGGATCGGATTACGGTGGAATATTATGGTGCGGAGACCAATCTTAAGTCTTTGGCAAATATTTCTTCTCCAGATTCCACAACCCTGCAAATTCAACCCTTTGATCGCTCAACCATGCGGGCGATCGAAAAAGCGATCTCTGAGTCCGATATTGGGCTAACTCCTAATAATGATGGCAGCAGCATTCGTCTAAATATTCCGCCATTGACCACCGATCGCCGTAAAGAGTTGGTAAAAATGGTTTCCAAACTCGCTGAAGAAGGCAAAGTCGCGATTCGGAATATCCGCCGTGATGCGATCGATTCCCTTCGCAAACTGGAAAAATCCAAGGAAATTTCTGAAGATGATTCTAAGAGCCAACAAGAGCAAGTAGATAAATTAACGGAAAAGTTCGTTAAGAGTATCGATAAAGTAACAACCGAAAAAGAAAAAGAAATTTTGACAATTTAAAGTTAAAAATCCCATCAAAAAGGCAGCGCGTTGCGCTGCCTTTTTTTCTAGATAAACAGGTAAAATTGCTGCTTTGCCATACTTTTACCTGTTTATCTCTATAGCCAATCGAGTTAGCACGCTCTATGCTGATTTAAAAGTAATCATCATTGACTACTTGTCTATGGGGCGTTGGTAGCGCTTTTAAATGGCTAAGAAATTGTAATAGCTCATCATTTGTCAATTGCTGACGCGATTTCTTGTCGAAAGTTCTTACCAAATAATCACGCCCCTGCGGTTTTGTCCAGCCCAATCGTTCCATCTCCACATCAATTTTGGAGATAGCATCGGACATATCCACAGGCTCAGGCGCAATTTGTGGTGGTGGTGGATTGTTTATTGCTGACGGAACAACCGATGGTTGAACTGATGAATTTGCTGGATATGAATTTGCTGGATATGAATTTGCTGGATATATTGGCGATGGATTTTCCTTTTGGGAGTAATTAAAATTTGTTTCGGGGACATATTCCGTTGAGCTATATTCATTGGCATAGTCAGGGGAATAGTCGGGGGCTGTTTCTGATTGAATTGTGTGGGTCGTATGGGTAATGGTTCGTGCATCGGCGATCGCCCCACCGTTTGTCGCCCCACCAATCACATTAAAATTTGCCGATGGTAAAGAATTTACTGTTGATGTTTCCCGCGAAACTTGAGTTAACCTTGGTGTATATCCTCCGTAGTTATTATCAAAATTGTTGTCAAAGGAAATTCCCGCGATCGCTAAGGCTCTCTTAACCGCGCGATCTTCGGCTATTTCTAGATCACTATCAACAGCCGTAGCAGTTCCCATGATCGCATCACCTTGAGAGACGATCGCCCTAAAAGCATGAAGACCATCAATTTTGGGGAGCATCTCAGTTTGGATGCGCCCTTGAGGATATTGAGAGCGAAACTGAGCAAACATAAATAAGTACAGAATCAATTTTTTATGGTGTTACAGCATTTAGTGCTGATGCCTGACTAAAGTTGACGAATAGTTTGATGTAAAGGCAATTCATGAATTGCCCTTACATCAAATCATTCTTTTGTGTAAGCGATATCCAGGGATTTTTTGTTCATCAACTTCATCGATCTGATCAGGATCAAGATATTCATTGGCATATTTCATATAGACCTTTTCACTGACAAATAAATCAAATAAATCAGGATCGATATGATTATCTAAACGCATTTTGCCAAGAATTTGTAAACATTCAGTCAAGGTTTTACCCGCCTTGTAGGGACGATCTTTAGCGCTGAGAGCTTCAAAAATATCGGCAATACCCATCATCCTCGCAGGTAAAGACATTTGATCGCGAGTCAATCCCTTAGGATAACCTTTTCCGTCCATTCGTTCATGGTGTCCACCAGCATATTCGGGGACGCGGCGCAGATTGCGCGGATAGGGCAGTTGCTGAAGCATCTCAATGGTGACGACAATGTGATCATTAATGATTTTGCGCTCTTCCGCCGTTAAGGTTCCTCTGGCAATACTCAGGTTATATAGTTCATCCTCAGTCAAGAAATTCGTTTCTACACCTTTGGGGTCAATCCAGCGATATTTGGCAATTTGTTGAAGACGTTCCTTATACTCATCCCGCATAAATTCACCGCCGATATTACAAACTCGCAAGAAATCCTGATCGCTAGAATATTGAGCTATTTTTTGCTTTAATGATTCCTCCAATTCAGGAATAACGCTAAGATTTCCTGACTCGATCGCCGCTATTTTTTGGTTTAGAAAAGTAATTTCAGCATCACGTTTAAGTATTTCAAAACGAGTATTGATTAAATGAATGCGATCAAAAATCGTTTCTAGTTTTGTTGCTTTATCAATTACATGCACAGGGGTTGTCACTTTGCCGCAATCATGCAATAGCCCTGCAATTTTTAGCTCATATAGTTCTTCTTCGTCTAAGTTGAAATCCTGAAAAATACCATAATCAGCTTTGCAAGCAGCCTCCGCAATCATCATTGTCAAAGTTGGCACGCGGCGGCAGTGAGCGCCATTGTAGGGCGATTTTTTATCGATCGCCTCAGACATGAGATTAATAAAAGATTCAAATAGTCCACGAAATTGAGCGACCAATTTATTATTTGTCAAAGCGATCGCGGCTTGTGAAGCTAGAGACTCGGCAATGCGCTGCGAGATTTTAGAAAACTCCGTAATTTTCTTAGTGTGTTGATCTTTGGCATTGATTAATTGCAAAACACCAATTAACTCGTTTTCGTGGTTGAGCATTGGCAATGTCAAAAAAGACTGCGATCGATATCCCATCCTCGTATCAAAAGCTCTCGTCCCTGAGAAGTCAAACCCTTCGGCAATATAGGCATCGGGAATGTTAATGGTCTTTTTATACAAAGCCGCGTGAGCAGCGACCATCGTGTTGTTCGGATTACCATCTGGATCGTAAAGTGGTAGCGGATCAAAAGGTATCGGGTCTCCCAATTTCGCACCCATCATAATTCCCAGAGAATCATTCATGATGATCTCAAACTGAAGATGCTTTTTATCCTCGGTTGCTAAGTAAAGTGTGCCACCATCCGCATTTAAAATCGTTTTGACACCTTTTAAAATCATTTCTAACAACTTTGGCGTATTTTTTTCCGCAGAAAGAGCTATGCCGATCTCATTTAGTTTTTCGATCAGTTCGGAGGATTCTACGTTGGTGTCGCGATCGCCCATTGGCATGGTTTCTTACCTAATTAACTTGATAACCCGATTGTTTTTTGATTATTTGGAGATATTGGAGCCTTGCCAATTACCAAAATTATTTGTGCTGTCCCCAGTCCCATAACTCCCATAAAATTCTTTGCAATTTTCACTAAAAACTAACACCCCTTTTCCCTGTTGTTTGGGCTTTTGTAAAGGAGTCTCTTGCCAATCAAAAGCAATTACATTGTTACGCAATTTACCCGTAAACTCACCCATTATATTACCGCGCTCAAAATTACTGTAAGCATATTTTCCCAATACCTGCTCATTGCCTTTCTCCTCTAGATGCAGCTTACCTAGAGGTGTTTGCCAATCACCACCAATTTTAGATTTACAGGCGAGATTACTATCTGGAGTTGATTCGGGGGCAGTAAGATAATTCACTCCTAGCATTGTAACTAAAATAACTCCACCGATCCCAATGGCAAAAATTAGCCTAGAAACTAAAAAATTACCTGCGATTTTATCTTCATTAGGTTCGGGTAGATTTTCAGTAGTATCTGGAAAAGATTCTAAATCATTTTGTGTTGGGGAAGGGTTCGTATTTCCCTGATCGAAATCCTGCATCACAGTAGGATCAGGGCTATTACTGTCCTCTGTGGGCGATGGCTGAGATCGCTTGCCTTTACCTGACCAAAGTTTTTGCATATCAATCTGTTTACCAAGTTCAGCAAATATTTTGCTAACGACATCTATTATCACATTGTCGCATGATGGCAAAGCGATCGCTTATTTTTGAGCATCAACGATAGCGTAGGATGGTTTTAGCAATAGCGCAACCTATCACTGGCAGCCAATTAATGCATCTTGCCCGTCAACAGGCTAGAAGCCTGTTCCACTATCTAACAATTAATTAAGCCTAATCACTTAAGTCTTTCTACTTATTAGTCATGATTCAACCTTCGGAAGCTGATGTTCAACAAATTTTCGATCGCATTGCACCAGTGTACGATCGCTTTAACGATCTACTGAGCCTCGGTCAACATCGGATCTGGAAAAAAATGGCGCTGCGTTGGTGTGAGCCAAAACAAGGTGAAAAATGGCTAGATCTCTGTTGCGGATCGGGCGATATGACGGCTTTGCTTGCTAAACGGGTTGGACCGAATGGTCAGGCGATCGGGTTAGATTTTTCTAAAGAACTTTTGGCGATCGCTTCTAAAAAAGCTAAGAACTATGCGCCGAGCATTCAAAAAACGCTGACATGGCAAGAGGGCAATGTGTTGAGTCTACCCTTTGCAGAAAATAGTTTTGATGGTGCGACTTTAGCCTATGGTTTGCGAAATGTGGCAAATATTCCCCAATGTTTAGCAGAATTGCATCGAGTTTTAAAAAATGGGGCAAAGTCGGCGATTTTGGATTTTCATCGTCCTAGCGATCGCTCCATGCAAAACTTTCAAGATTTTTATCTAGATCGAGTAGTCGTGCCTTTAGCCGATCGCTTCAATATGACTGAGGAATATGCCTATATTGCACCGAGTTTAGCGCGATTTCCCATTGGTTCTGAGCAGGTAAAACTGGCTAGGGCGGCAGGATTTGCACAGGCGACACATTATGCGATCGCTAATGGCATGATGGGAATATTAGTATTAGAGAAGTAAAAGCATTGCTTCTACTTCTCTAATCTAACCTTTAGCGGTAATAAAAGCGGTAATAAAAGCGGTGATTAATAAGTGGTAAAAATAGCCAGTAATCCTATGACTTTAGGGCAGTTTCTCCAGCAGCCAGAAACTAAACCCGCTTACGAATATATTGATGGTCAAATTTTACAAAAGCCAATGCCAAAAGGGAAACACAGTATCTTACAGGGTGATCTTGTCCCCAAAATAAATGGCTTTCTCAGAACTCAAAAAATAGCTTGGGCTTTTCCTGAGTTGCGCTGTACTTTTGGTGGGCGATCAACCGTACCAGATATCGCGGTTTTTATTTGGGATCGAATTCCTAGCGATGAAAATGGCGAGGTCGGAAATATATTTGCGATCGCTCCAGATTGGGTAATTGAGATTTTATCGCCCGATCAAAGCCAAACTAGAGTCACCAAAAATATTTTGCATTGCCTGAAACATGGCACAGAGATGGGATGGCTGATTTATCCTAGCGAAAAAACAGTATTTATTTATCGCCCCAAACAAGAGATTGAAGTGTTTGATGATCCCGAATCGGTGATTCCAGTGCCATCATTTGCTGGTGAAATTCAGATTAAAGTTAAAGATTTGTTTGGTTGGTTACTAAAATAGGATCTTAGAAACCATTTAAGAATTATCTAGATCCCTCCAGCCCCCCCTTACGAAAGGTGGGAGAATCAATTAAATTATCTTCTCCCCCTTTTTAAGGGGGATTGAGGGGGATCTCTTAGAGTGAATTTATGATCGTGAAAGGTTTAGAACTACCAAATTGGGAAAATATCAAACGCGAATGGCGCGATGCCGATGCTTTGTTATTGCTATTTCCCATCATGCTGACTGTGCTTGGTGGCATTGCTATCTTTAGTTCAGACTTTAGCGCCAAGCGGACGGAATGGTGGCAGCATTGGGCTACGGGGCTAGTTGGTTTGATAGCCATGTTTGCGATCGCAAGGGTGCATTACGATCGCTTGTTGCGCTTGCATTGGATTACCTATGGCATCACCATCCTTTCTTTGGTCTTGGTACTGGCGATCGGTACAACTGCATTAGGCGCTGAGCGGTGGATTACCATCGGTAGTTTTAATATTCAACCATCAGAATTTGCAAAGGTGGGGATTATTATTTCCTTGGCGGCGATGATGCATGATCGCCCTATTCAAAATCCCATTGATGCCTTCAAGGCGGGATGGGTGGTTTTGCCGCCTTGGATTTTAATCTTTTTACAGCCAAATTTAGGCACTGCGCTTATTTTTGCTGCCATTACAATTGGTATGCTTTATTGGGCAGGGGCAAGTCTTGGTTGGCTGTTGTTAATGTTTTCGCCTGTTGTTTCGGCGGTACTATTTTCCCTATACCTGCCCGTTTGGATTATTTGGGTGATTTTGATGGGAGTGGCGGCTTGGGTTTCATTACCTTGGTTTCGAGTCGCCAGTACGCTCACCGCTTTGGTGGTTAATTTAGTGTCGGGACAGGCTGGAGTCCTATTATGGAATATTCTCCACGACTATCAAAAAAGACGACTATTACTATTTATTGATCCTAATCAAGATCCTCTCGGTGCTGGTTATCACGTCATTCAATCGCGGATTGCGATCGGGGCAGGTAAATTATTGGGACAGGGTTGGCTGAAGGGAACCCAAACCCAATTAAATTTTATTCCTGAGCAGCATACGGATTTTATATTTTCGCAAATTGGCGAAGAATTTGGTTTTATCGGCTGTATTTGTGTATTACTTCTATTTGTCGGTATTTGCTGGCGGTTACTAGTGATTGCAGTAAATGCACGAGATAATTTCGGTTCGCTATTGGCGATCGGGGTGTTTTCCTTTGTGCTGTTTCAAACCTTTGTAAATATTGGCATGAATATCAATGTTGCACCTGTGACTGGCATTCCCCTGCCTTGGTTGAGTTATGGGAGATCGTCTTTGATTGCCAATTTTATGGCGATCGGTTTAGTTGAGTCAGTTGCCGCTCATCGGCGCACGATCAAGTTTTAACTTATTGCGCTTTGCGCTCAAAACCAATCTCATATGTCCATAAAAAATTGCTTAATTACGATATTTGGGATTGCGCTTGTTGCTAGCTATCAACCAAGTGCGATCGCTGAATTCACCGTCAATCGTGACTACGAATACAAAACACCCTTGCCCCAAACTGGTCAAGTCACAATTCGTCTACCCATCGAAGATTTACCTGTGGCAAAGCTTTTTGAATCATGCCCGAAAAAATCTTATCTACAAGAGTTTGCGGAAAGTAGTCATTATTTAGTTATGGTTTGTCGGGATAAAACCAACAAGTTGAAAAAATATTGGCTCCAGAAAACAATAAAAACTGGCAAGGTTCTACGTTTGACAGCCTAAGATCAACCCAATAGTCAACCCTCACTTTGGAAGAGCGGTGATTATCAGGTTACTTTGTACGCGGATGGCATAGGACGCGGCAATGCATATTTGGAGTCCTACAACATGAACACTCAAAAGGGAAGAAGCGAAGCTTTGCTTTATCATTACAGCGAGTTCTATAGCAATCCGAAATGAGTTGTAAGAATCGCACTCACAGGGTTTTAAGTTAGCGCAAAGCGCTATAAATAGTTACTGACGATCGCTTTTTTATTATGTCAACTCAAATTCAAGAATATCGATCCCCTAAAGTCACTGTCATTGGTGCTGGGAATGTTGGGGGAATGTTGGCGCTGCGGATCGCTGAAAGCAACCTTGCTGATGTTGTACTCTGCGACATTGTGCAGGGGAAACCACAAGGGTTAGCCCTTGACATGATGCAAGCAAGGGGGATCGCCAATAGCGATCGCCACATCATTGGCACTAATGACTATGCTGAGACTAAGAATTCCGATATCATCGTCATCACCGCAGGTTTACCGCGCAAAGATGGCATGAGTCGTAATGATTTGCTTCGGATTAATGCCGCTATTGTTAGGGATGTAGTTATGAAGGCGATCGCTGAATCACCTGATGCAATCTTGATCATGGTGACTAATCCCCTTGATGTCATGACTTATCTCGCATGGCAGATCAGTGGATTCCCGCCCCATCGGGTCATGGGTATGGCGGGAATCCTTGATGTATCAAGATTTCAAACTTTTATTGCGTTGGAATTAGGAATTTCTTGTGCCGATATTAGCGCAATGGTTTTGGGTGGACATGGTGACTTAATGGTTCCTTTACCACGCTACTCCACGGTGAATGGTGTGCCAATTACTGAACTGATGACAGGGGAGGCGATCGCCCGCATCGTAGAAAGAACTCGGAATGGTGGTGCGGAAATTGTGAAGTTAATGCAAACGGGGAGTGCCTATTTTGCGCCATCGGCATCGGCTTATATGATGGTTGAGGCAATTTTAAGCGATCGCCATCGGGTAGTTCCTGCGGCAACTTACTTAATGGGCGAATATGGCTTGAATAATATTTTTATGGGTGTGCCTGTGCAGTTAGGCAGACAGGGTGTGGAAAAAGCGATCGAACTACAACTTACAAAAGATGAGCTAGATAAGCTCCATGCTTCGGCTGTCGCTATCCAAGAAAATATTAATTTGTTAATCAGTTAGGCGCAATTAAATATAAAACCCAATAAGCTGATTCGCACGCGAAGCGTGCGAATCAGTTTATTGAGGTTCTCATGCGGAACAGAAAACTGATTGATAATTTCTAATTTAAGCATTATGGCGATCGCGGTAATCACTAATTGTTAGAGAAGATTTAGAATGATTGACTGACAAATTTAGTGACATGCAGCCACTCAAATCTATTGCGGGGTTTCGTTTTGCGCTAATGAGAGATTATTAATACTTCAAACATGTTCTATTTCCTAAGCCAAATCACAATATACGCAAACTCTTCAATAGTAAATATTTGATCTTGTTGATATAAAGTTTTTAAAGCGATCAAGTAGCTAAAATAAATTAGCGATCGCTGTATCATTAACTAGAGATACCGCTTAAGTTTGCCGTCCATCCTAAAATATCGACCATGACCAATGCTGAGGCAGTCCTTGCAGGGCGTTATCAAATTATTAAACCACTTGGTGGTGGTGGTTTTGGGCAAACATTTTTAGCAAGAGATTTACAACTGCCAAATACACCTGCCTGTGTCGTCAAGCAACTCAAGCCCCAGTTTCATAATCCTCAAGAACTAGCGATCGCTAAGCGGCTATTTGCCAATGAAGCAAAAACTCTGCATGATTTAGGGGTTCATGATCAAATCCCGCGACTATTCGCTCACTTTGAACAAAAAAATGAATTTTATCTCGTACAGGAGTTTGTGGAAGGGCATACTCTAGACCGTGAGATTGCTGTAGGACAACAATGGCAACAGACAAGATTAATTTCGGGTTTGCGGGATATTTTGCGTGTTTTAGCTTTTGTGCATAGTTGTCAAGTCATTCACCGCGACATTAAACCTGCTAATTTGATCCGCCGCCGTAGCGATCGCAAAATCGTGCTGATTGATTTTGGCGCTGTTAAAGCGCTCAGTCCTGATTCTATAGAACGCTGGGTCGAAGAGGGTAAACAAACTCGCAGTATTGTTGTTGGCTCTCTTCTATATATGCCTAACGAACAGTTAGCAGGGCAACCAAAGTTTTGTAGTGACATCTATGCATTAGGAATGATGTGTTTACAGGCTTTCACGGGGCTTTCCTCTAAAGACTTACCCAAAGATCCAGAGACTAATGAATATACCTGTGCGTTAGCTGGCGCTAAAGTAAACATAAAAATGCATTCAGGATTAGCGGCGATTATTGACAAAATGGTGCGCTATGACTATCGCCAAAGATTTGCGGACGCTACCGAAACTTTGCAAGCATTGGAGAGACTGCTTAGTCATTCCAATGCCGCAACGACTATCTCTACTCTGCCACCCAAAGCACCGCCATTCCAATTAGAAGAACCTGAAGGACAAGTGGAATTAGGCTCTCGTTTTTATATTCAACGACCACCGATTGAAAAAGACTGTCTCGAAACGATGATGCGTGCAGGCTCATTGATTAGGATTAAAGCTCCGCGTCAAATGGGCAAGTCATCTTTGTTGTCACGAACTCTTGCCTATGCCAAACATAAGGGATATCAAGTTGCCCATTTATATTTTCAGGAAGCTGATAGTGATATATTTGGTGAACTCGATACTTTTTTGCAATGGTTTTGCGCTAGTATCGCCGCCGAGTTAAATCTTGATGACAATTTGGAACAATATTGGCAAGGGGTATTAGGCAGTAAAAACAAATGTACTAAGTATTTTCAACGCTACTTGTTGCTAGCTGCCGAAGCACCTTTGGTGTTGGGACTCGATGAAGTGGATTTGATTTTTCAATATCCTAAAATTGCGGCTGACTTTTTTGGATTGCTGAGAGCTTGGCATGAGAAAGCGAAAAATGAAGAGGTATGGAAAAGATTAAGATTAGTGATTGTCCATTCTAAGGAAGTTTATATTCCCTTAAACATTAATCAGTCGCCCTTTAATGTGGGATTACCACTCGAATTACCCGAATTAACCGATCCCCAAATAGCAGATTTGGTGAATCGCCATCAACTAGATTGGACAAATGATGAGATTGAGCAATTGTCTTTACTCACGGGTGGACATCCCTATTTAGTTAGACAAGCTCTGTATCAAATTGCACGAGGTCGCACCGATTTGCCAAAATTATTACAGTCTGCTCCCACTGAAGATGGAATCTATGGCAATCATCTACGTCGTCAATTAGGGTACTTAAAGGAAGATGATGAGATGCTAGAAGCTTTTCGAGAGCTAGTGGCAAGCGATCGCCCTTTGCCACTAGATAGTCGTTTAGCATTTAAGTTGCGAAGTATTGGTTTGGTTAAGTTTCAGGGCAATGATGTGATTCCGATGTGTAATCTTTATAGCCAATATTTTCGCCAAAGTCTAAAGGTTTAATACCAAAACTAAAAATGGCTATAGCGGTTTTCAAATGACTGCTGTACAAAAAAACAAAAATGTAGATACTATAATGCTCCCTATAAATCGGACAGGAGATTAAGATACAAGATTGCGGATTGATGTTAATGCATTCAACGCTTGCCAACACCGAACTGAACAAATATCAGCAGTAATCGTATTAATTAGAATCCATTGAATTCCCTTTGCCCCAATTTCTGGATCGGAACTGCTCAAAACGCAAGATTGGCGATCGACTGAGCATTGATAAATAATATTCACATTATGAAGTTGTCTTCCTTCCATAAGAGGATCAGGGAAAAAACTATCAGTAACTGTTAAAAGCTGAATAATTTCAAAGGCAGTAATGCCTGTTTCTTCTTGAATTTCCCGTCGTAGTCCATCAAGGACTGGCTCCTCAGCCTCTAGTCCGCCACCTGGTAAGTCCCAACAGTCTATTTCAGGCAATGTCATTTGATGAATCAGCAACACATCACCTGAATCCACAAATAAGCCATTAACCGTTACTCTCAATCTAGTTTCTAATGTCGTCATTGCGTATAGTTCCATTTGATTACAGACAACTTTTAGCGATCGAGACAAAGCTATCTAAATCTGGAGTCACTAGCCCCACAACCTTAGCGCGATCGTCCCAGATTCTCAGTTTGACGGCAGCTTTAGCATAGGGCTTAGCAATGAACATGACGGCTTCTTCACTAGAGAAAGCACCACCTTGTAAGATCAGACTGCTTTCAGAATTTTCGGATAGACCAGCGCGGTAATTAGGATCGATCACACAAAGATAGCGCTTCGCCTCCACATGCAATCTTATCGGTTCGGTGACAGCAGGTGAAAAGATTTGCTCCAAACATTTTGCGCCCTCACGTTCGTGGCGATCGTCGATCGCCTGTTCAGTAGGATTTTCGCCGAGATCGTGAAGTAAATGTCCGAGATCGTGGAAGAGGCAAGCGGTAATTAGTTCGGGACTGGCTGCATGTTCCAGAGCTAGGGTAGCACATTGCAATCCATGTTCTAACTGGGTAATTGGTTCGCCTCCATATTGGGCGTGACCTCTAGTTGCAAATATATCGAAGATTTCGTCAATAGTTAATTTCATTCTATTCCTTTAATTCAGCTTCCAATAAACAATTAAATTCTCTCGCAAAATCGATAGAAACGCGAGCATGAACCGCTCCCTGCTTATCAAAAAAGCGTTGCTTCCCAGACAAGGGAAATACACCTTCATGCCAAACATTAGGATGGATATACAAACCATAACTTCCACCAAACCGAAAGCAAACAAAATCTTCAGGCTTAATGTCATCGCCAGCTAAGGCTAGCGGCACGAAGAAAGGATTTTTGTCGAGAGGGAAAAATAGCTGTCCGCCATCGGGATGATAATTAGAGTGCCACAGAAGCATCTTTTCTGGAATGCGATCGCTTTCCAAATCGGCTAAGCATGGCTCATTCGCATAAGCCAAAATGTAATGACCATCTACTGCTTCGTTATGCCCAAATAGAATTTCTCCTTTCCATTCGCTTAAAAACACTCCTTCTGTAGTGCCACCACCATCGCCACTATCGGGATCGACTTCTCGCCACCCCTGCGATCGCCATCGCACAATTTCCACCCGAACATTATCGGGATCGCTTACTAAGTATCCATAGCCTTCTAGATTTGCGTCGGTTGCCTCAACTACAGGCATGACAACACGCCTGAGATCCTTAGGAATATTAGGATTGAGATAGTCTAAGGTCATAAAGATCTGTACCTAAAGCAAAGAGATATTTTCTTCGGCTAAGCCAAAAGATAGGGTCATTCCCGCTCCACTAAGCCCGTTAACGATGGTGACGTTAGCTTCTGGCTCGGCAATAAAGTCTGTTTTACCAGCAAGCTTTGCATAGACTCCATGCCATGTTTCGGCGATCTTGAGTTCTGGGAATTTGGCAAATGTTTGCAAGTAATCAAGAACATAGTTATTAATTTCGGCGCGATCGAAGGGATCGGGAGTCAATCCATATTCATGGGAATCACCTAGAATTAACTCACCCAACCCATTTTGTGAAACCATGACATGAATTCCCCATTCTGGAAAATGTGGAGTTTCTAATTCGATTCTTGCTTTTAATGCATCTAGGGTTTCGCAATGACTGAAAGAGCCATAGTGAGTTAGTGTCAGCCCTGCATAAAGTGAAGGTCCCAATCGCCAATTTGCAGGTTGAGAAACAGTTCGCATCATTTGCAACTTCACTTTGGTGATATTGCTCTCTGCATAAATTTCTGGATAAAGAGTTTCAAAATCCGCACCGCTACAAACAAAAATACGGTCGGCTGTCCAAGACTCACTGCCAACTTGTAGATTAGGATAAGCGATCGCATTTACGACTTTGCCAAATTGAAATTCAATCGGATAATTACTGGCTAAAAATGTTGGCAATTTTTGGATTGCTTCTCTCGGATCTACTGTCACTTCAGTACTACTCCATAGAGCGCCGAGTAAACCATTGGTAATGGTGGCTTCGCTCTTTTTAGCAACGGCTTCGGCATTTAGTAAAGCGATCGTGTCAACGCCTGCATTAGTTGCCATAAATTCCTCAAGTACGTCCAGTTCATCTTGACGATAGGCAAGCAATAGAGAACCACTAGGATCGTTATATAGTCCTGCTTTCTCGATAACTTCGAGCCAGATTTCTCTGGACTTTAGAGCGCGATCGCGTAATTTTCCCAAAGGCTGTCCGACTGGCCAAATCATGCCAAAGTTACGAATGGAAGCTCCCACGGCTGCTAGATTTCGTTCAAACACTGTAACTTTATAACCGCGTTTAGCCGCCGCAAGGGCATGGGCAAGCCCGACAATTCCTGCGCCGACGATCGCAATTTCCGTATGATTTTTGTTGCTCATGACTGTTTTAATTTATAGGTTTAATTTATAGGCTAGCTAGTTTACTCTGAAATTCTGCCAAGGATGCAACTAGTCCATCGTGAAGATATTCAGCTAATTGTTCTTTAGTATGGCTTCCGTTAGTGACACCAAATGTGTAAAGGCATCCAGCATTCCGTCCTGCGGCAAGATCGGAAGGAGTATCACCAATGCAAACCACTTGCTTGGGATCGATGATTCCAAGTAAATACATGGCTTTTTGAATCATATAAGGTGCGGGGCGACCTTCTTGATTATAAATCTCCGATGGAGTAAGGGAAGCTTGAATTAACGAATCTTCTGTGCCGATATAATTCGCATTCAGTCCGCGATCCCAACCAAGTCGATTGAGAATAATATCGGTCACTTCCCGATAAAAGCCAGTGGTCAAAGCAATTTTAATTTGTTGCGATCGCAACCAGTCAAATAGTTCCAAGCATCCTTCTGTTGGCTCAACTGGTTGGGTGCGGTAGTGGTTTTCCAAAATTTGTTTGAATTCGATAAAGGAGATTTCTACATTTGATTCATAGCGAGGATCATCTTTGTCAATCTGTTCCGCCCATAGAGTTTGGAAAACTAATTTCTTAGAAATTCCCATCATGGCGATCACTCGATCGGTCGGAGATTGTAATCCTGTATTTGCGGCTGCTTGCATGAAGCATCTTTCAACTTCGCGATCGTCTCTGACTGTAGTTCCAGCCATATCAAAAACAACTAGTTTAATTTCAGACATAATTTCTATTTTAGTAGTGATAAAGGTTACTTCTTCAGCCAAGTTTGAGTGCGCTTAGCTAAACCTTGCGTTAATAGCCAATAGAGAATTCGCACGCCAATGCTAGTTAACACTAACGCTGTAGACATCGCCGCCGCAGGAGCAACATCGCCAGCATCATCCATATTCACT
>Ga0194061_1001264_pt1 | contig 15028 bp, 12 predicted proteins | sample SepL2221m_MetaG_FD_163423 | JGI IMG/M metagenome (GOLD analysis project Ga0194061, IMG submission 163423) | Anoxic zone freshwater microbial communities from boreal shield lake in IISD Experimental Lakes Area, Ontario, Canada - Sep2016-L224-21m | ecosystem: Environmental > Aquatic > Freshwater >...
CGCACAAATCGCTACTGAAGTGGCTCGCGTACTGGACAGCTTTGGCAAGCCCTACCAGGGAACCGGCACCGGTCCGACACACATCTTTAACCTGGGGCACGGCATCAGCCAATACACTCCGCCTGAGCATGTGGCGGCGCTGGTGGACGCAGTGAACCATCACTCACGTGCCATGCGCGCTTGATTTCCTAGCATTTTTTGATCAGGATTTGGCGGGCTTTGTTGCACTTATGCACAAAAATGGTGATGCAGGTCCGTCCAACTCCCCTATTTGAGAGATAAGCGCTATTAAAGCCATAGCGTCCGTAAGTTGTTGATTCATAAGGATTTCAAACTTTGCTTTTTTTCCGGGCATTCCAGCCAGAGCCTTGATTTCTAAGGCTTTGGCGGCTCTCACGACAAGATATCAACAAAGTTATCCACAGAATCTCTGAATTTGACATAAAGTGTTTTCAAATCAAGCACTTAGCGCCACTTTCACAAGTTCACATGAATAAATCCCCTCAAGTGGCAACGCTGGCGATGTGGTACCGGCAAAGCCCTATGGTCACCCCATGACCCACTGGCTGTGTGTTTTAGTTCAGACTCCGGCGCACGCCACGCTGGGTTCGGTACTGAGTTACCGAAGTGAGTCGGCACTGCCACCGGGAACGCTAGTGCGTGTGCCCTTGGGCAAACGCGAGACCCTCGGTGTCGTGTGGGACGCAGAGTCCGCGCACGCCACTGGCGAGTTCGACCCGGAAAAAATCCGTTCAGTGGCGGGCACGCTGGACGGCATTTCCCCCTTGAGCACCGCATGGCAACAATTGGTTGCGTTTGCAGCACAGTATTACCAGCGTTCCATTGGCGAAGTGGCGTTGGCCGCACTGCCCCCGCAATTGCGCGAATTGTCACCCGAGCAAATGCAGCGCCGCTTGAAACGCGGAGGCCGGTCGGCAGAGCACTCTGCTCCGTGTCCCCCGCCGCCCAGCCGCCTACATCCCTCGCTCAGCTCCGAGCAGGCCACTGTGCTGCAACAAATCCACAGCCAGAGTGGCCCGTTTTTGCTGTTTGGTGCCACCGGCAGCGGCAAGACCGAGGTCTATCTGCGTGCGGTGCAAACGCTGCTGGAAAACGACCCAGACGCCCAGGCACTGGTTATGGTGCCCGAGATCAACCTCACGCCCCAGTTGGAAGCCCGCTTCACGGAACGCTTTGCGCCCCTGTACGGCGACACCGCCGTGGTGTCCATGCACAGTGGCATGACCAACCCGCAGCGACTCAAAAGCTGGCTGGCGGCCCACAGCGGCACGGCGCGCATCGTGCTGGGCACGCGCATGGCGGTGTTTGCATCCATGCCGCAGCTGCGTCTGATTGTGGTGGACGAAGAGCACGACCCCAGCTACAAAAGCAGCGAAGGGGCGCGTTACTCGGCGCGCGACCTGGCGATCTACCGGGGTCGGCTCGACGGTGCCAAGGTGCTGTTGGGCTCGGCCACGCCTTCGCTGGAAAGCTGGCACCACAGCCGCCCGGCTGCAGAAGGTGGGCGCTACCTGCGCTTGCATATGCCCAGCCGCATCGGAGCGTCTTCACCCACGAACGGAAAACACGCCGCCACGCCCGAGCAAACCATGCGTACCACCGCCGGTACCCCCGATGGTCTGCCACTGGTGCGGCGGGTGGACATGAACCACCAGCCCCGCAACGCGGTGTTCTCCATTCCACTCCTTGAAGCCATCAAGGAACGCGTGGCGCGCGGTGAGCAGAGCATGGTGTTTCTCAACCGGCGCGGCTATGCGCCGGTGTTGCACTGTGCGGAATGTGGCTGGAAGAGCGAATGCCCGCATTGCAGCGCATTTCGCGTATTCCACAAAATCGACCGCACGCTGCGTTGCCACCATTGCGGTTTTACCGAGCGCGTGCCACGGGCCTGCCCCACCTGTGGCAACCCCGACATTGCGCCGCTGGGGCGTGGCACGGAGCGGCTGGAAGAGCACCTGGCCGAACTGCTGACCGACGTGCGCCGCCCCCACACCGTCAGCGCCGACTTCCCAGAAGGCGAGCCCGTGCGAGTAGCGCGTATCGACGCTGACACCACGCGCCTCAAGGGCGATCTGCGAAGCCAATTGGCGGCGGTGCACGCGGGTGATGTGGACGTGCTGGTGGGAACCCAGATGATCGCCAAGGGACACGACTTTCGACGCATCACACTGGTGGCGGCGGTCAACCCCGACGGAGCCCTGTTTTCAAGCGACTTCCGCGCGTCGGAGCGGCTCTTCAGCCTGCTCATGCAGGCGGCGGGACGCTCGGGTCGTGACGCCACCCTGAGTGCCAGCAGCGAAGTCTGGATTCAAACCTTTCAGCCCGCCCACCCGTTGTATGCCGCTCTGAAACAGCACGACTACCCCACTTTTGCCAGCAGTCAACTCAAAGAACGCCAGCAGGCTGGTCTGCCGCCCTTTACCGCACAGGCCCTGGTGCGCGCCGAAGCCCGCACGCAAGACGTGGCGCAGGCCTTCTTGAATGCCGCCAGCGCCACGGCGCAAACTGACATGGCGCAGTGGGAAGGCTGGGAGCAGGTGCTATCGCAAATTACCCTCTACCCCGCGGTGCCGATGAGCATTCAGCGGGTGGCCAATATCGAGCGCGCGCAAATGCTGGTGGAAAGCCCCTCGCGCACGGCACTGCAACAATTTCTGGGCGGCTGGCAGTCGGTGCTGCACGCGACCCGCCAAAGTCCCGAGGGAAAGGGACTGATCCGCTGGGCGGTAGATGTGGATCCACTTGCGATATAGCCCCCATGCTGGTCGCTATGGGTATTGTTTAGCGTGGCCCTGCCACGCGGGGAAAGACCACGCGAATCCGACTGCCCTGACCGGGCGCGCTTTGCACTGTGATTTGTCCGCCCATAACGCGAGTGACGATGCCGTGAACAATATTCATGCCCAACCCGGTTCCGCCGCGCCCCATCTTGGTAGTGAAAAAGGGGTCAAAGATGCGTGCCCGCACCGCCTCAGTCATACCGATGCCGTTGTCGACCACCACCATCTCAACCATATCGGCGTCGAGCTCCGCGATGCTGACCGAAATGCGTCCGCCTGCACCCGGCTCAAACGCGTGAATGGTTGCGTTCATAACCAGGTTGGTCAAGATCTGGCCATACCGTCCCGGGAACCCGTCGCACGTCAAATCAGACGCCAAATGCCGTTGCACTTCACAGCCCGACTTACGCACACCAGGTTGCAGCATGTTGAGGATCTCATTGGTAACCTCGGCCAGATCGAATACACGCCGCTGGTCACTGGTCTGGTCCACCGCAACTTGTTTGAAATCTGAAATCAAAAGCGCAGCCCGTTGCAAATTGTTCACCGATAGCGTCAGCCCCTCCCCCGCACGTTCAATAAATGAGGCTAACGTCGTCCGCCGCATGGAGCCTGAAGCCAGTTCCTTGTTGAGGTCCTCCAACTCAGACTGAATGGTCGATGCCACCATCAGCGCATTGCCAATCGGCGTATTGAGTTCATGCGCCACACCAGCCACAACCCGCCCCAGCGAGGCCAGCTTTTCGGTCTGAATCATCTCCTCCTGGGCACGCTCCAGCGTCATCAAGGCTTGCTCCAACGACTCGGTGCGCTCATTGACCCGATGCTCCAGATGCTCGTTGGCGTCGGTCAGATCCTGGTTGCGACTCTCTAACTGGGCAATCAGGTGCAGCAGGGCCAGCCGTGTGGCCTCCAGGCTGTCGGCCAGCGCACCCACCTCGTCGCGAAAAACCCTTCGAATGGGGATGTCGAGCTGACCTTTTTCGATGCGCCCGGATGCCTCTACCAATGCCTCCAACGGGCGCACCAGGCGCCAGTGCATGATCACCAAAATAATAAGCAGGGCTCCCAAGGAAATTTGTAAACCATGACGAAGGTATTGCAGTCGCACCTCGTTTACCTTTGCCAGGTAGCCCGCCGTGGACATTTCCATGGTCAATTTACCCACCAGGGTCTTGTTGCGCTCCACGGCCCGCGTCGCCGAAGCCACCAGCAGGGGGTCTTCCGCGCTGCGCGCGCGCTTGGCAAACGGTGCACCCTTATCGTCCCAGATAGCAATCGACACCACCTCCGGGTTGATGAACGCCGCCTCCATGATGGAGTTGGCCTGCTCTGCCTCGAACTGCCACAGCGGCTCACGCAAGGCCAACGCCGTCAAGGCACCCAAATGGTCCAGTTCGACATGAATCTGATTGATGTGCTGCTCGCGCAAATCGGACGCCTGGTCCATGTACGACAGAAACGATGCCAGAAGCACGCCCGCCACTACCGTCAGGGCAATTACCACCCGCAGCGAGTGCATGCGCAGCCAGAGTTGGCGAGAACGTGCAGTCAAGGGGCCGAAGTTGCTCATGGGGTCGTGATCGTTTGAAACACTGTAACGCAATGCCGGTACAGTGCTCCGATCATCACTTGACTGCTACCAAATACATAGCTGAACACGCATACTCCACGAGGGCTTCAGGCATATTTAGAGCATTCCCTGACGGGAAACCAACGCCACCGCACCAGAGAACGTGAAAAATGCAGCAGCAGTGGACACCAGAATGATGCGTGCAATGCGTCCATTGTCCGCACCAAAGCGCTCGGCCAGCAACGACACATTGCTGGCGCTGGGCAATGCAGCCAGTAGCACCAGGACCGTCAACGCAAACCGGTCCAGCGGCATACCCATTTGAATGGCCCCCGCGCCCACCAGCAATACCAGCACCGGGTGCAAAAACAGCTTGATGGCGGCGACCGGCACCACTTCTGCCCAGTGCACCGGGTGCGCCTCGCCAGCCTGCGCCATCATCTGCGAGCGCGCCAGCACAGCACCAATGGTGAACAGTGCCACCGGTGACGCCGCGTCGGCCAGCAACCCAACGGTTTGAACAAGGGGTTTTGGCAATTCGAGCTGCAGGGCCGACACCACCGCACCCATCAGGATGGACCAGGGCAATGGGTTGGCTGCCACGCCCTTGAGCGCATTTCTAGCCGCTTGCCCGGCTGACGCACCTGTGCCGCCGTCCCCATCCAACCGCGAAAGCGCAATGCACAGCGACGTGGTGACCACCATGTCGAGCAGTACCAACAGAATCGCCGGCCCGGCAGCCCGAGGGCCAAGCAGGGCAACGACCAACGGCACGCCCATAAAGCCCGTATTGGGAAAAGCACCCACCAACGCACCAAAGGCCGCGTCATTCCAGCCAATGCGGCCATGGCGGGTGACGGCCACCACAAAGCCCACCATGATGAGTGCGCACAGCAAATACGTGACCACCACGCTGGGGTCCAGCAACTGAGCGATGGGCGTACTGGCGCCAAGCCGATACAGCATGCACGGCAGCGCAAAAAACAGCACGAATGCATTCAGCCCAGGAATGGCTGGCATTGGCAGCATGCCCCTGCGCGCGGCAACAAAACCACACATTACGAGAGCAAAAAAGGGAAATGTGACCGAGAGAGTTTGCAGCACGCAGACATTGTCGCGGCAAATCCTCCCACGCCTCGCGCACCCGGTAAGATGGCGCGCTTGTCTGTCAGTAAAGTCTGCATGTCGTCGCTCTCCCCCGCCTCCGCTCCAACTTCTCCTTCGCCCCCCGCGGCCCACGGCCTGAATCTGGCTCAGCAGGAAGCCGTCAACTATTTGCACGGACCCTGTCTGGTGCTGGCAGGCGCCGGTTCCGGCAAGACGCGCGTTATTACCCACAAGATTGCTCGGCTGATTCAATCCGGCATGGCACCCCAACGGATTGCCGCCATCACCTTTACCAATAAGGCCGCGGCCGAGATGCGCGAGCGCGCCAAGGGCCTGATTGGCAAGGCGGCCAAAGACGTGGTGGTGTGCACCTTTCACGCGCTGGGCGTGCGTATGCTGCGGTTGGACGGCTCCGCCCTGGGGCTCAAGCCCCAGTTCAGCATTCTGGACACGGACGACGTAACCAGCATTCTGAAAGACGCTGGTGGCAGCACCGATGCCGCCACCGCGCGGCAGTGGCAATGGACCATCAGCAGTTGGAAAAGTGCGGGCCTCAACGCCGCTCAGGCGCTGGCCCAGGCCGAGAACGACGGTGCCCGCGTAACAGCCACCATCATGGCGCGATACGAAGAGCGACTGACCGCCTACCAGAGCGTCGATTTTGATGACCTGATCAGCCTGCCACTCAAATTGCTACAAAATTATGAGCATGTCAGGCACAAATGGCAAGGGCTTATGGGTCATGTGCTGGTGGACGAGTACCAGGACACCAACGCCACCCAATACGAGGTGCTGAAGCTGCTGGTGGGTGGCAACCCGGCCGATAGCGCCCGGTTTACCGCCGTGGGTGACGACGACCAATCCATCTACGGTTGGCGCGGCGCCACGTTAGACAACCTTAAAAGACTGCCGGTGGATTTCCCATCGCTGAAGCTGGTAAAGCTGGAGCAAAACTACCGCTCCACCAGCGCCATTCTTCGCGCAGCCAACAATGTCATTGGTCCCAACCCCAAACTGTTCCCCAAAAACCTGTGGAGCGATTTGGGCGAAGGCGAACCGGTCCGCGTAGTGGACGCCGACAACGAGGAACACGAGGCCGAGCGCGCCGTCGCACGCATTCAGAGCCTGCGCGCAGAGGGCACGTTGGTGCAAGCGGGCATCCAGTTCAAAGAATTTAGAGACTTCGCCGTCTTGTACCGCGCCAACCACCAGGCCAAGCCGTTCGAGAAAGCACTGCGCAAAGCCAACATTCCGTACAAGGTGTCGGGCGGGCAAAGCTTTTTTGATCGAGCTGAAATCCGCGACCTGTGCGCCTGGTTTCGCCTGTGGGCCAACAATGACGATGACCCGGCTTTTCTGCGGGCCGTTACCACGCCCAAGCGAGGCATTGGACATCAGACGCTGGGCACGCTGGGCGTATTTGCCAGTCAGTACAAGCAAAGTTTGTTCGAGTCGCTATTTTCCAGCTCCCTGAGCTCGGTACTGGCTGCCAAGGCGGTCGGAAGCCTGCATGAGTTTGGGCGCTATGTGAATGACCTGGAGTACCGCGCCCGCCAGACGGAGGGCGCCGAAGCAGCCAGGGCCTTCATGACCGACTGGTTAAAAGACATTGGCTACGAAAAACACCTGCTCGATGGCGAGGACAGCGACAAAGTGGCCGCAGCCAAGTGGTCTAACGTGTTGGAGTTTTGCGACTGGATGGCCCTGCGCTGCGGCGGCACCCTGGAAGACACGGCGGGCACATCGGTACGCGAAGTCAAAAACTTGCTGGAAGTTGCGCAGACGATTGCCCTGCTGTCCACCATCAACGAACGCGAGAAAGACCAGAATGTGGTCACCCTGTCGACCCTGCACGCCTCCAAAGGATTGGAATGGCCGCATGTGCTACTGGTGGGGGTGACCGAGGGCATGCTGCCCTTCAAACTGGGTGATGGTGCCGAGTCTCAAGGTGGCTCAGAGAAAGCGCATGAGACGGTCAATGAAGATATGGCACAACGCCTGCAGGAAGAGCGCCGGCTGATGTACGTGGGTATCACCCGCGCACAGCGCAGCCTGGCCGTGAGCTGGACCCGGCGTCGCAAGAAAGGCCGGGAAATGGTGGCGGTGCTACCCAGCCGCTTTATTGCAGAAATGGGTCTGGACAAGGCAACGGTCAAAGAAGACCCGCGAGAAAAGCTGAAGGCACTAAGGGCAGAGTTTGCGCTAAAAGCGCTGGCAAGCGCCACGGCTGCTGCGCAAAGCCGGTAAAGGTGCACCAGTCAGCGCAGTCCGTCGTACCCTGTGCGGACCGAAAAATCGCCGAAACCAAGGCCACTGCCAGAGGGCATCACGCCAAAAAGTTTATCGTGCAAATCGGACAACACCATCATCGCAGCGGCAGCATCCTGATTGAAACCCATGCGGGCGTTGCCCTTGCTGTCACCACCATCCATGATCAGCTTGGAAATGTATTCACTGCACTCCTTATGCCCCCAAAGCGTGCGAATGGTGTTGGCGATCCGATGGTGGTGCAGTTCGACTAGCTGAAGAGCATCCTCCTTGATTTGCCCATCGGTGCGCTCCCGTGACCCAGCAGACTCATCGGGCATTCCGTCTTCAAAAATCGGCAATGGGACGGTTTGCAAAAAAGCACCAGACGCATCGGGCAGCGGTTGCGGCACGTTCACGGCACTGAACCGGGAATCCTGTTCGGCTACTGCGTTTTCCCACATACCCCAGGTTGTGTCCGGGTCGTCCTCGACAACTTCAAGCCCGCGCGAGTCCACCGCATCCTTGGTCGACTCTGCCCGTGACTTTTTCCCCTTGCCTAGAAAACTACTGAACATGTACGTTCTCCATCATTTCCAACAATGCTACTCCAGCCCCTCAAACTTGGCCACCGCTGGTCCGCACAAGATGCACCAGTCATCCAGAAACGACGACAAACCGCCACAACCGATGGAATTGAATTCACTTCACCTGAAATCAGCCACATCATATTTTATGCCGCATGAAGAAAGCCAGAAATATCAAGTGACTACCTGATAACCCTGTCCATCTCTGCACGCATTGACTGGCACATTTTTGCATAAAGCTTCAATTTGCGTGACGTTTCCCTCAAGCGCTCAGTAATGCGAATAGAAACGCCCAACATTAACTTTGCTCCGATTGCGGGCTCCTTAACGATTAACTTAAAGAAATCGTCTCGCGTCAGAACTGCGCAATAGAGCTCCGTTGCGGCGGTACATGATGCGGAACGAGGCCCGTTGTCCAGAAGCCCCATTTCACCGACCAATTCACCTATACCGAGAACTGCTGTTGTTATTGGAGAAAAGCTATCGACAACAATGTTTTCAACGACTACTTCACCCTCAATGATCAGCGCCATGAATCCGGCATCTGATGCGTCGCCCTCTTGAATAAAACAAGTGCCGCTGTCATAACGCGCAGGCTTCATGAAGCCAACGATCTTGGCAGCTTCACTCAGAGTCAATGATGCGAATGCGGATGGTGCAGTTAGCAGTTGCACCGCCAAGGCGACCGACAGAGGGGCGGCATTCTCATCGGTTTGACTCTCTGATATTTCCATTGCTGCGCGTTTTATGCAAAAGGTGCGGGTATCGTAACCCAGTGATCCCGGTCACGACGCGCTACCTCCGCATAATCACCAACCCCTTGAGGTACTCGCCTTCGGGGAAGGCAATCGTCATCGGGTGATCCGGCGCGCCGCCCATGCGTTCGGTAATGAAACCGTCCACGCCAGCGTCCGAGCCCGCCCCGGCCACTATCTTGTGAAACAGGTCAGCGCTGATGCCGCCCGAGCACGAATAGGTAAACAGCACACCACCGGGCTCCAGCAACTTCAGCGCCAGGCGGTTGATGTCCTTGTAGGCGCGTGACGCTCGCTCCGCATGGGCGACGGTCGGCGCAAACTTGGGTGGGTCGAGCACGATGGCGTCAAAAGTCCGGCCAGCATCCAGAAACTTGCGTAGCGAGGCGTTCACATCGGCATCCATAAAAGTGGTTTGACTTGCATCAAAACCGTTGAGTGCCACATTGGCACGCGCCTGCTCCAACGCCGGGCCAGATGAATCGATGGACGTGACGTGGCCGCCGGTATGGCCGCCCGCTCGCAGGCCCGCCAGCGCCGCGACCGTGAAGCCCCCGGTATAGCAAAAGCAATTGAGCACGCGCTGAAATCCGAGTCGCTGCGCATAGTCGGCAAACTTCTTGCGGCTGTCGCGCTGGTCCAGGTAAAAGCCGGTCTTGTGGCCCTCGGCAATGCTTAAGCCCAGCTTCCATTCGTGCTCGTGCAGAACCAGGTCGGTCGGCGTGCTGGCGTTGCCACCACGAAGCCAGCCTTTGACCTCGGGCAAGCCTTCCAGGGCGCGGCTGCTGGCGTCTGAGCGCTCATAGAGTTGGGTCAGGCCGGTAGCGAGCAACAGCGCGTCGGCAATGACACCCTTCCAGCGCTCGACCCCGGCAGAAGTGAACTGCGCCACCAGCGTGTCGCCATAGCGGTCCACAATCAGGCCCGGCAAGCCATCCGACTCGCCATGGATCAGCCGCATGCCGTCGCTTTTTATATCAAATCGTGCTCTAGCCCCCGTGGAACGTGCGACAGCCGCTATAAAAAACGAAGCGTCTATGCGCTGCGATTCATCAAAACTCCAGACCCTCGCCCTGATTTTTGATTCCGGACTGAAGGCTGCCCAGCCCAGAAACGCACCGTCCGCCGCCTCGACCCGCACCGTCTCGCCACTGTCGGCGCTGCCCTTGGCAATGGCCGACTCGAATATCCAGGGATGGTGGCGTTTCAGGGAGCGCTCTTTGCCTTCGCGCAGTTTGAGGGTTTTCATGGTGCTATTGTCGCTTGCGGGCTCGCTGCCCTATAGCGCCACTCGATAGCGCCACTCGATAGCGCCACTCGATAGAATGCCCGGCCAGGCCATGGGCTTTGGAATTCACTTTGGAAGGCACGCACACGCAATGGACATCACGCTCTGGTTCACAACTTTTGGCAGCGATATTGCAGCCGTCAGTCTCAGCGCAGTGATCCTCACCGCCTACTACCTGTGGCTGCGGATTCAGGTTCGCCGCAATCCAACCTTCTCCATTCACAGCGTCAACCAGATCGCCCGCACCCTGTGGGTCATGAATGTAATGCGCAATCCGGCCAAGGACGTCATGGCCGTGCAAACCCTGCGCAACTTCATCATGGGCGCCAGCCTGATGGCCTCTACGGCAACTCTGCTGATCATCGGCACACTGACCCTATCGGGTCAGGCGGAAAGCATTTCACGCAGTTGGCATGTACTTAATGTCGGTAGCACGTATGCGGCCGAACTCTGGATCGTCAAGGTGTTGTGCCTGCTGGTCGACTTCATCGTCGCCTTCTTCGCGTTTGTGATGGCGGTGCGTCTGGTCAATCAGGTCGTGTTCATGATCACGATTCAACCGGAGCCCGATGCACACTACAGCCTGGCACCAAAGGCGGTTGCCAGGCGTCTGAACCGGGCTGGAAATCTGTTTGCCATTGGCTTGCGGGCATTCTTTTACGCCGTGCCGCTGGTCTTCTGGCTCTTCGGACCTGTCTTTCTGGTACTCGCGACGGTGGGGCTGGTCTTGACCCTGCAGCAACTCGACCGCAGCGAACCAGCGCACGACTGATGTGCACTTGACTAGCCTTTACCGCCCTTGAGCTTGGCCCGAGGGTGCGCGGCGTCATAGGCTTTGGCCAGATGCTGAAAATCCAACCGTGTGTAAACCTGCGTGGTGCTGATGTTGGCGTGGCCCAGCAACTCCTGCACAGCGCGCAAGTCACCGCTGGATTGCAGCATGTGGCTGGCAAACGAATGGCGCAACATGTGGGGGTGCACTGGCGTGGACAAGCCGGCTTGCAAGCTGCGGCTGCGCAGGCGCGCCCAGACTGACTGGGCGGTAAGGCGCGTCCGGTTGCGTCCGACAAAGAGCGCGTCGCTGACGGCATCGCTGCTGGCATGGGCAGCCACAAAGTCGCTGCGTGCCTGCAACCAGACCTCTAGTGCGGCAATGGCGTGCCTCCCCACCGGTACGGCGCGCCACTTGCGGCCTTTGCCACACACATGGGCTTGTGCAGCCTGCAGGTCGATCCAGCCTTGCCCTGCCGCGTTACCCGCTGCACTGGCTTGGGCATCCAGCCCGATCAACTCGCCAACGCGAAGGCCGCTGGAGTACAACAACTCGACCATGGCGGCGTCACGCAATTCCAAAAATGCGGCTTCAGTTTTCACCTGCGACGATTCATTTATCGATGAAAATGGGCTGTAGCCCTCGTCAATATTGCGTGACGCGCTATCTTTTTTGAAAGTCGCCAGCTGCACAGCATCATCCACACCGAGCGCCTTGGGCAAGGGTTTGGGGGCTTTGGGTGCACGCACGTCCTGCACCGGGTTGCTGGCAACCAGCCCCTGACGCCCCAACCACACATAGAAGCCGCGCCAGCCCGACATGATGAGGGCGATGCCCCGTCCGCTGCGCCCACCGCTGTGCATCTGCGCCACCCAGCGGCGAATATGGGCATTGCGCACATCGGTGAGTTCTACCGGCACCGTGGCGGCGTAGTCGCGCAGCTTGATCAGATCCAGCGCATACAGTTCAACTGTGCGCGCTGCCAGACGCTTTTCGACCCGAACGTATTCAAGGTAGCGCTCTACAAGGAGTTGGGACGCCTGGGGGCTCTGCTCCGTGTCCCCCGCCCGCTGCGCGGGCTCCTCCTTGACCTGCGCGGAACCCCCAGGCATCCCACTTCGTGGTTCTGCACCGGAGGCCACGTCTTACTTCAGGCGGGAAGTTGCCGCGCTGACCAATTCACCGATACGGGCCAAAAAGTCGGTGCCCATGCCGCTGTGGAAGCGGTGTGGGTCGGGCGAGGCCAGCACCAGCAGGCCAAACGCGGGTGTCATGCTGCCAGCCGCGCCGCCGCGCAGGGGAATCAGCACCAAAGAGGTCACGGTGGTGGGGTCTTCCAGCCAGCCTACAGCTTCAAAGCCGGTATTCAAGCCGCAAAAGGGCTCCATCAGTGAAGATGCAAACACTTTGGCGTCTTCACTGACCTCTTGGGTCGCGGTCAACTGGGCGTAATCAGGGGCCATGCCCCACAGGCGAATACCGACTTGCGGCACCGAGAACTGGCCCTGGATGTCCTGCTCTATTGATGCCGGCAGTGCGTGCAGGTCCGAGACCATCAACAAACTGCGTGCCCAGCGCAAAATCTTGTCGGACAGCATCACGTTTTCACTGCCGTGGCGGATCATTTCCATGATGCGCTGCTCCAGCGACTTGATCTTCTCGCGCAGCATCTCGGCCTGGCGCTCCTGCAGACCGACCGCGCGGTTGCTGTGCGGGCTGGTGAACTGCACCGCAGCCAGCAACTCGGCGTGGCGCAAGAAGAAATCAGGCGTATTGGCCAGGTAGTTGGCAATGTCGTCTTCGGTGATGGGGTTGTTCAGTGGTTGGTTCATAGCGTGTCCGGAAGTTCAATTTCGCCCTGGAATACGGTGGTGGCGGGGCCTGTCATCAGCACGGGTGCAGTATCGCCTGCCCAGGCGATGTTGAGCAGCCCGCCGTGGGTCTGCACCTCGACGCTGCCGTCCAGCAAGCCCAGGCGAATGCCGGCCACTACGGCCGCACAGGCGCCCGAGCCGCAGGCCAGCGTTTCGCCCACGCCGCGCTCATAGACACGCAGGCGGATGTGGCCGCGGTCCTGCACCTGCATAAATCCCACGTTCACGCCCTGCGGAAAGCGCGGACTGGCCTGAACCTGCGGGCCTAGCGTGGCCACGGGCGCGCTGTCCACATCGGCCACCTGCAGTACGGCGTGCGGGTTGCCCATGGAAACCGGGGCGATCCATGCCGGCGCTATCAAAACAGAAGCTGCCTTCGCAGTATCCACGGGGGCTAGAGGCCAATTCCACCATGCTCCTTGTGGCTGAAAGGTTAAGTCCGTGGCGTCAAACGGAATCTGCTCCAGCGCAAACACCGGCGCGCCCATGTTGACGGTGACACGCCCGTCCGGCGTCAGGCTGGGCTCGATCACGCCCTTTTGCGTTTTCACGCGGATCACGGACTTGGTCGTAAGACCCCGATCGTGCACAAAGCGGGCAAAGCAACGCGCGCCATTGCCGCACTGCTCCACCTCGGCACCATCGGCGTTGTGGATGATGTATTCGAAGTCGATGCCCTCGGCCGGCGAGGGCCGCACGGTCAGGATTTGATCAGCGCCCACACCGAAGTGGCGGTCACCCAGAAAGCGGTAATGGGCGGCGGTGAGCCCCAGGCGGCCACGGGTTTCGTCCAGAACGACAAAGTCGTTGCCGGCCCCTTGCATTTTGGTGAATGGAATGCGCATGGCGTGGATTATCGGCCCATGATGGCGCCGCACCGGGTCATGTTGCAAAATGCCCGCATGGTACGACCCAATCAACGCATCCTCCCGCACACCGGCGCAGACCCCATCCAGCCCACTACCGCCGTCGAGTGGCAAGCCGAGCACCCGGTGCACTTGCTGCGCAATGTGCAGCGCCTGACCGCACCCAACCCCGGCTTCATGACCGGCCCCGGCACCAACAGCTACCTGGTGGGTAACGCTAACACCGGCTATTGCGTCATAGACCCCGGCCCGGCCGATACCGACCATGTGCAGCGCCTGTGGCGCGCGGCCCTGCACCCGGACGGCAGCGGTGGCAATATTGTGATGATTGTGTGCACCCATTCGCACGCCGACCACTCGCCCGGAGCCAAACCACTGCAAGCCCTGTGCGCCCACACGCCACCGATCCTGGGCCTGCCATCAGCCCCCACGGCACGCGCCAACAGTGCCTTCACGCCCGACCGAGCGCTGCAAAATAGTGAGCAGCTCACACTTATTCCACGGGGTCTGGAGGCAAATTTCGCTTCCAGTCATACGCTGCAAGTGATCCACACGCCCGGCCACGCCGCCAACCATGTGTGTCTGCTGCTAGAGGAAGATGGCCTGCTGTTCTCGGGTGACCATATCCTCAACGGCAGCACCACCGTCATTGACCCGCCCGATGGGAATATGGCGGATTACATGGACTCACTGGACGTTCTGCTGGCGACGTGCGCCACGCACGATGTGCACTACATCCTGCCGGCCCACGGCCATGTGCTGGGCGGCTCGCTGGCAGACGCGAGTGGGGCGATTGCTCACCTGAAAGCCCACCGCTTGAAACGCGAGGCCAAGATCGCCGCAGTGGTCGCCGCCAACCCGCAGGGCGCGGTGGACGACTGGCTGGCACATGCATACGACGATGTGGATTCGCGCATCTGGCCAGTGGCCAAGCGCTCGCTGCTGGCGCACTTGGAGCGGCTGCAAGCCCTTGAAACGAGAGTCACCCCTTCATCATGACCACACCCAAAGTACACGGCACGCTGAAGCTGCCGCCCAAGCCCCCTCAAGCCGTGCCTGTGGCGCAGCCGGCCACACGGCCAGCTGTAGCAGCGATGCCCGCCCCTGCCAAACGCCCCAACGCAAAGCCGCGCCAGCGCTCCGTTACAGCGCTGCGCC
>Ga0194061_1001266_pt1 | contig 15021 bp, 12 predicted proteins | sample SepL2221m_MetaG_FD_163423 | JGI IMG/M metagenome (GOLD analysis project Ga0194061, IMG submission 163423) | Anoxic zone freshwater microbial communities from boreal shield lake in IISD Experimental Lakes Area, Ontario, Canada - Sep2016-L224-21m | ecosystem: Environmental > Aquatic > Freshwater >...
CCACCCCACGCATCGTGGTGAGCCGCACCCGGCCCCCCGAGTTCGCCACCTTCGTTGCCGAGCGGCTGGGTGCCGACACGGTGCCGATGGGGTCGGCTGGGGCCAAGATCTCGGCCGTCGTGCGGGGCGAAGCGGAAATCTACGTCCACGCCGGGGGCCAGTACGAGTGGGACTCGTGTGCCCCGGTGGCTGTGGCGCTGGCCGCCGGGCTCTTTGCTAGCCGCATCGATGGCACCCCGCTGCGCTACTCGCGCCCCGACCCGTGGCTGCCCGATCTCATCGTGTGCCATCCGGCACTGGCCGACGCAGTGCTTGCCGCAGTCCGTGACTCGGGTGTCGTGGGTGGGGCCTGAGCCGGTGTCGACCGAGCCCTCGGGGGATGCACCGGCAGCCGTGTTCGGCCCGGCCCGGCTCGGTCCCCTGACGCTCAAGAACCGGATCATCAAGTCGGCGACCTTCGAGGGTGCATCGCCCAAGGGTGCGGTGACGGACGCACTGATCGCCTTCCACCAGCGGGTGGCCCGAGGCGGGGCCGCCATGACCACCGTGGCCTACCTGGCTGTGGCTCCTGAAGGACGCACCGACCGCCACTGCCTGCAGCTCAGTGCCGAGTCGCTTCCTGGGCTCCGCCGGCTGACCGATGCCGTGCATGCGGCCGGTGCCATGGCCTCGGCCCAGATCGGACATGCCGGCCCGGTGGCCAACTCCAAGTCGAACGGGGCCCCGGCGCTGTCCCCGTCACGGCGCTTCGGCGCATCAGGATCGCTCACCCGTGCCGTTACTGAAGACGACATCGCCCGGATCACCGAGGACTATCGCGTGGCTGGCGCCCGTGCCGTCGAGGCGGGGTTCGACTGCATCGAAATTCACCTCGGCCACAACTACTTGCTGAGCTCGTTCCTCAGCCCGAAGCTCAACCGTCGGACCGACAGTTGGGGAGGGGCGCTCTTACAGCGTGCCCGCTTCCCCCGCCAAGTGGTGGCGGCGGTGCGCGATGGGGCTGGAAGCGGTGTGGCCGTCACGGCCAAGTGCAACATGGCCGATGGCGTGCCCGGTGGGTTCGACCTCCCCGAGAGCATCGAGTTCGCCCGCATGCTCGAGACGGACGGGCACCTCGATGCCTTGGAGTTGACCGGTGGGAGTTCGCTGTCCAACCCGATGTACCTGTTCCGAGGGGAAGCCCCGCGAGCCGAGTTCGCAGCCACTCTTCCCCAGCCCATGCGCCTCGGGTTCCACGTGGTGGGCAAGCGCTTCATGAAGGAGTACCCCTTCGAGGAGGGCTACTTCCGCGGCCAGGCCCATCAGTTCCTGGAGACCCTGAGCCTCCCGCTCATCTTGCTCGGCGGGGTGAACCGGATAGACACCGTCGAGTCGGCGCTGGCCGAAGGGTTCTCGTTCGTAGCCATGGCCCGGGCACTGTTGCGCGAGCCCGACCTGGTCGCTCGGTGGGAACGGGGAGAACGCGACGACGGAAGCTGTGTCCATTGCAACCGGTGCATGCCGTCGATCTACAGCGGTACCCGCTGCGTCGTCGACGTGCCCACGGCTCCCGCCTGACCCCTGCCCCCTGACGCGACTCCAACGTTCTGAGCGCATCTGTCATACGCCACAGCCGACAAGTCGCCGTACTTGGGCATCGACTGGAGGTCGTAGCCGTCTGCGCCTCGTTCGAGCAGTCTGATGATCGCTGCTATTTCTACGCCCAGGCGAGGGTCATCATCGTTCAGTCGTTGGGCATCTTGTTGCGCCGCAGGCCAGACGTTGACGCGGCGGGCCGGTCGTCGGGAGGTCACTACCTGATGCTGGCGGCTTCGATCCGTGCCACAGCCGCTTCGACGTCCTCATCCGAGACGCCCAGGCTCTCGATGAGGTCGTCAGGCGACACGCCACCACCCTGGTACTCGGCGCGGCGAGTGGAAACCCGCTCGGCGATGAGGATGTCCTCGATGTACGGGCCAATGATCTCGAGGAGCGCTGCGGGAACGATCGCCAGATCGGGGTGGCGATACGGCCCGCAGAATACGATCTCGGAGCGAGCGCCCTGCTCGCGAGCCTTGGCCGCAAGCCTCGAGAGCCCTTTCCGGGCCTCAGAGGTATCAAGGACACGTGTCGGTGTGTACGGGCTCGTCATGCGAACCACTGTATCAGGTACATCTATCTGTACAACAAGATGTTCAGAAAGATGTACGCCTTTTTGGTGTGCGAACCTAGATCTGGATGTCGGTGCCCTCAATCATCGTCGTCTTCCCTATGCCGTGCGATCAGAGCGTCGAGGTCCCAACCTTCGGTGTCGGCTTGGCGGGCCAGGGCGTGAGGCTATGGGCCATCGGGTCAGTCTCGACCCACCACCGGCACCGGGCTGTCGATCTCGACGGTTCCATCGGCCCGTGCCTCCACGGTGATCGGCCCATGCGGGGTAGGCACCGTGGCCCGCGCCCACTCGAGGCCACCAAGGGCCGGCTCCACCCGCACAGCTGCGTACCCAGGGTCGGCCGGTGTGATCCCGAGGACGTGGACGATCAGGTCGCGGGTCGGCGTCGACGACCATCCGTGACACCGGGTGCCCCCTACCCAGCACTCCGGCCACGTCGTCTCGCCGGCGTCCAAGAAGACCTCCCAGTCACGACACAGCCCGGCGATCAGATCGGCCCGCCCAGCTCGAGCTAGACCGTCGTGGAGCACGTAACGGAAGAACGGTTCGGCCTCCACCATCTGCTCCACCGCGTCCCAGGTCGGCCGCGGATATCCGGTGACCAGGTGGACGAACCCGGTGGAGCCGCCCTCTACGGTGACCGAGTCCATTACCCACGAATGACGGATCAGACGTGACCGGTCGGTGAGCCGGTCGATCACCCGGTCGATCCGGTCGGTGGGGACGAGCCCGGCGGCCAGGGCAGCCGCACCTCCGTGTTGGGCTGCTTCAGGCATCTGCACACCGTCGACGATGTGGTCGACATAGACGGCTCGGTCCGGGTCGAAGAACACCTCGAACCCGGCCCGCACCCCGTGGTAGCGAGCCCCCGCCCACGCCGCGGTGCCGTCGTTGCCCAGCCAGGTGGCCATGTCAGCAATGTCCTCGAGAGCGCGTGCGTAGAGAGCATTTAACGTCGACGAGGTGCCGGACGGATAGACGCTGGCCCAGTCGAGGAGCACCCATCCCGACACATCGTGAACCAGTCCGTCGCTACCCAAGTAAGCCTCGAACCACCGAACCGTCCGTTCGGCTGCTGGCAACAGCTCAGCAATCAATTCCCGGTCGCCGGTGTAGCGGTAGAGGTTGTGGAGCGACCGGACCCAGTGGAGCGACCAGTCGGGCACGAAGGTCCGGTCGTCGGCCCAGAAATCTGATGCCGGGGCCATGGCCAGCATCCCGTCGGACCGGGCAGAAGCGGCCAACTCGGGGTGCCACCGGGCCATCGACCAGTCGGGGTTGGCCACCAGGTCGACCATCTGGTGGACGACCGAGTCCCCGGTCCAGGCTCGCTGTTCGCGGGTCGGGCAGTCGACGTAGGCGTCCAGTGCGCAGAGGTCTACCGTGCGCAGCCCGGTCTGGTGGATCTGCTCGAGGAGCGGGTCCGAGCACTCGAATGATGCCCCCAGGGGCCGGGGGCGATGGCGGTCCTGGATCGACAGCTCGATCGATGGTGCTGGACCGCCATGAGTGCGGACCGAGGCGTGCAGGTATCGGGTGCCGATCACGTCGAAGGTCTCGAACCGCTCGGGTCCGTCACCTCGGCATACGTAGCGGAAGCCGGCGTGTTGGCCCAAGGTGGCGAGCCGGCCAGCGGCATCGAGGTGCTCGGCCGCGGCGACGTCGATGATGGTCCCGGCTGTGGCCCCCGAAACCTCGAGCACTACCGAGCCGGCCGCGATCCGAGTCAGGTCGAACGCCATGCGGATCACCGAGGCGCCATGGTCGGTGCCCTCGGACCCGGTCCCTGACCCACGGGCATCTTCCTGCTCGTCGGCCAGCACCTGGTGGACCGGGTCACCCACGGGGGGCGCGCCACGTCCCGACTGCTGGCCGGTACACACAGCGTGGTGCAGTGCGCCAAAGGGGAGAGCAACCCGCACCGGAGGCCGGAGCATGCCGAAGGGCTCGCTGGGTGGACGGGGGTCGCCGGTGGCCCCGGTGTGGAAGGGCACGATCTCGACAGCATTCCGCCATGGGCCGTCATCGAACTCGGGGGAGTCCCAGCCGAGCGGATGCAAGTTGGCGTCGAAGGATTCGATGGGGAGGCAGGCCACATCGCCAGGGACGGGTACCGGGGTCCAGGCCTCACCTGGTGCGCACGTCCACGATCGGTCGCTGACGATCCACTGGTCGTCAATGGCAGCCTCGAAGACCAGGCAGCCAGCGCCGAGCGAGTACGTCGGGGGAACTGGGGTCCACCACGACGTGGCCTCACCGAAGTGGCGGGCTGTCACGGCGATGACATTGCTGCCGGCGTGCAGCAGTCCGGCCAGATCGACCACGTCGTAGTGGGCACGCCGGGGGTCGGAGCGCACCGGACCACGGGCCACCTCGGTGCCGTTGATGATCAGTACGTAGCGCCCGTCCACCCACAGGCGGCAGGTGGCCTGGATGGGGGCAGTCTCGAGCGCAACGGTGCGGCGGAACAGAGCGACCGTATCGATCGGATCGGCCAGCACCGGTCGTGTGGCGGTGACGGCCTGGATGTCCGGCCGCTGGTGCCAGATCCACCGGCCCTGCCACTTGGGTCCGAACGGATGCCGATGGGAGAGGCGCATGCGCGCACCCTACCGCCGGTGCGCACGGGTCAGGAGGTGTGAGTGGTGGTGCTGGAGGTGGTGGTGCCAGCGGTCACGCCCATCGGACCCAGTGGGATCGAGAGGGGGTCAGCCGAACTCAAACGAGGTGACGCCGAACAGTCGGTCGATATCGATATCGGGCACACCACCGAGGTACATCCGAGCGCAGCCGAACGACTCGTGGAGCCCGTGGTCGGACGCCATCGATAGGGCGGCCAGGTTGGGCTCGGGCATGTCCCATTGCACCGGGTGGCCGTCGATGCGGTCGAGGAGTGTGCCGACGACCCGCCGAGCCAGGCCCGGGTTGTCGGCGACCACTGGGCCGAGCTTGTAGCCGACCTGAGACGGCCGAGCAGTAGCGAAGGCCACGATGTTGCTGTCCTCGATAATCCCGACCGTGTGTACGCCCTGACGGGTGAGCCACAGACCGAGGAACCCGGTCCGGTCCACCGGGAAGGTGGAGCGGTCGCATGCCACCATCCGGGCCAGGTCGACACACGCCAGGTCGTCGGTACCTGCCTCGCTGGCATCTGCTCTTCCGACGTCTGGTCCTCCTACGTGGAGATCCACCACGTCGGGATCGACCAGTCCGTGTGCGGTCCCCTCCATCCGCAGATCCCGATAGGCGAGCTCGAACCCGCCCCGCTCATAGAAGGGGACCATGGCGAACACCCCATCCATGCCGATGACACCACCATGCCCAACGCGTTCCATCAGCAGGTCGCGCCGGTAGGTCCACAATTTGGTGCCGAGTCCGTGACCTCGATGGGCGGGGTCGACGATGAACAGCCCCATGAACCCGTAGTCCGGTGGGTGGACGAAGATTGTCCCCACTCCGATGAACTCCCCGTGCAGCCGTAGCGCGAGGAACGCCTCAGGTTCGAGCGCCCAGGCCACATCGAGGTCGCACAAGCCCGGGTTCCACCCCTCTTTGGCCGCCCAAGCGGACACCTGGGGCAACTCGACGTGGTCGAGGGCGCCGATGGTGAGGCCTGGTTCCGAACCTGGCAACACGGTGGCCACTGATTGCTATAAGTCAGTATAATGACACTAATGGCAATATACTGACCTATCGACGGACAGGAGGAGCCCGTGAACCCATCAAACCCGCTGAACAGCATCACCCCCACTGTGGCCGCAGACTTGCTGTACGTCCTGGCGCGCAGTCAGGTGCCGCTCACCGGCTACGCCATCGAGCAGGCGGCTGGCCGGGCTCATGCCGGAGTTCTGAAGGAACTGGCCCGGCTGGTCCAAGAAGGCATCCTGGGTAGCGAAGTTGTCGGAAACGCCACTCGCTACTGGCTCGATCGTGAGCACCTGCTCGCTGGTCCGCTGGTCGAAGCAGTCGGAGCAATGGATCGGCTGGAGAATCGGATCGCCATCCTGGCCGCCCAGATGCAGCCTGCCCCTGTTGCTGTGCTTCTGTTCGGTTCCTTCGCCCGTCGCGACGGTAACTCCAGCTCCGACATCGATCTGTTCGTGGTCCGCCCCGAGGCCGTCGCCGCAGATGATCCCCTGTGGCTGAGGTCCCGCACCGCGCTCGCCCGCGGAGCGGAAGCGGCATCGGGAAACCCTTGTCAGATGGTGGATGGGACCCCGGCGCAGTTGACCGAAGGGGCAGCTGCAGGGGAAGGGCTCGTCGCGTCCCTGCAGGCAGACGCGGTCTGTCTGTTCGGGTCGGCACCGTCGAGTCTGCGACGACCCGGGCTAGCCGGGGCACTCCGATGACCCGCCGGGCACTACGGCCTGGGGAACGTGAGTATGGCCAACACGAAGACGGCATTGCGCAACGCCCGCAAACTGGTCGAAGCGGCGGGCACCTTCATTCGGTAGAGGTCCGGGGCCGATTTCGCCCGGCGTCGCTGAGTCAGGCCAGCACCCCAAGCGATTTGAGGGATGGTTATCCCAGATCGACCTGCGTTCACAACCGGCGTTATGCGTAGGGGCACGGTGTCGGTATCCCACTCGCCGCATGACGCGAAAGGGGCCCCGAGGGCCCCTCGGCAAGACTGCCTCATCATGACTTGGTACAGAGTGCCCGTGAGCGTCACACCTCGAACTGGCGGTCCGAGTGCGACGGCTGAAGGCCCGCACCCACTCGCTACAGGACGCGGCGGAACAGCTTGGCCTTGCGGGCTGAGTAGGGCGGGTAGGGGAGCGACGGGTCGATGATCGTCCCGCGCTTCAGCACCGGCTTCATGTGCTGGAACAGTCGCACGCTGGACTCGCCGTGATACGCGCCCATGCCGCTTTCGCCGATGCCGCCGAACGGCAGTTTGGGGTTGGTCAAGTGGAGCAAGGTGCCGTTGACGGTGACGCCGCCTGACGTGGTCCGAGCCAACACCTCGTTGACTACGCCCTTGTTTCCCGAAAACACATAGAGCGCCAACGGGTGCGAGCGGGCACGCACGAAGTCGATGGCCTTTCCGATCGATGCCACCGGGATGATCGGAAGCAGCGGACCGAAGATCTCCTCATCCATGAGGGGCGACTCGACATCGACATCGACCAGGACGGTCGGGGCGATGTAGCGGTCCCCCGACTCGTGCTCGCCGCCGATGGCCACCGTCCCACCCTTCATCATCGACACCAGACGGTCGAAGTGCCGGTCGGAGACGATCCGGCCATAGTCGACACACTTTTGGGGGTCTGCTCCGTAGAAGGTGCTGATGGCCTTGGCTAACTCCTCCACGAAGGGCTCCATCACCTCTTCTTCGATCAGGATGTAGTCCGGGGCCACACATGTCTGTCCGGCGTTCAACCACTTGCCCCAGGCGATCCGGCGGGCTGCCACCTTCAAGTTGGCGGACCGGTCGATGATGGCCGGGCTCTTGCCCCCCAACTCGAGAGTGACGGGGGTCAGGTTGGCCACGGCGGCAGCCATGACGATCCGGCCTACGGCGCCGTGACCGGTGTAGAAGATGTGGTCGTAGCGTTGGGCCAACAGCTCAGTGGTCTCAGGAATGCCACCTTCGACAATGGCGATGGCCGAGTTGTCCATGTATTCAGGCACGAGCTTCCCGAGGATGGCCGAGGTGGCAGCCGAGGCGTCGGACGGCTTCATGACTACGGCGTTGCCAGCGGCGATGGCCCCGGCGGCCGGCACCAACAAGAGCTGAATGGGATAGTTCCACGGAGCGATCACCAGCACCACACCCAGCGGCTCGGGCATCAAGCGCGACCGGGCGGGAAGCGTCACCAGGGGCGAGGAGACCCGCTTGGGGCGGGTCCACTTGCCGAGGTTCTTGAGCATCAACCGGATCTCTCCGGTCACGAAGGCGATGTCGGTGATGAACCCCTCGACCGTTGGTTTTCCCAGGTCGGTCCGGAGGGCCTCGAGGAACGCATCCTCGTTCTCTTCGAGCATCCGGACCATCTGCTCGAGCTGACGACGACGCCAGGCCAGAGGAAGGGTGAGCCCCTCGTCGTAGGCGACCCGCAACGTGTCGGCCGTCGAAGCGATCGAGACTGGCGAAGCAGGCGAGGCTGCTGCGGTAGTTGACGCTGCCTGGGGATCCGCGGTCGTAGTCATCCCTTTAGTCAATCAGGCCTGGAGCCTGATTTCTCGTGGTGTGCGGTGGCGGGCCTGGACATGGCTCCGAGTCGATGTCACATCCGCATGTGATGGTGGAGCAGGGTCGCGCCCACCAGTCGGGTGGCGCCGGAACAACGAGGGGTCGTGCCATGGAGATGTCTCCAGCAGCACCGATAGATGGACTGTCCGTGTTCGAAGAAAGCTGGAGTGAAGATGGCAGCCCGGGTTCGCCACGGCCAGCGATCAAGCAACGCAGTCTGAAGTGTCCGACGTGCGGGGAGCCGACCATTCAGATCATCTATGGGATGCCCGACTTCGAACTGTTCGAGCAGGCGGAGCGAGGCGAGGTGGCACTCGGTGGATGCTGTTTGCCCCTGGGCGACGAGGCGAACCGGGTGTGCACGGGCGAGGATCCGCACAGTTGGGTGCGCAGGGGCCGCGACCAGTGGTATCCGGTGGATGAGTGAAGAACCACATCGTCGGCCCACTCGCACGGCTGATCCGGGCATTCAATGTGACCATGGGCCTACCGGACCGGAGCCCACCAGGGTTGCCGGTTCACAAGAGTCCGGATATTTTTGGTGAGGCAACGGGCGCTCGGCATCGCGCAAGCCAACAAGTTCGTCGAGGTACTCACACGTCGACCTGGCTGGCATACCCGAGCCGCCCCCCGAGGGGGACCGACTTCTTCTTCTCCGAACGTGGGGACTCAACAGCACGACCAGCGATCGCTATTTGTATCCCGTGCCCCGCGCGAGGGGAATATTTGGAGTTCGGACTGATGCACCTTGGGGCGAGGAATTCGATCGTCGGATGAGCAGTGCGTCTCCGAGCGACGACCTCGAAACGAGCAAGTTGCTCCTTCGCCCCAGTGTGGTGAAGCCGGCTATGCCTAGGACGGTCTTTAGGAGGCGGCCGGATGGATCGGTGGGCATTCACAGGAGCCGGCTCCGCCGCTTCCGCAAAGAGTGGTCTGATCTTCCTCGTCAGGGGAAGACGAATGACTGAGCCACGAGGGTATCGCCGAGATCGGTTATCCCCGGGTGGCGCCACGGGCAGATCTGGACGTCGAAGATCTCCTGGACGATGCCTTCGAAGCGGATCCAACCCACGATGACCCCGGTGTCGATGTCGACCGCCCACACCCCACAGGCCCGGTCGGCCTGTGAGGTGACCGGCAAACCCCGGAACACCGACTCTCGTACCTGGGAAAGTCCAACCCAGGCGATCCGGCCGGTGAAGGCCAAGCCCCGGGTGAAGCCGGGTAGCGTGGCCACGGTCTCGACTTCCCCGGTGGTCGTATCGACCCGGGCCAGGGTGCCTTTCCCTGACTCCAGTACCCACAGGCTTCCGTCGTAGAACCGCGGCGAGTGGGGCATGGCCAGTCCCTCGGCAATCAGGGACCCATTGGCTACATCGATCACTACCCCGGAGGTGCCCTTACCCTGGCGCCAACCTGCGGCCTCGTCCGTCTGGCCCAGAGCCGTGACGTAGCGGACTTTGCCATTGCGTACAGCCAGCCCGTTCAGGTGGCAACGGTCTTCGGCGGTCAACTGGCTGACGAATTTGGGCTTCCATCGAGGCACCATGCTGTTGATTGCGTCCAGGGTCGCCAGGCAGCTGAATCGCGTGCTTACGGCCCACAGGCCGTCATTGGCCAGCACGATCTCATGTACGTCCATCGCCCCAGTCACATGGACGTTCCGCGGCAGGTAGCACGCATCGTGGCTCCCAGGCGGGGCTATGTTGAGCGCCGCTCCTTCGTGGTTTCGGTGCTCATGGATCTGCCGGTTGGAGGCCACCACCAGCATCGAAGAGTCACAAGAGATGCCCATCGGCGCATCGAAAAGAACGAAGTGCGTGTTCAACTGGCCGTCCTCTTCACGCAGGCTGATCAGTCGTCCGCTCTGATAGGTAGAGACAAGCAACGAGCTCGACGAAGCCGCCAGTAGTTCGAGAACCGACGTCGTGTAGGAGCTCTCGAACAAGTTGGCCTGAGCACCACCACCTCCCGTTGGTGCATCTGGGGAGGCGACGTGGTCGGTCGCCGAGGCAGTCGGTGGGGAATCGCTTCGATCTGGGTCGGCTCTTACCGTCAGATCCGGGTGGACGGTCTTCCACTTATCCCGTGCTGGGCTACTGATCGTGGACTTGGTCAGGGGCAGCGAGCGCGCCAGCGGTCGATCGACCACCCAGCCCAGCTCATCGGCGATGCGCTGCACTTCACGAGATGGTTCGGTGAGAAACGCCTCGAACGAAACGAACACCACGTCATTGGGGGGAAGGGGGACCACATCGGCTGTAAGTCGATCAGCGATAAACGTCCATTGCCGTTGGGCCGTCGTAACCAGATCTAAACCGACGAGGTCCCTCCACCCTTCAATCAAGGGGAAAGACCAAGGCCGACCAGACCAATCGGGTAGGTCGCGGTGAGTGACGAACCGTCCCGACCCCCACGCCTCGATCAGCGAACTCACGGCGGCTGGAGCCTCCCGCTCGACCACAATGAACCGAGCTCGCGGGAACACCTGTCGGAGCAATGGCACCCGCAATGCGTTGGTCAAGGCAAACTCGAGCGAGGGTGCCACGCCCTGCCCGCTGTTGTCTTCCGGCAGATTGTCGTCTCGATCTCGCAGATTGATCTCAAAGTTGGCCCGGCACCGTTCCAGCAGTTCGGGTGCAGCGGTGGCCAAGTAGTCGGAATCCCAGTTGCGCTGTGACGGAGCTAGTAGAGGTATCTCGGCCAAGGGATCACCGACTGGATCTGCCCGTGAATAGACGCCTCGACAGTCGATCAGGGACTCGTAGACCAAGCGCACTCCCGATCGAGGAGCACCGACCACGAACACTGGTTCAAGTATCACGACCCCACATTGACACGGTAAACGAGAAGAAGCCCGGACAGGTGAAAAAGTGCCGCCTAATTCCAGTAAGTGATGAACAGTGATTTAACAACAAGCACCGTACTGACGGGGATTCTTCCCATTCAGTGGAGAGCGCTGTGATCGCTAGTAGATGCTGTCGGAAAACCATGCCCTACAGCCGAATCGAGTGTTGCCTACGCCCTGGTGGATGTCTACCTCGGCTGGGTCTGGGGTAAGACGACGTGGGGGGAGAGGACGAATGGCAGGAGCAGCGACTCCGGACGCCAAGAACTCCCAGCCAAAGGCCGAGGGTCTTGCACCACCGCCACTGTGATATGACGAGACATCAGGAGGCGTGCTCAAGTGCTCTCTAGAGCGCGCCGGTCGACCCCTCATGGGTGGAACAGGAATTAGTTGCTCGACGGTTCCTGGGTCGATGTCCGGCCCAAGGCCATGCGATGGGGCATCTTCCATGGCCCGGGCCGGATGGTGAAGCGCTCCCGTCAACGAGTGGTCCACATCATCGACGAATGGCCCGGCACCGATGCGCTGCTCGATGCCTTTCGTCGCATCGCCTTGCTTACTCGAAGCCATCCAGCGTCCCGAAACTCGGCACCAGGTTGACCACGCGTGGCGACCCTCCGGGTGATTTCCGACCCCCGAAGAGGTGTGTTCAGGAACGTCGGTCGGGTCAGACGGTGTCGGGTGGGAGTAGGAACCGGCACGTCGGACCGCTCGCACGGCTGAGCCGTGCATCCAACGTGGCCATGGGAGCGCCCAGCTCTTCAGCCAGGGAGACGTACCAGGCGTCGTAGGCGGTGACGGTCTCCCGCAGCGCCCACGGACGCGGACCGAACGGGCTGTAGGGAAACAGCTCGACGGGTAACTGCAGGAGGTCGCCGTGGGCCAGTGCCGCCGTGTCTGGCGCGATGGCTGCGCTCGCAGCCATCCGCCTCAAGATGTTGGCCGTCTCGACCAAGAGGAGGTGCGGCGCGGCAAGCGGACCATCCAGGAGGACCGACTCGGCCCAGGTGCCCATCGGACCGGAGTCCACCAGGGCCGCCGCCACCACTGAGGCGTCCACGACCACTGTCATCGCCGGTCGGCGTCGCGGTCCTGGAGGATTGCGGCCACCGAGGCCTGACTTCCGGTGGCTACTTTCCGGGCTCGGATGGCTGCAACCAGAGTGTCGGCGTCGGGTCCGGCGGCCAACTCGATGAGGCGGGACCGCAGGTACTCCTGCAGCGACCGGCCGGAGGCGGCGGCTCTTGCTGCCAACTGCGTCGCTGCCTCGTCGGGGACATCCCTTATCGTGATCGACTTGGCCATACACGTAAATTACCGTCAGCACATGCACTATGCATGTAGCCGCATGACGGGCGGATGGTACCCATCAGCGGCCTCGGATCTGGCCCACGGTGGCCCACGGTTGCAATGCCAGTAGCGACCCGACATCGGTGGATCAGTGCCGGTATCCTGTCCCGGTGCGACACCCCCGCCTCGCCCTGGTTCTGACCGCCGCCGTCCTTGCTGCCACCACACTGCTGGCTTCCCAGGTAGATGCCAGTGCTTCTACGAATTCGCCGCCGGCCCAACAAGTCAGCACCATCACCCTCAAGTCGGCCAAGGCCTACCAGCCCCACGCCCAACCTGGCACGACTGACGACTATCACTGCACGCTCCTCGATCCCCATGTGACGAAGAGCTCCTACATCCTCTCCAGTCAGTTCGCACCCGGCAGCAACGAGGACCATCACGCCGCCTTGTTCTTGGTGCCGCCGTCAATAGCGGCCATCGCTCGGAAGAACCACACCATCGGCAAGGGCTGGACGTGCTTTGGTGAGGCCGCGCTGCCTGGCACCACGCTCGCCCAGTTCCTGCAGTCGCCCTTTCTCAGCATCTGGGCCCCAGGACACGGAGCTGACGTACTGACCAAGGGCACCGGGATCCCACTGCCGGTCGGAAGCCTGGTCATCATCCAGGTCCACTACAACCTGCTCATCGGCGACAAGGCGGTCAAGGACTCACTGGTGCTCCACACCGTTCCGGTCTCCAAGGCCACAGTTCCCCTCAACCTCGAGTTGGTCCTCTCCCCACCCGACCTGCCGTGCCCGGCGGGCGTCACCGGTCCATTGTGCGACCGTGCCGCATCGGTGGCTGACCAGGGGAAGCGCTTCGGCAAGAACTCGATGGACTACGTGAACGGCATCGAGCAGATGTGTGGACACGATCCGGCCACTGCGCCGGTAAGCAACTCGACCTCGTGTGACAAGTCGATCAACTCGGATGGGTACATCACCCGCACCCAGGCCCACATGCACCTGTTGGCCACCAGCTTCTCCATGGTGCTGGATCCGGGCACCCCACAGGAGCGCACGGTCCTCGATATCCCGCACTACGACTTCCACAACCAGCTGGCCTACAACCTGAAGAAGCCCATCGCCATCAAGAAGGGGGAAACGGTCAGGATCACCTGCACCTACGACCCCAAGTTGGCCCAGGAGCTGCCCACGTTGCGCAAGGCGCCGCCCCACTACGTCACGTGGGGCGACGGATCCACCGATGAAATGTGCATCGGGCTGATGTGGACGGCGAAGACTTTGCCCAAGGCGGCCTGAGCGGCCCGCCGCCACACCTTTGGACGAACGATGTGCGTCAGGTACGGCCTGCGTCAGGCATCGCCAGTTTCCAGGGGTACGCACAAGATGACCGACCCGTCGTCAGTGGCGATGACCCATTTTCGGCCCAGGTGGCTGATCTCGTAGCCAGGGCCGGATTGCCCTGTCGCCCAAGAGCCGTCGGCGAAGGCATCGACATAGGCCTGGCGCATTACCTCGACCGTCTCGGCCTCATTGGGCCGGAGACCGGCGACTCGAGCGAACTGGTTGGTGGCCAGTGAGCTGATCCGCACCGTGGACGGGTCGACGGTGTCGCGCAGGTCCTCGATCTCGAGGGGAGCCCCACGTGGGCGACGCTCCTGGCTGCGACCGGCTCCGAACCGCGAGGGCTGGCCGGCGAACACCTGAGTAGGGGTCCGCTCGTAGTGGCGGGTGGCGTAGCCGACGACGGTCCGGCCGTTGGGGCTCAGGTAGAGGACGAACTTCTTGGCCGATAGTTTCAGCCGGCCGGTGTCGAGGAGTTCGATCGAGTCCATCTCTACCGCCCGCGCGGCCAGGAACCGGATCTCGCTGATGGCTACCTCGGGTAGCACCTGGTGGCGGGTGGTGAAGGAGCGCTGGGCGGTGGCCGACACCAGCAACGAGCTGGCATCGATAGCGGGGATCTCCCCGTCGTCGAGGTCGTCGTCGAGGTCGTCGAACAGGTCGAACTCCTCGTCGACCACCAAGGTGGGCCGTCGCACGCCCATGGGGATCGACTCCCTACCCGGTGCCCGCTTCTCGGGCTGCGGCGGCACGACATGCTCGGCAATCCCGCAGTCCCGGGCGTCGAGCGCCACCGGACGGTCGCAGTCGGCACCGGTGAGCTCGCGGCAAGGCAGCTTGGGCGCCATCAGGCCGGTTGCCGGTGAGGGCTCGGCGGGGCGGCAGTACAAGGTCGGGGGCGGTGTGGCATCGGATCGACCCTAGCCACAGCGACGAGGGATCGAGTCGAAGAATCGCCGTCATCGTGCCGATAGAACCTGGGTCGAGCGATAGGCTGATGCGGTGGTCCCGGTTGGCGGCATCGGGAACGAATCGCGGCGGGGCGTGTTAGTGGTATCGACCAGGGAATCTGGCGAACCAGGGGATCGACTGATCGATCAGGGTATGCCAGCGACCTTCCAAGCCTGGATCGTTGGCGCTACAAGAGAGTTGGGAACGTGACAGAGGGCACTAGGCAGTGACGTTC
>Ga0194061_1001268_pt1 | contig 15005 bp, 12 predicted proteins | sample SepL2221m_MetaG_FD_163423 | JGI IMG/M metagenome (GOLD analysis project Ga0194061, IMG submission 163423) | Anoxic zone freshwater microbial communities from boreal shield lake in IISD Experimental Lakes Area, Ontario, Canada - Sep2016-L224-21m | ecosystem: Environmental > Aquatic > Freshwater >...
ACGCAAAGCTAAATTTTAATACTGAATCAGGACGCTACGAATTGCGCCGCGCTGTTGATAGTACTAAAGATCAATCCTATTTTCTGTATGAAGTGGGGCAGGAAGAATTAAGTTGTTGCGTTTTCCCATTGGGTGACACGACCAAAGTGGAAACGCGCAAAATTGCGGCTGAATTTGGTTTGGAGACAGCCGAAAAACCTGAAAGCATGGATTTATGTCTTGTTGAAGCCAATGGCTCCATGAAAGCCTTTTTGGATAAATATCTCACGCCGCTCCAAGGCAAGATTGTTGATACTCAAGGTAATGTGTTGGGTGAGCATGATGGCACATACCACTACACGATCGGACAGCGTAAAGGTTTAGGCGTAGCAGCAGCTAATCCTCTCTATGTAATTGCCCTCGATCCTGTTAAAAATCAGGTAGTCGTAGGCGATCGCTCGGAAGCCCATGAAACAGAATGCACAATTAATCAACTAAATTGGGTGTCGATGGCTCCCACTGATCTACCTTTTCAAGCCGAAGTGCAAATTCGTTATCGGACTGCGCCTGCCGCCGCCACCGTGATCCCCCTAGAAGGCGATCGGGCAAGAATCGTGTTTGATGAGCCAGAATTTAGCATTACCCCAGGGCAAGCCGCCGTGTTTTATCATGGGGATCTGCTACTCGGCGGCGGTTTGATTGAATCGAACAAAACAAAAAATTAGAGGTTGCGGCGCTTCGCGCCGCAACCTCTAATTTTTGACCTTGGTATAACTGTTAATTTTTGGTAAGATTAAGATACCTCGCAGATAACTTTTTTCTGGACTGAAGCTATGCAATCCTTTCCTATGCTTGGTAACACGATCCGCCCTCTTCAACATCGCGATCTCGAATTTATTCAACGATTTGCGTCGCCTAGCGATCTTGCCCAAATCGCAGTTAGTGACCTCAGTGGTTGCCGTAGCCGCCAAAAAGTCAGTCTACATCAGCTTGCGAGTTGGTTGCCAGCACCTGTCCAAATGCTCCTTAAGCCCTATGTAAGGGCTTATGTTTCCGAATGTAATGGCATTATTCAAGGTTTTATTAGAGTCTCTCCGTTTAACAACAACAGCAGTACTTGGCAGATTGATCGCGTTGTAGTTCTTCCCGAAGCCCAAAATGGTCAGCATCACGTTGGCACTCAATTAATTCGTTATTGTCTTGAATCCTGTCTCGAAGCAAGAACGTGGGTATTGCAAGTTGATATCAATCAAAAGGATACGATCGCTCTTTACCGTCAAAATGGATTCCAGCCTCTCGCTCAATTCACTGATTGGGAAATTAGCCATGACAGACTGCTAGAACTTGCTGAGCATTCCCCCGATTTGCCTAACCTGATGCCCGTCAGCAACGCTGATGCTAGCTTGCTTTATCAACTGGATACCGCCGCGATGCCGCCGCATATTCGCCAAGTTTACGATTTAAATGTTGATGATTTTCGAGCCAAGGCGATCGATAAACTCGTAAATCATAGCTCTTTGCTAATCAATCAATTGCAAGATGTGTCAGGCTATGTCTATGAGTCGCAGCGCAAGGCGGCGATCGGTTATTTTTATTTGCTGTTGCAGCGCCCCACGATCAATCATCTCGAAGAAAAGTTAATTCACCATTGCCAACTAACAGTTCACCCCGCTTACACATGGCTCTATCCTGAACTTACTTCGCAAATAGCGCAAATAGTCACAAAACAATCTCCAGACGGCGCAAGTCTACAAATATCCTCGGCAGACTATCAACCTGAGCGTGAAGCCTATTTAGAAGGAATTCAAGCTGAGCGGCAAGGACATTCCTTACTAATGGCGCGATCAGTGTGGCACAAAATTCGTGAGACTAAGCCCGTACTTGATGGCTTGCAGCTTTCACGAATGTTGTCAGGTTTGCAACCCAACCAAAAACCTATTCCTGGTCGAATTGAGAATTTACCTCACCAACATCCACATACGGATGAGGGGCTGTAAATTTTGGTTGTAAATACGGCGTTACAGCGCTTGAAGCCTATCGTCAAATTTTTTGCTTAGCTTAAATCTGGATGACAATTGATATATTCTATTAAGTAGCTAGGCGCAATTAAATATAAACCCCAAGAAGCGGATTCGCCCGCGAAGTGGGTGAATCCGCTTCTTGGGGTTCTGGTTTTTATTAAGCCGAGGTAGTTAGTTACGATTAACCAATCTAAATTTTGGTTTAATTTATACAAAATAAAGATCCACAAGATCGCTAGGATTAGTTACTGGACATTTAGGCATTGGATGCACCTTTAGAAAAGCTTGACTATGAAAATTCTCAAAATCCAGACATTACGCGGTCCAAACTATTGGAGTATTCAACGACATCAGCTTGTAGTTGTGCGATTAGATTTGGAGGATTTTCAACTACAACGGACTAGCTTTTATCAAAATCTATGCAAGGTCTTGCCAAGTTTGGCGGGGAAAGACATCGCACAGCGTTCTGATATCAGCAATGCAACTTTCTTAGCAGAAATTGTTAAGGATATTGCGATCGCTTTACAGGGCTATATTGGGATGAAAGTAGACTTTGGGACAGTCAAACCCACAGTTGAAAATAATATTTATCAAGTCGTGTTTGAGTATCAAACCGAGCAGGCGGGGCGTTACGCAGCACGGGCGGCGGTGAGAATCTGCACAAGCATTATAGAAACTGGAACCTATGCTACCAATGAGTTACAAGAAGATCTTAAGGATTTAAGGGATATTCGTCTTGATGGTCAGTTAGGACCAAGCACCGAGTCAATCGTTGCCGAAGCTAAGGCAAGAAAAATCCCTTGGCTAGAGCTAGGTAGTCGCGCCATGATTCAGTTGGGATATGGTGTACATCAAAATCGCATTCAAGCAACTTTATCGAATAAGACAGGGATCTTAGCCGTAGAACTAGCCTGTGATAAGGACGGAACTAAGCAAATCCTTCGCGATTCAGGCGTACCAGTACCGAGGGGAACGACGATCCGATCGCCTAAATATCTCGAAGATGCGATCGCTGAAGTTGGTGGTTTCCCGATCGTAATTAAGCCTTTAAATGGGAATCATGGACGCGGGATCACCATTGATGTGAGGACGGTCAAAGAAGCACTTGTTGCCTTTGATATGGCGCAGGAAGTTTCCGAAGAAGTGATTATTGAGCGATTTCATTTAGGTCGCGATCATCGTATTTTGGTAATTAACGGAAAATTTGTCGCTGTCGCCGAGCGTGTGCCAGCCAATGTCACAGGTGATGGTGTTTCCTCGATCTCTCAACTAATTGAAATTACTAACAAAGATCCTCGCCGTGGTGATGGTCATGACAATGTGTTGACCCGCATTGAAATTGATCGCACCAGCATGGATATCCTTTCTAGACAAGGGTTTACCCTAGAGTCAGTCCCTCCCAAAGGGTTTGTATGCTATCTCAAGGCGACTGCAAATCTAAGTACTGGCGGCGTTTCTGTTGATCGCACCGATGAGATTCATCCTGAAAATATCTGGTTAGCCGAACGAGTCGCCAGAATCATTGGGCTGGATATAGCGGGGATCGATATGGTCACGGAGGATATTTCTAAGCCTGTGCGTCAAGTTGATGGGGCGATCGTTGAGGTAAATGCTGCGCCTGGATTCAGAATGCACACAGCACCTAGCATTGGTAAGCCTCGTAATGTGGCTGCCCCTGTGATCGAGATGCTATTCCCCCCAGACGCTCCGACCAGAATCCCAATTGTGGCGATAACTGGCACAAATGGTAAAACTACGACTACCCGCTTGATTGCCCATATTTTCAAGCAAACAGGTAAGAGAGTTGGTTTCACCACCACCGATGGCATTTATATTGGTGAATGTTTAGTGGAGAAGGGAGACACGACAGGTCCCCATAGCGCTCAAGTTATCTTACGCGATCCCACCGTTGAAGTCGCTGTCTTAGAAACTGCAAGAGGCGGACTATTGAGATCGGGGATGGGCTTTGATGGCAGTGATGTCGGCGTGGTGATGAACGTGCAAGCTGATCACCTTGGCATTGGAGACATTGATACGATTGAGGATCTAGCCAGATTAAAGAGTGTCGTAGTTCGTACAACCTTGCCGACTGGTTATGCAGTGCTTAATGCCGAAGATCCCCTAGTTGTGGCGATGGCAAAAGAAGTGGAATCCAAAGTTGCCTACTTCAGCATGAATCCTGATAGTCCTTTGATCAAATCCCATATCGCCGAAGGTGGACTTGCCGCCGTCTATGAAGAAGGTTATCTAACGATCTTGAAAGGTGATTGGAAAATACGGATTGAAGAGGCGGTGAATGTACCTGTCACCCTCGGTGGTCGCGCTGCCTTTAATATTCAAAATTCCTTGGCTGCAAGTCTCGCTGCTTTCTCTCAAGATGTGCAGATCGAGCAGATTCGTCAAGGATTAGCCACATTTGTTGCTTCTAGTGAACAAACTCCAGGGCGGATGAATTTATTTGATTTAGGCAAATTTCACGCCTTAGTTGATTATGCTCACAATCCTGCGGGATTTAAGGCGATCGCTGATTTTATCCAGAAATGGGAAGGCGAAGCGATCGGTGTGATTGGCGCACCTGGCGATCGCCGCGATGAGGACATTATCGAATTAGGGCAACTCGCCGCGAATATGTTTGGGCAGATTTTTATTAAAGAAGATAAAGACTTGCGCGGTCGCGCCCCTCGTGTTGTAGCCGATTTGTTGCGTCAAGGTGTGCAGGAAATTAATCCCAATATCCCTTGTATTACAATTCTTGACGAAGCCGAAGCGATCTCTGCGGCGCTGGATAGCGCCCCTCAGAGCAGTTTAGTTGTAGTCTTCCCCGATAAAGTGGATGCAGCTATTGCTATCATTGAGGCGCGAAAGTCTAAATTGTCATAGTCGCTCATGCCTCGTGTAATTTGCCTCGGCGAAGTCTTAATCGATCAAATAGCTGAAGATATAGGTGTTCCCTACGATCAGGTTAGCGCTTGGAAACCATATTTTGGCGGAGCGCCTGCCAATGTTGCCTGTGGCTTAACCAAGCTGGGAACGCCAGTAAGTTTAATTAGTGCTGTGGGACAAGATGAAGCTTCTGCTTATCTCCTCCAGCAGTTGGGAAAATCTGGCGTAGAAACATCAGGGGTGCAAATACATCCTGAAGCCACAACTCGCCAAGTATATGTGACCCGTAATGCCCAAGGCGATCGCACGTTTGATCGCTTTAACGGTGATGTACAGACCATATTTGCTGACACTTTGCTATCCGCAGAAAACTTGCCAGCACATTTGTTTGCCGACGCTAAATTTTTAGTATTAGGTACGCTGGGTTTAGCAAATCCACAAACCTCAAGGGCGATCGGGCGAGCGTTAAAACTTGCTGAACAGAATTTTGTGACGGTGATTGTCGATATCAACTGGCGACAAATGTTTTGGCAAAATCCCGAACAGGTAATCAAGCTGTTACCAGTTTTGCTGAGATATACCGATTTCCTCAAAATGACTGAAGATGAGGCGAAATTACTATTTCGGTTAACTAGTCCCGCCGCGATCGCTCAAGCCTATAGCCATCTCGAAGGGATTATTATTACCAATGGCGATAAGGATTGTCGTTATTATTTAGGCGAACATCAAGGTAAACACGCCTCTTTTCCTGTGTATTCAACCGATACAACGGGCGCGGGGGATGCTTTTTTAGCCGCCTTTATCCATAAAATTTATCATTGTCCCCTAACCCATCTCCAAGATCCTCAATTTGCTAATGAAGCGATCGCCTATGCTTGTGCAGCAGGTGCATTATCCACCTTAGAAGTGGGGGCAATTTCAGGACAACCAAGCGATCGGCAAATTCGCGAATTTTTAGCCATGCGCGAGGCAAAACATTAGTAGAATGCTTGAATGACGCATAGCGATACTCAAGCATTTTCAGGAAAATCATGCATTCTTTATCTTTGCCCACATGGGTAATTCATATCTCTAGTGTGATCGAGTGGGGTTTGGCGATTTGGCTCATCTGGAGTTATGACAAACAACAACCTCATCGCGGTTGGCGCGGTCTTGCCTGGGCGATGTTTCCTGCGTTAGTTAGTGCAATGTGTGCGGTGACTTGGCATTTTTTTGATAATGCTGATTCTTTAGAATGGCTAGTGACCGTGCAAGCCGCTTTGACATTGATCGGCAATTGTACTTTAGCGATCGCTGCTTATTTAATCTGGAAAATCTCAGTCAAAAACAGCACAGTCTAAAAATCAAAGAGTACCCGACTCAATCTGCTCCAAGTAGACAAAATCAGGAGACTTCACTCCTGCCTCAGCCCTAATTTTCACAAGCTGTGGCGACTCAAAAAATCTCTTCGCAGCAGCGATCGAAGTCCATGCTGAAAAATGCACAATCTTGTTTGCGTCATTCTCATATTTGAGAACCTGATAGGATATTTCGCCAGCCTGTTTGCGAATATCTGCTGCATTGTCAAAAATCTGTTTCCAAACTGGATAATCGACAACTTCGTGAATAATCAGAACATACTGCACAAACTACTCACTATATATAGATATTAATTTGTTCAATTATGCCAAAAGAAGCCGTATTTGGATTGTCACTATTTCCCTACCTTGCCTTTCTCTGGTTTGCGACTAAATCTGGACAATTTCCTAAACTAGGATTATGGGGATTTTACGGAACCTTAGTGTTTGTAGCGATTACGATTCCCGCAGGGCTATATGCTCAAATAGCATATGGTGAAGTTTTAGCAAATGTTGACTGGTTACATGGTAGCGCCGAGTCATTTTTGACGATTACTAATATTTTGTTGGTATTAGGATTTAAAAACGCTATTAAGTCAAAATAAAGACTGAGTTAATTACTGAATTTATCAAGAAGCATCATGCAAACATTTAGCCGCCGTAACTTGCGCGTATTTAGCATCATATTTGTCATTACAGTGTTGATTTTTGCGCTTGGATGGTTTATATTCCTGCGCCCCGCCATTACTAGTCTCAACAAAACCGAGCAGGTTGCTGGCTCTAGTCTCCAAAATATTACCCTGACCGAATTTGATGCTAATGGCAAATTACTGTGGGAAATTTATTCTAAACGTGCTGATTATCGCCAAGATACTAAAATAGCTGATGTGCTAGATGTCAAAGGCAAGTTTTATCGCAACGGGGAACCTTTGATGGAAGCCACTGGTGATAAAGGAACGATTAATCAAGCAACTAAAGAAATTTCGCTGGCAGGAAATGTTAAGGCGATCGCGATTCAAGAAAAAATTGATATGCAAGCCGATCGCATGGATTGGAAATCGGAAGAAGATATTCTGAAAGCGACAGGAAATGTGCGGATAGATAAGCCCGATGAAAAAATTAAAATGACAGGTAAAGAATTAACGGCTAAACCCAGTACCAATGTTTTTAGCCTAGAGAAAGATGTGATTGTCACCGCTACTGAGCCGCCAGTGGAAATGAAGAGTGAGAAGATTACATGGGATGCCAAACGCGATCGGGTATTTACGGAATCACCAATCTCGGTAGTGCAAGTCAAAGATAAATTGCAGTTAACCGCCAACAAAGGTGAGTGGAATATTGCCAAAAAAGAAGTTACTTTTACGGGAGATATCAAAGCCAAAGATCCTAAGCTAGATGTTGATCTAGCTGCCACTCAAGCTATCTGGAATCTTGACAAAAAGCTCGTAACTCTACCCGTAGAATTTACCGCTAGCAGTAAAACTCGCGGTATTGTCGTCACCGCCCAAAAAGGACAAGCTCAGTTACAAGAAGAACGCATTAATCTCACGGGGCAAGTGTCCGCAAGTTTCAGTTCTACTCAAGGAGTTGTTAACGCTGATAAAGTCGAATGGCTAATTCCTTCTAAAACAGTTACGGCTGATGGCAATATTACCTATCGACAACCCGATAAAAATCTCAATATCACAGGCGATCGCGCTGTGGCAAATCTGGAATTGGAAACTGTGCGAGTTACAGGAACTAATGTGATTTCTACATTGACTCCTTAAACCAAGCCTGTAAACGTTTCCAAGCATCTTCAGCATCTGCTTGTCGATAGGAAGGACGATAATCGGCATGAAAGGCGTGGGGGGCTTCGGGATAGACAATGATTTCCGAGTTGGTGCTGCAACCTTTGAGGCGATCGCGCATCTGCTCGACTGTATCTAGAGAAATGCCCGTATCTTTGCCGCCATAGAGTCCTAAGACTGGCACTTGTAAATTCTTGGCAATATCAACAGGATGCTTTGGAGTAAGTGGCGTAGAGTCACCAACTAGTCTGCCGTACCAAGCCACGCCAGCTTTAACATTATAATTCTGTGCTGCATAAAGCCATGTAATCCGACCGCCCCAGCAAAAACCTGTAATACCAAGTTTTTGAGTATTGCCATTCGCGGATTTCGCCGCCCAAGCCACCGTAGCATCAAGGTCAGACATTACCTGAGCGTCAGGCACTTTGCTAACAATGGCACGAATCTGAGCAATATCTGTAAGTTTTGAAACATCGCCTTGACGGTAAAACATTTCTGGGGCGATCGCTAAATACCCCAACTTGGCTAAACGACGACAGACATCTTGGATATAGGCATGAACGCCAAAAATTTCTTGAACAACGAGGATTACTGGGAAATTGGAGCCGATCGCAGGTTGCGCTCTATAAGCAGGAATTGTGCCATCGCTAACGGGAATTTTTACTTCACCAGCGACTAGCCCTCGACTACTGGTAGTAATTGTTTTTGCAGAGATTGGCTGCACAGCGATCGCAAAACCTGCTGTTAAGCTGCTAACCGCAATAAATTCGCGTCGGGTAAGTTTTGACATTGGTGTTGATTGATGTATTGGTGTTGATTGAAGTAATTAGAAGTGGAACAGGCTTCTAGCCTGTTGACGGGCAAGATGCCCATCCCACAAAATATTAACCAAACAAGACCTCAAGTTCTGGGCTGCGAAGCTAAAGTCAGCTAAAGCAGACTAAAAAGCCCATATAATTAAACCGTTTCAACGGGTTTAAGCTTTCAGCCCTTAATTTATTACAGGGCTAATCATAAATCTTAAGCAATTTTAACTGGGGTTTTGAGACTTTGAATTTCATAAATGGCTGGCTCAAGGAGCGAAACGCCTGTCATCTCCGCAGGTTGGGGAATCTGCAAAATCTCCAAAATCGTCGGCGCAATATCAGCAAGGCGACCACCCTCAGGCTTGAGTTTGACATTTGCGCCATGTCCATAAATTTTGCGACCCTCACCTTCCACCAAAATAAATGGGACAGGGTTGCTAGAGTGAGCCGTCCAAGGATTACCATGCTCATCCCACATATACTCAGCATTACCATGATCAGCAGTAATTAAAGCTGTCCCACCAGCATTGGCGATGCTAGCCAACAAGTTGCCTAGACATCGATCAACATGAGCAAGCGCTTTGACCGTCGCATCAAAGTTACCAGTATGTCCCACCATGTCAGGGTTGGCATAATTGATCACGATCAGTGAGTAAATGCCCTCAGCGATCGCTTCAGAGGCAATCTTTGTCACCTCAACCGCAGACATTTCGGGCTGTTGATCATAGGTAGATACACGCGGACTGTTTACCAATACGCGATCGTCACCTTCACTAGCTTCTTCCAAACCGCCATCAAAGAAATAGGTGACATGGGCATATTTCTCAGTTTCGGCGAGACGTAATTGCTTGAGTCCGTGACTGGCGACAACGGGACCGAGCAGATTAGTCAAATTTTGCGGCGTGAAGGCTACAGGTACGGGCAGAGAACTGTCGTATTGCGTAAATGTAGCATAGGCAAGGGACTCAATGCGATCGCGTTCAAAGCCTGTAAAGTTTTCGGCAACTAGGGCTTGGGTGATCTCACGGGAGCGATCGGGACGGAAATTAAAGCAAATTACGCCATCACCTGCGGCGATCGCGCCAGAGGCAATGCGGGTAGGAGCGACAAATTCATCGGTAATCTTTTCAGCGTAGGCTGCTTCAAGCAAATCCGTTGCCGATGTGAACTCAGTGGTAATTTGATTGTTTGTAAAGACTTCATAGGCTTTTTGGACGCGATCCCAGCGTTTATCACGATCCATCACAAAGTAGCGACCGCTAACAGTGACAATCCGACCAACCCCAATTTTGTCGATATGAGCTTGGAGTTGTTTTACAAAGTTGATCCCCGAATGGGATAGGGTATCGCGACCATCGGTGACGACATGTACACATACATCGGCGATCGCTTGAGATTTGGCTAGGTCTAGCAATCCCAATAAATGATCGATATGGGAATGCACACCGCCATCGGAGCAAAGCCCTAAAAGATGCAGCTTACCTTGGTTAGCTCTGACTTTTTCGCATACAGCCACCAACACAGGATTAGATAGCAATGAACCATCATCCACAGCATCAGAAATTCTGACCAATTCTTGGGGAACGACACGACCTGCACCAATATTCAAATGACCAACCTCTGAGTTGCCCATCTGACCCTTTGGTAAGCCAACATCTTTACCTGATGCTTGGAGGAGAGTTTTTGGGTAGGTACTCCACAGGCTATCCATGACGGGAGTATTTGCTGCGGCGATCGCATTACCCTCGGTTTCTTCTCTATATCCCCAGCCGTCCAAGATGATCAGAACCAGTGGAGAAACAGACCCCGTTTGCATAAAAGATAGTTCCTTGTTAAGTACAGGTTCACTCGTCACTAGGTAATCATACCATCAGAGCAAATCTACGGATTATTGTAACAATACTTGGCAATTAGCGCGATCGCAATGGTCAGACTAAGACTTACGCAAAATTTTCTTTTTAGTCAATTTATTTCTATCCCTTCGCCACTAACCAAGCCTGTAAATCAGCCAAATTACTAAAATCTAAAAGCGCCTCACTCAAATCCTCAAGCGCAGCCAAAGGTAAACCCGAAATTTTTATCCGCATCTCCTCAGGTAAATCACCAAACCGCTTGGTCAAAATTCGCACAACAAGGGTAATTGCTTCTTGCTCACGCCCTTGCTCGCGTCCTTGCTCGCGCCCCTTCAAAAGCCCCTGCATAAGCCCTTGCTCTAGTCCCTGCTCTAATCCCTGTTGTTTGATTTCTCGATAAACCCTTGTTTCTTGTAATGTAATACCCAGCATAGTTTCTACCTCCTGTTGACTCAATTCTTCAAACTTGTAAACCATAATTGTCGTCACCATTTCTATTATGGCGCGACTTGATGGTTGCTCGGAAATATTTCTTTCTAGCAAATACCTTGCTTCGACTGGAGCTTGGGTTTCGTCAACTGTAGTGAGCACCATTAAAGCTACCCATATTGGCAACTGACGAATATCGCCTAACTCATTCAAACATATACGATGGACGCGATCGCCATTGAGTAAGTCTTCATAGGGATGCATCTTGCTTTGTTCTGTTGATCGCGATGGATAAATTACAACTGCTTGCCAGTCACTAAAGCGATCGCGATTACGATAAAAATATAATAAAGATTCCGCAAATACTCTTTCGTAAAGCTGTTCGTCTTTTTGGAACTGTACCTCACAAAAGTAGACAACGCCTTCGACTTCATTAGGCAAAAATACGCCATCGATCTCGAACTTTGGCTCCTTGACTGCTACGGAATCAAAACGATATGTATCAGCATTCGGTGGGGGCGCAGGCAGTAATTGAAATAATAGGGGTGGAAATTGCTGAAATAATTTGTAAAATATGGAATCGCGCCGCATTAAATATTTCCTCTAATTTGTTTAACTTCTTGCTGTGCCATTTTTAATCGTAATCTGGCGATCGTCGATAATTACCATCGCTCAAATGTATGATAAATAGGCTGTACTGGAAATTTCCCTGACGAATGGCGTTAATAGTTCAAAAATATGGTGGCTCTTCCGTAGCCGATGCCGATCGCATTAAGGCAGTGCGCGATCGGATTAAGCGGACAGTTGAGGTAGGTAATCAGGTTGTAGTCGTAGTGTCGGCGATGGGTAAAACCACCGATGCGCTGGTGGCTCTGGCAGAATCAGTCTCGGCAACCCATACGCAAACCCTTGCCGAAATTGTGGCGAAGGAGCGCGAAACCGATCTGCTGTTGGCTACGGGTGAGCAGATCACGATCGCTTTATTAAGTATGGCTTTACAAGCGGTGGGGCAACCTGCGATCGCCCTGAATGGTACACAGGTGCGGGTAGTCACCGAGCCAATTCACACTCGCGCTCGAATTTTATATGTAGAACCCGATCAAATTAAAGCAGCGCTGGATTCGGGGAAAGTGGTTGTGATTGCAGGTTTTCAGGGTGTAGCCATTGATGAAAAAACGGGATTGCCAACTGCGGAAGTGACGACTTTAGGGCGCGGCGGATCGGATACATCCGCAGTGGCGATCGCGGCGGCGATTAACGCCGATATTTGTGAAATTTATACCGATGTTCCTGGCATTTTAACCACCGATCCCCGTATTGTTCCCAAGGCGCAATTATTGGCGGAAATTACTTGCGATGAAATGCTGGAGCTAGCGAGCTTAGGGGCAAAGGTACTGCATCCGCGATCGGTGGAGATTGCGCGTAACTTTGGGGTAAAAATGTGTGTGCGATCGAGTTGGCTCGATGACGCAGGAACCGTAATTACTTCGCCACGCATCGGCACGGGCAATCTGAATACCCTTGAAGTCAATCGCTTTGTGGAAAATGCTTCCATTGATTACGATCAAGTGAAGATTGCCCTCTTGCAAATACCCGATCGCCCAGGGATCGCCTCACAACTATTTAAATCCCTCGCGGATCAGGGCATTAATGTGGATTTGATTATCCAAGCGGTGCAAGAAACTGAGGGTGTAAACGATATCGCCTTCACGATCCCCAAAAATCAATTGCAATTAGCGGAAGTCGTTACCCGTAGCCTCGAAATTGGTGCAAGTTTAGTAACCGTTGATTCTAATGTTGCCAAAATCAGCATTATTGGGGTTGGGATGATTGGTAGAGCGGGTGTTGCGGCGCAAATGTTTGCAGCACTGGCTTCCAAGGGGATCAATATTCAAATGATCTCCACCTCAGAAATAAAGATCAGTTGTGTGATTGCTGCAACCGATGGTGAAGAGGCGATCGCCGCCGTTCAAGCCGCCTTTGATGTACCAGTCCAAACACAATCCTTAATTGCTATTACTGACGATGGTGCTAATCCCGCCGTGCGTGGTGTGGCGCTTGATCGCAATCGCGCCCGTATTGCCGTTCAGAAAGTCCCCGATCATCCAGGGATGGCGGCAAAAATCTTTGAACAGTTGTCCAATCAAAATATTAGTTTGGACATGATCATCCAGTCGCAATCCGATCATGGTGTTAACGAAATCGCCTTTACGGTAGCGATCGCTGATCTCGCTAAAGCCGAAACCGCACTTAAACAAGTCTCGGAAACATTAGGCTATGGTGAAGTGTCATGTGATGGTGACATTAGCAAAATCAGTATTGTTGGTTCAGGAATGATCCATCAGTCGGGAATAGCAGCCCGAATGTTTAGCGCCCTTGCTAATGCCAACATTAATATTGAGATGATTGCCACATCCGAGATTAAAGTTAGCTGTGTCGTCCGCGATCATCATGCAGAACAAGCTCTGAAGGTGATTCATCAAGAATTTAATCTGTCAGGCGATCGATTAATTGAGGTTCCTAGTAATCTTGCTAAGCCCTTGACAACTAGCTAACGCATAATTTTTGTAAACAGGCTTTAAGATAAGTACATATCCCGCGAGATTTCTATGTCATCTGATAATTCCAGCGATCGCGCTAATAATTCACCATCCGATCCTAAACAAGCCCCACCAGTACCTGAGAAACAAAGCTCAGTCAAAAGCTTTCTATCTGAAAACTTGCCGACAGTTGCAGTGGCGATTTTGTTGGCGGTGGGTGTGCGGATCTTCATTGCTGAACCACGGTTTATTCCCTCAAGCTCAATGGAGCCGACTTTATTAATCGACGATCGCCTAATTATCGATAAACTCTCTTTCCGTTGGCGCAAACCCGAACGCGGCGAAATCGTAGTATTCAATCCTCCCAATGTGCCTGTCGTCCCTGATGCTACCAAGGTCTATATTAAGCGGGTGATTGGTTTACCAGGCGATCGCATTAGCATTCATGATGGCAAAGTATTTGTGAATGATGCACCTCTAAACGAGCCATATATAGCCGCGCCACCAAATTACACTTTGCCGACTCAAGACGACGCTCTCTGCCCCAATTGCTTCCGTCCCGATAATGTCCAATCTGGTAAAGACAATCCCTATTTCACCGTGCCAAGTGGTAACTATTGGGTAATGGGTGATAACCGCAATAACAGTCTTGATTCGCACGCATGGGGATTTATGCCCGAAGAAAATCTGGTGGGACGGGCGATGTTCCGTTACTGGCCCTTTGATAGTCGCGCTGGCAATTTGAACGTTCCGAAGTATAACTAAGTCCAAAAGTTTTGTTCATTTTCATCCTGTAAAAAAACTACATAACTAATCTTTTAATTATGGCAACTCCATCTCAACGCCAGCAATCCAAAAAACTTATTTTAGTAGTTGTAGCAGTCCTAGTACTATTGGTAGCATTGCCGTTGATTGTAAGAATATTTATCGCTGAGCCACGCTTTATTCCTGCAAGTTCGATGGAACCGACTTTATTAGTTGACGATCGCCTCATTATCGATAAACTTTCTTTCCGTTGGCGCAAACCCGAACGCGGTGAAATCGTAGTATTTAATCCTCCTAATGTGCCTGTCATCCCTGATGCCACTAAGGTCTATATCAAGCGCGTAATCGGTTTACCAGGCGATCGCATTAGCATTCATGATGGCAAAGTATTTATTAATGATGCGCCCTTAAATGAACCATATATCGCAGCGCCACCAAATTACACCTTGCCGACCCAAGACGATGCCCTCTGCCCCAGTTGCTTCCGTCCCGATAATATCCAATCAGGTAAACCCAATCCATATTTCACCGTGCCAAATGGCAACTATTGGGTAATGGGTGATAACCGCAATAACAGTCTTGATTCCCACGCATGGGGATTT
>Ga0194061_1001269_pt1 | contig 14996 bp, 14 predicted proteins | sample SepL2221m_MetaG_FD_163423 | JGI IMG/M metagenome (GOLD analysis project Ga0194061, IMG submission 163423) | Anoxic zone freshwater microbial communities from boreal shield lake in IISD Experimental Lakes Area, Ontario, Canada - Sep2016-L224-21m | ecosystem: Environmental > Aquatic > Freshwater >...
CCACGGCCCCCGTGCAGAGCCCACAGCCCCCTGCGCCCGCACCAGCCGCAGCGGCGCCGAAAGCGGCTCGGGAGCAAGGACTTGGGGAGCTCTGGCAACAGATCCTGGCGTCCCTGGAGCTGCCCTCCACCCGCATGTTGCTCTCCCAGCAGGCGGAACTGGTGCGGCTGGATAGCCAGCGGGCCGTGGTCCGGGTGGCCGGCCCCTGGGTGGCCATGGTGCAGAGCCGACTGCCACTACTGGAGAAAGCCGTGGCCCTGGCCCTCGGCGCTCCTCACCAGGTGGTGCTGGAAGGGTCTGCCGCTGGCCCCACCCCAGCAACTCCGGCAACCCCTTCCCCTGCCCCACAAACCCACCGCGCCCCAGCTGCCAACCCAAGCCCAAGGGCAGCCCCTGCAGCCCAATTGTCTCCACCGGCGCCTCCACCGGAAGCGGCAGCAGCAGCGGCACCAGCACCGGCCTTCTCACCACCCCCAGCGACGCAGGAGGGAGCCTCAAGTCAAAAATTAGTCAGCGAAAGAGATCCCCTCGATGAAAATGCCAGGCGCCTGGCCGACTTCTTCAACGGCGAAGTGGTCGAACTGGATGGTCCCCTTGAGGAGGGGGAGGCGGCCTGAGCCCTACGACCAGAAGTTCCCAAGATCGAGCAGGGGAACCGTTCAGGTGACCTGGGTGCTGAGGTCGGCCTCCGGCAGGGTGCCGATGTGCAAGGTCTTGGCCCAGACCAGCCGCTTGGGCAGCACCGCCATGCGCACGACCACCCAGGGAATCACCACGAACCAGTGGACCAGATAGAGGATGGTCAGCACCAGTGAGACCGGATCCGCGCTGGGGAGGGCAGGGCCCTCACTGGGCCGACGGCAGCCCTGGCGGATGGCCAGACCCGAGAGGCAGAGGACCACCAGGGACAGGGGCCAGATCGCCGGCGGCGTACCGGTGAGCAGGGAGCCGAGCAGATCGGCCAGCGCGACCACCGGCAGTGCGTATTGCAGCAGGAAGAAACTGCTGAGATCCAGCTTCTGGCTCAGATTCAGGCGGCCTGAGACCAGTCCTGGCCAGTAATCGAAAAAACGCTGCAGGCCGCCTTCCGCCCAGCGCTGCCGCTGGCGCCAGAGGGCCCCCAAAGCAAGCACCGCCTCCTCCTGGACGGGAGGGTCCCAGAGGACGCCGATGGAGCGGCCCTCGAGCAGCAACCGAAAGCTCAGATCAAGGTCATCGGTCACCGTGGCCTCATTGAAGCCACCGCAGGCCTGGATCGCCTCCCGCAGCAGCAGCTGGCCGTTGCCCCGCAACTCGGCAACGCCACCGGCGTCGAGACGGCCTTCCTGCACCACGGCATCGAGAGCCATCTCCATGGCCTGGGCACGGGTGAGCAGGTTCACATCGGCGTTGACCACTGCCTTGCGCAGCTGCACAGCCGACCATCCACCCGCCTCGGCGAAGGGGAGCAGCCGCTCCAGCACATCCGGCTGCAACTGGGCATCGGCATCCAGCACCAGCATCCAGCGACCTTCCAACTCGGGCAGCACCGTGTTGAGGGCCCCCGACTTGCCTCCTCCCGCGTCGCGACCCCGTCGCACCAGGCGTAGGAAGGGGTACTGACTCCTGAGATCCTCGAGCAGCTGGGGCGTGCGGTCCTCGCTGCCGTCATCGACAACCCAGAGCAGCAGCTGGCCAGCGGGATAGCGCAGCTGGGCGATCCGCTCCACCAGCCGACCGATCACCGCCTCCTCATCCCGGGCCGCCACCACCACATCCACCGCGGACTCGATCGCGGCGCACTCCGGGTTCTGCAGCGGCAGGGGCTCCGGTGGGGAGACGGCTGCCTGGGCGACGAGGCGCCTGCGGAGCCCCAACAACACGGTGCGCAGGCTGTAGATCCCCAAAATCAAGGTCAGCGTCAGCGCCGGCAGCACGCTCTTGGTGGGTTCAAGGGCATGGGGGGCCAACCCGGCGATGAAGCAGGCGATCAGGAAGAGGGAAGCCTTGACCCGCCGGCGATCGGTAGCCGTCGTGCTGCCGTTCGCGGCCATGGCGGTCCCAAAAGTTGAGGAAGTTTAAAGGCCACGGATCAGGGAGCCAGCGCCAAGGCCTGAAGAGGCAGGAGCTCCGTGCCGGGGTAGTAGTGCTGCAGGATCCGACGGGAAGGCCAACCACGCCGAGCCAGATCCATGGCCCCCGCTTGGGAGAGCCCGGCGCCGTGGCCAAAGCCACCGCCTTCGAACCGCCAGACACCAGGCCCCTCCGGCGTCAGCACGAACAGGGTGCTGGGCAACTTACGAAAGGTGCGCCGGATCGCATCGAAACGCAGAACCTGGCTGCCGTTGGAGCCCTGCACCTCCAGGGCGAGCACCCGGCCGCTGGGTCCCCGATCTCGCACCGTCAGCCGCTGGGGGTCCCCCACGGCGGGGGCCAACCCCGCAAGGGCCTGTGTGATCTGCTCCCGATCCAGGGAACGCCGCCAGCGGAAAAGGGGATGGTCGGCGCCATAGGCCCCTCCCCCCTGCTGCAGCAACTGGCCTAGCCGCGTGATGGGCCGCAGCGGCAAAGCGAAGGTGCGCTCGAACGCCGCCGGTCCATCCGGTTGGGCCGTCAGGTAAGGCAGCGGCGCACCACCCCAAGCTTCCTGAAAGCCAGCGGCGATGCCGCCATTGCTGGCGTGGTACACGGCATGGATTGGTTGGCCCTCCCAACCGAGCACCAGGGCCCGGGTGGCCAGGATCGCCCCTCGCACGCCCACCCCCGCCTGGCGGGGATCGCCGTACACCTGGCACTGGGTGTCGGCACAGAGGTGATAGCCGTCGACCGCGAAACGGTGCCGGTTGCGCAGGGCCCAGGTGCGGGCCAACACCGCCTGGGCCTCCAGGGCCGCGGCCGGTGCCCCCGCACCGATTTCATGGGGCAGCACCCCCTGGAGATAGCGCTCCAGCGGGACCTGCTCAATCAAGCTCCAACTGCCATAGGCATCCGCCTGAAGCAGAAACGGCCCCTGGTAAACACCCCCAGCCCAGCGCAGGCCCCCCGGAGCGCTCAGGCGCAAGGGCCCCTCCAGGGGTCTGCGCGATCCGGAGGGCTCCCGGCTGGCCAGCACCAGCCGCTGGCGCACTTCGGTCCGCAACTGACGGGCCTTGAGCGGACCATCGGTCAAGGAAGGAGACGGAACGCCGGGGCCGGCCCAGACCTCCCACTCACCAGGGTGGGCAATCACGGCGGTCACCCCCTGGCGCCGCCAGGCCTCCGCCACCTGCTCAGCCCGCTCATAGCTGGGAAATGGACCCAACACGGTGCGGGCGATCGTGAGCGGATCCCGCAGGGGCAGAGACTGCCAGAGGAGCTCCAGGGATGGGGCACTCAGCCTCCGGCCGGCCGCATCCGTGAGCAGCAGCGGAGAACCGGAAGCGCTCTCCAGGCGCAGGGCGGCCGTCTTGGCCGGATCCGACCCCTGGCGGGGGCCCAGATGGTCGGCAAGGGCAACCCACAACAGCGGGTCTGTCGGTTGAATCGCGGGCGGCACCGGCACCGGCCAGTGCACTACGGATCCAGCCCGGCACCCCGGCGCCAACAACATCGATCCCGTCAGACCCGCTGCGACCAGCAAGGTTGACCGCCGGAAGCGGCGGCGCAGGAGGGCCGGAAAGAGGGGTGACATCAGCGAAGAAGCGCCAGGGAGTTGGCGGAAGGCAGGTCCGCGTCGTACTTTGCTTGTTTGCGCACGAGAGCGAGCAATGCCGAAGCTGAAGACCCGCAAAGCTGCCGCCAAGCGGTTCAAAGCCACCGGCACCGGTAAGTTCATGCGCCGCCGCGCATTTCTTAACCACCTGCTCGATCACAAGAGCCCTAAGCGCAAGCGCTATCTCGGCACCATGGCCGTCGTCGACGAGCGCGACGCCGACAACGTGCGCGCCATGTTGCCCTACAGCCGCTGAGAGCTCGCGGCACGCTCCGCAACGTCCACCCACCTTTCGCTGATTAACCACCATGGCCCGCGTCAAGAGGGGCAACGTCGCCCGTAAACGCCGTAACAAGATCCTGCGCCTGGCCCGCGGTTTCCGCGGCGGCAACGGCTCCCAGTTCCGCACGGCGAACCAGCGGGTGATGAAGGCCCTCTGCAACGCTTACCGCGACCGTCGTCGCCGCAAGCGCGATTTTCGCCGTCTCTGGATTGCCCGGATCAACGCAGCGGCCCGGATCAACGGCCTCAGCTACAGCCGTCTGATCGGTGGTCTCAAGAAGGCCGAGGTGCAGTTGAACCGCAAAATGCTTGCCCAGCTCGCCGTGGTGGACCCCACCAGCTTCAGCACCGTGGTGAGCGCCGCCAAGGCCTGACGTTCCACTCTCCCCAGCAGGCCCGATGGATTGGCTCCTTCCCCAGGCCTACCTGATCGCGCTCCTGGTCATTCTTGGTGGGGCGGCCGTGGTGGTCGCCCGCCAGATCCTGCGTGTTCGCTCCGATGAAAGCTCCCTGATTCGGCTCGAGGAGCGAACCAAGGGCAAGGAGCCCTCCCCTGACGATCTCTACGAACTCGGATCGGTGCAGCTGCGCAAGCGGTTGTATGGCCAGGCGGCTTCCACCTTGAAGCTGGCAGCTAAGCAAGCCCAGGCCGAACCGGCGGAGGCCCAGGCCCTGATCCAGAACGCCCTTGGCTTTGCCCTGGCAGCCCAGAGCAACTACGCCACCGCCATCCGGCACTACCGCTCGGCCCTCAAGGCCAAGCCCGACTACCCGGTGGCGCTCAACAATCTGGCCTATGCCCTTGAGCGGCAAGGCCAGCCGGAGGAGGCCCTCTCCACCTACGAAAAGGTGCTGCAATTGGACGGCACCAACAAGACGGCCCGCAAGCGACTCAAGAGCCTGGAGCGCAAACGGGGCATTCCAACGGCGCCGATCTCCGGTAGCGAATCCAACGGCAAGACCTAAAACGATCGTTTAGGCCCATCACCCCAGCCGAATGCTTCAGAAAACTGGCCAGCCAGCGTAAAAAAAAGGCTGCCCTAGGGGCAGCCTCAAGGGTATGAAGATGGTGAAGAACGGTCAGACCCCGATCACCAGAGACCGCGCACCGGCACCCGTTGGCGAATCACAGGCCGGGGGGCTGGACGGGGGGGCTGAAGATCAAGAATGCCACCCGGATGGGTGAGCCGCGGGGCATTCCACCCAGCCAGGTAAACCCCCTGGAGCCCCTGAAAAGCGCCCCCTATCTCCAAGGCCGAACCAGGATTGCCCTCCAATGGGATCAGGTCGAGTTGGTCGGATTTGGTATTGAAATTGCCCTGCACCGGGGTGGTAACTCCGGCCACGGTTAGGGCACCGCGCAGGTCAAGCATCTGGCCGATGGGTGTGACCGAAGCCAAGCGCAACTCCGCCGGAACCACCTTGCCATCGATGAACGATTGGTAGGTACCCGTCCAGATGCGAGGGATGGAAACCGCCAGATCCTTGGCCCTGGCAGCTGGATCAAAGGTTTCCACCGGCCCGAGTTCGGCCTGGAACGCCGATACGGCCGCCATGGGTGAGACCGCCGGTGCGTTGAACGGCACCACGCTGCCGACGGGAAGCGGTTGGGCGGCCAGCATCACGGGCATGGCGGAACTGCAATATGTGGAGCCAGGCTAGGAGTTGGACTGCCAATCGGCAGCCCCTGGCTGTACGTTCGCAGAATGGCCCACCTCGCAGATCCATCGGCCGTCTCCTCCATCGGACGCCCGCACGACGCCAACTCGAACGGAAAGGAGGGGCTGGTGATCGGCGGGCGATGGTTCTCCAGCCGGCTGATGACGGGCACCGGCAAGTACCCGAGCCTGGAGGTGATGCAGGCCAGCCTGGAGGCCAGTGGTTGCTCAATCGTGACGGTGGCGGTTCGTCGGGTTCAGGCCGCCACGGCCGGTCACCAGGGCCTGATGGAAGCCATCGACTGGACGAAGGTGTGGATGCTGCCCAACACCGCCGGCTGCGCCACCGCCGACGAGGCGATCCGGGTGGCTCGCCTGGGCAGGGAACTGGCCAAGCTGGCTGGCCAGGAGGACAACGATTTCGTCAAGCTGGAGGTGATCCCCGACAGCCGCCATCTGCTGCCGGACCCGTTCGGCACCCTGGAAGCGGCGGAGCGACTGGTGGCGGAAGGGTTCACGGTGCTGCCCTACATCAACGCCGATCCCCTTCTGGCCAAGCGCCTGGAGGAGGTGGGTTGCGCCACGGTGATGCCCCTGGGATCACCGATCGGGTCAGGCCAAGGCATTCGCAATGCCGCCAACATCGGCTTGATCATTGAGAACGCCAAGGTGCCGGTGGTGGTGGACGCGGGCATCGGCGTGCCCAGCGAGGCCGCCCAAGCCATGGAACTGGGGGCGGATGCCCTTCTGATCAACAGCGCCATCGCCTTGGCCGGAGATCCTGCCGCGATGGCCCAGGCGATGGCCTGGGCCACCCAGGCCGGCCGTACGGCGTACCTCGCCGGGCGCCTACCGATCCGCCCCGATGCCCTTGCCAGCTCTCCCCGCCATGGGCGCGTCGGTCAGGAGCCGTGAAGTTCCGTGCCGGGGATGGCGGCGAACGGACCAACAATCCCAAACTTCCCTCCACCTCCCCACCACGACCCCATGGCAGTCATCGAGGAAGACGGCGGCAAGCTCAATGCGTTCGCCAAGGAGCCGCGCATGAAGTTGGTGGAGGGCGGCGAGGGCCTCAGCCGTTCGTCGCTGGTGCTGGTGGCGGCAGGTGCACTGCTGGTGGCCCTGATGGTGGCCCTGGCGTTCCGGGTCAGCTAACGGCCGCAGCGGTCACCGGCATCACGCGATTTGGCCGAACGCCCGTAGTAGCTTGCCCCCACGGAGCGAACGCTCGTTCTTGAGGTATCAGTCGTGAAGGTTCTCGTACTTGGCGGCGATGGCTTCTGCGGCTGGCCCAGCGCGGTCAACCTGGCAGACGCAGGCCACGATGTCGTCATCGTCGACAACCTGAGTCGCCGCAAGATCGACATTGATCTGGGGGTCGAGTCCCTCACCCCGATCGCCACCATCCACGACCGGCTCAAGGCCTGGAACGACGTTGGTGGCCGGCCCATGCGGTTCGTGTCCATCGACATTGCCCGCAATTACGCCCGGCTCCTGGATTTGCTCCGCAACGAACAGCCCGAAGCCATCGTCCACTTCGCCGAGCAGCGCGCCGCGCCCTACTCGATGAAGACCAGCACCACCAAGCGCTACACCGTCGACAACAACGTCAGCGGCACCAACAACCTGCTCTGCGCCATCGTTGAAAGCGGCGTCAATGCCCACATCGTGCACCTGGGAACGATGGGGGTCTACGGCTACGGCTCTCACCGGGGCGCCACCATCCCCGAGGGATACCTCACCGTGGAGGTGCCCCAGCCGGACGGCAGCCGCTTCACCGAGAAGATCCTCCACCCCGCCGACCCCGGCAGCGTCTATCACCTCACCAAGACGCTCGACCAACTGCTCTTTTACTACTTCAACAAAAACGACGGCATCCAGGTCACCGACCTGCACCAGGGCATCGTCTGGGGCACCAACACGCACCTCACCGACCGGGATCCCCGCCTGGTCAACCGCTTCGACTACGACGGCGACTACGGCACCGTGCTCAACCGCTTTCTGATCCAGGCGGCCATCGGCTACCCCCTCTCGGTCCATGGCACAGGGGGCCAAACCCGGGCCTTCATCCACATCCGCGATTCAGTGAAGTGTGTGCAGCTGGCAATCGAATCCCCGCCCAAGCCTGGCGAAAAGGTGCGCATCTTCAACCAGATGACCGAAAGCCATCAGGTGAAGCAGCTGGCCGAAAAGGTGGCCAGCCTCACCGGCGCCCAGATCAACTATCTGCCCAACCCCCGCAAGGAGGCGGTCGAGAATGACCTGATCGTTGACAACCGCTGTCTGATTGACATGGGTCTCAAGCCCACCACCCTCGATGGGGGCCTGCTGACGGAGGTGGTGGACGTGGCCCGCCGCTGGGCCGACCGCTGCGACCGTTCCAAGATTCCCTGCGTTTCCGCCTGGACCAGCAGCCAGGCAGCCGCATTGCAACCCTCGATCTGAACCCGCCGATCGCGGCCCCCTTCCCAACGCGGCACCTGTGAAGATCGCCCTTTTCACCGAGACCTTCCTGCCAAAGGTTGACGGCATCGTCACCCGGCTGACCAAGACGATCCAGCATTTGGTGGCCGCCGGGGACGAGGTGGTGATCTTTTGCCCGGAAGGGGCCCCCAGCGACTACATGGGCGCCAGGGTGGTGGGAGTGCCGGCCATCCCCCTGCCGCTCTACCCGGAACTGAAACTGGCCCTGCCCAGGCTGGCCGTGGGCGAAGCGCTCGATGCCTTCGGGCCCGATCTGGTGCACGTGGTCAACCCCGCAGTCCTCGGACTGGGAGGGATCTACATGGCACGAAGCCGTCAGCTGCCCCTGGTGGCCAGCTACCACACCCACTTGCCGAAGTACCTGGAGCACTACGGCGTCGGCCTGCTGGAACCCGTGCTCTGGGAACTGCTCAAGGTCGCCCACAACCAGGCCGCCCTGAATCTCTGCACCTCCACGGCCATGGTCGAGGAGTTGAGCGAGCGCGGCATCCTGCACACGGCCCTCTGGCAGCGAGGCGTGGACACCGAGCTGTTCCGCCCAGATCTCCGCTCCAGCGCCATGCGCCAGCGCCTGATGGGGCCGCACGGCGAAGGGGACTTCCTGCTGCTCTACGTGGGCCGGCTCTCGGCTGAGAAGCAGATCGAGCGGATCCGGCCCGTGCTCGATGCCCTGCCCCAGGCCCGCCTGGCCTTGGTGGGAGATGGCCCCCACCGTCAGCAACTGGAGAGCGTCTTCGAGGGCAGTGCCACCCACTTCGTCGGCTACCTCGGCGGCGAAGAGCTGGCCACGGCCTATGCCAGTGCCGATGCGTTCCTGTTTCCCTCCAGCACCGAAACCCTGGGGCTGGTGCTGCTGGAGGCCATGGCCGCCGGCTGCCCCGTGGTGGGCGCTAACCGGGGCGGTGTGCCGGACATCGTCACCGATGGGATCAACGGCTGCCTCTACGACCCGGATCAGACCGGCAGCCTCGCCGAGGCCACCGCAAGACTGCTGGCCGATCCCGGCCAGCGGGAGCAGCTGCGCCAGGCCGCCCGCACCGAAGCGGAACGCTGGGGCTGGGCAGGAGCCACCCGTCAGCTGCGGAGCTTCTACCGCCAGCTGCTGAACAGAAATCTGCCCCGGTTGGAGCTGGTGGCCTGATCAGGGTCCAGCCAGGGCCGCCTTCGGGGCCGGTGCGGATTTGAACCAGGTGGTCATCAGGGCCTTGACCATGGGCGCCGCCACCGTGCCGCCGTAGCCGCCGGAGTTCTCACCGAAGGCCACGATCACCAGGGTGGGTTTACCGGCCGGCGCGTAGCCTCCGAACCAGGCGTGGTCAGGGCGGGGTGGATCCTCGCCGGTGCCCGTTTTGCCGGCCACTGGCGGCAGGCTGGGATCGTTGAGGATCTTGGCGGTGCCGTCGGTGACGACCATGCGCAGCCCCTTGCGCAGGGTGCGGAGGGTTTCCGGTTTAAGGCCCAGCCAGCGCCGATGCACATGGCCCTCCACGAGATGGGGCGTCACCAGCCAGCCCCCGTTGGCGACGGCCGCATAGAGGCGGGCCATCTGAATCGGGGTGATCTGCAGGGCCCCCTGACCGATGGCGGAGGTGATCGTGTCCACGGCGGTCCAATCCTCGCCGAGCACCTTCTTCTTCCAGGCCCGATCCCCCAGCAGGCCCGGGGTCTCCTCATCGGTGAGTTCAATGCCCGTGAGGCTGCCATAGCCCATCCGCCGGGCCGCCTTGAACAGTTCGGCGTCCTTGACCTTCAGGCCCACCTTGTAAAAAAAGCTGTTGCTGCTCACCGCCAGGGCCATCGGAAAGCCGATGGCGCCGAAGCTGCCGTGGTCCTTGTAGCAAAGCCCGTCCCAGCAGAAGGAGCTGGTGGTGGGCACGGTGGAGTTCTCGTTGTAAAGGCCGGATTCGACCCCGGCGATCGTGGTGACGATCTTGAAGGTGCTGGCGGGAGGGAAGCCCTGAAAGGCCCGGTTAAGCATCGGGGCTTCGGGCCGGTTGAGGTCATTCCACTGGGCCGTGGTGGGACCGTTGGAGAAGACATTGGGATCAAAGTTCGGTCGGCTGGCGATCGCCCGCACCGCCCCTGTCTGGGGATCCAGCGCCACGATGGCGCCCTTACGCACGGTATTCAGGGCCCTCTCGGCCGCCTTCTGCAGCTCCAGATCCAGGGTCAGGCGCAAATCCTTGCCAGCACGGGCCTGCTTGTCCCCCAACACCCTCTGCACCTGGCCCGCCGCGTTCACCTCCAACTGCTGGCCGCCCCATTCACCCCTGAGCTGCGATTCGAACACCCGTTCGACACCGCTGCGGCCGATGCGGTCCTGGACGCGATAGCCCTTGGGCTCGAGGCGCTGGTATTCCTCCTCGTTGATGCCGCTGGTGTAGCCCAACACGTGGGCGCCCAGGCTGCCGTAGGGGTAAGCCCGCAGATAATCGACATCCACTTCGGCCCCCTCCAGATTCACCGCCTGCTCCCGGAAACGGAGCACCTGGAGGGGCTTGAGCGGGCCAGCCAGCTCGATCCTGTAACCGGAATCGGAGCCACCGCTGCGGCGCTTCTGGTCCAGCTGCTCGGCGGAGAGACCCAGCAGGCGGGCCAGCCGATCGCGCAATGCGGGCCAGCTGGAATCGCTGACCAGGCGCGGTTGAAGATAGAGGTTGTAGGTGAGTCGGCTGGTGGCGATCACCTGGCCATGGCGATCCAACAGCCGCCCCCGCATGGGGTGTCGGGGCACCAGACGGATGCGGTTCTGATCCGCCAGCTCCCGGTTCTCAGCGCCATGGAGGAGCTGCAACCAGGCCAGCCGGGCCCCCATGGCGGCGCAGAGGGTCAGCACCAGGGCCAGCAGGATGGCCGGCTGCTGATGCATGCCGGCATGGCGTGACGACGTCGGAGAGAACGGTTCCCCCACGTCAGGTACCTGCGTCGAGCCTCTGCTCCAGAAGCACAAGACGATCGCTGATGCGGCCCAGGGTCTGCTGGAGAAGTGCCAGGTCAGCGCTGTCCTCCTCCCTTTCCTCTGGCACATCCCGAACTGTGACCTTCACCACGGGATTGCCCAGGCCGGGCTGCAGGCGATCCAGGTTCTCCCGGACACGCTTGGCCGCCGAATCACCCTCCTGTTTGAGCTGCGTCAGGGGATCGGGCGAGGTGGTGAAGGCCTCGATCACGCCCTGGGGGCCCCCCTTGCGAGCCCGCTCGACCACCGCCATGCCCACGGGCAGCACGTCCTGCATCAGCGAGAGCCGCAGGTCATCGAGGGGATCACTAGCCATGGGGGGGCAGGTTGGGGCCGAAGGCCACCAGTCTGCCGCCGCTGGGGCTCAGGGCAGGCGTTGAATGCCCGGCTGCAGAATCAACTGGCGGCAGTACTGACGGGAACCAAGCCACCAACCCGCGAAGGCGGTGATCACCAGCAGGGCCGTGAGCGGCAGTAGGGCCTGGCGGGTGGTCTCCAGGGCGGACCATTCCCCCCAGGCCCGCAGCAGCCGGTCGCGATCGAAGCGACGGCGCTCTTGATTGAGCTGATGCTGGCGGCGGCGAAGCGACTTCTCCACCCAGCGCTCGAAGGCCTTCTTTTTGGTGACGGCCATCTTGCGCTCCACCTCGAGCAGATGGCCGGCGGTGAGCTCAGGGTTGAAGGTGCTGATCAGCTCCAGGGTTTTGAGGAACATCTCCACCGCGCCCTCCTTCACCCGGCGCTCCTGCTCATCAAGGATGTCCCAGTGAAGTTCGGGATAGAACCGGATCCGGTTGGCCTCGATCTGCTCTTCCGGCAGCTGGCCGGGCTCCCTGAGCCAGCGGTCGGTATTGGCGTCGAAGCGGCGCCAGTAGAGAAACGGATTCAGGTAGATGGTCTTGCCGGCCAGCTGGATGCTGTCCTGCTGGAGTCGGCGCTGCAACTGGACATCCGGCTGGGTGGCAGCAGTCACGGGTCCATGGTCGGGAGCCGATCGTATCGAAGCCCGGCGGGGCCCACCAGCCCCAGGCGGATCAACCGAGACCTCACTCCCACTCGATCGTGCCGGGGGGCTTGCTGGTGATGTCCAGCACCACCCGATTGACCCCCTTGACCTCGTTGACGATGCGGTTGGAGATCTTCTCCAGCAGCTCGTAGGGCAAACGGGACCAGTCGGCCGTCATGCCATCTTCTGACGACACGCAGCGCACCACAATCGGGAAGGCATAGGTGCGCTTGTCACCCATCACACCGACGCTGCGCACCGGCAGCAACACGGCGAAGGCCTGCCAGATCTCGTTGTAGAGCCCCGCCTCCTTCACCTCCTCACGCACAATCAGATCGGCATCCCGCAGGATGTTGAGCTTCTCGGCGGTCACCTCCCCCAGAATCCGGATCGCCAGGCCGGGGCCCGGGAAGGGATGGCGCCCGACGATCTCCTGGGGCAGCCCCAGGCTGCGGCCAACCTTGCGGACCTCGTCCTTGAACAGGCGGCGCAGGGGCTCCACCAGCTTGAACTGCAGATCCTTGGGCAGGCCGCCCACGTTGTGGTGGCTCTTGATCTTCACCGCCACCCGCTCGCCGGTCTTGGGGTCGACCCCGGTGCCAGCGCTCTCGATCACATCGGGATACAGCGTGCCCTGGGCCAGATAGTCGAAGGGCCCCAGCCGCTTGCTCTCCTCCTCAAACACCCGAATGAATTCCGTGCCGATGATCTTGCGCTTCTCCTCGGGATCGGTGATACCGGCGAGCTTGTTGATGAAACGCTCGCGGGCGTTGATGTACTCGACGTTGATGTGAAAACGGTTGTCGAAGAATTCCACCAGAAACTCCGGCTCCCCTTTGCGCATGAACCCCTGGTCGATGAACATGCAGGTGAGCCGATCTCCGATCGCCTTGTGCAAAAGGAAGGCCAGGGTGGAGGAATCAACACCGCCCGAGAGCGCCAGCAAGACCCGCTTCTCGCCCACCTGGGCCCGCACGGAGGCCACCGCCTCGTCAATGAAGGCCGAGGTGGTCCAATCGGATTCGCAGCCGCAGATGTGGTAAACGAAATTGCGGATCAGGGCCATGCCATCGGTGGAATGGACCACCTCGGGATGGAATTGGACGCCATAGAGCCGACGCTGGTGGTGGGCCACCGCCGCCTCTGGCGTGTTGTCGGTATGGGCGAGACGCACGAAGCCCGCGGGCAGACTCTGCACCGAATCACCGTGGCTCATCCACATCGTCGAACCGGATGCGACGTTGGTGAGCAGATCGGTGGGGTCATCCACCTGCAGGGGCGCCTTGCCGTATTCGCCGCGGCCGGCCGCGTCCACAAGACCCCCCAGCTGCTGCACCATCAGCTGCATGCCGTAACAGACCCCGAGCACGGGGATCCCCAGGTCCCAGATCGCCGGATCACAGACCGGAGCCCCCTCGGCGTAGACCGAACTGGGCCCACCGCTCAGGATGATCCCCTTAGGGGCAAGGGCGCGCAGCTCCTCGGCACTCGTGCTGTATCCCATCACAAGGGAATACACCTCGGTCTCCCGCACCCGGCGGGCGATCAGCTCGGAGTACTGGGAGCCGAAATCCAGGATCACGACGGCGGGCTGACGCTGACCCTCCAGCGACTCTTCAGGGGGCTGGAACTGAGACATACGACCGATCACGGGGCCGCCCACCGACGGCCGCTTGGGTGGGGTCACCCTAGGTGGCGGCTGCCGTTGGCGATTCCCGCCCCGAGGTCCCGCCAGAGCTCCGCACCCAGGGGGCCCTGGGCGGTGACGCGGCGGCTTCGATCAAACAGCACCGCTCCAATCACCAGGGCGGGAACCCCGTAGCGGGCCACGTAGGCGGCGCTGCGCTGCTCGATCGCCGCTGCCATCCGCCGGCGCAGCGCCTCGGCCCGCTCGGGCTCGCTGGCCCCAAGGGCCGCGAGGGCGGCCTCCACCGTGGGGGCGCCATGGAGCTGGCGCAGGTCCTCCCCCACCACCCCTTCGAGGGCCGCCAGGGCGGTAAGGACCTCGGCGCGGCCGTCCGCCAGATGGTGGTGGGTGTGGAAGATGCCCCCCGCCAGCTTGATCAGCTTGCCGTGGTATCCGAAGAGCAGCAGACGCCGCACCCCCCGCTCCGCCGCCGCCACCAGCACCGGGCCCACCCAATTGCCGCCCTTCAGCAGCAGGTTCTGGGGCAGGCCGAGGCGTGGGGCCAGATCGAGACCGTTCTCCCCGATCACCAGCACCAAATCCCCCCCAAACCCCTGGGCCCCAACAAGGGAGTCGAGGGCCGCCAGGCAGCGCCGCAGCTGGTCGGGATCGGCGCTGCGCTGCACCTCCGCCTGGGTGCCGATCAGGGCCAGGCCATCCACCACCCCGAAGGCGGCATTGCTGGTGCGCTCCGCAAGGGCGCGACCAGTCGGAAAAACGATCCGCAGGGCCAACCCCCGGCCCGCGGGCACCTGGGGGCGCAGGTTGTGCTCCAACAGCCAGCGCGCGTAGGCCGAAAGGCACAGCTCGCGGCTGTGGGCATGGACGCCGACGCCCTCCCCCGCTTGGAGCACCAGCCAGTCGCCGGCGGGATCCGTCGGTTGCCAGCTGGCCTCCACCCACACCACCAGGCCTCGGGTGAGATCCAGGCCCTCTCCAGGCTCGCAGCGGGCCACCGCCAGGGCCCTGCCTTCGCCCAGGGGCGCAGCGGCCACCACCGGCACCAGATCCTGCTGCGTGGCGGGCCCATCGCCCTGGAGCTCGAGGGGCTGCTCGGGCATGAAGACCTCCCCCCTCAACTGCTGGAGCGCGGCCAGGGAGGCGGCGGCCACCCACACGGGAAGCGTGTAGGCGTTGTCAGCCATGGGAATTGCGCGCAGGCTCCATTCAGGGATGATCCATCCACCGTTTTTTATGTTGGTGGATTGCGCCGCCCCGGCGTCCCCCGCGATCCGCCCCGCCACCACCCC
>Ga0194061_1001270_pt1 | contig 14983 bp, 6 predicted proteins | sample SepL2221m_MetaG_FD_163423 | JGI IMG/M metagenome (GOLD analysis project Ga0194061, IMG submission 163423) | Anoxic zone freshwater microbial communities from boreal shield lake in IISD Experimental Lakes Area, Ontario, Canada - Sep2016-L224-21m | ecosystem: Environmental > Aquatic > Freshwater >...
GCAAGACGAGCTTGTTGAAGCGGCTTGTCGCGGAAGAAAAGAATCTCGTGAAGGCAGTTTCGGTGACCACGCGCGCGCCCCGAGCCGATGAAGTAGATGGAATTGCGTACCATTTTTGGGACGAACAGCGGTTTGAAGACGCCGCTGCGAATGGCGAGTTTTTGGAACACGCGGTGGTTCACGGTCAGCGCTACGGAACGCTCGCGCAATTCGTGCTGGACCAGATGAATGCCGGGATTGATGTCGTGAAGGACATTGACGTCCAGGGCGTCGAACAGATTGGAAAGCACCCGTTGTTTGGCGGGCGCTACGTCAGTATTTTCATCATGCCGCCGTCGCGCGACACGCTGGTTGAGCGCATGAAGGAACGCGGCAGTGAGACCGACGAAACGCTGGCGGTGCGCTTGCGGACGGCGGACGACGAGCTGGCGATGGCGAGAGAATTTGAGTACATCGTGACCAACGATGAGTTTGAACATGCAATGGCCGATTTGAAGGCCATCCGACGAGCTGAGCATTGCCTGTCATCACGGCAGTCGTAGTGAGTAACACAAAGAGGAGCGGACATGGAACCGAAAGAACTAGAAGGTCTGTTGAATAAAGTTGGCGGCAAATTCAAGCTGGTGACGCTGTATCAGAAGCGCATGCGCGAATTGCAGCGCGGCATGCCCCGCTTGACGATCATTGACAGCCAGAATCTTTGGGACATCGTCACCAAAGAAATCATGGAAACCAAAGTCGATTTGGTGATGGGCGACGAAGCCGAAACGATGCGCAAGGAATTGGCGCTGAAGGAAACGGAAGAAGCTGAAAAGGCCGAGAAGGCTGACAAGGCCGAACGCGCTGAAAAGGCCGGCAAGGATAAAGCCGAGAAGGCCAAATTGGCGGAAGCAGAAGTGAAGTAACGGACTGTTTTTGGGGTGGCCATGCGTCTTGCCCAAAAGAAAATCATCCTGGGTGTGACCGGCGGGATCGCAGTGTACAAAGCCTGCGATCTCGCGTCACGTCTGGTGAAAGAAGGAGCGCACGTCACCGCAGTCCTCACCCGTGGCGCACGCCGATTCGTCACGCCGTACACGTTCGAAGCCCTCACCGGTCGCCCCTGTCTTACCACGAATTTCAAACGCCTGACTCCCAACGCAACCGCGTATCCGCACATCGATTTTGCCACGAGTGCAGATGCTGTCATCATCGCTCCGGCGACTGCGAGCACGATGGCGAAACTCGCGCACGGCATGTCGAGCGATCTGCTCAGCGCGTTGATGCTCAGTGTTCGCTGCCCGATTTTCACGTGCCCGGCGATGAACGTGTTGATGTGGGAACATCCCGCGACGCAGGCGAATGTTTCGACGCTCAAATCATATGGTCACACGATCCTCGGGCCTGAATGCGGGACGCTCGCATGCGGCATGACCGGAGCGGGGCGGATGATTGAACCGGCGCAGATTGTGGAAGCGGTGTGTGCGAAATTGAAGTCGGCCTGAAAGGCCCCTACATATCAGGCCGGGAAAAACGGAGCGCCCATCGTGTTCAAACGTCCGTTTCAATTTCATCTCTCGACGGCGTTGATCGTGATGATCGTTTGTGGGACACTTGTTGGACTGAATATTCGGCCATCAATAACACTCAAAACCGCACACGGTTGGCAGGCTGAATATTACGTGCTTGGCTGGCCATTTGAATATTACAGTCGAGAAAGTTCAAAGTCCCTGTCGCTACCATCGAGCGGTGGGTGTTGTGTAGTTAATGACACACGATCTGTACCGATTCTCTTAAATGTGTTGTGCTGCTCATTATGTTTGATTGTATTGGTCCCGTTATTGAGTCGATTGTTCGCTTCATTCTCTCGGCATGCAATCCCCACGACATGTGATACGCGATTATGACCATCCTCATCACCGCCGGCCCCACCATCGAAGACATCGACCCCGTCCGCTTCATCTCGAATCGCGCGTCGGGCACGCTCGGCTTTGCTATCGCTCGCGCTGCTGCGAAGGCCGGACATTATGTGATTTTAATTCACGGACCCGTCGCGTCAGATGTGTTGAAGACCGCTCCGAAAAACGCGACGCTCGTCGCGGTTCGATCGGCGGCACAGATGCTCGACGCTGTTTTCGCTCATGTCGCGCAAACTGATGTCGTGATCATGAATGCCGCGGTTGCGGATTTCACCGTCGCGAAAACGTCGGCGACGAAGCTCAAGAAATCATCGTCTACGTTCGAATTGAAATTGAAACCGACGGTCGATATTTTGAAGAAGCTCGGCCTCTACAAAAAGAAGAATGGCGCTCCTATTCTGATCGGCTTTGCGCTCGAAACCGGTGAAGGCAAGACGACTGAATTGCGCCGCACCTCTGCGCTCGATTTCGCCCGGGCAAAACTTGCCTCGAAAAATCTCGACGCCATCGTCCTGAATTCGCCTCAAACCATCGGCGCGAAGGACGGCGATTTTGTATTGATCGAACGCGGCAAGTCAGAGCCAATTGATTTGCACGGCGACAAAGAAAAGCTTGCACAAACGTTGGTTCGGTGGATCGCGTCGGCGCGATAATTTAATGTGTCTTTTGCAACAATTCCGGTGTTAATACATCTTAGGTATTTGACCCTCGCACGAGTTGCTTTACGATTGTTGAGACTTGATGAATCGCGCGGCTAAAAAATCCGCTGCCTGATCCCGGAGAAAGAACCGATGCTTTCGACTGGAACCACCGCCCAAAACAGTTTAATTGACAATGCCGACGAATCATGGGACCGCTTGCGCTCGCGCGTGGACGGTGTGCGCTCCAAGCAGCGCATGAAATATCTCGGCACCGGTGTGCTTGCCGCGCTGGCCATTTTCGTCGCCGCGTTCCTGGGATTCAGCGCCGCCGATATTCTCTTCAAACTCTCGGTGGGCACGCGCGTTTTCGCGCTCGCCTCAACGGTGATCGCTGTTGCGTTCGCCATCTTCCAATGGATTTATCGCCCGTGGAAAGTGCTCGGCAACACGGTCCAATCCGCGCGCGAAGTTGAAGGCGCGTTCCCGGAACTTGAGCAGCAACTTTCGACCGCGTTGGAGTTCGGTGCCGATAAAGAAAAAGCAGCGCGTTTCGCCAGTCCTCAATTGGTTGCCGCGTTGGTCAATCAAGCGGGTGAACGATCTGAGCCGCTCGATTTTTCGCGCACGATTCGCTGGAAGCAACTCGCGTGGGCGTTCGCAATCGCGTTCGCGCTCGCACTTTTTATGGGTGTTTACGCAGCGAAAAGCGCGCGTCTTTTTTCAATCACGTGGGCGCGCTTCATGAAGCCGACCGCTGACATCGCTGCGCCGACGCTGACTGAAATCACGCGCGTCGAACCCGGTGATGCGAAATTTGCAATGGAATCCAGCGTCCCAATCGTAGTCGCTCTTGAAGGTAAAATGCCCGACACCGCGACGCTTTCGGTTTTGATCGGCGACGAAAAAGATAATCATTGGGAAGACCGCCCGCTCGACCGAGGCGAAGACGGCCTCTATCGCGCGACCGTGCGACGCTTGCTCGACAGCGCGCGTTACAAGATTCACGCCGGTGACGCCGACTCGCGCGAGTTCAAAATCAAAGTCTTCAAGACGCCAGAAATCAGCGAGTTCGCGCTGCGCATCGAGCACCCGGCGTACACCGGCAAAGGCACCGAATTGTTGCCGCCCGGGACTGGTGATGTCCGCGCGTTGCGAGGCAGCAAGATTCACGTCGATGTGAAATCCAACGTCGATCTCGGTCGCGCATCCGTCGCGTTCAAATCCAAGCGATCAGAGGAATCCGGTCAGTGGACCACGACCGAACCACGTAAAGCGTCGATCGTTTTTGATGTCGATAAAGATGACGAATACCAGATCAAAATCGCCGATACCGACGGCAATCCCGGCACCGGTTCGCTCTTCCAAATCAAAGCGTTGCGCGACCGTTATCCGCGCGTGACCATCAAGAAGCCCGAGAAGGATTTGATGGTCCACAAGGAGCAGTCCGTTGACATCGAAATCAGTGCGGACGACGACATCGGCGTGAAAGAAATCGGTATTTTTCACAGCATCGAAATCGACGAAAAGCAGATCATGGTTCGCCGTATGGATCCTCAACCTCTTCGTGCCGACGGCAAGCTCACGTGGGAATTGGGCACGATGAATTTGAAGGGCGGCGAAGTCATCGCGTATTACGCTTATGCGATTGATAACGACACCGTCTCATCCGGCGGCCCGAAGATGACGAAGAGCGATATCCATTTTCTCACCGTCTATGACGAAGAAAAATACGACGAAGAAAAGGACCCCAAGAAGAAGAAGGACAAGCCGCCGGGAACGCCGCCGGAAATCAAACAGCTCGATAAATTGATCGATGCTCAGAAGAAGATTTTGAAGGACACGTTCGCTCAAGCGCGCGCGAAAGAAAGTTTGCGCGATAAGGAAGCTGCTGAACGCGCGAAAGCCATTGAGAGCGAAAAAGCATCTGCGACAAAGACCGGCGACGGCCAGAAACAGTTGCGCGGACGTGTTGCTGATTTGATTGAAGAAGTTAAAAAGGAACTCGCGAAATCCGGTGAAGCGCCTGATGGTTTGCCCGGTGGCGAACAGGCCGGACCGAAGCAACCGCCAGCGATGGGCGAGAAAGAATTGAAGCATCTCGACCAGGCGATGGACAAGATGAAGCTCGCAGAAGGCGAGTTGGCGAAGCCTGACGCACCCACCGCCGTGAAGCCTGAAACGGAAGCGTTGCGTCATCTCAGCGAGACGCGCCGTTTGTTGCTTTCTGATAAGGAAGGCGATCCACGTTTCAAGATGGCGATGAACAAAAATTCGAAGAAGAAACAGAAGAAGGACCAGGATCAACAGCAGCAGGATCAGCAGAAGGCCAAGGAGCAATTGGCCGAAATGCCGAAGATGCTCGAACGCGAAAAGGAACTCGAACGCGAGCTCGAAGAACTCAATAAGCAGAAGCAGAAGCCGCCCCAGGGTGACCCGCAATCGCCTGAACAAAAACAGCAGAAAGACGAACAGGACAAGCTGCAACGCCAGGCTCAGGAGGATGCTCAAAAGCTCGCGAAAGAAGCGGAAGCGCGCGCGAATGAACTCGAAAAGCTCGCTGATCGCAATCAGGATTTGAAGCCTGCCGCCGAGAAGATGAAGGATGCGGCGGACAAGTTGGATCAGGCCAGCAAGGACCTCAAAGAGGGCAAGCCGAAGTCCGCAGAAAACGCGTTGGAGAAAGATCAGAAGGCGCAACAAGACAGCCGCGAAGCTCAGCGCAATCTGCGCAACGCTTTGGAAAAGCAAGTCCGCCAGGAAATGGCGAACGCTGAAAAAGACGCGAAAGAACTCGCGCAACGTCAGCAGTCATTGGCCGAGCAAATGCAGCAAGTTCAGAACGAACCGAAGCAAGGTGAAAAGCCGTCCGAACAAAAACAAGACGGTCAGAAACAAGATGGACAAAAGCCGTCCGAGCAAAAGCAAGATGGACAGAAACAGGACGGTCAGAAACAAGACGGCCAGAAACAGGATGGGCAGAAACAGGACGGACAGAAGCAGGATGGACAGAAACAAGATGGGCAGAAACAGGACGGGCAAAAACAAGACGGCCAAAAGCAAGATGGGCAACAACAAGGCGGGAAGCCTCAGGATTCGAAGCCGGGCGAGAGTTCGTCTCAATCTGCGAGTGCTGAGCAGAAGATGCGCGGCATGGCGAATGCACAGCGCGATATTCAAAGTGACTTGAAGGAACTCAACGACCGCGTCAAGAATTTGGCGGACAAAGCGAACCAGGAAAATCTCGGCGGAGCCAAGCAGGTCGATCAGGCGCAGAAAGAATCCGGCGACAATTCAGCTGCGAGCCAAGGTGCTGAAAAAGCAAAGCAGGCGATGAGTGCTGGGAAAAAAGAAGAGGCTGCTCGCGAAGCTGCAAACGCCGCGAAGGCGATGCAGAAACTGGCTGAGACTCTTCAGGACGCCAAGCAGAAGACTGAAGCTGGAGATATGAAGCAGCTCGCCAGCGCGATGAAGAAACTTCAAGCCGCTGCGAAAGAGCAAGCTGACATTGGCAAGGACCTCGCCGACAAGCGCGATCCGAATCAACTTTCTGCACGCCAAGAGAAGGTGGGCGAACAGGCGAAGGACGTCGCCGAAGCGGCGTCACACCTCGAAACGCTGCGCCACAGTGGCATGCAGGATTCTGCGAAACATAAGCTCGAAAACGCCGCGAAGGAAGCAGGCGAAGCGGCCAAGCAGATCAAGGATCAAAACGCTGCTGCTGCCAAAGCGTCCGCAGATCAGACTGAAAAGTCGTTGAATCAAGCGCTCGCTGATTTGGAACGTGCCGCTGGAAAAACGATGGAAGACAAAGCGCGTGAAGCACAAAAGTTGGCCAAGACTGCACGCGAAAATCAGGAGAAAGCGAACGACGGAATCAAGGATGTTTCGGACACAAAGCCCGGCGACAAGCTAGCGCCGAGTGACGCCGCGAAACGTGATGACGCAGCCGTGCGCGAAGAGCAAGCTGCTCGCGATGCGAAGCGTTTGGATTTAGCGCTCGATGGTCTTAAGGAGCTCGCTAAAGACGCCAACCCCGCCGCCGCTGAAGCTGCGAATGAGACGCGCGAGACGACGCAGAAAGCTGAACTGCCGAAAGCGATGGAGAACCTCGCCAACGACATGAAGCGCTTCGGGACCGATAAGAAGCCCCAGGACCCAACCAGTGCGAAGACGCCTGCCGACGCCTCTAAGAAGGGTGAGGAGATTGCGAAGACACTGAAGCAAGTGGATAAGCAGCTCGACGAATACGTCGCCGAGGCGCGTAACTCAGTTGAAGAGCGTTTGAAGGCGATGGAAGAATCCGCGAAGAAAGCCGCCGAGTCTGCGAAAGCACTCGCTGACAAAGCCGATCCCAGCGCGGCGAAGAAAGACGCGCCGAGCGATTCGAAAAATCCGGACGCGACCAAAACGTCTGACACGGCCAAGATGGGTGATCCGAAACCGGACGCGAATGCTGAATCGAAGAAGCCGACGGACGACAAGTCTGAAGCGAACGCGAACGATTCGAAGAATCCGTCGAAGTCCACGAAGCCCGATCCGAACAAACTCGGAGAGCCGACCAAGAATTCCGATCAGGCCAAAGCGAATGATCGCACCAAGCCTGATCCGAACGGTAAGCCCGACGAGAAGAATCCGGACGCGTCCAAAAACGACGACGGCACCAAGCCGTCTGATCAGGAAACGGCGAAGCAGACGGAAGCGTTAAAGCAGATGTTGAAAAAGCTCCAGCCGAAGATCGAGCGGCTTGAAGCTAATTCGCCTGAAGGCAAGAAAATGAAAGACGCGATGGCCGCCTTGGAACAGGGCGAGGAGAAGAATGAAAACGCGTCCGAAAAGCCGAACGGTCCGCCGAAACCCGGCAAGAAGAATATGGGTGGAGCCGCGTTCAAGAATGTCAGCAAGCAGCTCGAAGAAATCGCGCAAGGCATCATGGAGCGCCGGGAACGATTGCTCCGCGCGCGCGACATTCGTCCGGACGAAGATGAAGACGCGCCGAAGGAATATCGCTCGTTGGTGGACAAATACTATCGCGCGCTCTCCGAAGACGTCGAAGTGGACCGTAAGTAACGGAGCCTTGTTGCCTGTTTAAATGTGTGCTGGACAGAACGGAGCTGAGCTCCGTTCTACTCTAAAAGGGTAGCCCTGACTTGTCGGGGTGTGGATTGAATCGGATCTGAATGAACTCATTTTCCCTTTTGTTTGGAACGCCTTGGCCGTGGTGGACAGTGGTGCTCGCCGGGGCCGGGGCCGGATACGCAACATGGCGTGGGTACTCGCGGCGGGCCGCCGAAATCAAGCCTGCGCAGTTGGGACTGCTTAAATTTCTGCGCCTCACCGGATGGGGGCTGTTGATCATCTGTCTGCTCCAACCGATTCAGCGTCAGGACATCTCCGAACAAAAAAGCAGCCGCTTGACCGTCCTGATCGACGACAGCGAAAGCATGTCGTTCAGCGATTCTCGCAAAGGCCCCACGCGCATGGACCGTGTCAAGTCTGCGCTCGTCGGTGAATCTGCTGTTACGAACGCTGCGAAATCATCCACAGTTGTTCCACCGAATCCGGATTCGTTGCTGCCCACACTGACTAAAAGTTTCACGCTGCAACTTGAAGCGTTCGGACCGTCAACGCGTCAATTGCCCCAGGAATGTGCGGTGGATGTCCGGGCGTTAAACACCGAATTGAAGTCCCAGGGCGAAAGCACCGATGTGGCGCGCGCGCTCACCGAATCGCTTTCGCGGCTTAAAGGTCCGGACGTGAGTGGACTCGTGTTGATCAGTGATGGAGCGGACACGGGGCGCGGTGAACTTGAACGCACCGCTGCGCAATTCAAGCGCCTCGGCATTCCAATTTACACGGTTGGTGTCGGCGCGCTCGATCAGCAGGATTTGTCGATTCTTCAAGTGCGCTGCCGCCGTACTGTCAGCAAAGACACGCTCGCGCGCGTAGAAGTTGATGTGCGCGGCGCGGGACTTCCGAACGGAAAGCATAAAGTCTCGATTACCCGCAATGGGAAGAATGTTGGTCAGACTCAAGAGATCGAATTGAAGAACGAACTCGCGACTGCGGTCTTCGAATTCCTTCCTGACTCGCAAGGCTTTCTTGAATACGAAGCAACGGTCGAGCCGTTCCCGGGCGAACTCGTCACCGCAAACAACACGATGGCGTTCGGACTTGTTGCGTATTCGCGCAAGCTCAAAGTCCTGTACATGGAAGGCAGCATGTACATCCATAAGATTTACAACAGTCAGTCAGACATTCTGTCGAGCCATCCGATGCAGCGCTGGTGGGAGCATCAGTTTTTGGAGCGTGCGATTACTGAAGATCTCGATGTCGAAATGGATTTCCTCGCGAAGAAGCGCGATTGGACTTCGAACGGTGATACGGAACTCGACATCAAGACCGTTAAAGAAGGTGCGTTTCCGAAGACGAAAAAAGAGCTTTATCAATACGACGTGATCATCAGCTCCGATATTCCGTACGATTATTTTTCGGAAGAGCAGATTCAAATGCAGGTTGATTTCGTCGGCAAGCATGGTGGCGGTTTTGCGATGATCGGTGGTTACGATGCGTTCGGCGAAGGCAAGTATGCGAAGACCTCCATTGATCGCATGTTACCCGTTGAAATGAATGCGAGTGACGATCATATGGACGGCGAGAATTTTAATTGGAAGATCGATGATGATGCGTGGCACGCCGGGCCGAACGGTACGCCGCACCCGTTGCTGCTTGTTGACAAAGACGAAGAGAAATCAAAAGCTGCGTGGGATCGCCTCCCGAAGTTTCACGGGTTTTCACGCACGACTCGTTTGAAGCCGGCTGCGACGCGTTTGGCAGTCGTTGCAGACGAAGAAAAATATGGCACGATTTACGGCCCGGCGATTCTGCTCGCGGTCCAGCAATACGGCAACGGGCGCTCGATGGCGTTCACGTCTGACACGACGGGAAGCTGGGGCACTGAGTGGGAAGACTCGTGGGGTCCGCAAAATGAGAACGGTCTCGACGAGCGCAACCGCTACTACAAAACGTTCTGGAAAAATTCGATTCGCTGGCTCGCTCATTATCGAATGCAGGCACCGAATCAACTCGTGCGTATCGAGACTGATCGTCTTGTTTACGGACGTGGTGAAGTGCCGGAAGTTCGCGTTAAGGTGTTGAATGAAGACATCGAAGCGACGCATGAAGCGAAGGTCACGTTGACCATCACGGGGCCGGATGGAAAGACGCGGCAGGTGACTGTATTTCCGAAATACGAAGAGCCTGGAATTTACGAGCGGAAACTGGAGTTGAGCGGGGTGGGGCGTTACGAAATTGAAGCGGTTGCGACGCTTGGAAAAGAAGAGCTCGGTCGTGATAAAGCGATTTTTCAAGTGCGACCGGCGACCGCTGAAATGCGCCAGACGGGTCAGAACGTCGCGCTGCTGAAAATGCTGGCCGAGCAAAGTGGCGGGACGTATTTTCCGATTGAGAAGTTCGCTGACCTGCCGAAGAGTTTACGTGATGCGACGCATACGATCATCAAGCATCGTGATGTGGACTTGTGGGACCGCCCGTGGATTTTTGCGCTCATTATTGGACTGCTTTGCAGCGAATGGTTGTTACGCAAACGGAATGGATTGCCATGATCATTGCGACGATGAACAACGCGCTCAAGACGATTGGCACTGCGACTGCGTTGCTGGTGTGTGCGTTGTCTTGCCACGATTTCAGCGCACGAGCTGCCACGGTTGAACCGCCCGCCGATCCGGGCTACGAAGTTTCAGTGATCGCGTCTGATGTGATTGCTGAAGTGGAAATCGTCGCTGGTGGTGCCTTCCGCGCGGTGGGTCTCGTTAAGAAAAAGCTCAAAGGCGACGCGCCAATTATCATTGAATTGGAAGGTTTCAACAGCTTCAATTGGGACACGGTCCATCACGGCCTGACGGCGGGCGCTCGCTACTATATGTTTTTATCAAAGACGGAACGCCCAGATGTTTTCGTTCCGTTGACGCCGGCGGCTCCGCGCTTCATCGCTACGGCTGATGGTGTGATGACCGCGTTTGGTGATCCGCCGGTTCGATTTCCGGTTAAAGCCGCCGCGCTCGAACAAGGCTTGATACTGTTGATTGAAAAAAGTAAGACGGGAACGACTCCGGATGGTGCGGATAAATATGTGCGCGGATTGTGGGAGCAGGGCGAAATCGAAGCTCGGTATTTGGCTGTCGAAATGGGCGGGGCTCTGCGTGACGAACGGGTGTTGCCGATCTTGTTGGAAGCGGCAAAAGATAAGTTGCTGAAATTGCGATTGCGTTCGATTGAAGCGCTCGGAAAAGTGGGGACGCCGAATGCGCTCGGAGCGTTGCGTTCCTTATTGAGGGACGAGAAGAAGCCGGTGGCGCGAGAGGCGGCGCGCGTGTTGGCGCTGTTACGCGATGTGGATTCGCTTCCAGATTTATTGGATTGGGTCCGCAAAAATGCGACCGCCGCGCCCAAGACCGCGGGCACGTCAGCGTCTGATTCAGATCAGCTTAAAGCCGAAGCCGTTGGGCTTGATGCCATTGCGCTTGCTCGGATCGGCGGGACGTTTGGTGATGGCGCGAAAATCAGCCGAGCGTTGATCGACATCGCGCGCGGGCCGAACGCGAGGCTTGCGGTTGAAGCACTAGAGACAAGTCTCGCTGTGGTTCCCAGCGACAGTGTGGGGCCGGTCATTGAGTTGATTCAGGATCGCTTATTTGAACATCGCGAACGAGCGTTTTTGATGTTGCGCCGTTTGGCGTTGAAACCGGTCAAAGATGTGGATGAATTCCAGACGTGGTGGAAAAGTTCCGGGTCGAAAGTGAGTGAAGACCGGCGGCGTGAAGTCGCTGAGACTGCGGCGAAAGATTTGGCGCGGGCTGAAAGCTACGATGATCGGCGACGCGCGTCGGACTTGCTACGCAACATGCCGGGTGGAATTGGCGTGGTGACGTGTGCGCCGATTTTGGCGAATCCGAAGGCGTCGAATTATTTCGGAGAAGACGATCTCGCGGCGTGGAATACGGCGCTGGCGGTTCCGTTTTTGATTGAGCGGCTCGGACGCGATAGTACGACGACGCGGAAGAATGCGTTGGAATCGTTGCTGATTGTGTGTTCGAAAAATCCACGCATTGCGACGCTGTGTTGGCCGCTGATCCGCGCCCAATTGGCCGAGCGTGATTCAGGGATTCGGCGCATTGGTGAGACGGCGGTGAGTGCGTTTGCGAAGTCCGATGGTGTGGATGCGCTGCTCGACGGGTTGGTTGCTCGTGGCATTTATGAGCCGCAGGAGTGCTCGAAGATTTTGTATACACTCTCCGGACGGACGATGGGATTTTCTATAAATGAACCGCAGCCGGACCAGTTGCTTGCGCGGAAACATTTGCGAGGATGGTGGGACGGTGCGCGGGCAAATTTTCGTGCCGTATCGGTGTCGACTCCGGTGAATCCATTTGCGATTTTACCTGGCGATGTGGGAAAGCTTCGAGTGCACCAATCGCTCGATGACGCGACTCGTGCGACGAAGCTTGAGGTTCAGTCCATCGCTGAGGATAGTGACATTTCGGAAGCGGCGTTCGGACAGTTGATGGTTGAGCGCGGGCCGGACGACGCGTTTTGGAAGAAGTTGAGCGCTCAAAACAGATCGCGGGATCGTGCGCGCGGATTGCTGGGATCGGCGGGATCATCGGCACTGGTGGCGGATTTGTCCAAGCGCATTGCCGGCAAAACGGATTCAGAAACACCGCTTACGCGCGCGTTGATTTTGTTGTCGCTGGGAGCGTCGGGCGAGTCGAAAGGTGCTGGGCCTAAAGCGGTCGTGGCGTGGCTCAAGAACGGCGACGTGCCGGTGTTTCATCCGCTGAAACGGCTCGCGGTGTTGAGCCTCGGACTGGCGAATAATGAACCTGAGAGTCTAGCTTATTTGACGGGCCTTGTTGATGCGGCGTTGAAGGCGGATGCTCCGGATTTTGATCTGCTCAAGCCGGACGAACAGGACGGTCCGTTTGCTTTGCTGCGTTCGGCATTGACTGCGTTGTGCGCACGTTCGGATAGCAACGCGGCGTTGTTGCGATTGTTGAACGAATCGAGTGAGACTCGGGTGCGTGAAGTGGCGGCGCGCGCTTTGGCGTTACGCCGGGATCGCAGCGCGATGGTCGGGATCGTCAAGTCGCTCGAAAAAGCGGACCGCTATACGTGGATGGACATCATGCATACGCTGGAGCCGTTGATGACTGCGGACGATGGTGCGATGCTGTGCGAGATGCTGGACAGCGCGAAGAGTACGACGCGGTCGGGGGCGGCGTGGGTGTTGACGCGGCGGTTAGAATTGGGCAACGATCCGCAGACGCGCGCGAAACTGATCATGGCGTTGACGGACGATGTGAATTTGGTGCGTTACTATTCGGCGGAAGCGCTGGGGCGGCGCAAGGCTCGCTCGGCTCTGGATGGATTGGTCAAATTGCTCGATGACAGTGACGACGACGTGAAGGCTGCGGCGGCGCAGGCGCTGGGAGAATTGGGCGACAAAGATGCGTGTGTGTTGGCGAGCAAGGCGGCTCAGTTGCAGTACCGAATTGATATGCGCTGGTGGAAAGCGTTGGCGATTTCCGGGACGACGAAATGGGCCGCGGAGATTTTGAAGCTCGCGAATTCGAATATGTATGCTGAACAACGCGCGGGGTTGGAGGCGCTATCGGTGACGGATTCGGAGGGCGCGCGCGAGCGCTTGTTGAAAGCGTTTCGAAGTGACGACGAGCAATTTCAAACGGTCGCGGGCGATCTGCTGTTGGAGCGCGGCGATGCTGCGATGGCGTTGATTAAAGACGATGTGGCGTCGAAGAACAAAGCTACGCGAGCGAGAGCGGTGCATTTTTTAGCGCGATTGAATTCAGCGGCTGGGAAGGCTGCGTTGAATGAGGCGTTGAAGAATGAGGATGATGCTGGGATCAAGGCGTTGATTGAGTGGGGAATTGCGCGCGGAAAGTAACGGGAAATTAGACGCGCAAATTCAATGCGAGCGACACAGCGGCAGGAGAGCCGCCGCTCCTATGAGGACTACTTCTTTTCGGCGGTTTTGACTTCTTTGGGTTCGACTGTGATCTTGATGATGTTGCTTGGATAGACGACGCGGATGTTTTTCTTTTCGGCTGGGACTTGGGCGTCGCCACCGACGTTGAAGCTCCAGACGCCGTCTTTCATTTTGTCGGTTTTGACCGTCAGCTTTCCTTCGGTTTTGTCCTTCTCAATTGTAGTCAACGGAATTTCCATGCCGGGTGGGAGTTGGAAACCGGCGCCGGTGAGTTGGATGGGGCTGGGCATGTCGTCGCGGCGTTTGACGGTCAGAGTCAGCGTGAACGGTTCGCCTTGTTTGACTTTGATTTCGTTCGGAGTCGCGGTGAGCATGAATGGCACTTTTTCGCGGACGGCCATGACGAGACTGCGGCTCATGCGGGCGAGGGCGGGGGTGTTGACGGTGTCCCAGACGATTGCTCCGCCGCGCGCTTTGCGGATTAATTCTGTATCAATGTCTTTGCCGTCTTTGTCTTTGGTTTTGACAGTGGATTTTCCGACGACTTCGAAATCGGCTTCGCCCATTGGAGCGTCGGGGGCGGCGGTGACGATGAGTGTGCCCCACTTGACATCTTTGCCGATGGTGATGGGTTCGGACGTGATGCCCGGGGGCAGGTCTTTCGCTTCGACGGTGATCGGGTCGTTGTGGCCGTTCATGCGGAAGACGAGGATGTCGAGGCGCTCGCGACCACCTTGGTAGATTTCATGCGCGTCGAGATGAATTTCGTGGATCGGGGAGCAGACCAGGCGGAAATCAGGTGTCGGATCTTTTTCGATTTCCATACGGTAGACGTACTGCGGGCCGCCTTGATTTTGGCGGTAGAGGTGTTCCAAACGCAGGGTGATGTCGCCATCAACGGCGACGGTGTGGATGTAGTTGATGTCGATGTTTTGAGTTGAAAAACGGAGTTGGCCGATGTTGTCGCCGTTGTCCTGACCGGCTCCAGCAGCATCGCCTTTTTCATTGAGGACTTCGAGATCGGGATCGGCGGGCGAGCCGATGCGCGTGGAGTAAACGGTGATCTGATACTTCTCGCCCTTCTTGGCTTTGAAGGCAAAAAAGCAGGCGTCGCCTTTGAAGAACTGGCCATTGACCGCACAGGGAATGTCGAGGCGCTGCGCTTTTTCCTTGGAGGAATTCGGTTTGATTTCAGCGATTTGCGGCAGCGTTGAGAACGAGAGCAGCTTCGGATTCGATATGCCTTCAGGAGATTTGACGCGCAGTTCCATGCCGCTGAGGACTGTCGCCCACGGGCGGACGAGCGCGCCATAATGAAGGCCGGTGGCCATGTCCGGATCGTTAGGAACTGTGATTTGTTGAGTGACTTTTTGAAGTGGGCGGCCATGAATTGTGAGGTCCGTTTTTTCGCCGCCGGGGAG
>Ga0194061_1001273_pt1 | contig 14954 bp, 15 predicted proteins | sample SepL2221m_MetaG_FD_163423 | JGI IMG/M metagenome (GOLD analysis project Ga0194061, IMG submission 163423) | Anoxic zone freshwater microbial communities from boreal shield lake in IISD Experimental Lakes Area, Ontario, Canada - Sep2016-L224-21m | ecosystem: Environmental > Aquatic > Freshwater >...
CAGGGGGGGGGGCAAAACCGGTTTTTGGGGCCAAATACCACCCGGCGGGGCAGTTCCACGCGAGCTGTGGGACGGCATGGGCGCAGAGGCGGCCTTTTATGTCGGCGCGCTGTTTTGCGCCATCGCGCTGGCGGCACTGCTGCGCCAACCGCCGCGCGAACCTGCCAAAGATCCGCGAACATAGGCTGGAAAGCCGCTCTGGTGGCGGGTTTCCAGCCTATGGCCGGAACACCACCGGCGCGAGGGTGTTCTTGTCTATCATCACATCGACGATGGCCGGCTTGCCGCTGGCAAAGGCGCGGCGCAGTGCCGGCTCAAGTTCATCCGGACGCGTAACGTGTTCGCCATGGGCACCGAATACCCGCGCCAGCGCGCCGAAGTCCGGGTTGTTGTAATCGACGGCAAAAAAGCGCCCGCCGTAATGCTCGTTCTGGAAGGCGCGCTCGTTGCCCAGGCCCTGGTCGTTGAATACAACATAGACCACCGGAATGTTCTCACGCACCGCCGTCTCCAGTTCGCCGATGTTGCACATCGCGCCCATGTCGCCGGAGGCACACAGCACCGGCCGGTCCGGCCGCGCCAGCTTGGCGCCAAGGGCGATCGGGAAGGATCCGCCCACCGCCGCCCAGTCGTCCATGCACATGAAGGTGCCCGGCTCAAAACTCTTGAAGTAGCTGCGCACATGCTTGCCGCCGTTGCCGGCATCGACCACCACCAGGCCGTTTTCCGGCAGCACCTTGCGTATAACCTGCGCGACAAACTGCGCCTGTATCGGCTCGGCATCGGGCCGCACCACGCCATGCAATTCGGTTTCCCATTCGGCGCGCGCCCCGGCCACGTCGACCCAGGCCTTGTTCAACCCGGACCGGTCCACGCGCTCCGCCAGGCCATCAATGAAGCTGCGCGTCGAACCGGTCACGCCGAGGGCCACCGGAAAGACAATGCCGATCTGGCCGGGCGCCGCGCTGTGGTGAATGATTTTCGCGTCCTTGCTGAACATGCCGTATTTATACTGCGTTGAAAACACATCAAAGTGCGCGCCGATGGCGATGATGAGGTCGGCCTGCGGCAGGATGCGGTTGGCGGCACCCGAGCCGTTGCGCCCGAGCGGCCCGAGCGCGAGCGCATGGGTGGAGGCAAAGGCATCCGGCGAGTACTGCAAGGCGCCGACCGGGATGCCGCTGCGCGTCGCCAGCGCCGCCATCGCACCGCCCGCGGCCTCGCTGATGAGGCCGCGCCCGACCACGAACACCGGCCGCTTTGCCGCGGCAAGCAGCGCGTGCACTTCATCGAGTTGTGCGCTCGTGCACGAGGGCAATTGCGTGTTGCGATAAGCCGCCGGTGCGGTCGCCTCGCTCGCGCACGACTCGAGCAGGATTTCGCTTGCCGCCTCGATATGCGCAGGTCCCTGCGGTTCGGTCAGCGCGACGCGAAAGGCCTTCCTCACCGATTCCTGCACTTTTTGCACATTCGGAATGCTGTAGGCCCACTTGGTGATGGGCCGCATAAAGGTGACCTGGTCCATGTCCTGGGTGGCGTCACGCTCGCGCATGGCGCTCTCCTGCACGCCGCAAATGCTGATCACCGGCACCATGCCGCGATAGGCCGCGCCGATGCCGGTGGCGAGGTTGGTCACGCCAGGCCCCTCGGTCGCCGTCACCACGCCGGGCCGCTGCGCTGCGCGCGCAAAGCCATAAGCCATGAAGGCCGCGCCCTGCTCGTGGCGCGTCAGGATGAAGCGGATTTGCGGCGTTTCGCGCAAGGCGTCTAGGATGGCGAGGTTCTGCGTGCCGGGAATGCCGAACACGTGGTCCACGCCCTCGCGCAGCAAGGCGTCGACCAGGGCGCGCGCACCGGTGGTCGCGCCGGCCTTCCTGTCAGGCGTTGGTTGCATTGTGGTGTTGCTCCGGAATTATGTTTTTAAGGTGCCAGCCGCGCGCGGATCGCGGCGATGATCTCTTCCACCGGTGACTGCTTGGATACGGCGGCGCGCCCGCCCAGCTGGTTGCCACCGGCCTTGATGTCCGAGGGGGAGGCGAGCGAAGTAAGGTATATGAGCGGGATATGGCGCAGCTCGGGGTGCGAGAACAGCGCCACCGAGATGTCGCCGCCGTCCATGCCGTCGACGCCGCTTTGCAGGTCGATGTCGCACAACACCAGGTCGGGCCTGCCCTCGCGCACAAGCTCTAGCACACCCTCCGACGAGCTTGTCGTAATCAATTCGAATTCGCCGCCGAGCTTGACGGTAAGGTAATCGAGCACCGCCTCATCGTCGTCGATCAGCAGCAGTTTCTTGCGCACACCACCATCCATCCGCTTCACTCCCGGAGATTTACACCCAGTTCGAGTCTAACGCGCTCGATGTGGCGCTGCAATTGCCCGCACCGGCGCCGCAGGTCGCCGAGGTCGGCGGCATCCGCCGACTGCTCGATGGCGCGGCTCGCCGCCGCCGCCCAGGAAAAGCCGTAAAGCCCCAGTCCGCCGGCAAGCTTGTGCGCGATGCCGCGCGCCTGCCCGCGTTCGCCGGCATCGAGCGCGGTGCGCAGATCGGCGAGCAGTGTCACGCGCGAAGCAAAAAACTTCGGCAGCATGGCGATGAGGTCGGCACTCACCACAACCGGGGCGTCGATGCCGGCGGCGGGGGGGGGCGCCGCCGCTTCGCCCGGCGTACCGCCGGCCGCCACGGCGTGCAGTATGGCGTGAATGCGTTCGCGCGTCGCCGGCTTGCCCAGGTAGGCGTCAAAGCCGGCGCTGTGACAGCGGCGCCGTACGAGGTCGTCATCGTAAGAGGAAAAAGCCACCACGGTGGCCGGCGGCCGCCCGGCCTGCGACTCCAGTTCGCGCCAGCGCGCAAGCGCGTCAAATCCGTTCATCACCGGCATCTCCAGGTCCATGAACACCACATCCGGCGGGTTGTCGCGAAAGTGGTCGAGCGCGGCGCGGCCGTTGATCGCCGTGTCCACCTGCAGCGGCGGACTGGGCAGGGAATGGCGCATGAAGGTGAGGTTGAATTCGTCATCGTCCACCACCAGCACGCGCAGCGCGGGCAGCGGGCGCTGCGGCGCCTGCGGCGCGCTCGCCACCGCGGCCGCGTCGCCGGGTGCCTGCACCGATGCGGGCAGCGGCGGCAGGCGCAGGCTCAGCGTGGTGCCGTCCGCCTCGGAGGTGTGCATCAGCAGGTCGCCGCTTTGCACCTGCGCCATGAGGTGGGCCGAATAGGTGCCAAGGCCGAAGCCGCCGACCTTGCCCGAAGTGGCGTACTTCTCGAAGAACCGTCCGCGCATCGCCACCGGCACGACGCCCTTGTTGTGGATGCGCAGCACCACCTCGCCTTCGCGCACCTCGCAGTCCACGCCGACGGTGCCACCCTCGGGCGAGGCCTCCACGGCGTTCTTGATGAGGTTGGCGATGATCGAATAGCACAGCAGTTCGCTGCCCCAGGCGTGCAGCTTGCGGCCGGCGGCAAGCGCTTTGCCGCCGCTCAAGAGCACAACGCCGACGCCCTTTGTCTCGGCGTGCTCGCGCACCTCGCGCGCCACCGTGACCACCAGCCCGGCGAGGTCCACCGCGCGCGGGCTGAAGCTGTACTCGCCCTGCTCCATGCGATACAAGTCCACCGACATGTTTACGAGGTCGAGGATGCGATAGGCCGCCCCCTCCACCATGCCCAGCAATTCCTCCTCGTGCGCGTCGAGTTTGCGTCCCTCACGGATGAGCCGCGGCACCGTGAGAATGCTGTTGAGCGGGGTCTTGAGGTCGTGGCGGGCGATGCGCTCGACCTCCTCGCGCACGCCGATGGCCGAGCGCAGGGTTTCGTTCTGGTCGGCCAGTTGCTGCGCCTGCACGGCGATCTGGTTGTGCGAATTGCGCAAGTCCTCGTCCTGGCGGTAGCGCGCCGTGACGTCGATGAGCGAGGCGATGTAGCGCACCGCCAGGCCCTCCTCGTCATGGATGAATATCCCCTCGGCGTGCACCCAGATGGTCGAGCCGTCGGCGTGGATCAGGCGGTAGTCGCCGGGGATGTGCCGCCGCACGCCGCTCTTTACGCTGAGGTCGCGCGTGCCGGCGAGGAACAACTTGTAACGCGCCTCGCGGTCATCCGGATGGACGAACTCCTGGAAGGGCGGCCAGCCCGAGGTATCGGTGTCGGCGGCATAGCCGAGCAGCTCCTTCATCCTCGCCGAGTAAGTCACCGCCGGCGCGCCGCGGTCCCACTGGTAGGAGCCGGCGCGTGTGGCGCGCACCAGCAGCTCGAGGCGCTCGCGCTGCTCGGCCTCCTTCGCCTGCTCGGCCTCGAGCACATAGGAAAAAATGTTGGTGAACACAATGGTCAGCAGCTGCGCCGCGACGATGCGCAGCGCCACATCCGACGCAAGGGTGTAATACGCCACGCCGCCGACCACGGCGACGAGGATCAGGTTAAAGACGTTGGCGAGCCGCCGGTCGAGGATGAAGTGCAGCAGCAGGATGGCCGGGAAGGACCAGAAAATACCCAGCAGGCCGCGCAGCCAGATCGCCACGATGAGCGTAAAAATGATCAGCGCAAAAGCCAGCGGGATGGGCACCGGCAGGCGGCGCTTCCAGTGGATGGCGAGCGCGTCGGCGACAAACACCGCCACCAGCGTCAGCACCGTGACGCCGACGAAAGTGAAGCCCTTGACGAGGTTGAACACGCCAAAGGGCAGCAGCACCACGGTGGCGATGATGGCCAGCGCGTAGAGGATTCTTTCGCGGTAAGCGGCGACGATCGACGACGCCGCCGGCCTGCCGCTCGAGTCGGGAATTTTCAGCCAGTTCATGCTGCGGCTATTTTAGCGGCGAGCGCATCGGTTGCAGGATTTTATGCGGAGACAGGCTGCAAACCTCTGCCCGGCAACGGTTTGCGGCCATAGATCATGCGGCGGCAAGCACGTGCACGGTGCGGCCGGCGATCAAGTCTTTCACCCTGGCGCCGTAGGCGGCCATGTGCGGCGCGGCGGCGTGGGCCTTGAGCGCGTCCATGTCGGACCATTTCTCGATCACCAGGAAGGTGTCGGCTCCGGCCTTGGTCTGGAACGGCGGCGCCGGGTCGGCGTCGATGACCGGGCCGTATTCGATGCAGCCCTGCTCGGCCAGCACCGCCGGCACGTTGGCGCGAAAGTGCGTGAGGATGGCTTCGCGCAGGCCGGGCTTGGCGGTGATGACGGCGACGACGTGGATCATGGCAATTGCTCCGTGAAATGTACTGCGATTTTTAAAAACCCGGTCAGGGCGTGATGTGGTTGAGCGCGGCCCAGCCGGTCCACATGATTTCTATGCCTATGCACAGCAGGATAAAGGCGGTGAGGCGCATCATCACCATGGTGCCGATCTCGCCCAGCCAACCGAGCACTTCGGCGGCCTGGCTGAAAACGAGGTAGAGCACCAACGCGATCAGCAGCGCGCCGAGCATGGCAACCACGGCGCCGGCGATGAACAGCACCGGCGAGGCGGGAATGCTCGCCCCGAGCGCGATCGAGGCGGCGATGGTGCCCGGCCCGGTGGTGAGCGGAAAGGTGATGGGGAAAAAACTGCGCCGCACGATTTCCTCGTCCGACAGGCGGCCGGCCTTTTCCACCGCTGCGAGCTTGAGGCCGTCGGCGTCGTTGCTCTCCAACATACGCCAGGCCGTGGCCGCCACCAGCAAGCCGCCACCGATGCGCACGATGGGCAGTGAAATGCCGAAAATATCCAGCACGTAATTGCCCACCAGGATGGAAACCACGACGATGATCCAGCTGTTGATCGCCACCTGGCGCGCGAGGCGCCTCGCCACCGACTTGTCGCCGCCGGTCGTGGCGACAAACAGCGGCGCCGAGCTGAGCGGGTTGATGATGGGCAGCAGCGTCAGCGGCACCAGCACCAGCGATTTCAACAAGGGGTACATCCACTCCATGGCCACTCCCGGCAGGCGAGCCATGATTGTGCCTGAAAGCCCCCCGGGCGGGCGCCGGCTGGGGGGGCAAGAACGAGTGGTTTGATCCGTATCAATTGGCTGCAATGTCATTGGTGCAGCATGGAGATTCCCCTTGTCACCAGCCGAACGCCATGACCACCGCCACGCACGCCACGACGCTACCCGCCTATGCCGCCTCGACCGAGAACGACGCCTGGCACACCTACCTTGCGCAAATCGATCGCGTCGCGCCGCTGCTGCCGGCCGGCCTGATGCCCTATATAGAAACGCTGCGCCAGCCCAAGCGCTGCCTCATCGTCGATGTGCCGATACGCCTGGACTCGGGCGGCTACGCCCATTTCGAGGGCTTTCGCGTGCAGCACAACACCTCGCGCGGCCCGGGCAAGGGCGGCATACGCTACCACCCCGATGTGTCGCTGCAGGAAGTGATGGCCCTCGCCGCCTGGATGACGGTGAAAAGCGCCGTGGTCAATCTGCCCTTTGGCGGCGCCAAGGGCGGGATACGCGTCGCGCCCAGGGCGCTGTCACGCGGCGAACTCGAGCGCATGACACGGCGCTACACCAGCGAGATCGCCGTCATCATCGGACCGGATCGCGACATCCCCGCCCCCGACGTGGGCACCGACGGCCAGACCATGGCCTGGATGATGGACACTTTCTCGGCGGCGAACGGCCGCACCGCGCTCGGCGTGGTCACCGGCAAGCCGGTAACCATGGGCGGCAGCCTCGGTCGCCAGGACGCCACCGGCCGCGGCGTGGTCACCGCGGCGCGCGAGGCCATGGGCAGGCTGGGCAGGCCGCTTGCCGGCACGCGCGTTGCGGTGCAGGGCTTTGGCAATGTCGGCGAAGCGACAGCGCGGCTGTTCGTGGAACAGGGTGCGACCATCGTCGCGCTGCAAGACTACGCCGGCTCAATCTTCAATCCCACCGGCATCGACGTGGCGGCGGCGCAGGTGCATTGCCGCGACAGCGGCAGCATTGCCGGCTTTGCCGGCGCACAGGCGGTTTCAACCGAGGCCTTCTGGCAGACGCCGTGCGATGTGATGGTGCCGGCCGCGCTGGAGGGCGCGCTCACCGCCGCGCGTGCGCGCGGACTCGACTGCCGGCTGGTGGTCGAAGGCGCCAACGGCCCGACCACGCGCGAAGCCGACGACATCCTGCGCGAGCGCGACATCACCGTGGTGCCCGACGTGCTCGCCAACGCCGGCGGTGTGACGGTGAGCTACTTCGAATGGGTGCAGGACTTTTCCAGTTTTTTCTGGAGCGAGGCGCAGGTCAACGCGCACCTGGAGCGCCTGATGGCCGAGGCCTTCAAGGCGGTGTGGGACCTGCACCTCGAACGCAAGATCACGCTGCGCACCGCAGCCTATGTCATCGGCTGCACCCGCGTACTCGAGGCACACTCGGTGCGCGGGCTGTATCCCTGAGAAGAACACACGACAAAAGCTGGAAAGCCTTACCAGTCGGCCGTTTCCAGCCTATTTCCTCTCCGAACAAGCCCAGTGCGTCACTCGATCTTGATGCCCGTACGCGCCACAAGGTCCGTCCATTGCTGGATCTCGCGCGTCATGCGCGCCGTGAATTCCTGCGAACTTATCGACATCACGCGCGCGCCCTGGCCGTTAAAGAGCTCGCGCACCGCCGGCTTTTCCATGATCTTTGCCAGCTCGGCCTGCAGGCGCGCCACGGCCTGCGGCGGCGTGCCGGCAGGGGCGAGCATGCCGAACCAGATCGGCGCGTCGTAATCGGCAAAGCCCTGCTCGGCAAACGTCGGCGCGTCGGGCAAGAGCGGGCTGCGCTGTGAGCCGGTCACGCCCAGGGCGCGCAGCCTGCCCGCCTTGATCTGCCCGCTCGCGCTGGCGAGGCTGGAAGTGCCGAAATCGATGCGACCGGCAACGGCTTCGGTGATGGATCCGGCGACGCCCTTGTAGGGAACATGGATCACGCGGATCTTGGTCTTGTCAAAAAACAGCGCCGCGGCGAGGTGGGACGAGGTCCCCTGCCCGCCCGAGCCGAAGGTCAGGCTGTCGGGCTTTTCCTGTGCGAGGCGCACCAGCGCGCGGGCGTCGGCCGCCGGCAGGTCAACGCGCGCCCACATTGCAGTGGGCGCTTCGGCCAGCAAGGCCACCGGCACAAAATCCTTGAGCGGCTGGTAGGGCAGCTTGGGGAACAGCGCCGGGTTGACGGTGAAGGTGTTCTCGGTAAACAGCAGGGTGTAGCCGTCGGGCTGCGATTTCGCCACGGCGTCTATGCCGATGATGCCGCTCGCCCCGGTGCGGTTTTCCACGATAACCGTTTGCCCCAATGACTCGGTGAGCTCGGCCGCCACGCGGCGCGCCGCGACGTCGGTAAATGACCCGGCGAGGTAGGGAACGACGATGCGGATGGGCTTGGCCGGCCAGGTTGCCTGCGCCACCGCCCCGCCGCAGGCAAGGGCGAGTCCAGCCGCAACAAGGGCAAGCCAGGAAGGTCTGTACATTGAATGCATGTTTGCTTCTCCCTCTTCCGCCGTGAGACTTATTCTGCCTTGATGCCGGTGTCCTTCACCACCTTGGCCCACAGCGTGACTTCGTTACGCAGGAAGGTGACAAACTCATCCGGCGTGGAAGGGGTGAGCACCACACCTTGCGGCGCCGCCTGCGCCTTCACTTCCGGGTCTTCGAGCAGTGTGCGTGAAGCCGAGTTCAGGCGGGCGATGATGGCCGGCGGCGTGCCGGCCGGGGCGAGCAGGCCGTACCAAGTGGTGGCGACAAAGTTGATGCCCGACTCGACGACCGTGGGAATCTCCGGGGCGAGCGGCGAGCGCTTGGCGCCGGTGACGGCGAGGCCCTTCAACTTGCCGCCCTTGACCTGCGGCAGCGTGGTGCCAATGCCCGAGATCACCAGTTGCACGTCGCCTGACATCACCGCCGCCATGGCAGGCGCCGCGCCCTTGAAGGGGATGCGCGTGATCTGTATGCCGGCAAGCGAGTCAAACAGTTCGGTGGCGAGCAGCGTCGGGCTGGAGGTCGCGCCGTAATTGAGCGCGCCCGGCTTGGACTTGGCCAGTGCGATGAATTCTTTCAGGGTGTTCACAGGCAGCGAAGGCGTGACGGCGATCATGTTGGGCGATTCGCCAACCAGCGTGATGGGCGCAAAGTCTTCCACCGTGCGATAGGGGACCTTCGGGTAAAAACTCGCATTGATGGCGTGCCCGGCCGAGGCGAAGAACAGGGTGTAGCCGTCTGGCGTGGCCTTGGCCACCATATCGGCGGCGATTACGCCGTCCGCACCGCCCTTGTTCTCGATTACCACCTGCTGGCCCAGCACATTGCCCAGGCGTTGCGCAAAGACGCGGGCGATGGCGTCGGTGGGCCCGCCGGCGACAAAGCCCACCACCATGCGTATGGGCTTGGTCGGATAGGTTTGCGCCACCGCATTGGACATTGTAAGCAGGATTGCAGCTAAGGCAAAGGCAAGTCGTTTCATCATGTGCTCCTTGATAAGTGTGGTGTGCGGGGTCGTGACGGGTTTATTTGCGCACGACCTTGTCGGGGTTTTCGCCGTAGGGCGGCGAGTAAATGATCAAGACCTTCATGCGCTCGGAGGTGACACGCACCGAATGAAACACGTCGGCCGGGAAAAAACACAGGTCCCCGGCGCGCGCCTGGTGGGTGACGCCGTCGATGATAACCTCGGCCTCGCCCTCAATGAAGTACTGCGCCTGCTCCATGCCCGGGTGGGCGTGGGTGGAAACGCCGGCGCCTTTTTCGACTTCGCCCAGCACCACTTCCATGTATTTCGCGCCGTTGATCGCCGCCGATACCAGGCGGGTGTTCTTGGTGCCGGTGTGGTTGGCCGGCGAGTAGGACTCCATGTCGTCCGGTCGGAGCACATATTTTGAAGTCGGTTTTTCGATGGCGTTCATGCCTTCACCCTCCGTGATTTATTCAGGCGCGCTGTCGCGGCAGCGGATCAGCGCGTGCTTGTCGTTGCGAAACACTTCTTCGTCGCGCTGGTTGTAAACGTGGTCGCGAAACACCACCAGGCCCCGCCCCGGCTTGGAGGTCAGGCGCTTTTGCACCACCTCGACCTCGGTGCGTATGGTATCGCCGGGGCTCACGTGGCGCAGGAACTTGGCGCCCTCAATGCCGGCCAGCGCCACCACGCTGCCCTGGAACAGCTCGCCCGTCATTGCGGTGGAAAACGACATCACCAGGTGGCTGGGACAAATGCGCCCGGGCAGGCCGCGCGATTGCGCATAGGCGTCATCGAGGAACAGCGGCACATCGTAGCCCACCAGTTTGCAAAAAGCGTCCTGGTCGGCGGCTGTGATGAGGCGCGAGGTGGTCGGGTAGGTCGCGCCGACTTCAAAGTCTTCGTAAAAGCGCGTCATGACGCAGTCTCCGCGACGCGCACCGCGCCGCCCGCAGCAAGGCGCGCGATGTAAGCGGCGTCATAGCCCGCCTCGGCCAGCACCGCCTGCGTGTGCTGGGCAAATTTCGGCGCGACACCCGGATGGCGCGCCGCCTCGCCGTCAAAAAAACCGGGCGAGGCGAGCATGCGCGTGCGGCCCACGCCGGCGTGCTCGCGCGCGACCAGGGTGCCGGTGTTGGCGAGGTCCGGGTCGGCCGCCACATCGGCCAGCGAATTGACGCGCTGCGCCGGGAAGCCAAGCCGTGCCGCGAGGGCTTCCCATTCGGCGACGGTGCGCGTGCCGGCGACCGCCGCAATCATGTCGTAGAGCTCTCCGACATGGGCGTTGCGCTCCACCGCGTTGGTGATGCGCACATCGTCCGCCAGCTCGGGACGGCCGGTTTCGCGAAAGAACTGCGCCCACTGCACGCCGCTGTAAGGCGTCATCGCCACATAGCCATCCTTGGCGGTGTAGATGCGCCGGCCGCGCGCGCTCATCACGCGGTGATAGCCGATTTCACCGCGGGCCGGCTCATAACTTTCGCCCTGCAGGTGCTCGATCAGCATGAAGGCCGCGAGGGTTTCATACATGGGCACGTCGATCAGGCCGCCGCGGCCGGTCACGGTGCGCCGGTACAGCGCGGCGAGCACCGCGCAGGCGAGGCCCATGCCGGCGACCTTGTCGGCGAGCAGGCTTTGCACAAAGCGCGGCACGCCGTCCTCACCGGCATTGAGCGCGGCAAGGCCGGAGGAAGTCTGGATCACGTCGTCAATGGCCGCGGCGTCGGCACGCGTGTTGGCCTTGGCAAAGCCGGTGGCGGTGCAATACAGGATGCGCGGGTTGATCGCGGCGACAGCCTCATAGGAGAGGTCCAGTCGGTCCATGGCGCCGCGCCTGACGTTGTGGATGAACACGTCGGCGGTGCTGATGAGCTTGCGCAGCACGGCGCGCCCGTCCGGCGTCTTGAGGTCGACGGCGACCGAGCGCTTGCCGCGGTTGAGATTCAGAAATATGCAGCCCATGCCATCGGAGGCCACCGACCCGGCGTGGCGCATGATGTCGCCCTCGGGCGGCTCTATCTTGATGACGTCGGCACCGTAGTCGGCGAGGATTTGCGTGGTCAGCGGCCCGAACACCACGGTGGTGAGGTCGATGACGCGCACACCGGCGAGCAGCGCGGCCTCCGCGGGTTTTGCGCTTGTTACCGCTGCGTTCATGGCGGGTGCCCGCGTCCTATTTTTCCGCCGACGGATCGCGCAGCACCGCGACGGCCGAGATTTCGATGAGCGCGTCCTTGCGCAGCAGGCCGGCGACCAGCACACCCGCCGCCGCCGGCTGCGCCGTCTTGAAAAACTCCCGCCGCACCACCGCCGTGGCCTTGTAGTTCTCGGTGGTGGTGAAGAACTCCTGGGTCTGCACGATGTCGTCGCAGGAACCGCCCACCGACTTGAGCAGCGCCTCAAACTTGCGATAAATCTGCCGCGTCTGCTCGACGATGTCCCCGGGCGCGGTGATCTTGCCGGTCTCATCGGTGCCGGTGGCGCCGGACAACCAGATGGTGTTGCCGACGCGCATCGCCGGGGCAAAGGTGTAATGCGCCGGCCAGGGCTTGCCGGCGGTGACAGGTTCGCGAATCTCGGACATCAGCTTTTCTCCTTTTCGTTCTGCTTGTTTTCGTCCTGCTTGTTTTCGTCCTGCTTGTTTTCGTCCCTCTTGTGTGGCATGACGCGGTAAACGTGGAATCCCTCCAGCAGGGTTTCATCGCGCTGGTTCAGCAGCTTGGTCTTGAAGCGGGCGAAGCGACGGTGTTCCTCGTTCCAGAGTTTTTCCAGCACGAACACGGGCCGTATGGTGTCGCCAACCAGCGCCGGCTTGAGAAAGCGGCAGCCCTGCTCGACAAAGATGAAGCCATCCATGCTTTCGCGCATGGAGGATGCGCCCAGCGCCGTCAGCGAGGCGAGCAATAGCCCGTGCGCCAGCGGCTTGCCGAAATGGCTTTGCTTGGCGTATTCGACGTCGTAGTGAATGGGATGCACGTCGCCGGTGACGCCGGAGAAGAGCAGGAAGTGCGCGTCAGTGAGCGTCTTGGACGGCCCGCCGAAGCTATCACCCACCTGTAGTTCCTTGGCCTTGTTCATTTTTGGTCCTGGTATTTGACGGTCGAAACCTGCCGTTCGTATGTTACGGAACAGGGTGGCGTAGCTGGGATGCCCATGGGCGCGCCGCCTTCGCCGGCCGGCAGCCGGAAACCCCCTTGCAGGGTGCACTTCGGCCGGTAGGCCGAAGTCGTTCGACGGGCGCCGAAAGTTTTCGGCGAAACCCCCGTCTCACTGCCAGTCGGACGTTTCCAGCCTGTCACCCTAGCGCCGTGGCAGTCTCAACTGCACGCACTCGAGTTCAGACTGCGCGGCCAGGACTCCGCTTTCACCGCGTTTGACATGCACTGTAGTGTGTTTGGCCACAGCCTCACCCGCCGCCGCACCCGTGCCTGAGAGGACGAAGTAAAAGCTGTCTTCTTCCAGCGCCAGCATGGCGCCGGCATCTACCTTGTAGAAGGCGAGCTTGGTTTCGCGCTCGGAGAACACGCCCATGAGCTTGCTTGCCACACCGGGCTGGTCCTTGACCGGCACCCAATCGAAGTTGCCCGAGTTCATGAATACCGGGCGCTCGTAACGTTCCTTGGGGTAGACCAGCGGGCGGCCGTGTATGTGTTCCCACACGGCTTCGTAGGCGTCCTGGTTGACCTTGGTGCCGTCGGCCTTGTAATGCGTGTACACGCCCTTCTCGAATTTGCCCTTCTCCTTGAGCGCGCCGGCGGCGCGCTCTTCCTCGGACTCGGCGGTGTAGCCCGAGCCGCTGGCGCCGCCGTATTGCAGCAGCAGGTTCCAGGTGACGCCGCTGGAAGTCTGCGGGCCATAACGCGTGCCCTCGGGAAAATAGCCTATGGCGCCGGGCGTGAAGCAGCCGTCCTTGTCGTAGTCAAATGTGCCCTCAAGCTGCAGGCGCACCTGATCGAAGTTGTGGCGGTGGCGCGGCGAGAAAAAATCGCCCTCGATGTTGACCAGCTTCAAGGCAAAGTTGTCGGGGCCGGGCTCGCCCTCGAGGATGCGCACGGCGCGGATGACGCCCTCGCGGATCTGGTTGTTGAGCGTGGAGAGGGTGCGGCTTTCGATGGGTACAACTTGCATGGGGGTCTCCGTGGGTCTGGGGCGCAGGCGGTCTGGGGCGCAGGCGGTCTGGCCTGCCGCAACATGGTACCGCAAGCGGGCACCCACGCGTGCCGATTGCGTCGGCGGGAAGCATTCCTTAATATGAACCATCGTCCAATAAGGAGCAATCTGATGCGAGTATTCGAAACCGGTTTTGCCGCCCTGCTGGCGGGGCTCGCCCTGCTCGCCGCCCCCGCCACCGCCACCGCGCAGTTGGAGAATTTCCCGAACAAGCCCATTCACTTTGTCTCCTCGTCGGTGGCCGGCGGGCTGACCGACGTGGTGGGACGGGTGCTGGGTGACAGGATGTCCGCCAGCCCCGACATGCGCGGCCAGTCCGTCGTCATCGATAACCGCCCCGGCGCGGGCGGCGTGATCGCGGCCATGTCCGTGGTGAACGCGGCGCCCGACGGCTACACGCTGCTGATCGCCGACTTGTCCAATTCGGCCATCGCCCCCTTGCTGATGGAAAAGCCGCCCTACGACACGCTGCGCGATTTTGCCGCGGTGTCGCTGATCGGCACGACACCGTTTTACCTGGCGATAAACACCTCACTGGGCGTGAACAACTGGCAGGAATTCGCGGCGCTGGTCAGGGCCAATCCGGACAAATACTCCTATGGCACCTCGGGCTCGGGGACGATCCACCACCTTGCCACCGAGATGATGAAAACACGCGCCGGCCTCAAGCTGGTGCATGTGCCCTACAAGAGCAGCGGGCAATCGACGCCGGCGCTGGTGGCGGGCGACATCCAGGTCTTGTTCTCGGCCTACCAGGCGGTGGTGCCGCACATCAAGACGGGCAAGGTCAGGCTGCTGGCGGTGGCCAGCCCCGAGCGCTCGGCGCAGGCGCCCGATGTGCCGACTTTTTCCGAGCTGGGGGTGAAGGACATGATTTTCGTGCCCTCGGTGCATGCGCTCGCGCCGGCCGCCACGCCCAAGCCGGTGATCAACAAGCTCTCGGCCGAGATCAAGAAGGCCTTGCAGACCCCCGAGGCGGTGAAGCGCTTTGAGGGACTGGGCATTGACCCGCTGGGCACCACGCCCGAGCAGCACCTGATGCAGCTCACCTCCGACCAGGCGGTGTATCGCGCGGCGGTGAAGCTGTCGGGGGCAAAGGTCGAGTAAGGGAGAACTCGGCCAAAGCCCCCCCACTCGTCATTCCCGCGAATACCCTCCGGGTATTCGCGGGAATGACGGAAATCTCACAGGGTGTTGCTAGAACTGCGGCAGGCCGATTTGCAGCAGCGCGGTAGCTTCGGTGGCAACGAGGCTCGCCGTTTCGCCGGCCTTGAGGTGGATGGTGGTGTGCTTGAGGCAGGGCTTTCCCGCCACATTGCCCTTGCCTGACAACACAAAAAACAAACTCAAGGGTTCGAGCGCGAGCGTGGCGCCGGCATCGGCCTTGAAAAAC
>Ga0194061_1001274_pt1 | contig 14945 bp, 12 predicted proteins | sample SepL2221m_MetaG_FD_163423 | JGI IMG/M metagenome (GOLD analysis project Ga0194061, IMG submission 163423) | Anoxic zone freshwater microbial communities from boreal shield lake in IISD Experimental Lakes Area, Ontario, Canada - Sep2016-L224-21m | ecosystem: Environmental > Aquatic > Freshwater >...
TAAATAAACGGCGCAAGCAAGGAAGCCGGTGCATGGTCGAAGGCCTTGATCAGCACAAAATGGCCGATACCGGCAAGCACACCGAGCATTACATACAAGAAAGCATGGAATACGCTTTGTGGCGTGACCCAGTAAAAGGGCAGGATGCAGGACATGATCACGGCGCCGATCAGCCCGCCGTAGAACAGCGTCGGCAGGGTGCTGTCGATGCCGCTTAATTTGCGCGTCAGCAGCTGGTACGAGGCGTTGAAGAAAGCCGTGCAAAGCGGCAGCAACGCGACCCAGGTGAACACCCCGGTGCCCGGCCGGATGATCAGTACAACGCCAAAAAACCCCAGCCACACCGCGATCCAGGCCGGACCATCGACGCGCTCGCGCAGCAAGGGTACCGACAGCGCCATCAGGATCAGGGGCGCGGTAAAGCTGATGGCGGAAGTCTCGGCCAGGGGCATCAGCGATAGCGCGGTGAAAAAAGTCAGCGATGCGCAGACCAGCACCGTGCCGCGCGCCAATTGCAGGCCGGGGCGATTGGTGCGCCACAGCCCCATGCCGAGGCGCGGCCCGAGCACGAGCAGCATCAGCAGTGCCTGGAAAAAATAACGCGCCCAGACGATGCCCGGAACCGGGTAAAACTTTGACAGATATTTTGCCACGGCATCGAGCAGGGCAAAAAAGCTCACCGCGATCATGATGTAGAGAATGCCGCGCAGATGGTGCGCGTGATGTGCGTGCTGCACGGAGGAGGGCGGGGCGGCCATGGTGACGACGGGCGCGCTCAGCGCCCGGTGCCGCCGGGTAATTGGTAACGCGACCCGGCAAGCGCCGCGCCCCCGGCGAAGCGCGCATCCTGGCCAAGCTGTTCCTCGATGCGCAGCGCCTCGTTCCACTTGGCCATGCGTTCGCCGCGGGCAAATGAGCCCACCTTGAGCTGGCCCGCGTCCCAACCGGTGGCGAGGTGCACGATGGTGGTGTCCTCGGTTTCGCCCGAGCGTGCCGAAACAATGGTGGCCCAGCCGGCGGCGCGTGCCGCCTCGAGTGCGGCGCGTGTTTCGCTGACGGTGCCGGCCTGGTTGGGCTTGAGCAACACGGCATTACAGGCGCCGGCCGCGGCCGCCGCGCGCACGCGCTCGGCGCTGGTGACGAGGAAATCGTCGCCTATGACCTGGATTTTTCCGGCCACGGCGCGGGTGAAGCGCGCCATGCCCTCGCTGTCGTGTTCAGTCAGCGGATCCTCGATTGAGGCGATGGGGTAGCGGGCGATCCAGTCGAGCAGCATTTCACTCATGCCGTCGGCATCCAGTCGTCTTTTTTCCAGGCCCAGCCGGTAAAAACCGTCGGCATACAACTCGGATGCGGCAATGTCGAGCGACAGCACGACATCCTCGCCCGGCGTGTACCCGGCGCGCTCGATCGCCGCCACCAGCGCCTGCAGCGCCTCCTCGTTGCTGTCGAATTGCGGCCACCAGCCGCCTTCGTCGGCAACGCCCGAGAGTTTGCCCTTTTCAGCCATCAACTCGCCAGCGGCGCGATAGACCTCGGCTGTCACCAGCATGGCTTCATCGAAGTTTGCCGCACGCGGCGCCATGATCATCAGGTCCTGGATGTCGATACGCCGTCCGGCGTGGGCGCCGCCGCCAAAAATCTGCACTTCCGGCAGGGGCAGGCGCACCGGGCGTCCATTGGCAAGGTAGCGGTACAGCGGTAATCCGGCGGCCGCCGCCGCGGCGTGCAGGACCGCCATGGAAACCGCGACCGTGGCATTGCCGCCCAGGCGCGCCTTGTTGCCGCTGCCGTCCAGGGCGATCAGCGCGGCATCAATTGATTCCTGCGCCGTGGCGTCCATGCCGGCCAGTGCGCACGTGATCTCGCCGTCAATGCTTGCGTTGGCCTTGCTTACGTCATAGCCGCCCAGTCTGGTGCCGCCATCGCGAAGGTCGAGGGCCTCGTTCGAGCCGCGCGAGGCGCCGGCGGGCGCAATGGCGCGACCGCCGGCGCCGCAGGCGAGCCGGACCTCGGCTTCCACGGTTGGACGGCCGCGTGAATCCCAGACGCGCCGGCCGTGTATCGAAACAATGCTCGTGTCCATGATCGCTTTCAGTGTTGCCGTGTCCAGGCCGCGCGCACCGCGGCGAGGCGCAGGGGCGGTTGCAGCAGCAGCGATTTTGCCCTGGTGCGCACAAAGTCCCGGTCGTTGGCGCTATCAATGTATTCAACCGGTGACTTGCCGTCTATGCGTGCCAGCAGTATGCCCGGAAGCAATTGCGCCGCGCGCATTTCCAGGGTTTCCGGTGCTTCCCAATTGACCTGTTCCAGGTAGTTTTTTGCCATCGCGTCGAAGCAGGCAAGATAGGCCTCCCGCCATTGCGGTCGCCACAGGCCTTTGAGCAATAAGTGCGTAAGGCAGAACGCCAGGTCAAACGCCGGATCCCCATACCAGGCGCATTCGGCATCGAGCAGCACCGGACCGTTGCGGCCGACGAGGATATTTTTCGGACTGACATCACCGTGCACCAGCGCCAAGCGCGTCGAGGCCGTTCGCTTGGTCAGTGCGCCAAGCGCAGCGGCGCAATCCGGGTGGGCGAGGGCGGTGGCAAGCAGATAAGGTTCCAGACGCAGCGAGTGGAAAATCGCATCGGTGGCGAACTGTTTGGCGATATCGGTGCTATTGGCGGTGGCGGCGTGGATGCGGCCGACAAGATCGCCCAGCGTCGCAGCGGTGGACGGATTGATGTGCCCGTCGCGCAACTGCGCCTTCCAGACCGGATACCGTTCTGGAGGAAGGTAGGTCATGGCGAACACGCCGCCCTCCATGCTCTCAGCCAGTACCTGCGGCACGGCATCGGGGGCGATGCGACCGGCGATTCTCAGCCATTCGACTTCATAGTGGTTGCGCTCGACTGGCGCATTCCAGTCCGCGCTCACCCGCAGCTTGGCGAGGGCGCGCTTGATGCAAAAACTGCCGCGCAAGGCATCGACTCGGTAGATTTCGGAAGATACCCCCCCGGCAAGCGGGGTGACCAATGGGCTCTCACCGACGGCAAGCAAACCCATGCGTTGCAGAACTGGTATCAGGCTGGACATGTGACGGGCATCGTAACAGACAGTCCGGCCTCTTCGTAGCAGCGCTGCCCCTTTGCGGCGATGCCGGTGTTCTAACCATCACTGAAGTCAAGTACCAAGGTTTGCCTTGGCAAAGTTGGCAGGGGGGCAGAGCCGGGTTCCGATTTATTTTTGTCGCACTAAAATGGTTCGAGCGGGCGGGTGGCGCACCAAGGAGTTGCGTTGCAGATTCAAGCCAATTGAATAAAGTTCATGACTCTTGACAATGCTTCTAAAAGAGAGGAATACTCGCCCCAGTCTCTGTTCTATCCGGGGCCTTTTCAATTGAAAATATTTTGAACGTGGGAGTCCACTATGATGCAGTGCCAGATTGTTCGCCGCATTACGTCAGCGCTTGTCTTTCTTGCCGCGTTCCTTCCCGGCTTTGCAGCAGCTCAGGGTGTGGAAAAACCGAATATCAAGGTAATGATGGACTGGGTCATACAGGGCACCCACGCGCCGTTCATTCTTGCCGATATCAAGGGCTACTTCAAGCAAGAGGGGCTCACCGTCACAATTGACCGTGGCACCGGCGCCGGTAACACCGCCAATGCGGTTGGTAGCGGGGGCTACGATTTTGGCTGGGTTGACACGCCAACGCTGGTGAAGTTCAACGCGCAAAACCCCAAAACACCGCAACTCGGTGTTTACATGAGTTTCGACGAGAGTGCGCTTGCTATTGTCAGCCTGAAGGCGCGACCGATCAACAAACCGTCGGATATCGATGGTAAGCGCATCGCAGCGCCCAGCGGATCGGCGGTGGTCAATACGCTGCCCATTCTTCTCAGGGCTGGAAAGTCGGAAACCGCCAAGGTCAACTGGCAGTTTGTCGCGCCGCAACTGATGCCAACCCTGCTGGTGAAAGGCGACACCGACGGCATTGGCGGTTTCACCAACTCCCAGATCATGGCGGTGCGTTCGCTTGGAGTGAAGATGGAGGACATCACCGTACTCAAGTACGCCGACTTCGGTGTCGACATGTACGGTCTCGCGCTCACCGGCATGACAAAATTTGTCAACGAGAATCCGCGAACCGTCGCTGCGTTTGTGCGCGCACTGAACAAGGGGACCAAGGACGCCATTGCCGACCCCAAAGCCGCCGTCGCCCTGATGAAGACGCGCGATCCGCTGATGGACGAGGCGCTCGAGGTTGAACGCCTGCAGATTTCCCTCAACCATACGCTGACAGCGCACACGGCAAAGGCCGGTCTGAGTTCGGTCACGCGGGAGCGCCTGCAGCGTACCATTGATACGGTTGCAAGTTCAGAGACTCTGCTGACCAAGCCGACAATCGCGGATATCTGGACGGACCAGTTCCTGCCGTCGGTTGCGGATCGCATGCCGCCCGCTCTAGGCAAATAACGCGTTAGGCAAATAGTAACTTTAACCGGCTCAGTGCCGACTGCCGTGATTTTCGCGATCGCAGTCGGACTGCTGCACTTACCTCTCGCATGGAAGTGCTTTTGCCGGGCGCGGGTTGATTCGGGGCAGTGTATCAACGCAATCGCTTACTCTAAATACGACAATGTCGCACATTCCAATAATTGATATCGCCCCGTTCTTGTCTGGTAGTGCTGCCGACAAGCAACGCGTTTCCAGGCAGGTGGACGAGGCCTGCCGTGAAGTCGGGTTCTTCATCATCGACGGGCACGGCGTGTCGGAGCAACTGATGGAGGACACACGCGCAGCATTCAAGACATTTTTCGATCAACCGTCCGATTACAAGCGCCTGTTTGGCAAGACAGATGATTTTAATTCACCCGGTTTCGTTGAGGTTGGTGATGCGGCGTTGTCCTACACGCGGGGGGCAGAGGCACCACCGGACTTGAACGAGATCTTCCAGGTGACACCAGTCGATGTCGGCGATACGCCGTATTTTAAGGCGCCGCACGCGCAGCAATTCTTCCCAGCCAACCGCTATCCCGATGTGCCGGCCGATTTTGCCGGTCTCGCGGTCGACTACTATCGCGCGGTTTACGGGTTGGCAAAGAGTGCGCTTTCAATCGCCGCAGTAGCGCTTGGGCTGCCGGAAAATTACTTTGAGAGCCGCGTGGACAAGGCGATGGCAACGCTGGTGGTGCGTGATTATCCTGAGCAAAAGCTTGCGCCGTTGCCGGGCCAGTTACGCGCCGGGGCGCATACTGATTTCGGCACCCTTACATTGCTGCTGGCCGAGGATCGTCCCGGCGGGCTTGAGGTGATGTCCAAGCGCGGCACCTGGGAGCCGGTCGTCGCACCACATAATTGCTTCATTGTGAATTTGGGCGACATGATGGCGCGCTGGACCAATGACAAATGGGTGTCGACCCTGCACCGGGTCGCAAACCCCGCACGAGACGCCAGTGGAATTACCCGACGCACTTCCCTGGTTTTCTTCACCAATCCCAATTACGATGCGATGATCGAGTGCCTGCCTAACTGCAAGGCGGCAGAGGAAACGGCAAAATACCCGCCAGTGCTGGCAGGAGATTACTATCTTGCGAAGATGCGCCAGATGCGCAGGAAAACGACAGATCGAGCTTTATAGAAAACCGCTTGATAGAAGTCCCTTGTATCCCCGGTCGTTTCTTGGCGTACACACACATTTTTGAAAGGTCAGCATGCTCAAATTACCTCACCACGGCCGTTACGATTACTCCGCAATCGAACAACGCAAGGATTATTCCTGGCCGGGCGGGAAACGCCTGGCTTTTTACGTCGCACTTAACATTGAGCACTTTGCCTATGGTGCCGGCATCGGCATGGACCCGACCAACCGCGGTGGCCCGCAGACCCAGCGCAACTGGGCATGGCGTGACTATGGCAACCGCGTTGGTATCTGGCGCTTGTTTAAAATGCTTGACGAACTCAAGCTTCCGGCCACCATCCTGCTGAACAGCTCGGTATGCGAACACTATGCGCCCATCATCGAGCGCATCAGAAAACGTGGCGACGATGTGGTAGGGCACGGTCGAACAAACGCGGAAGGTTTGCGCGGGCTTTGGGAATCTGACGAGGTGCGCATAATCGACGAGGCATCCTCCACCATAGCAAAGCACCTGGGCAAACGGCCGACGGGCTGGATGGGGCCGGCGGCCTCCGAGTCCAATCTTACGCCTGATCTTCTCAAGGAGGCTGGCTACACCCACATTCTTGACTGGCCCCTGGATGACCAGCCGGTGTGGATGCGAACCCGCTCCGGACCATTGCTCTCCGTTCCGTATCCGCTCGAACTCAACGATGCGGGCAATCAGGTTAGTCGCGACCATACTGGCCGAGAGTTTGCAGACCAGTTGGTCGACCAGTACGAACAGTTGCTTGAGGAATCATCCGCGCGACCGCTGGTTTTCTCGCTGTCGCTGCACGGATTCATCGTCGGCCAACCGTTCCGCTTCAGGCCGCTCGCCAAGGCTATAGAACACTGCGTTCGTCACAAGGATGCCGACCGAGTCTGGTTCACGCGCGCCGGCGACATCGCCGACCATTGCATGTCACTGCCACCCGGGGTCGTTCCCGGGAGTTGATTGATGAAGGGGGTATCACCATGAACAAACCGATTGAAGGCCTAGATCTCATCAAGGACGGCCGCGCTCCGGCAAACCATCACCTCAGTGCGGAGCCCAAGAATATACATTGGGGATATTTCGATGCCGCGCTGCCACCGGTGATGCGCATACGCTCTGGTGACCGCGTCACCATTGATTGCCTGTCGGGTAACGCCGAGGATTTGCCTGGAAAGGACAGTGGCTTTGACGTGTTACGGGAACATCTGGAGGTGCACGCCAAGGTAGCCAAGGGCAGCGGTAACCACATCCTCACCGGTCCGATCTATATTGAAGAGGCGGAACCCGGTGACGTCCTTGAGGTGCGCATCCAGGACATACGCCTTCGCCAGAACTGGGGCTGGAACATCTTCCGCGGGCTGATGGGCACACTGCCCGAAGAGTTTCCATATTTTCGCCGCATGCATCTTGCGCTAGACGGCAAACGCATGACCGCGACGATGCCCTGGGGCCAGGTCATCCCGATCCGGCCATTCTTCGGCCAACTCGCTGTGGCGCCACGCCCGGAGTATGGACGCCAGAACAGCAAGGAACCGCGTGAATTCGGCGGAAATCTTGATAACCGGGAGTTGATCCCCGGCAGCATCATCTACCTTCCGGTATGGGCGCGAGGAGCACTTTTTTCCACCGGCGATGGTCATGCCGCGCAGGGCGACGGCGAAGTGTGCGGTACCGCGATAGAGACAGCCTTGAGCGGAACTTTCGATTTCATCGTGCGAAAGGATATGAAGCTCAAGCTGCCGTTTGCCGAGACACCGACCCACTTCATTACCATGGGCCTTCACGCGGACCTCGATCGTGCAGCCGAGCAGGCGCTCACGCAAATGGTTGATTTTCTCGCTCTGCGCCTGCGTATTACGCGGGATGAGGCCTATTCTTTCTGCAGTTTTGTCGTCGACTTGCATATCACGCAGACCGTCAACAACGTAAAAGGCGTGCATGCGATGATTCTCAAGTCGCTGGCTGATCGGGGCTGATGCTGATCAAGGCCGCCGTCGCGCGGAAAAAGGGCGGCCCTTTCACGATAGAGCAGGTTGAACTGGGTGATCCGCAGACTGGAGAGGTCCTGCTACGGGTGGTTGCCAGCGGTATCTGCCAGACCGACCTGCATGCGCGCGATGGCTATTACCCGATTCCTTTTCCGGCGGTGTACGGCCATGAGGGTGTCGGGGTTGTGGAACGCATTGGTGGCGGCGTCACCACGGTGCGCCCAGGTGATCACGTGGTCATGTTCGCGCCCTCTTGCGGTGCGTGCCGCAACTGTGCGTCGCAACGGCCGGCCTATTGTCTGTCCCACCTGTCTCTAAAGATGAACGGCGTTCGCGCCGATGGTTCATCCACCCTCCGCGCCGGAACGCAGCGTCTTGGCGGGGCGTTTTTCCAGCAATCCTCACTCGCCACGCACGCGATCGCCACCGAGCGCAATGTGGTCAAAGTCGATGCTGACGTGCCTCTGGAAGTGCTCGCGGCGCTACCTTGCGGCGTAAACACGGGTGCCGGTGCGGCTCTCAATGCGCTGGGTGCGCGTCCGGGCATGACCATGGCGATACTCGGCGTCGGGGCCGTCGGACTGGCCGCACTGCTGGCGGCTCGCGAAGCCGGGTGCAGCACCCTGATTGCCGTCGATCTCGTGCACAGCAGGTTAACCCTGGCGCGTGAATTGGGAGCGACGCACGCGCTTAACGGTGCGGCGACCGATCTCCTGGTGCAATTGCGCGATATAACCGGGGGCCTGGGCGTGGACGGCATCATCGATACAACCGGCGCGCCGTCCATGGTTGCCGACACGATCGGCGCGCTGGCCATGCCCGGCACTTACGTACTGGTTGGCAGCGTGCGGCCCGGTGTGACCGCGCAGTTCGACATGACGACGGTACAGAACGGACGCACCTTGCGTGGTTGCATTCAGGGGGACAGCCGTCCTGTCGAATTCATACCGCGCCTGGTGGAGTTGTATCGCAGCGGCCGTTTCCCAATCGACCGCCTGGTGACCTACTACGATCTGGAGAATATCAATCAGGCCGCTTCCGACCTTCAGTCGGGGCGTACCATCAAACCGATCATTCGTATGCCGGTCGGCTAACCGGGGTAAAAAAGCCCCGGCGCGCGCCGGGGTGTTGTGAAGGGTGCTGGCAGTTCAGCTGTTCGGGGTAATGGCGCCGTTGCTGACCTTGACCTTGTCCCCGGCGCGGCACCACGGTTCGGTGTCCTGGGTCAGCACGCGCGTTGTGCCGTCTTCAAACTGCACGGTGACTTCGTAGCTCTTGGTCTTTTTCACATTTTTCTCGACTTGATGGCCGGCGAATCCGCCGCCCACCGCGCCGAGGACGGTCATCACATCCTTGCCGCGGCCGCCGCCGACCTGGTTGCCCAGCACGCCGCCCAGCACGCCGCCGGCCACCGCGCCCAGTCCCGTGCCTTCGCCGGCCTTTTCGATCGTGCGCACCGAACCAACGACGCCGCAGTCCAGGCAAACTGGTTTGGCCGGCGGTGTCGCGGCAACCTGCACCGGGGGCGGGGTGTATTCGACCACCCTGGGTTCGGGGGTGCCGGCAGGCTTTGACTCCGCCACAGTAACCGGTTTGGCCGCCGGTTTTGACTTCGCAGCGGGGACTGGCGCCGGTTTTGCCACCTCGGAAACCTTGTGGACTTCCGTTGGTTTCGCCTCAAGTGACTTAGGCGCTTCTGCCACGGCGGGCACCGCGGCCTGCTGGCTGTTGGAGCTTGGAATCCAGCCCATGATTGCGGCGATGCCCGCTGCGCTGAGCAGGGTCACCGAAATGGCCGCGATGATCAATATCGGGTGGGTGGTGCTGTGAGTAGCTTGTGCGTCCATGCATTTCTCCGTTGGGGGCTGTTGCCTTCAATAACGTCGCTATTATCGCCGTGTTGACGGGGCAAGCTGTAACAGTGTGTGACCAGCGTGAAAAATGCCGCGTTCAAGCGTGCACAAAATCACGGGTCGGGCGGAAATGTTCGCCGGCGTGGCCGGCCCCGCGCTCAATCTGCTGATTTGAGCCGCGACAAGCCCAGTAATATGCCCCCGGCCAGCATCAGCCAGACGACACCCGGTTCGGGTACCGGGGTCACACCGAATTCGTAGACATAGGGAATGAGCGCAGCCGAATAATCCTGCACCCAGAAGGTGTAGGTGCCGGCCGCGAGGGGAGGCGTATAGCCGGTTGACCCCGGCCCGAACCCCATGAAGCCAAGGATGTCCGTTCCGAGAAAAGCCGAACCATAGTGCGCCCAGCCGAGCAGTCCCTCAGGCGATCCTGAAAGAGGGTCTACCGTCATCACCGGCCCGGCCTGGACGCCGACAAAACTGGCGCCGCCACCGACCACGGTACCTGATCCAAGAACCAGGCTGGACAGGACATACCCGCCCGGCACGGTAAGGGAAAAGTAGTCCCGGTCCACCGTTTCATCCGGATGAAATCCGACACGGGCGGAGATGACGTTTATCCCCGGGTCAAGAACAAAGGCGTTTGGCGAAAGGCCGTTGTCAGAAAAGTCACCGGTTTCGGTGTGGGATATGCCCCAGGCAGGTGTCGTTGCAAGCAGCATAGCGGTGATGAGGGGTAGGGAAAATTTCATCGGGGCTCCGGACTCAGGGGGTGACTGCAATTGGCAGGTGAATGGCCGCGATGGCTCTCTTGGCAGCGCGCGGGCAAAAGCCTGCCGCGCCAATATGACGGCGTCTGCTGCGCCGATGATGTCGAGGAATGGTCCGTTCGGCGCAGAAGCGGTCGCGACAAGGCCCCTAACCGGCGCTGCGCCGGTTTCCGCGTCATGCGCATAGTCCAAATGGGACATCTGCACTGCATTGCTGGAACGAACGGGATTCACACGAACGGCATAACTTCGACAGGCCTGAACAAGCCACACCCGCTGCAAGGCGGGGCCGGAAAGCCGCGGATCTTCAGCCAGCCAGCCAGCAACAGTGTCACTGATGCCGGCGAGCCAGCCAGACTGCCGGGTTACGAGTAGGGAACGGGATTTCGGAAAAATACTCAGACAACTTCGGATGGGAGATATGACCATGTTTCAACAGAAAAAACTCGCGGTTTTGGTGGCATCCGCACTGACGCTAGGTCTAGGCGTCAATGTCGCGTTGGCCCAGACCTTTACCCAGGGCCCCAGCAGTTCGGCCACGCCTTACATGAACAATTCCGCCGTGCCGGGCATGAACACCTATGTTGGCAACAGCGCAACGCCCACGAGCAGCAGCCCGACGGCGTCCTTTACGTCCATCCTGACGGTCGGCGATGCAGCGGGCAACGGCTACAAAATGGCCGGCATTCCTGACGGATTGGGCGCATTTGACAACGGCAATGGCACTTTTACACTGCTGATGAACCATGAGATTGGCGCCGGACTCGGCATCGCCCGCGGCCCGCTGACCAACGGTGCATTTGTGTCGCAGTGGGTCATAGACAAGAGCACGCTATCCGTCGTTTCCGGGCAAAACGCCATCACCAACCTCAACACCTGGAACTACACGACGCAGAGCTTTGTCAGCGGCGGCACCACATCGTTCTCGCGCTTCTGCTCGTCCGACCTCGCTGCGCCGACGGCCTTCTACAACTCCAATACCGGGCTGGGCTACAACGGCGGCCGCATTTACATGACGGGCGAGGAATCCGGCACGGCCGGACGTGCAACCGCGACAGTGGTGTCCGGTGCCAATGCCGGCCAGCTCTACCAGTTGCCGTCGCTTGGCCGCTACTCCTTCGAGAATGCCGTGGCCAACCCTTACATGCAGAACAAGACCATTGTCGCCACAACAGACGATACCTCGGGCACGGGCAACGGCAAGGTCTACATCTACGTTGGCGACAAGCAGGCCACCGGCAACGCCATCGAGCAGGCCGGCCTGCAAGGCGGGCAGAAATATGTCATCGCCGTCAACGGCAGCACCCAGGAAACCCGCCTGGGCGGCGTTGGCTCGGCGACCACGTTCACGCTCGCCGCGCTGCCGGACCAGCGCACCGTGACCAGCAACACCAACGGGCAGGCCAACACCGCTGGCGGCACCAGCTTCCTGCGGCCTGAGGATATCGCCTGGGATCCGAAAAGCCCCAACAAGATGTACTTCACCACCACCGACCAGTTCGACCAGGTCAAGGACGGCGTGGGTGCCACCGTGGGCCGCAGCCGCGTCTGGCGCATGACCTTCAGCGACCTGTCCAATCCCACCCTTGGTGGCACCGTCGAAATGGTCGTCGACGGCGCCGGCCCCGGCCAGATGTTCGACAACCTGGTGGTCGACAAGGATGGCAACCTGATCCTGCAGGAAGACGTCGGCGGGCAGGCCCACAACGGCAAGGTCTGGAAGTTCGATACGACGAGCAACACCCTCAGCATGATTGCCGGCTTTGACAAGGCGCGCTTCGGTGACATCGGTGTCGCGGCGGTGGCCCCGTTCAACAACGACGAGGAGTCGTCGGGCGTCATCGACGTCACCGACATGTTCACGGGTGTTGCCGGGTACGACACGGCCAAGAACCGTTATTACCTGCTCGATGCGCAGGCACACTATGGTATCACCGGCCCGGACGGGCTGGTCGAAGGCGGCCAGTTGCTGCTGATGACCCAGCCGGTACCGGAGCCGTCGACCTACGCCCTGATGGGCTTGGGACTCGGCCTCATGGGTTTCGTGGCGCGCCGTCGCAAACAAAAGGCCGTGCAAGCGTAACAGCAGGCCTTTGGCAGCAAACTCGTGCGGACTGCGCCGTCAACGGTGCAGTTCGCATTTTTTATTGCCGTCCGGGTGACACGGACTGGTAACAAATGCCGATTAAAGTTCGTTCTCTCCGCATTCCGGTTCGCCGATGATTTTCTCCGGCCTCCCCGTGGTGCAATCAATCCACCTGGTTCTTCGATCGGCCCTTCGACATGACACGGAATTTTATCTTGGCGCAGGCTTGTATGCTCGTTATGGCGACTGCCGGGTGCGGCAAGGGCGGGGGCGGCGCCGCGGAATGGGCGGCCCGGGTCAACGGCGACGACATTTCCGTTGCGCAGCTCAAATCGGCGATCTCGCCGAGTGCCGAGCCATCCCCAGAGCAGATGCAGCGCGGAGCGCCACAGGCGCTCGAAACCATTATCGAACAACACCTGCTTGTCCAGGATGCCCTCAAAAACAAGCTGGAGACTGACCCGAAGACTGCGTTGATGCTGGAGAATATGCGCAAGCAGGTACTCGCACAGGCGGCAATCGAAAAGGCCATGTCGACCGCGGCCAAGGTCACCCAAGGCGATATCCTTGCCTTTTATGACAAAAACCCCGCCCTGTTCGGGCAGCGCAGGGTCTACCGATTCCAGGAAATCGGTGCGGCCGTCCCCGGTAACGCCGTGGAAGAAGTGAAACAGGTCGCACAGAAGTCCAAAAGCATCTTGGAGATCGGCACGTGGCTGAAATCCCGGAACATCCCGTTCAACAACGTTGATTCGACCAAGCCCGCCGAACAGTTGCCGATGGAATTGCTGCCGCAGTTGTCGCAGATGAAAGACGGGCAGATCGCCATCATCCCGTCGCAAAACGGCGTGACCATCCTGCAACTGGCGCAATCGCAGCAGGCGCCACTTGACATCAAGCAGGCGACGCCGCTGATCGAGCAATTCATTCAGAACGGCAGGCGGCTCGAACTGGCAAAGGCCGAGGTGAAGCGGCTAAGGGAGGCCGCAAAGATCGAATACGCCGTTCAATTCACCGCAGCCAAGGCCGGTGGCTCAGGCGGCGACGGGCCGCCCGCGGCCAGGTGAGGCGCTCCGGATCAGGACTTCGGGCCTGTCGTCGTTTCCTGTTGCCCGCATAGCCGCCGCAGGTCCGAAAGCCGAGCAATCTCCTCGGTTGAGTCGATTTCGAGTTGACGCGCGCGCGCATCGGCAGACATGGCGTTGAAGCGTGATCGAATGACGTCCTGAATGCCGGTTTGAAAAATCCGCCGCGAATAGCTCGGCAGGTCGAACACCAGCGCCGTTGTCGTAAAGAATTCGCGCAAATCCTGCTGCAACAGCAGCGCCAGTGCCGCAAGGTGGCGGCGATGCTCGGCCACATGACGTTGCTCGTGTTCGAGGATTTTGCCGAACTCGCAGGAGCCGGCCGGATACTCTTTGCCGACAAACACCACGGTCGGCTCGTAGGCAATGGCGACCGTAACCTCCGGCAGCAAACAGGACCGTCCGCTCGGCAGTTTCTTCTCAATCGTCCTCAAGCTGGAGGAATTGCGCAGGCTCGCCGTGGTTCGCCCCAACACGCGCTGACTGGCGGCCTTGCCCTCGAGCGCGGTAAGGGTGGCGGTGTCCAGGGACAGGTCCAGCGTTTCGCGCAGCGGCTGGGTCAGCACGCGGATTGCCGACGCGTCGAAATGCTGCCGGCAGGCAATCTGTTCCGGATCCTGCTGGGTCTGCGCGGGCTGGGTCGCAGCGGCGGATGCGGCCGCGAACGCCGTCGCCATCGCAAGCATGAGGGCGCGTGAACGTCGCAACCAGCGGTATTGCATGTGAAGCTCGCTTATCCTGCTGCTGGAAACGCCAGCCTATTCGGGCCGCATTTGCGGAAACAGGATGACATCGCGGATGCTCGGGCTGTTGGTATAGAGCATCACCAGCCGGTCAATGCCTATGCCCTCGCCGGCGGTGGGCGGCAGGCCGTATTCAAGGGCGCGTATGTAGTCGGCGTCGTAATGCATGGCCTCGTGATCGCCGGCCTCCTTTTGTTTCACCTGTTCCTGGAAGCGCTCCGCCTGGTCTTCCGGGTCATTGAGTTCGGAAAAGCCGTTGGCCATTTCGCGTCCGGTGATAAACAGCTCAAAGCGTTCGGTCAGATCCGGGTTGGCGTCGCTGCGGCGCGCCAGCGGCGAGGTTTCTGCGGGGTAATCGATGATGAAGGTCGGCTGGATGAGCAGCGACTCGACGGTCTCCTCGAACAAGGCCAGTTGCAGCGCGCCCACGCCTTGTGCCGGTTTGGCATCGACGCCGCGTTTTTTCAGCTCGGCGGTGAGAAAAGCGCGCTCGGTCAGCGGTGCATCCTTCTCGTTGGCGTAAGGCGCGTGGTACTTGCGCATCGCCTGGACCACGGTGATGCGGTCAAAGGGTTTGGACAAATCAACCATGTGCTCTCCGTAGGGCAGCATGGTGGTGCCAAGCACCTTCAGAGCCACTTCACGCATCAGCTCTTCTGTGAAGGTCATCAGGTAGCGGTAGTCGCGATAGGCCTCGTAGAACTCCATCATGGTGAATTCGGGATTGTGGCGGACCGAAATACCCTCGTTCCTGAAGTTGCGGTTGATCTCGAAC